>Ga0255336_100036_pt1 | contig 328778 bp, 366 predicted proteins | sample MeOH1_35cm_T3_17_FD_189102 | JGI IMG/M metagenome (GOLD analysis project Ga0255336, IMG submission 189102) | Sandy soil microbial communities from University of British Columbia, Vancouver, Canada - MeOH1_35cm_T3_179 | ecosystem: Engineered > Artificial ecosystem > Sand microcosm > Unclassified...
TAGGGAGCGGAAGGGTAGGACATGTAGGGAGCGGAAGGGTAGGATATGTAGGGCGGAAGGGCAGGACATGTAGGGAGCGGAAGGGTAGGATATGTAGGGCGGAAGGGCAGGACATGTAGGGAGCGGAAGGGTAGGATATGTAGGGGAGGCGGAAGGACAAAGACCTACTAGACACCTCTTAATGAGGTGATGGCTGAATTTATAGCCACTAAATAAAGCCGTCAAGGAGGTGCAATGCAAGAAGCCTTGGTAGTCTCGGAGGGAGAAATATCGGAGCTGGTGAGACAGGGATAGTGGTGCGATTATCATCATATCAGCCACTCTGAACATGGCAGAATTCCCATCTCCATCTATGCAGTCACACGCATAATAGATATCTCACCATCGAGGGAAGCAGCTGTTCATCTGCTCGTTCCGAAGCGCACAAAGTGGCGACACTGAATTTGGGGGACGTCCAGAAAACCGATTCTGGGGCAGACTTCCGAGCCTTGGCGGTTCCCCAGAGCGGTGGCGGCGAATTAACGACCTCCTCCATTTGCAAGCGTGTCTTGCTCGCTGATAGACATACGTGACTGGGTGCGTTGCCGATCCAGCAACTGCCAGGGCTATGCGGTCTAGGATTGTCGGTTGAAAGGCGACAGGCCGCGCTCAGCCATGCGACCACTGTCTGCGCCCTGGCTGCTGTATACCCTGTCCTCCGCCGGCGTAGGATATGGGTCATCAACATCTTCCTGTTCCAATTGCGCCTCCACCTGCCCTTCTCGAACGGTCAATTATATCACCCATGTGCTTCCTCAGCAATGCCTGACATCTTGGAGGAGCAGTCCGACGACAAGTTCTAGCAATTCCACTGCATCACTCGTTGTGGCATCCGCGTCGATTCCCTCAAACGTGACGAGTGAAGACCATACGGTGCACGATATCTCACAATCAATCGCCGCTTCAAATGATCGGAATTCGTCTCTGGCCAATTCAGCTACGGACAATAGTCCTTTTTCCCAAGCTCCGAGTACGACTTTCCCCGAATCCACCACGACCCCCACGACTGCGTCGTCAGACACGGTTGAAGACGCGTCTCCACTTGAAGATGGCAAGTTTTTGTCCTTCGAGGACTGGAAACGGCAAAATCTGCAAAAGACTGGACAATCTGAGCATGTGGGAAAGGCGCCCATTGTCGAGCACGGAGAGAGCCGAAAAAGGCCGACAACTATGCACAATACTCTGGATTCCCTCGACGACGATGCCGAAATAGACCTGGATTTCAGTGGCTTTGTCGCTCACGGACCGGGTGCGGCGGTTCCAAGTCCACCGCGAGATGGTGACCTGATCTTCGACGAGCAGGCGAACGGTGAAAGTTCTCGACCCCAGGCACGGTCCCGGAGCAAGGATGCAGGTACGACATGTAAAGAACGGTTCAACTATGCCTCCTTCGACTGTGCAGCCAACGTGTTGAAAACGAACCCGGAGGCGAAGAGTGTGTCCGCCATTCTCGGGGAGAACAAGGACTCTTATATGCTCAATGAATGTGCTGCAGAGAACAAATTCGTCATCCTCGAGCTGTGCAACGACATCTCCATTGACACCATTGTCTTGGCCAACTTTGAGTTTTTCAGTTCCATATTTCGAACCTTTCGCGTCAGCGTTTCAGACAAATATCCGGTCAAGATTGACAAGTGGAAGACGTTAGGCACGTTCGAGGCACGCAACTCTCGCGAAGTCCAGGTCTTTCTCGTCGAGAATCCGGTGATCTGGGCACGCTACCTACGGATTGAATTTCTCACGCACTACGGAAATGAATTCTATTGTCCCGTGAGTCTCGTGCGCGTTCATGGGACGACCATGCTGGAAGAGTACAAGCATGATCTTGAATCATTACAATCGGATCACGAGGACGACATGGAACCTGAAGAAGAAGCAGCAGCCGTGGCAGCAGCCGTCGACGTCACCGGATCCCGATCCGCCATCGCCGACGATGGGTCGGTGCCTGAAGCGATTGCGGAGTCTGTTCTCAACGACCTGGAAGATGTCAGAATGGAAAGAAGCCTCAAGGCCAAAATCCACAAGTTTGGTTCACCAGAAGCGCCCTCACGGGCATCTTCGACCTTGGATAACCCGACTCAACGTCGCGTTTATTCTGAAGAATGGTCTGCGCCAACATCTCCTTCCAACATTTCGAGCCTGCTGGAAGCGTTCGTCGACCGCAATCAGACAGCCGAAATTTGTCTGACGGACGACGACCCTTCCGTGGCCTCAACAATTGCATCCAGCACGACCGATCAGCCAGCTGTCAAGTGGGAGCATCACGAGAACGGGACTGGCATGGTTATGCTCTCCAGCCGTCATTTCGGCACAAGCACCAATCAAACTCGACCTCCTCAGACAACGGCCAGCAACGCAGCCATCAATTACGCCACTGCCCCGGGCGTGCAACCATCTCAGACAGACAGTTCAACCGTCACGGGTTCCAAGAATACAGCCGACGGTCAGAGCCAGGAGAGTTTCAAACCGGCGACATCGACGCAAGCCCACCCAGCCGCCCCGACGATGCAAGAGTCTTTTTTCAAGTCTGTCCAGAAACGGCTCCAGATGCTGGAGACGAATTCTTCGCTCTCCCTGCAATATATCGAGGAACAATCGCGGGCACTCCGGGACGCCTTTCTGAAGGTCGAGCGGAAGCAAATGGACAAGACAAGCGCCTTTCTTGACCATCTCAATACCACCGTCCTGAACGAGCTTCGTGACTTTCGACAACAGTATGACCAGCTCTGGCAATCGACCGTCATCGAGCTTGAAATGCAGCGTGAGCGGTATCAACAGGAGCATGTGGCCATCAACGCCAGGCTTGGTGTGCTTGCTGATGAGGTCATCTTCCAGAAGCGACTGTCCATTTTGCAGATGATCTTGATCTTGATATGCCTCTTCCTCGTCCTCTTTTCCAGAGGCACGTTGCACAGTTACCTAGAGATGCCGTTGGTGCAAAGCGTCTTGTCGAGATCACCGAGCTCGAGGTGGCTGAACCTCTCCAACCTCGACACACCGTCACAGAGCCCACCGATGACCCGGGCGAGCTCTGCAAATGGACTAAGGACACGCCATGGTATTCTCAAAGGCCATCGCCGCATGCAGTCTGAGGACTCGATGGACGGCACCTTCAGTCCGACTGATATGTATTCGCCACCAACACCGATCAGTTATGGCGAACCCTCCGATGGTGAACAGACCAAGGATGGCAAGAGGGCAGAGGACCCTGAGTTCGATCCGAGCTCGATAGAAAGGCCTAGCACGAGTCCGCCTGTTCTTACCGGCACTGTCGCGCCCACGACGCCAGAACTCAACGGTGCCTCCCCCGATGCTAGCATTTTGGACATTCCTACCCCGAAGCTGCTAGTGGAAGAGGCTACACCTCCTAAACAGCTAAAATGGCGGCTACCCGAGACGTGAGCTGTGGTCGTCTTTGCTCAGTTCCTGGCTTACCCGTACATGGCAATGTGCATCAATTGATGTATTAGGATGACACAACGGTCGTTCTAATGCGCATTCACGTTGCGGGGATCTCCCCATATGTCGAATGTCTTGCATCAAATCTTCACTGCCAAACTGCAACAGTGGCCTGTGTCGAGAGGATAAGATGCAAAAGGGATCTAGTGCCAATACCTTCGTCCATAACGACGTCCAAAGAGTTCGTCATCGCCCTGCCAGAGGATCGATCCGCGGTCTCATATTGTCCACTACAGTGTGAACAAAAGCCCTGGTGCTCCAAAAGATGTTCCACGAAGCAGTTGTGACACGCAAGTTTAACTCACGATGATCACATGGATTGGAACACTGGTGTCCAAGTTGTCAAGGAGCTTACAGCGATGAAGGCAGACTGACAAGTGTCTAAACATCACCCATCGAAATATAACACACCAGTCACGCTTAGATGGAACTCTTGATCCACCCCTCGACCCGAATCAGTTCTCAATTCCAAAGCATGGACCAAACAGTCCCACCTCGCTGGTCTTGGTGTCTTAGCAGATGCCGAAACGTGTTTCTCCATTTGGTCGTCATAGTTAACAGAACGAATCACACCGATCTCCTCCCGAGTGTGTAACGGGACACAGCGATCAGAGCATCCATTAGCCGACGTCACTTTCATTCTCTCACTGGAAACACGGATACTCTGACAACAATAACATTGGCTCTACTGCTATTGGGTAGTCTCGTCTGATGGAACGAAATTTCAAAGGGGCTCTGTCTACTTCAAGATGCAATTAACCAATTTCAATCTATTCGAACCCATCCGCCTTGTGAGATCCAACAACAAAACTCTTGCGTTCAGAACCAGTCTCGTCACGTGGTATCAACGGTCAGCAGGCTGGAGGTGTATTCAGGCTGGAGGTGTATTCAGGCCTTTGCCTATCCACACATGCACATCGCGGGATTCCTCAATAGAATCTCTCATTCCAGGTTCATTCCATCGTTCCCCTTCGACAATCACATTGGTGTGTGTTCATGTTCCTTTGCACTCTCACTATTCTCGGTGCCACTCGTTTGTTCTTTGTCCATGCTATCATCCTTTCCCCCTACAATCAGAGCAGAGATCCGATTTGCATCAAGGCCACCTTCAGAGTCCAACTATAATCTACACACCACGACATGCACAAAAACACACAAAACAGGAAATCCTTTGCAAAGGCCTATCTATTATTCCCCCATTCCATTTCTGCATCTGCCCGACCACCACTGCATACATGCACCATGTGATGCAACACTATACACCCTGACCTGACTCTGCCTACCTGACTCTGCTCACCTGACTCTGCCTGACTTGGCCCAGTCTAGCCACGGCCACCTCCCTTACCCTATAGTTTTCAAACGGAAGCAAGCAAAACCTTTTTCATTCCAGGAGTAACGGTAGAAGGATAAACTGAGTGATCGCCTTGATTCTCTTCCAATCAAGATCTACTTTTTTGTTCTCCCTGGCATAGTCAGCCGAGTCGAGTCCAGTGTCTGCTCGCCCATTTCCAGCTGGTAGCCGTCTTCCTCTTTACCTTTTTTTTTTGGGTCTGGACCCATCAAATGGGTCCTCCCGTCCGTGGGAAATTCCAAATAGGTAATATTGGTACATTGCAGACCCCTCTTTTCTCCCTCGACGCCGTGATAAGAGAATACGTCGGTGCCATTATGAAGTAATCCTCAGTTGCCTTTTGTCTTTTCTTGTTGCTCCAAAAATCAGAAAGAGAGCTCGGTTAGGTCCCACTCATGCCTAGATCTCCTTCTGCATCCACAATCGCCAGCCTCTGGGCGGCCGTCTTTGCCTTCTTGCTTTTACCCTTTCCGCCCCGTGGGCCCTTCTTTGGGCCGGGAGTTTCAGGAGCACTGACGGGTGTCGCTGCGCCGGACGGTTTCGCTGACGCGTCTTCAAAATGTCCTTCCCCTGTTCATCGTGTCAGCGCCATCGATTGGAAGCACAGCGTACAGGTTCAAGCTTACCTTCATGATACATCTCATCCAAGCTCATCTCGGCCTTCTTCTTCCGACCTCCCGGTCCTGCCGCCTTCTTGGATTTCCTCATTTTATTACTCTCTTCCTCTGGCTTTTCAGCAATTTCCTTTTCCTTCTGCTCGATGAGTGCGGCCTGATCATCGTCGGCCAGCCACATGGCAATGTCCTTGGTCCGGTTCTCCCGCCTATCTCGAGTGTTGAAGTCGACGCCACCACCGTCGCCGCCAGTGATGACCACTCGTTGCACCTCTTCTTTCTGCAGGGCTCGTTTTCGGATCCTTTCCTCGATCGTGCCTCGGGTGATCAAGCGGTACACGGTGACTTGCCTCGTCTGTCCGAGTCGATGGGCGCGGTCCATGGCTTGGGAATCGATGGTCGGGTTCCAATCCGAGTCGTAGAAAATGACGGTGTCGGCAGAAGTCAAGTTGATGCCCAACCCACCGGCACGAGTGGACAACAGGAAGATAAAGATATCTGGCCGAGTCTGGAAGTCGTGCACCGTATCTCGGCGATCCTCCAACTTTGTACTTCCGTCGAGACGACAATATTTGTAGTTCCTGTACGTCAGATACTCCTCCATCAGGTCGATCATGCGTGTCATCTGGAAATACAAGAGCACTCTGTGACCGCCATTCTTCAGCTCGCGTAAGAGTTCGTCGAGCTTGGCCAGCTTGCCCGAATCGGTGACGAACCTCCGCATCGAAGGGACCGAAATATTGGTATATCGGGCTTTGAGAGATTCTGGTGGCGGAAGCATGTTGACGACGGGAAACGACACAGGGTCGACATCATGACGGAGTAAGTCCTCCTCGACGCGGTCATCAAGCGGATACAGCGCATTCCGCACGGGCACGTTGAACATGGTCAACTGGCGTTCGGTGACGGACGCTTGATCGAAACAGCTCACTTGAATCGGTGGAGCGGACGCCTTGGGACGTGCAGCCGCCTCAAGGACGGGAATGCCTTGCTGCTCGAGCACCAGCTTTGAAATATTGCAGAGATGGGCGAGGTGGGAGTGAGGGTCTAGCTCAGAGAGCTCCCGTCGGCGCTGAGTCTCGACAATATTAAACATGGCGTGCGCTGGAGGCGCCTCGGCCGGCTCTTCGTACACCCGTAGGTGCCGTCGTGGCTTCGCCTTTAACTTCAGAGCCCGCTCGAACGGACCGAAATTGGCCCACGAACACGCCTCACCAGCGGACGTGTCGACGAATCGAAGAAAGGAAAATGCTCCGTCATCTTCCATGGAGCGCTGCACATACTCCGGGGACCAGATTCTCATCATGTGGCCGAGAGAGTCGGTCCGGTAGCCGGCCCTCTCGAAACCGGCGCGGGTATTGTTCGGGCCCGCGACGTCTCGTCTGCCCACATCATTGCACAAGATTCGGGGCAGGTCGTACTGGATGGGGTTTCGAATCGAGTAGCCGACTTGGATAAATGACCCCTCACGCAAGAAGGAGGCCGTCTCGGCGAAATACGACATGGCAAACGGGGATGCCGTATCGGCACGCTCAAACAAGTCGGGATGGTTGCACACCTTGCGAAACTGCATGACCAAGTTCATCAGCGTCGCCGTATCCTGGTCATCGCCGAGGGTGGCCTTCTCGATGAGGTCCATGATGCTGATCTTGCTCCGGAGATTCGAGTAGTATGCGCGCTGTCGATAGGTCAGCTCGCAGAAGACGTCTTTCTCGACCTTGTCTCCGAGTTCCTTTTGCACGTGGGCCTTGACGCGACGCAACATGAATGGCTTGAGAATCATGTGAAGTCGCTTGAGCTGATCTTGGTTGAGTTTGGTATTGCTCTGGGCGTGGCTCTCGATATCTTTGGAAAACCAATCGCTGAACTCGTCGTGCGAGTCAAACAGGGTCGGCATGATGAAGTGCAGGAGGGCCCACAACTCCTGCATATTGTTCTGGATGGGCGTGCCCGTCAGCAGCAGCCGGTTCCGACAATGGAAGCCCAGCAGGACTTTCCATCTCGAGCTGCTTGACGACTTGATGGCTTGGGCTTCATCGAGGATCATATACTGCCATCGGATCTTTTGGAAATATTGAGCGTCTTGCACGACCAGCTGATATGAGGTCACCAGGACGTGAAATTCGGAATCCTTGGTGTAGGTGACGTGCCGCCGATCCCAGAACTTGCGCAGAATTTTCCGATCTTTGGCATTACCCCAGTAAGGCAAGACCTTGATGGCGGGAACGAACCTGGTGATTTCCTGCTGCCAGTTGTGCAGGGTCGACGAGGGCGCAATGACCAGGAAAGGCCCCCAAATATTGTGTTGTTCCGCGAGGTAGGCCATGACCGAGATGGATTGCACCGTCTTGCCCAGGCCCATTTCGTCGGCCAGGATGCCGTTGATGCCTTGTTCGTAGAGATTGACCAGCCAATTGAGGCCTTTGAGTTGATACTCCTTGAGTTGGGCGTGCAGCATCTTGGGCTGCGCCACCTGGACGTCTCCGGCCATGGTCGGGTTCTGGAAGTTCATTTCACTGTCATCCAGCGCCGCCATCTGCGCCTCACCGTTGAAGGCTCGGGCTTGGTCTTGTGCGTCTTGGATGGCACTCTGGGCATTGGCCAGCGCGGCTTCCTTGAGCGCGGTGTCGTCTTCGGCATCGAAGTCGAGATCTTCGAAATTGGTCACTTTACCTCGTCCCGTGACCGACGAAGGCAGATCCATGACACTGGTCCGGTCCGTCCGCATCCTTTCTCCCGACGCGGCCACTTCGGGGTCGTCTGTCGCGCGTTCCACCTCGTCCGTTTTGATCTTACGACCGATAAAGTGGGAGTAGAGTTCAGTCTGTGAGATGAGGAAGTTGAGCTTTCTCTTCTGACGGTTGGCCTCTCGGTCTGCCTCGGCCTTCTTCGCGTCTTCAATCTCCTTCCGTTCGGCCATCCGGCGGAGGTCTCGTTCTTCTCGTTCGTTCCGCTTCCAGAAGGACATCATCTCGCGCATCACCCGCTTGGCCCGAGCCTGGGTGTCCTTCATGCTCTTGTTGGTGCGCTCCTGCCATTTCCGCGCTTGCTTGCTGGCGAGGATCGCGGTCTTGCGCAGATTCTCTTGTCTCGTGGCTAGAGACACCTGCTTGATCCTACACACCTTGGGCACGTCTTTTCGGGCCAGGTCTCTCCAGATCTGTTCGTAGATTTGCTGGTAGCCCTTCGAGTCATAATTGACGACGTGCAGCGTGGAGGCCTGCTCCTTGCTTCTCTTCCCTCGGACCGACTCTCGTCTCGAGTCCTCCTTGGGCGCGATATGGATCAGAGCGTCGCGTTCCTGGGCCGCTGCGTAAGCAGCTTCGGCCGCTTCCTTCTCCGCCTGTTTCTTCTCCTTGGATTTCTTCAGACGAGCCGACGGCACAGCGCCGGCCTTTGTGCGTTTCCTCGGCGGCTCCCCGGGCTCGGGCGACTCGACTTGGAATGTCGTGGTCATGCCGCCCTCGTAATTGGGGGGCAAAGATGACACGTCTGCCTCGTCTTGAATCGGTCCTCCTCCTTCCAGCAATTCGGTCGTCTGACGAATTCGGGCTTGCGATTTTTTAGCTTGCTGAAGGTATTTAAGATGTTCCTCGGGGTCGTCGGCTTCTCGGGCGAGTTGTTCCAATTCTTCCAACCTTTGGGTTTCGTTGCGGATTTGTTGCTCGCGACGCCGTTTTCTCTGCATGTCCTTTTTCCTCTCCTTTTCGTTGCGCTGATCTCTTTCCGAAATCTCCTGGATCGCGGCGGGCTGAAATTCGGCGCGGAACCGGTCAGAGGCACATGTTGCCTGCCGCTGGAAGGACCTGATGAATTCGTCGAGAAGATGGGTCCGTCGACGCTATTCTCCCGTCAGCGGGGCCTTCCAAGAATAACAACGGGAAGCTGCCGTGACTCACCTTGTGCTTGTCGGCCTCGACTTCGGCCAGATCGGCGGCCCGTTTCCTGCTCCTCTGTTTGAAGCGTTCTTTCTGTTCGTAGAAGCCCACGGTGTCGACATCGCTAAAAGATGCGTCGTCCATGTCAGCCAGAGCTCTCATGACCTTCTCGCTCTCTCGGCTCGTCAGCGTCTTGCGCGGTTTGGCGGGTATCAGAGTTTCCACGAATGCCGGTGCGTCATGCATCCTGACATCCGACTTGATGGCCCCGTTGAGTCCAACGAGTCCGTCGTCGGGCGCGTGCAGTTCGACCTTGGACGGTTGGTCCCCCTCGACGGATGTGTGAGGCTTCGATGGAGGGAGGGAATTTGGCGGCTCGGCCAGCTTCGGAGACGGCTCGTGATTCGATGGTCCCAGGATGCTGGCAAAGGACATCGGATGGCTGGCCCGATCGGCCTTCTGCATTCGGGGGCTCAGTGACGTCGAGAAGAACGCGGCCGGCACACTCACCTCTTTGGACTGCGGCCGCGATTCGGTCGCGGAAGGATCCTTCACGATACCATTTGCGAGACTGTGATGCTCGCGCGGAGGGGACTGTCCCACCGAACTGGGACGCTCGGTGACATGACCGTGGCTGGATGGAGTTCCATCGTATGGTGCCGGCATGCCCGAAGGCACCAGATGGCCCGAATACGGTCTTTGGAGTTGTTGGTAGGGAGGACTCGATGTCAGCGGTTGGTACTGAGACCCTGCGGTCCCGACCGGCGTGGGGAGGGTGGTGGAGGGTGCAGGCAAGGGCGACGTGAGCGTCGGTGGCCGAGTATGGTGAGGGCTTTGTACCAAAGATGCCGGTGGAAAGGGCGGTGGCGTTTGGATGAGGTGTGGTGGAGGGATCTGGAAAGGTTCGTGGTTGAAGAAAGGGCGACTCGCATGAGTCGGCGAGTACGGGGGATACTGGTTGGACTGTGTCGGCGACCGAGCCGCGAAGGGGGTTGATCCCGACATGGTCGTTCTTTCTTTTCTCTCCTTCTTTCCCCTTGTGCAGGCCTGGTATGGAATTGTCGCTCGGCGTTTCTCGCCTGCTCTCGCCCTTTTTTTGGTGCTTTTGTCGCCCTTTGATGACCCCGTTTTGCCGCGCGCTGATGATGAGGCCAAAAAGACTATCTGTCACCTGGGCCCTTTCCGTCCATCGTCGAGAGCACGTTGGCGACTACCGGAGATGAAGAGGTATTTGGGAGCGAGTCCGCGGCACGAGGGTGGACTGCGCGAGGCTGGATGCAAATTGCCAGGTCGACTTATCGTGGGCACGGTGTTGATGGGAGGATTCGGGTCGTGTCACCCGATACGACCGATCAGGGGGCTTGCGACATTATTTAGTTGGCGGGCGGAATAAAGACCAAGGTGGAGGAGGTTCTGATGAAGGGTGTGGTGAAAGATGTGTCGTGGTGAGAAAGATTGGTGGCGATGCAGGCAGAGGGCCCGCAGCATAATCAGTCATGGTGCAGCGCAGCCCAAGCTCTTCTACCCGGCTCTTCTACTCATCTCAAAACGCGTTGTTCTCGGCGTTAAGAACATTGAAGTTGAGGCAAGTCACGTGCACATCGCATCCGTGGTGGATTGAGGTCTATCCAGCTGCTGCTGGCTACGTGCATCTACTGCTCCCGCTCGTCCCTCCTTCCTCCAACCATCAGGGCAAGCCTGTGGTGAGGGTGGTGAGTGCGTATGTGCAGAGCCTGTTGGTGTGCTGGAAGGGAGGCGACCATGACGGGCAACTGCAGGCGCTGGCTGATGATCCACAATGCGCTCTGACTTGTTCCATCCACCCAAAGTTTTCTGAACGGACCCCGGGCTAGAGAGGCCGGTTTAGGGTGCCCGCCGCGCCCCAAGCTGACTCTTTCAGTCTCTCACTCTCTCATCACACTCCCGCCGCTAAGCCGGGCCTAGCGGCGGCCCGCTACGCCCGATCCGGTCACACCTCGACTTGGCCGAACGTCCCTATTATGACCTGGGACGGGCCTCCTGGATGTCTGGCTCACGTCGACACCCCTCTCTGGCCCCGTTTCTTGGATATCATGGCGCCAAAAGCCAAGGCCAAACAAGCGACAGCTGGCAAGGGGAAAGGGAAGGGCAAGGGCGAGGAGGAGGAGCAGGCGAGTGGCAAGCTGAAGCCGGCACAGTCCATCAACGTGCGACACATCTTGGTAAGCGGTGCTGGACATCGAGACAGGGGATAGGCCTCGCTCACGGCGCCACATGCAGTGTGAAAAGTATTCCAAGAAAGAAGAGGCCCTGGCTCAGCTCCGTGCGGGCGCCAAGTTCGACGATGTCGCTCGCGAGTTCTCCGAGGACAAGGCGAGGCAAGGTACGGAGGGCATCGATCTTCCCTTCCTCCCACACTGACCCGGCCGTCCAGGCGGATCTCTGGGATGGAAAGTCCGTGGCAGTCTACACGGCGACTTCGAAAAGGTCGCGTACGAGCTCGAGCCGAGCACGACGGCCAATCCCAAATGTGAGTGACGGGCGGAATGAGTGGACCGCTACGAGGTGAGGATGGTGGAGAGAGTGGTGTTCAGATTACTTGAATTCTACCATTTCGACGGCGACAGACAAAGACCACCCGACTTTCCTCCTCCCAAAATAGTGGTCTCACTCGGATTCACTCCCTGCCTCCTTCTATCCATCCCATCACTGCTGACCGTGGAGGCGATGACAGATGTCGAGGTGAAAACCAGCCATGGATACCATATTATCATGGTCGAAGGAAGAAAATGAATTGGCGCGAGCCATTCAGTGGATGAGGGGACTGGCGACGCTCACATCCGCCAGCACCTCCAGCGCTCGGTGCTCGACAGAATATTTTCGCTTTCGTGGAGACATGTTCACGGGTAGGACAACGACATTGTTGGCCTGGCTTTTCGGATGGTGGGTAAACGGGGGGTCGGAAGGAGGACGGGTCTCCGGAGAGATTTCCGGGTTGGATCTCGCATAAACAGGTGGACTGCGATGCTCCTGCATCAGGGGCGGAGTTGAATGGGGAGCGCCATCGGCGGTGGGCGGTGGCGGCTGCTGCGGTGGCGGCGGCGGCGGGAGTGGTTGTCCATCCCTTCGGCTGCTGAGTCGTTCGGCGAGATCCAGGGCGAGAAATCCGCTCGACCGGGGCTCTTCTAGCGCCGGCGATCGGCGTGGAGGTAAAATAAACTGTGTCGTGCGTGGCAGTTCCACCAAGTTCAGGATCCCACTGGACCGCGGCTCCTCACGCTCCACCAACGGAGAAACGACCCCGTTGGGCGATAGGGCGCGAGAAGAGGTCGAGTGCACCGACCGGTCATCGGTATTGGGTGAGGCGCGCACGAGCTGGGGAGAAACGTGACCGTTCGGGGTGGTCGAGTCGTCGCTCAATGCGGGACGACCGACTCTCCGTCTCTTGGAGCGTGAGCCTTCGACATCTTCGACTCTTCTTTCCAGAGCCATATTCGCGTCATCGAGAGCGACGACGCGCTCCTTCAAGCGAACATGCTCGTCATAGTTGCCTTCAATTCGATCCTCGAGCTCGACGAGTTTGCGGCGCATGTCTTGCTCACTCTTGTAAAATGGGACCAATGCCTCTCGCAAGACGAGAACTTCTCGCTCCCACAATTGTCTTTCCCGGGCCAGAGCATTGTCTCGAATTTCGCGTTCACTCTGAACCGTTTCTTCCAGACGCTTGATCCGGTCCAGCAGGGCGTTCGTGCCATTGGGTGGGCTGCTCGTCTCCGCACTCGGTAATTGGTCCTGGTGCGCCGTGATCTCGTGGACGTGGTAACAGGCCTCGTGCCCGCATTCACAAATATTACTCACGGCGGTCCGACTTTGGTGAAAAAACTGACAGGAGCATCGTTGGTTGGAGTTCGACGGATGGAGGAGGATGAAGCGACACTCCCCCGTCGGTTGCGCTCGACCCGCTCCGGACATCAACAGGAGGGGGCGATGGTCGGGAGTGTATGCTGGGGGAAGGGAGAGCGCGTTGGTTCCATACATCAGGAATGAGCCCGAAGCCGGGCCCTGCCACACGAATCCCGGACAGAACAGAAATGGGACGGCGGCATGGGAAGGCTCGAGCTGATGAATCGAGGGGGCCGTGGGCCCTGCGGGCCGGAGCAGACAATGATTCCCGATAACAGGTTGGTGTAGGTTTCCAATTGAGGTCAGAGGAGATGTTCTGTCACCACGAGTGAGCGGTTAGCCACGCGGTCGAACAAAGTACGGTGAGAACGGTCAGGACCTACTGCGCTTCTTTTGGGGGGGGCGGTGGGCGTGGGTGAGTGGGATTCTACCACGGGGCGAGGCTTTTTTTCCTCAAAGAACTCCAGCTGAACGTGTACCACAGGTAAATGCTCATGGTCACCGATCCGTCAAGTAGGCAAGTGAGGCGGCAGAGCGGACGGAGGCAGGCACCTGGTAGGGTTTGGCAAGCGTTGCAGTTATCTGCGTACCGAACGGTTTGATCGAAGTCGAAATGTTCGTTATCGGCGCACACGTCGGCTGGTGCAAGGCCTTATGCCGGCGACACAGGAGACGAGGCGCATGTGCCTGCAGAGCAAGAGCGCGACAGTGGGTGTCTGGGACGGTCGGCTCGAATCAGAGAGCGAGGCACAATCGGGGGAACAGGAAGTGTACACTGATGACAAGGATCGGAAGCAGTCTTTGACCATCCCTAGGCAGTCCGCTAGCCTCCAAAGACGCCCGATCACTCGACGTCGCCATGCCGGGTGATAAGAAAACAGGGGTACGAGGAGACCTGGGTAAGGCTGGGATCGCCAGTCTACGGCTTTGCTCCGGAAGAATGTTGCCCCCGCTCCCAAATGGGCATTGCCCACACTTGGCCGCTAGTGCGCCTTGGCAAGTCCACGTGATATTTCGGCCATCTTCCGGCTCGCAACGGAGAGTGGCTGTGTCAGGAAGGCTGCGTGGCCGGCGACAAATATTATATCACCAAAAGCGGCACGACATTCTCCCTCTGGACGGTTCCCAGTTTGACTGGTCCATCCGTCTGTGTTGTGGTTATCGTCGTCTGAGATCACCACTCCCTTCGAAGGCCAGGACTCTTCATCCAGGCCGCAGTGTGAACAGAGCGCTCAGCCTCGTGGCCCGTTTTCGTTCCCCGCAGCGCCACAGTCCACCGGCCGACGGATATCCACAACCACGCCGTGCTCAAGGTTCGGCGGGCAGGTTTCGCACGAATCTGAGAGATGGACAACAACAAGTACGAACCTCCAGCTGGTGCGCCTCCGCAGTATCCACCGCAAGTCTACCATGTAAGTCGCATGGGATCCGCGCCGGGGTTGTCTGATGTTCTGAAAGATGTCCCACCACGACTAACGGACGAGACTTTCTAGGACGCTGGGCCATACTATCCTCCCGGTGCCCCCGTCGACTCGGCGGCGTCCAACGTGACCGACCAAAGGTCCTTCCCTCCGGCCCCAAATCCGCCACCAGGCGGCTACGTCCCCCCGAATCAAGGCTGGTCACAGGGACCTGGTGGGCCATGGCCTCCACAACAACCACCTTATGGGTATTACGGTCCTCCACAAGGGGGGATGTACTATCAACAAGGACCGCCGCCGGGGGGATACTACGATGACCGGCGAGGCGGAGGAGCGGAAGGATTCTGCGCAGCCTTGTTAGCCGCCATGGCCTGTTGCTGCTGCTTGGATTTCTTGTTTTGAGAATTGGAATCTGAAGTTTCCGTGGGCGACGGCGTTGGTCGGAATTTGTTCCTTCCCATCCATTCAGCTGTGCTGTGTGTTCGTGTGAGGCCGGTACCTTCTGAACGAAGCAAGGATCAGTAATCATGTGAGTCCCAGACTGCCGCCGTAATGCCACTCTGGAGGCAGGCAAGTTCGAAGCATTGGAAAAAATATGTCTGGACATGCGTGAAATTTCCACAGACCATGTCAGGCGTCACTGGTATCTAGCAATGTTGTACATGTCATGCAAACTGTCAAAGTTTTGAGGGTGGTGGTTCATGTTGCCAAATTCCTTGCTAGAATATGATTCAAGGCTTTACCTCTTGGCCATCATGAGAGCTCCATCGTAGACTTTCTGGACATTCGGCGTCATATTTGGCACGGCTGTCGCATCCTTTCCGGCATACAAGCCAATGACCGTGGCCAGAGCGGCGCGAGATTCTGGCTCGACCGGTGTCCAGTGCCCCGTGCGCGGCAATAAGGTGACCTCACTGTCCTTGGCGAGGTAGTCTCCAATGCCATCCAGACAGAGCGGCTTGGAGCAGGCCGGATCCTTCTCGCCCCAGAGGATAAAGACGGGTGCCTTCAGACTGCCTCGATATTGCTCCGCAAAGAGCGGCGAGGAGACGGAAGAGCGTCGGCGGCGGGGAGAACTGGATTGCAACGCCGTGTTTTCGAGAGCGTACAGATCAGTAATGGTCTCCAGCGACTTTTTCCAAGGCCGCAAACCGATTCCATCTCGATAGTAGCCAGTCATGTTCCAGAACGCCTGGCCGGGGGACTGGGCCCGCTCGGCCACACTGGCGCCGTACGTCTCTGGTGGCAGCCGATCACTCGTCGATGTGATGGCGGTTTGGCATTCTGCGAGGCCCGGTCCCAGCGTCGAGGCCATGGATTCTGGCACCCGATATTCGCCCGAGTCTCTCCCAAAGGCCATTTTCTGGGCTCCTCTCAGAAAAGAGTAGTTGCCGGCAACACCAATGTATCTGACAAAGAGCGCGGGGAGATTGAAGATGAAGATATAACCCATCAACATGACCTGGATCAGCAACGGCCGCAATGTGTGCAGGGACTTGGACAGGCAACCAAAGTGTTGTCGGGGGGCATGTCGAAATTGCTTGAAGATCTTCGAGGCCGAAGAGAGGATCCGATCCGTGTTGGCCAAACCGAGTGGAACCTAAGATGATGATGGGACAGTGAGGAGGAGGTCGACTCGTCGACGTGGGCATTCAATCACTTACATGTGGGGCGTTGGTCAGAATGAACCGGTCTGCCAAACAGGGCGCTTCCGATGCCAGTCGAAACCCCAGGATACATCCCCAATCATGCCCGACAATGAAGGTGCTGGCTGTGTCGTCACTCTCTGGCGAGATAAACATGTCGCGCATGGCGACCACAAATTCCGTCATTGCCTCCAGCACCTGAGTGTCATACCGCTCAAAGCTGTCACTCCCACCGTATCCCGGAAGGTCGACACAGATAATGGTGGCATCTTGTGTGGGTATAGCAGGCTCTTGAAGGAGATGTCTCCACATCATTGAACTGTCTGGAAAGCCGTGCAGGAAAATAATGACGTTCTCCTCTGACGCACCGTCTCGGTTGCAGATGTAGTGCAACTTGAGCCCGTCACGGAGAGTATGAAAGCGGTGTTGGAACCCAGGTAAAGGGGACTTGGACAGGTTCCAGAACCGGTCTCTTTCTGTGGACACATGGACGGGTTAGCAGCGAGTCTGGAGACATGACGACCAGAGAGTTACTGACCAATGGCGAGTTGCAGTTGGTCCTGCTCCGACCTCCTCTTGAAGAAGGCTCCATGGCGAATGAAGAGGCCCAGATACAAGATCCAGTTGAAGAGGCCAAAGGAGTAGAAACAGACCAAGCGCAAGAACTGGTGCGGGAAACGCGAGGCCATGGTGTGAATTGAGAGCGTCCAAAACGGTGGTCAGAGAAGTGGGCGAGGGGCTGAGGAGAGACCAGCAACACGACTGATGGGCTCTAGACAGGTGTAGGCTCTGCAGCAAGATCTACTCACCACCTAGATGGCTACATATTGCTCAAGCAGCCACCAGAGGCAGAGAACGGTGAATGCAGCAAGTAGCATCGAGCAAGAGGAAGCCGAGGTGAGTGAGAGTCAGTCCCATCATCTATCCCATTCTGGGAGATCGTCCAGTCCGGTCGCGAAGCCAGGGCCTACGTTGTCGCTTGCTCGACAAGTTCGCAATGCCAGGCATGGTGGGATCCGAATGGCCCTCTCAATGCAGCATTAATGGCCCAGGATGGAGGGACGCCATCCCCGAAAGGGAATCATCAGGAGCACGGGGCTAGGTGCTGCTTGGTCTGCTGATTCTTCCTTCGTTCATTCTCATCCCTGCACCCATCCATGGTGTGTGCAGGAGGTGTCCTTCCGCGTGGCCGTGTCTCTTGTCAAACCAGTCGGAGATTTGGAAATCTTCAAGCTAGCATCATCGAGAGGTACATCTTTGCCCATCACACTGGGCTGCAGAACTCGATACCAAGATTCCACCATAACGATGATGACCATCCATAGTACAGTATTGCTGCGTTCGAGGTGGCTTCACCAAGCCATAAATGAAGAGCTATTGAATTAACATCAATGCTGGGGCGTTCAAACTCTAGGTCCCTCCTCCGTGCTGACCACCAAATATGGGCTATTCCGTCAGGGTCAAAGAGCGGGCTGACTTCAGTCTCGATCAGGGGCTATTGGCCCACATCCGTGCATCTGGGAAGCTTTATCAGGAAGAAGCCATTGGACTGACCCTGTTGTGCCGCAGAACGGCGTTCTTGCCTGATGGCCGACGTAGCTGCTGTGGAAGCAAACAAACCCACTTGGATGACATCGTATTTCTGCTCTAGTCGCCGAACAGAAGCTCTATACCGATGATGACGTCCTGTCGAGGCGTCCGTCAGTCTCATCCTTTCCACCGCATTCGGTAAAGACTTGCTCCAATCCTGTTGTCTTGACCGCAGGGTGATTCTACATCCACAACTACGCACATGTCCCTACAGTCATACCGTGTTGATACTTTTGACTTTAGCTGGGATCTGATTGGGCTGAAGGTATGACTCCTGGGTGACACTCCGCCACTAACCTGCCCGGCGTTGCAGCAGCACCTAGGCCACCGATGCTGTAGCTTGAGAACCTGCCTGGGATTGGCATTTACATTGGCAAAGGCATCCATACAACTCGTTTGCGCCGCTGTCCTCTCATGTGACAGCAATGCATAGGACAGGGCCTGGATGCTGTCGTCGGTTCGAGTTGAGACATGAATCGACATCAAGCCGGAGCATTGGCATTCAGTTAAAGATATCGTTGCCTAGTTCACGGGCCTCCATGTAGGTCCGAGAAGGAAACATGGCCATCATGGAAGGGAGATGGTGGTTTTGACAGTATGACCCGACCAGGATCAACCTTGTCTAACAATCTCCTAATCCAAAGACTTGCCATCGAGTACCCATCACTATGATTCAGGCTGCCCCGTCTGCGGCCCATTCGAGTTCTTCACTATCAGCGGTAGCTCTAGGGTCATGGCCGCCTCCTGGACCGACCTCCCATTTGCCACACCAAGACCATCGCAATTTACATCACCTGCTGACCCGGAATCCACTCAGCCATCATCTCCGCTATAAATCCTCACCTCGACCAATTCCGTGTTCTTCTTTTCCTCCTCCACTACTTTGCATATCACTACCACCGACTGGCTCGTCTCGTGTAGCAGCTCAGAATCCAAAAGACACCGGCCTGCAGCACGTACAGCCTGGTGTAGGACACATGAAAGAAGAGGATCGGGATAACGAGAGCGCTGATAACAACGTGACTTCGGTAAAATAATTGGCGGTAGAACTTTCTGAAGGGCGGTAGGGCCAACAGAGCTAGCACGTGGAAGGACCAGAAGGCCACAAGCCCCAATCTGACGTCGCGGTCCTTGATCCTCTTGCCAAGTAAATCTGCCAGGACGAAGAACCGCAGATACAGGGTAGCGTGCGCAGTCAGGAGCAGATGGACGATGCGCCCCAACAGCCGATGGTATGCGTTCAGTCTTTCGTACGTGAGGCCCGTCGCGAGTGTGACAGGTGACCTGGGAGATTTCAAGGACAAAAGGTACTGCAAAGGCAGTTGGGAGATGGCGACGTGACCAAAGGACTTGGTGAGATGAAGGTAATCATTCCCAGTGCCGCGAAAGACGAGATATAGCAGCCAGGCAGAATAGGTCAAACCAAGCAGCTGAACATGCAACGGGCCGAACTCGGGTATAAACGTCGTGCTCAATATCCGTGAAATACTTGGTGGGAGAAGCCGAAGTCTTGAAGGACGTTGGGAGACTCTTTTGGAAGCATTCAGCTCTTGTCTAGTCCCACTTGGCGCGAGCAATTGACGGGAGATGTATATTGCGACCAAGATCACAATCGGACACAACCAGGCATGGAAGCCGGCAAGGTCGAGTCTGGAGCGCCGCAGCTCAAGTGCGGCCGGTTCGAGAGTGACAAATTGGTAGGTCATCTTCGAGGCTGCAGAGGAACGGATGGCGATGAAAGAACAGAGAGCCAGTGAGTGATTGCTGTGATTCGTGCTCCGTCAAAAGCGGACGAGAGTGATTGCAAGTGTCAATCTCCCATGTGAACAGAAATGCAATAGAACAGTTTAAGAAAGACGAGATTTGGAGAGCATGGGCATTATAGCCACGAGTGCTGGAAATGGCCAGGTCATCCAAAGATTTAAATGGAATCTGGCCTTGGAGGTACAGTAAGCCAGCCAAGCCCAGGAGAGAATTAGTCCGGCCTCACTCCCTTAGCATTTGACCACGTTTCCAATGGCTGTCAGCGTCGAGAGCTCAAGGCATGATGTCAGTGGCTGTACCTCTAGATGTCGATACAGAGACAATGCCAATCCAATCCAATCCTCTCGCCTAGATACAAAGTGGTGCATCAGATTCCATTCCCGGAAGTGTGCCTGCACGGGGTCCATTCTCGTGCACACGTAGCTGATCTTGGACAGATGATCACATGAGCGACCTCGATGATTCTTTAGATGACAGCTGAAATTTACACGTGAGGCCGGCCTGCATATCCTTCCGGACCATCACTTGTAGCTGACAGAGCGAGCTGCGCCGTTTGTTGAGGAGGCACTCCAGTTGGTACTATGCATACAAAAGGAACAAGCTCGTTGTACGCAAACTCTGCATGGCTATTTAAATCAAACGGCTAGGTCACAAACTGCCTGGTTGTCCAGCCGCGGTGTGTGCTGCGATGCTCCTGCTGACCCGGAGAGAACGAGCGCGCCCATGATAGCACTTGTTTAGATAGCACCAATTAAGGCAGTCAACAGACTCATGGCTCCGTTTCCATTGACTCATGCAGATAACTACGTGATTCTGATTTGTATGGCAATTGAGTCCCGAATCACATGACCCAACTTGCCCTAATGCCGCCTCGGCTAATAAATTGGAGATATATTGAAATGATAAATTTTTTGGCATAATTCAAGTTTCCGTGGCGCAATTGGTTAGCGCGTCTGACGTGAGTAACACCTCCCTCTGAACCTCAAAATCAAAGTTAACAAAATGCAGTGTTAATCAGGAGGTTGGAAGTTCGAGCCTTCCCGGGAACGGAATCCTATTTTTATTTTTTCTCCTTTCAAATCAAGCACTGGACAGCTTGTTGCTAAGTGACCATCCTTCTTGCAGTAATTGCAGGGATGCGCGGGACATTCATGTCTGGTAACACCGAGGCGGCCGCATTCTTTGCCGCATTTTGTGATTTTCTTTCCGTCTGATGTCCAAGACATATATGAACAGCTCTGCTGTCATGACGACAATCCGCGACAATGGCGGAACAGGAGTATTGTGTTTCAGGAGGGGCACGAGGCCAAACCCTTTCATATACTCATCGCCCATGCCCCTGGTTGCTGGAGACGGCAAGCCTAGAGTCTTGTATACTACATGCCAGATTGTTAGCTAAACACAGAGAGACCTCACCTTGCCAGATCGCACACTGCTTGCCTCAGTTAGCAGTCTGACATCTGCTGTCACTGAGAGCTGGTTTCATGTGAGTGTGGCGGCACGATCAAGGAAGGAGAATGACTTACAACAGAGGTGTGTAGATTGCTTGATACAGCTCCAAGATAGAGAGAGGGAAAGAAGAGCGAATGCGCGACGCGATGTTTGGAATGAATGAAAGAGAGTCGCGCTAGGCAGTGACAAACGGTGAGGCAACGCTATGGTGAATGAGTACAGAGCACATAATTCACTCCGGTGGTGGCCGCCCTGTGCAGTCGAGGGTCCCAGCCTAGACGTCACATGCTTTCACGAGCATCTAAGGGATTTGTTCAAACCTCTACAGGCCTTGAATATGGCTCGTTCGATTTCCCGTCTCCAGCACGGTGGGCCGGCGGCTCGCCGGCACGGGGACGTCGTTTGCCCATTATGGAGAGGACGAGGGAGATGTGGGAGGCCGAGGACGTGAGACGTCTCGTTCAGCGAACCACAGTTCAAGGACAAACTGCCAGGGGACACTCGGTGATGTGAAGAAAATGATAGGCTCGAGGGCTCTTCGGCCGCCGGGGCTCTTTTTATACATGAAGGGTCGTAGATTGAAGTGAGCGAGGTAGGGGCGGGTTAGACGGTTGATTGGAAAGGTTGACGACGGAATCGAGGTCGTCATGCTGGAGGCCATTTTTAGATCTAGGTTGGGACGCGGTCCCACAGGCAAAAGCGCACCGTCGCAAAATGGTGAGTGAGGGCCCGCACGACCGCGAGATGGGGGTGGTTAAAAGCGGCGTTGTCTGAGTGAGTGTCGAGGTGAGCTGGGTGCAGATTTTCCTTGAACGTTTCCAATGGCTGTCAGCGTCGAAAGCTCAAGGCATGATGTCAGTAGCTGTAGCCATTACCGTGTATGTACCTCTAGATGTCGATACAGAGACAATGCCAATCCAGTCCAATCCAATCCTCTCGCTTGCTATGCTAGATACAAAGTGGTGAACCTCAATGCCAAGACAGATGTTTTTGACGAACAGAATGGGCGAGCAGGATGCATGCAGACTCGAGCAAACAAAACGCTCAGAGATGAAGAATCAGAACAAACAACGCCAAAAGGAAGACGGTAAGCTCTACCACCCGACACGCCTCATGCAATAAATAGGCGTCGGGTCCAGAGCCAAAGACAGTTCGTCGTTTGTCGTCCATCACAGTCTTCAGTGAGTTGGTATGGGGGAGGGCCCAGATTTGGGCCCCGTCGCAGCCTCTCCCGCAGTGGCCAGTGGATGGATGGTCGCACTCTCGGGACGCTTCTCTGCAGCGGGTGCCGTACTCTGTGAGCTGGCCGGGGGTATGGGTTCATTCTTGGGGATCTCAAACTTGGGCACCTTCAAGATGGGCTTTGGAGGAGCCTTGGGTTTGGTGGGTGATATCGCCTTCACCGCAGCTTCTATGGCCGCATCCTTGCTCTCACTCTCTGGCATTTTTCTCTTGGGCAGATCTGTGACCTCTTCCAACTGGGGCAAGCCTGTCTGAGACAGCAACGCCTCGCTTTGCCTTCTCTGTAGCTCTTCGAGCCTGGCAATGGGGTTCTGTTTTCCGCAAAATTGGCATCTCCAATACAACACGCCGTGCGATTCGTACACAGGGGGTGATAAAGCAGGGAACGTTGATGGCGGGGGGGATGAGGAGAGGCGACGCACCCATTCTTCTTGTTTTGGCACTCCTTCAGCAGTGGGAAGATTTTCCGACTCAGTTCGATCCTCTCCCCAAAAGCTGGGTCGTCTGATCGGTGCCGGAGTCACGGGTAGGCTCGGCCTCTCGATTTCAGACGGGAAGTCCGTGACCTTCATGCTGGGGCGTCGCTGGCTCTCTCCGAGAGACAATCTCGGATAACCGGGCTCACCAGGACCAGCAGGAGCAGCGTGCGGGGAGGGCGTGTGATACAGCACTTGCAACTTCCCTTTACGAGCTTGACTGAAGGCTTGCATGTACCGGTCGATTCCTGGCATTTCATCCCACACATTTGTCCTTTGCTGAAAGCCGGCCCACGGGTCGGCAAGGGGCGCCGTCGGCGTCACCACACTCAGTTCCGTGAAGTCGGTCACGTCGGTCGCCGCTGAAGGCGTCGTCACCTGCTCGGTCGCCGCTTCATGCTCGCGCGGGGGGGTTTCAGGTTCGACGGCGGATTCGGGTTCGACGACGGGTTCGGGTTCGACAACAGGTTGGGGTTCCGGAGGCGGACTCGGCGGCAATTCGGGTTGAGGAAAGACGCGGGTGGGTTTCGGGGCGTGAGACTCCCATGGGAAATGGTACTGGGGTTTCACCGGCTCCGGTGCTTTCTGGGGAATTTCGTACCACATATCCTTTGGTGCTTCAGGATACTGGGCAGGGGGGTGGAAGAGCTGCGTGTCGCTGGACATGTCGTATATCGTGGTCGGGAAGTTTGGCGCTTCTGGTTTCGAGTGGAGCGGAGGAGGTGCGCTGTGTGCGACGATCAGTAAGTCATTCTGGCCGACAGCTTCACCACTCACTGTGCAGGCTCCCACTCGACCTGAGGAGGCGAGAACGGCCGCTGCTCTGTTACGGGCGGCGGGGGGAAGTCTTGGTGGCTGACTGGCTCGGTGGAAGTCAATGTGTCGCCCACAGGCCTCTCGACCGTCGTCTCTGGGGGTGGTTGATCGGTTCCTGGCCCTGTGACTCCCTCGTGGGGGGGGGAGGGCGGTTCATATGCTGGTGCTGGTGGTGCGGGCAGAGCTGTCTGAGATGGGGTGGCGGCCTCCTCGCCGTGAACGTATTCGGGCACCTTTGTCGGTCTGGGGACCTCGGGCGCCGGGGGGCCGGGCGAGTATGCCGCTCGCTGAAAGCAATTAGCGTGCACGATTCCAAAACGACAGATCTTTGGACGAACCGGAGGAGGTGGAGGAAGTGGAGGAGGTGGAGGAGGTCGGTAATGTCTGTCGTAGACAGCCCACCAATGGCCGAGCAGTTCTCCGTACACGCCCGTGTTGAACTTGTTGTCCCTGCCCAGGGTCCACGGCTTGTCCTTGCCGATAAAGTGAACAACACTAATGCTGCTTTGGAAGTGTCTGTAGGCGGGAACGTACTGATAGTTCGCACTCGGGGTACAGTTGTACATGAAGCTCAGTCGATCCCATTCCTGGAAGTGCATGTTGAGCAGACCCTGGTCGGCGCCATCGAAACTAATCCCTCGTTCGGCCAATGCCAGGAGGGAGTAATAGTCGGCCAGGTTGGGATTGAGCACGAGCAGCCCGCTGTTGAAGCAGTCGGGCCAGCCAATGTCCGGCACGGCGGCGAAGTGGGTGTCGAGAGTCAAAAGCTCGTTGGGGGCTCTCAAGACCACCATGTCGGCATCCAAGTATACGATCCTCTTGTATTGGGTCTGCCGCCACAACTCGATCTTGGTGAAGGTCGAGATCAGGTCGGGCCGGTCCATGACGTACAGATTGGCCGGGCTTTGGTTGATGATCTGCGACACAGGAACAATGTCGTCGTACACGGTCTAGAGGAGTAAGCGTCTGACGACCCGTCCGGCTTGCCAAAGCGGACCTTGAGTTCGGCGAGAGTGTCGGGCGAGAGCCGGTCCTCGACGACCAAAGCGACCAGCTTCGCTGTGGCGCCTTTGTCTCGCAGTGAATGGCCCAGGACCATGGCCCCTCGACGCTGGTCAGTTCCGTCCTGCCACATTGAGGCTTCATCTGCAAACCTGGGAGGTAGCCATCGCTGATGAGCAGCTGCAGACCGCTCGGTCAGTCACCAACCGGCATGCGGGGAGCGGAGCTTCGGGAGCTGGGGGGAGCTTCGAGAGCGTACCGTGGCAAACACAGCATCACCGACGGGCGCCATTTGGCGGGGGCGCCTAGAGAAGGAGGAGGAAAGACACGAGGAGAAGAAGGAAGAAGGGAGGAGGGAAATGGGATGAGCACAATGCTGGAGGCAAGCTCAAGGGAACAGGTGGAAAATGCGTGTCCAAGAGACTCGGACTCGACCCGGTGTGGCTGTCCCCGCACTCCGCTGCGACAACAAAGGCCGGCTAGAGTTGCATGTGACGTCGATGTCGAAGGCAAGATGGTGTTCAGCAGCAGACTGACCCACGGCCACCTGACCGCGAGATCTTTCTTGTCTTGAGAAGCTCACGTCGATCACTGCAGCGCGTCGAGGATCGGGATAGGCACGGAGTTCTTGTATGCAGACTTGCCAGCATGACATTTTTGTTGGCAGTGGACGCGCTCGCCATCAGACCACATGCGGGTGGCAGGGCACACACCACCCGCCACCAATTTCTGCTGTACCGGGTATTTCTGATAAGGACATTGTGCAATTTCGCCGCCTTTACACATCAGCATGCTTTCCTACCGCTGAGCCCCGGCTTTGAAACCTTACAGCCGGGACTGCTGGGGGCCCGGAGAGGATGTGGATCTCCCAAGGCACGGGTCGAACGTTGGGTGCAGCTCAGCACCACCTGTCGGAGGCGTGGCCGTGTGATAGGCATCGCGCCGTCGCAGCGGCTGCATGTCATTAGACGGAGTCTCCACCTCAGTGAGCATGCTACTGCATCTAGCTATTATTGTTCCACCGACTTCCCAAACATCAACCGTCAAATATGGCACAGGTGTCTCCGTTGAGTAGCGGCGACAAAGGTACACGCCTCCTCATCCGAGCAGCCTTTCTATGTCCCGCAGCGTCGATGCCCGCATTTCTTTCCTCCCAGCTCCATCCTTCTCCCCGAATGCCATGCCGGCCAGCTTCCTCTTCTTGGCCTGGATCTCCAGGACTTCGTCCTCGATGGTGCCTTCGACCACCAGGCGCACCACTTTGCACGCCCTCGTCTGGCCGAGCCGATGCACGCGGTCGACGGCTTGATCCTCAATGGCAGGGGCCCACCAGCTGTCCGCCAGGATGACCTGGTTGGCGGCCACCAGGTTCAGTCCGACTGAGCATACCGAGAGCGAGGCGAGCATGATCCGGCAACTCGGGTCTGAAGTCAGCGTCTCGATGGCGGCGTCACGACGGATCGGGTTCATTTTGCCGTCGAGGCGGGTAAAGTTCAGGCCGTGCTGGAGCAATTGAGTCTGCACCAGATCCAGAAAGGAGGTCCACTGGGAGAAGACGACGGTCTTGGTGCCTGGATCGGTGGCGGACACCTGGAGCAGTTTGACGAGAGCTTCAATCTTGCTGCTCGTGGCATCATCCGCGTCGACCATCTCCGAACCCAGGGCCCCGTCGTCCGCCTCCCCAAATGCGGCCGCGGGTTCGACCAGGGCCGTATCGTCGGCCAGTTCTGCTCGACACATCGGGCACTTGTGTTGGGTCTCAATCACCTTTTCGATGCAGGGCCGACAGAAGACGTGGGTGCAGGCCGTGATCACCGGCTCCGTCATCGAATCCATGCAGACCGGACAATCCTCCTGAGAGTCAATCCGAAGCTGGAGGAGGTCTTGCAGGGCTTTGCGGTTGGCCGGGTCCATGACATCAATCACCTGGTTTTCGTCGACCAATTCCAGCAACTTTTGGACTCTTTCTTCGCCACACATTCGCCAATGATTGCAACATTGACGCAGCCTGAGGAGGACTTCCAACAAGTACGTCATGGTGTTATCCCCCTTCTTCGCCTTGGCGGCTTCCAACAAGCCTTTCGCCTGGATCTTGAATGCCTCGTATCTTTCCTGCTCGTGTGAGAAGAACCGGACCGGATACTTGTGGAAGGTGACCTCGGGCAGTTTGAGGTCGATAAATTTCATGTCTTTCATTCGTCGGAGGCATACCGTCGACATGAGAGCTTGCAGGAGCAATCGTGCCCCCGGCGACCCGTTCTTGAGCGGTCGGATGAGAGTTCCGTTGAAGATGTCGAACTCGATCAACCCGCCGGTCAGCCGGAGGAATTTGACGTGCGAGTAGAGATCTTTGAGTGAGTTGACAATGGGCGTGCCGGTCAAGATCCAGCGCGATTGTGACCGGAGAGAACAAGCGGCTTGCGCCATTTTGGCCTTTGGATTGCGAATCTGGTGACCTTCGTCGAGCACGACCCGCCGCCAGGTAATGGAGAAGAGACCTTTTTTGGCCGGAATCGGCTCCGCTTTGGTTTTGCCGTACGGGAACAGTTCTTGGGTCATGGTCTGATAGGTCGTGATGACAATATCATATTCCTGGAACTGATGCGGCGAGAGGCCCTTGTTCTCTGGTCCGTGGTAGGTCAAGACCCGAGGAGCAAATTTCTTCTTGACGTGGAACGCGGCTTGCTTGCTCCAATTGCTCATGACGGACAGAGGAGCGACGATGAGCGTGGGCTGTGATGTCTTGTTGGGGTCTGCCATGATGAGGGAAATGACTTGGATCGTTTTTCCTGAAGACTGCATGAGCTTCTCGTCTTTTTGTGGAGGGGGTCAAGACTTACCCAAGCCCATGTCGTCCGCCAGGATGCCACCACTGGCTAGCTCTGGAGCTTTGGTCGTGGAGAAGCTGGTGGCGATGTTGGTGTAAAGACCGTCCGCATTCTTCCACATCTGCACCACCTCTCCCCTGGCCGGCAGCTGCGGCGACTCGTGGTCAAGCATCCATCTCAAGCCCTGTCGCTGATATGGAAGGAGCATGGTTGCCAACATCTTCGGCTGACTGGTCTCGGGCATTTGAGACAAGACGTCCTCGCCCGTCGCGAACTTGTTGACCACATCTTGCACGTCGCGTGGATTATACGTGGCCGTTCCGCTGAGAAACTGGTCCATGTCCGGCTCGTGGTTCTCCTCTCCGATGCCTGTGGACATGCCGAGATTGCTGTATCTGCCAGGCCCTTCCGCGTCGTCGAAGACGGTATGACCGGCTTTCCGCATGGCCGCGACCGCCTTTTGTTGAGCTTTCTGTTGTCTTCCTCGTTCTTTGGCTCGCTTCGCGCTCTCTCTCTCGGCGCGAATCAGATCGCTCACGGGCAAGCCTAAGGCCTGCATCTCTCGCTTCAGTAACGCAGAAGCAAATGGATCGCTCGGTCCGAACAGTTTCAGGCCGATCGGGCATTCGAAATGACTCTTAGCACCGGTCAAAGCGCCTTCCACCAGAAGAGAACCGGAGTCAATCAAGGGTGCCAGCTTGGCGGCCACAACCCTCCCAATGTGCCCGATCTGATCACCCACGACATTGTCGATGCGTATGGCATTTCTGTCATACGGATTGCGCGGCTCACGGCGCACTTTGACATATTCGCCGACCGTGGCCCGACCGTCGTAGTACCGACAGCCAACGATCTTCGTGTTCAAGATGCCGTACAGCTGATAGTTGCCGTACACATCGTCATCAAAGTCCTCCTGAAATGTCAAGCCTCATCAGCCAGCGCCATCCACAGCATGTACGAAGATGATACACAATTTGTCGGGAACGAGTAATCGTTGAGTGATACCAACGGGCAATGAGCAAGGTTTGTACCTACCTCGAGATCTATCTCCCTTCGGATGTCTTCTTCGTTTTCCTGAGTGGAAGCCGCCCAGCTCTCCCGCTCAGCCTGACTGTGGGTTGGTTGGCTGTACGCAGGTGTATAACCTTGACTGCTCGGACCTGAATAGATCTGGCTGGATCCCGGCGGGGTCGGTAAGGGTGCACGACTCTGCGAAAACGAGGACGTTGTATTCGTTTTGGAATGCTTTTTCCTTGATGCTCCAGAATAGCCGTCATCAGTGTCATCGCCCGTCAGGTCTATGACCTCAAGTCTCCGTTTTGCTCTCGGCATGGTGGCAGGACATGCACTACAAAATGTCCACTTTTCTTGGCAGATGAATGCTCAGAATTTGCTTCCCGTGCTTCTACGGCTGCCCGAAAAGAAGGGAGGAGAGAGAACAAAGCAGGTGACGAGACCTTCTCAGAAAGAATGCAGCTTCGAATATCCGAACAGACGCGAGAACCTCACGGGGTGGGGTGTTGTTTACATTTGATGAGGTGGAGATAGATTTGGGGCACGCTAGCGTTGGAACCTGGCCGCCAAGCTCGAAAAAAAGGGGCACAACACGCCAAGCTCCAGGAAGAGTGCTGTATGTCCGAACCCATGGATGGGATCACCAAATTGGAATCCTCACACCTCCTTATGATGTGTTATTGTTGGGATGGTGCATCATCGTCGTCCTCCACTTCGTCTTCATCTGTATCGAACCCGGGATCAATCTTGGGAATTTCAAAGTCGCTACTGTCGGTGTCCTCGATCACTGACATCTGAGAGCCGGTATCTGGCCTAGCTGCGAGCGGCGTTGTCTGTGGCGCAGCATTTGATGTTTCAGCAATGGCGGTGACGACATCCGGAGCATCAAGGTGGTCAGCGGTGGTGAGCTCGTTTGTGTCACGGTCAAGATCAGCAACGGGCACGGTCAGGGAAGAGGTATTTTCTGCTCGTGCCCGTCGTTTCGTCGTGTCCAGCTCCCCGTCTCGCATTTCTGGAGCAGTATCACTTTTCACTCCATCCATGATATCAAATGGCCGTTTCCTCGAGGTGGACTCGTTGACCGCTTCATCATTCTGAAACTGAGGATTCGCAGAGCCGGCTCTGGGACCCTCTCCTTCGTCCAGCGAGTGTTCCAAGCGCGAGAGCAAGTCAGTGTCAGCATCATTTTCGCTGTCTTTGAAATGAGAAGAAGCGGATGTGGACAAACCCGCCCTGTCACTTTGCTCTCTTTGGGCCCTTTGCACGAGGGGCATGCGAGGCCGGAGCAGCGCCTCAACCTCTAGGCGATCCGTCGCCGCTCGTGCCAAAAAGGGCAAAATACTTGCCGGAGGGGGGATCGAAGTGTCTGGACGAGGCGGAGGGTTCATCACACTGGCCAGCATAGCTTCATTGTGGTTGAGGAGTATGGCCAATCGATCTGCCTCTGCTCGCAACGATCGAGGGATGGAAAGGGTCGAGGCGTGGGCCAAAATGAGTGGTAGTAATTTCCATGCTGCAGCGCCAGACTTCGAGTCTGGGGTCCACGAAGATTTCTCGGTCAATTTTTGGCTCTTTCCAGGTCCCGGCGCCGTTTCTTGGTCCCCAGAGCGTGGCACCGGGCGGAGATCTTCGAGAGAATGTGCAAGGCATGTGTGGAACGCGGCGCGGTCGAACAGTAATGCCGCTGAATGGTTGAGCTCGAGAAGCCTTTGGACGAGCTCATACACAGAGCACCGGAGTCCGTCATGCCACGACTCGGATTCGAGCACATCGAGAGCCTGGCTGCCAACGATCTCGTACACGGGTAGTACCGCTCCTCCAAATGCCATGATCGTGCATTTCAAAAGGCGTACACAGGAAATATGAATCTGCGGCAAATGCATCCAAAGCTCTTCTCTTTCGTCTCTGTCGGCCTGTGGATTCATCTTCAGGGAATGTTTGGCACTGGATGCATTCGGTGGTACCGTTACCCCGAGAATGCGTGCCGTGAGATCCAGGATCGCACCAATCGGGACTGACACGGACTGGGAATTTGAGCTTGAAATGAAAGCTTCCAGCAGACTGAGTACCGTCGCGAGTCTGTTGCTCCCTTCGTCAATTCCTGTCCAGGAGCCGAGACCGAGCGGGTCTGGTCCGGCTTGTTGCCCTGGTTTGGCAAAGTCGGACCGCCCAACATCGCCGTGGGTAGATCTGTCATGTGGTTCCCACTCTTCAACCACCGACCGAAAGAGAATGCTGACCGTGTCGTGAGCGGTCTGAATGATGTTCGACACTGTTTGGCTCCATTCATCAGGGCCCGAGTTCTTGGCCGCGCAGAGATGTAGACACGAGGCGAGCTGGATCGCTACTTGCCTAATGGCATGAGGAGAAGTGCCATCTGCGAGAAGACTGGCACAGATCGGTCTGATGCGGTTGACGAAGGGCCTGAAGACTGAAGGATGTTCTGGAAGCAGCTTTCGCCAACAACGCAGGACTGGCTCAAGCAATGGGTTTATCACCGTGGTTTCGCGTTGCTTCTCCCGTCTGACAGGAACCGGCTTGACAAGACTGAGGCTCACCGAAATGAAGGCTGGGAGAAGAGGTGTCGTAATTTCCCGTGCCACTGAAGGGTTCTGTCCCGCGAGAAGAAATATCCGCGTAACCGCAACGAGATAGACTTTTTTCAACTCCAACGCATCAGGCTTGTTCAGGCATCCCAGGAGTCCTTTAGCCCAGCTTTCACATGAACTGAACACATTCGAACTGATATCATCCGTCCTGGCGCCATCCACAATTGCTTTGATGAGGACAGCGGCCGCAAACCGGCCTTCCGGCCTCCTCTCCTGAAGCAGAGCGCTAATTCGAGTCCTCAACCTGTGGATTATGACGGAGTCATCGCTGCTCTTTGCGTCTGAAGACGGCGGCGGGTCAAGAGAGCAAGTGGATAGAGTGGATACAAGAAAGCCCAAAACTCGAGGGAGATCTTCTACCGGCGTCGTATTGAGCCGCTGAGAAATGGCCCTCAAAGGGTTGGGTTGTTGCATGCGAGCTTTCACGACTGATAATAGTCCTGATATACCTGGCTGACTACAAATATTTTGCTGGCTCGCTTCTGCTGTATTTTTGCTCTCGGCATTTCAGGCCAACCAATCATTCATGCATCCATGGGCGGGTGGCCTCCGCCCCGAAGTCCCACCGATGACCGAATTGGATGGTCAGAAAAGTTGCAACTCCATCGCCGTTCAGACCAAGTCCTTGTTGACATGGTCCCCACGTCGCCGACATGATTTTGACGAGATGACTGGAAACGTCACGTCTGCCTCTCGGCTATCTATCTTTCAAGTCTGCCGACAAAAATGAGCGTGCGTACTCAGCGGGAACACTCCGATCAGATCGTCATCCTGACACGGCGCAGGCCAGCCATCATGAGAAGGCACAGCGGTACATCGCTCTGCTCGACGCAGCCCGTGCCAATGGCACTTGGCACGAACTTCCTGAGCTGATTAGGAAGGTCACCAAGCATGCACCGCACCGCACAGGTGAGATCTCACGCCAGGGCAAGTCCCACCCGTTGACTGACCGATATTACCGCAGCGCTGATCCAGATTGCAACGGCCGAATACGAAATCGTCCAATATATTGCATCGAGAAGTCGCGGACCACCAACAGCGGCCCCTTCACCTCCGCTTTCCTCTTCCCGGGTCTCGGCGATTGAGACCGAACTCGAGTCGGGCGGACTGCCGGTCGATGATCTGGTCCAGGGCCAGGCATGCCTGCTATGGGCGCATTGGGTCGGGCCCCTCGAGTTGCACAACCCGACAGCCGTGTCAACATTTGACAGCTTACGAGTAAGCGGAGAAAACAGCTCGACGTGGACGAAGATCTGTCTCGTAAAAGCTACTTATATCCGGGGCATGCTCCTGAGCAGAGCTGGTCTAGTCGATGAAGCAAGAGCGATCCATCAGTCTCTGACCCCCTGGATACATGCGAACCGCACCCTCATCATGTCCACTCCACAGCTTCTCTATTGGACGCAGCAGGTCTTGTCTCGAATTGCTGTTGAAGGAGGACCAAGTTTACGCTCGACTTCGGCGGAAGATCGAGATCAGGCCACTCTTCTGGCATTTCGTGAGTGGGCTGTTATTTCCGGGAAGAGCAAAGATATCCCAGCTTCAACATATGGGAATCTGACCCACCACGTGTCATATCTTTCCATGTGGAACGCATATTACCAGTACTTGTCGGGCATGCTGCAACGCAACGACTTTGGCACTTATGACAGCCGACTTGAATTCGTCACCGAGCTGCGCCGAGTGGAAGCTTCGTACGAGAACGAGTTGTTGAGGAAGACTCAATTTCCGAAAGCCACCGAATCGAACACGGTGATCGAAGATTGGGTCGAGGATGTCATCCGCAACTGGCAGATCCTCTGTGGCCCAGGCTGGTTAGAAGCCCACCTCGGCGAGGGTGGTCGAAATGCGATTGGGAGGAACGTGCTCGATATCCTCTATCGGGCAGCATTGAAGACCTTCCATTCAACTCTCATCTTGCGGAGATTATTCCAAGTTCACAAAGCGCTGACCGACTTTGATCTCGCTTTCAAAGCCTTTGACACCTACATCGAGCTCATCGAACGTGAGAGGGCAAGAGCCGCTCAGTCGAAGGAGCCCGTCTCGGGCCAAGATGAGGACGAGGTCTTTTTGCGAACCATCGCTGAGGGCATCGAGACTCTATGCGCCTTCGGCCGTTCAAGTGAGGCTGAAAAGGCTCATGATTTGTCTCTCAAACTGGAAGCATTCTTAGAAGAACTGGCAGATTCGTCATCGAACGGGCCGGTGACTGACCAGACTCAGACAAATGGGGATGCGAAAGAGAAGCTCTCCGAAGCGGTGGCACCGCCGTCACTGAGCGGCGAGACACTGGAAGTCGTGTACAGAGCCATTGGCATCGCCAAGGCACATTGGGCCTGGTCGACGCCATTCAACGAGGATCGAGTTTCTCTACAGTCCGAAGCGATCAGCAACCTCAAGAAAGCCGTGGCACAGCAGCTTCGGCCAGAGCAACAACTGTCATCGCTGTATGCGTTGAGCCTTCTTCTCGCCGAAAGACGAGAGATCGACCAGGCCATTGAGTACGTCAAGAGAGCGCTGAGCTGGGATGCTGAGCAACACAGCCCGGATCCGACCTTCACCATCGAGCGAAAGCTCATGCCCCTCTGGCACTTGCTGACACTTTTACTCACTTCGCGACAGGACTTTGACACAGCAAGTCAAAGCGCGATCGCCGCTTTCGAGCAGTTCTCTTCCTCGGACATCTTGTTCGGCCCCGCGCCGGTCAATACCAGCATAGAAAAACCGCAAAGCGGTGTTCGTCCGGGGAATGGACTTGTCGACGATATGGAGTTTGACCAACTCCAGAGGATGGTCGAAATTCGAACCACGGAACTCGCGTTGACCGAACTCATCGAAGGTCCCGAACAGGCGGTGAACAGCAGCGATGACCTGCTCGCGTTGTACTCGCGTTTATTTGGCCATCTCGGAACTGGCCCTGAGGAGAGACCAAAGTTGAAGACGGCACCACGACCCCTCAAAAGCTCGGCCGGTACGATCAAGAGCTTTCGAGGCAGTATCTTTGGGCGCAGGAAAGCAGGTCGGTCAAGCGAGTCTCACCACGAGCTGAGGACCAACGGTGTATCATCTGTGACAGAAGGGTCCACTCGACCCACCACGCGTGCGACGCAGACGACGACACAAGCTCCGACAATACAAGTGACAAGCGAAGATGAGAAAGCTCTACCACATATGCATCACATCTTCCATCATTCTCGTGACCATTCGCGGCACGAAAAGCGGCATTCTTTCTTCGCCCATCAACTTGTTAGCCTCAGCACGGGACACGTGCGACCGCACAGCAAGGACGGGAAGTCCTCTGTACCCAGCGGTCGTCCCGCAAGCACGAGGCCGTCCTTTGAGAGCTTCCACGAGACGGCGGCCGCACAGCGCGAGGTCGTCAATTCAGGCAGGGACGTGCCAGTTTCACTTGTCTCGCCAGATGATAATTCGGCGGTTGAAGCAAAGCAACCACACAATTTGGCAACTCATGACAAAGTTCCTGCCCCGACGAAGCACGCGAAGCCGCCCCCAGAACAGGATGTCCGACTGCCTCTCATCAGCCCTCACAGCGCCAGCACGTCACCTATCCCCCGCTTTCCCCGATCCGCGGCACAAAAGCACGCCCTGAGCGTTCTCGTAAAAATCTGGCTCGTCATCGCCAAGCTCTACCGGCGCGCAAACATGTTTGACGACTCGCGTGAAGCGTGTGACGAGGCTGCAAAGGCTGCCCTGAAGATCGAGATGTTGATTGCGAACGTGGAGAGCTCGGCGCGGGCATTCGCTGACCCCGGATGGGGTGGCGGAGGTCAGAGCTCAGATGAGATTTGGGCCGATGTATACTGTGAGCGCGCCGAGCTTTTGATGGTCGTGGCGAGGGCGATGGAAGAGAAGGAGGGCGAGACGAACAACGAGGGAGTCAAAGAGGCAGTAGAGCAATACGAACAGTGCTTGCTCTACTTTGCCGACCACCCAGGCGGAATCGTCGGCCTCAGCAATGTGTTACTGGACTATTATGAACGCAAGGTCGAACTGGGGCGGAAAGTCGACGATGGGAAGTTCTACTCCAAAAAGCTTTCGAGCGACGACAGGGACAAGAGATTTGACAAGGCAAATGGGGTCAAGTCCTCTGACCACACGACTTCGAATGGCTCGCTGTTGGAACAGGCAGTTATCTCGACGACGATGATCCGGCCGCCGCCGCCGCCGCCGCCGCCGCCACCGCCACCGCATACTCCCGCGGAAGACGATCTCAGAAAGACGCCGGAGAATCTGAGTCGTCTGGCAGCGCGGGACCGGGCGTATGGGTTGTTGTCCACGTTGACGAAACTCGGGTCCGGTTGGGACAGCTCCGAGGCATGGTACGCTCTGGCTCGGGCTCACGAGTTGGGTGGTGAGCCCGACAAAGCGAAAGAGATCTTGTGGTGGTGCATCGAGCTGGAAGATACCCGACCTATCAGGCACTGGCGGAATCTGGGGTGCAATGGCTATGTATTGTGAGCGTATCATCGACCCAGCACTGACGCATACAGGCGGTGTAGAAGAGGAGCAGCACAATTTCCCATGTCGTATTTAAGCTGAATCATCTCTTAAGCACCACCAGCATCAGCACATCCACTTTGCATATCCGTTGCACCGATAACGTGCTCCATGTCTGTAAGCTGTGCGAACAGGTGAGGATTCACGACAATCAGCTACCAGCGAGGGCATATCACCGCAGCCAACCTCGCTTCCATCGGACAGGAATCCTGAGGATGGACCTAGTTCTGTAAGGATGACGGTCAAGTCAACCTCGCTTGTCTGGGCTCGGGAACATCTTTCAAGCTGAGAAAGCGAATCCTGGCCTGCCTCGCCTGGCTCGTCCTATGTCTGGTCAATGAGCAATCTGCTTCGCATATGATACACCCGCGGGATTCCAAGCGACCGAAGCAGATTCGGAACACACAGTACGACGAAGTCATCCATGGAGAGGACAGGAAATCCCGTTCCTCTGCAGCTATACTTCTCCGTGCGTCAGCAGCGGCGCCAAAAACCGCCAGTGACCCAGCTTTCCCCAACCTTTGGCCTTCCAGTCATTCGCGGATTGTGGGAAGAAATCGATGACGTCGATCAAGGTGTCGTCGTGGGCGAAGATGGTCAGCACGTTCTCGTCGCTGTCGAACGGCAGCATCTTGTCGACGCTGCGCTGGGCCTCCACCGGGTCCTCATCCAGACCAGCGACCCAGCAGAAGGGCGTTGTGCGCGATTTAGACTCCCCATCCGGTTCGTTACGGGCGTGGTGGAGAGCGGCGAAGAGCTCGCCAGGGCAGGTGCTGGTGACGGGGGCGGTGCGCGGGTTGTCGTTGGGAGCAGGCGAAATGTGGTCCGGAAGCGGATAATGCTCTGTCGGTCGGAAGACAGCGCAGTGGTGGGCGATGTCGCCGCCGAGGAAGATGAATGTGGCTTCTTCCTGGTCGCCGCCTCCTCTGCCGCTGTCTGAGCTTGCCGTCGTCCGGGCGAGCGCTGAGAGATGGCCGGTCGAGTGTCCTGGAGAGTTCAGGATGTAGAAGCTCCCATCGCCGAACCAGTCGTACGCCTGGTACTCCCCGATTTGACATGTCTTGGAATCATGGGGCGAGAAGTCGAGCTCGAGAGTGTCGCGTCCCTCGTACAGGTCGGATGTCGTGTCTGCAGCCTGGGGGTCCACCGGCCAGCCGGGAAGGTATTTCTTCTTATAACCGGGCCCCACAAGAAGACTCGTGGATGTTGGAAACCGGGTCGTGTCACCAACATGATCCCAGTGGTGGTGACTGAATATCACCGTCTGAATATCATCCGGAGACAAGCCGTTTTCGAGCAGGATGTCTGCCACATCCTTCTCACACTTGACCTCGAATCCATAAGGCTTCAGGGCCTTGAACAAGTTCGGACTCAGGTGCGTCTGCCAATTCTTCCGCAGGCCCAGGTCGAACAGCAGCCGCGAGTTGGTGGGCTTGTGGTAGATCAAAGTGCTATAGCTCGGGCCCGCCGTTTTCTCATAGCCTGGATAGATCGGGGTCATGGAAATCGAACCAGGTATGTTAGAAATCCATGTCGTACTGTCGATAACAGATACCTCAACTGTCGAAGATGAGGCGGGGATCTGCGGTTTCCAGCTTGCCATGTGGTTAGTCTGACGAAGATATCCCAATTCTGTTCGAGATTTTGACCCCAGCCAATGCAGCAGGAAATTTTCTTAGCAAAGGCCAGAGATGCAAGGGTCCTGGCCTTTTCTATCCCTTCCAGCATCCAATCGAGATAACGTCTTATCATAATTATACGTCGCTACTCGAGCCCGAGCCGATGAGGAAAGTTGGATTGGATTAGGAAGGTAAGTTATGGACCGGGTAAATCCGCCTCCGCTCTGGCGGCCTGCCAGTCCATCCTACTAGAGGTAGGCGTAGAGTCTTGTATGCAACTAGCCAGATTGTCAGCTAAACACAGAAGTTCTTACCCTCCCTGATGGTTCACTGCTTGCCTCAGTTAACCGTCTGATATTGACCAAGCGACCGTCGACTATACGATGGACTGCTGTTAGGACCGCCATATGTGAGTAACTTTGCTCGGGCAGAGACAGCAACGGCAATGGGGGAGGCAGGCAAATCGAAGGTCAAACTATTGCCAAACTGCGATATGAAGGTGTTATAACTGTTGAACCCCTCTTGTGGTGGCCATCATCAGAATTCGAGCACGGACATCTTACTCGAACCATGCCCGACTGCAGGATCATCATTCAGCAGAGAAAAAGAATTCGTCCATTAACTCTTTGCGATCTCGCGATGCCACCGTCTAACGAGTATTGTTGTCAAACCCTGACTCGAGATTGTGCTAGAAAGTAATATGTTCATCATATGTTCCAGTGCCATAATCTGCTCCCACATGAGAGGTCAAGACAAGTTGTCAACGTTCGTCAAAGAGATTCCCAAATCCATCGAACCAGTCATCAGTGATCGAGTTCCCTATCCCGCTTTCACCTCTTTTGGCATTTCTCTGGTCATGTTCTTCTCGACAGCTCTTGCACCACCGCTCCTTTGGCAGACTGCCTTCATACACCATGCCGAGCATATAGGTCCTCCTCGGACAATTGGGGATCCAGCATCCACAGCATCGTGCTTCTCTGCGGTCTCTGCTCAGGGGTAACTGGTCGATTGCTCTCCAAGGGTTTCGGTCAAGTTCGGCGGATCTCCTGCCATCGTGACGAGGATCGGCAGGCTGGGTTCTGCTCTTCTTCCATTCGACCAAAGCCTCTCTTCGCTCGGCGAGTCCTCCCTCCCAAGAGATGCCGAAACGGAAGCGCCACCATTTTCTGGAGGATCGCCGGTCACCCCTCCCACTTCGCTTCCTCCGCCGCAACTCCCTGTCCACTTGCCATGCATCGACCGCATCCACAAGCTTTCGCGTCAGGCCACTGAACGTGGCCAGCTCTTCTTCCCGCCGTCTGGCCTCTTCGAGCTCGAAGCATGTCGCACATCCCCACCAGAGCTCAAACGAGCCCGTACCACACGCGCAACAGACCCCGATTTCTTCTTGAGGGTTGACGAGACTTTGGCCTTCCAGCACCCATCGACGAAACCGCTGAAGCTTGCCGGATTTCCTCACGGTCTCGCTCTTCTTGACCCAATTCTCTTTCCACCAGATTCCTTCAATATTCCGATATCGGCGCATACAGTCTTTGCACATCCGGTTCTGAGCAAACCTGGCTCCGAGTCCAGTTCCTCGAGTGGTCATTCTTTCCACGAAACACCACAGAGGTTTCACCTCGAGGCAACCGTAACATCGCAGCTCCTTGGCCGGACGCTCGACCAGACGAAAATCGAAGGCGGCGTAGAAGAGATCCCAGAAGTGGCCCAGCCTTTGACGCGGATGGATGGCTCGGTAATCCTCAAGTTGCTGCTCTTCTGCGGCTAAAAAGTCTTGGACAAGTCCAGTACGTATTCGACGGACCAATTCTGCTGACAGTAATTCGTGCATGTGGCGACATGTTTGGCGAAGCGATAACAGAGAATCAAAGTCTAGATAGTTTATGGCCAGGTGGTAACCAAGATCGGCCGGAAGCCTTCCCAGGAAAGGGCTGCGCTGTACCGGCGAACTCGCGCTCGCCGATTCAGCCCGGCTTCTCAGCAAAGACAGTGGGCGCCGGGACATGACTTCGCCATCGCCAGACTCCGCCGTTCCCGACGGCGCGGCGTCTCGCATGGTCTCGGCCACGCTGGCCTGAAAGGCTGGTTTGCGCTCAAGCCGACGGGCGATTGCAGGGTCAATATCGCGGTCGATACCACCTGGTTTCAGCCAAGATCCCATCATCAATCGTGAGTCTGACAAAGGCAGATGGCCTCGAGTCGGCAACGTGTATGAGCCGATATAATCTGTGGATACAACCCGGCTGAAAGGTTTAATGATAACGACGAGCCGGAGGCGCTGTGAACCGAGCGAAACCAACAATACCAGTCCTCGGTCGGGTGTCCGCCTTAGGCGAGAAAGTCTGCCGACCGAAGTTGGATACGGAATCACATCAGAGGACGACAAAATCCGGTCTGCTCGAGCAGCGACGACGGCATCAATAGTCAAGGCTGTGGCCGCCTGACCCAGCACAGAGAAGGTCGGTTACGCAAGCGGGGAAGTGGATGGGGCAGACCAGGTTGAGAGGATCAGTGGCTAGCCAATGGTGCAGGGTGTGACAGGGCGCGGTGCAGGGAAGCCAAGAGCTCACACAGCCTCCTTTCATCACATCAAAGCAGTGATCGCAGTCTGATACTTCGAGTTGCTGTAGCTGCAAAGGCTACAGAGGACTGTCTACGCCCATCGCATGACCCGCAACCTCGCTCTGTGTCTGTTTCCATAGGAGCGTGCACAGTTCAAACCAACGCAGATTAGAGACCCGAGGTCAAACACCTTGCTGTACAGGCCAAAATCATGGGCACGCACGCCTTGCCGTCTTCGAGTCCCCGAGTCCCATGTGGAACTTCCAATGCGTCCTCAATCATCTATGGAATCATGATGTCGTGACAATGGCATTACATAAGTGCCATGAGCGAATTCTGCGCATAAGCCTGAAGCGAGTCGTCAGTTCAGGTCCAGTGTGAAGAGGTGGAAGCAATCTTACCATGGGCTTGATATCGGGATGCGGCACGGCGTCGAATTTGTGATACTCGAGCCGCAGCTCGGGTCCAATATTGATATATGCTCCCTTGTTTTCGGTCGTGTCGCAGTATTTGGGTGCCGAAAAGACTAAAGGGGGACGATTAGCGGGTGGTCATTTCCCTCCCACCAAAGAAACGCACCTGTGATGCACTTTCCGTCGTGTTCGACATCATAGCCTTCCATTCTCACCTCATGGCTTCGAATGATTGCTTCCAACCCGTTGTTCTCGCAAAACTGTTTGGTCACGTCCGGGCCAAACTGCAGGCCGACGCCTCTCTTGCTCGGTCCCCTGCCGTTGAATGGTTGCGGATCGGTCCACAGCATCTCCATCATGAGCCCTTGCTGGCCCGGCTGTCGTTGGGAGTGTCTATTGAGCTTTCGGATGTCGTCCAAGGAGGTGTTGTCATCGGAGAAGAGGCCGCCATGCAGGGTGAGGTACTTTTTCCCAATTAACGTCGCCAACGGGAGGGCGGAAAAGGATTCGGAGAATAATGTGAACGTCTTCTCGTTGTATTTTGCTTTACATTCTCCCTCGAAGCCGTATACCCGGTTCATGTCGTCTGTTTCGTGATTGCCTCGGTTCAGGAAGAAGGACCGGGGACGGAGCCATTTGTAAGCGTATAGGAGTAGGGCAATCTCTGTCGACCATGATCCGCGGTCGACAAAGTCCCCATTAAACAGGTAGGCGTGCGTATCACTGGGAAATCCGTTCAACCGGAATATTTCCAGCAGGTCAAAAAACTGGCCGTGGGTATCTCCGCACACGGTCAGGGTGGTGCCAGGGTCGATCTCCAGTTCCACCATGGTGGGCTCATCATAGACGATATCTCTCGCGGCCTTGATGATCTGAAACACATATTTTTTATGTATTTTCTTCCCATCCTTGAACCGCTGGATCATGTCATGGATGAATTCTTGTGTCATCTCCTTGTCGAGCCGGACGCCGTCGTACGACGGCTCCACCTCCAAGGCATCCAAGTTGAGCCCTTCAAACGCGGATGGAGGATCGCTAACTTCGATGGCCTTCAGGAATTGTATTTTCTTGACCATCTTTTCGCATTCGGCCAGTTTGATTTTCGCTTCTTTGTTGTTCGGCTCCTTCTTCACCACCGTCTTGAAATCTCGAAGCGCACCTTGAGAGTTCAGGATGGCCGTGTTCGCAATCGCACGTCGCCAGTATGCCTGGAGCATTCCGTGTCAGACCAACCATGGACCAGTCGCGTGCTCCACACTCACCTTGACATAGTCCTTGTCCAGCTCGATCGCCTTGGTGGCGTCTGCGACCGCGTAACCATAGGCCTCCAACTTGATGTTTGCCTGGGCTCGATTGCAATAAAACGAAGGGTCCGAGCCATTCTTCTCTATGGCCTGAGTGTAGAAGTCGATGGCCGTGGGCCAGTCATGCTCAACAAAGGCTTTGTTGCCTTTGACCTTCAACGCGGTGGCCGCCGCTCGATCAATTGTCGTGGCCATGTCCGAGAAACAATGCGATGCACACAATTACAGGAACGAGCAAATTTCTAACTGCACATTCACTGTCATCGAGTCATCATGAGGCGCAGGCTAAGGCAAGGCAGCCAGTGTCTGTTGGAAAGTTCTCGTGCCACAGAACCTAGGTCCGGTGCAAAGATCGGCGCTAGCCGTCGATCATCCTGGACCCCCAGATGTCGCTTGGAGACCTGTGCATTTCTTTGCCACTGCCATCCTGACTCGATTGCGCAAAAACCCTTTTGCGGAGCACAGACCTTGTCCATCTTGCGTCGCCTGCCGTTTGCGGCACCAGCAACGTCGCGGAAACGAGTAGATCATCCCTCTCAGCGTCAACACCATGTCATCGACGCCATTTGGTCGCTATGCTCGCGCTTGCATGGTCTGCTCCATCGTCCAACACCACAATGTAAGTCGTCCGACCCCGGTCCTCGGTGCGATCGGTATGCTCACCGTGCCTCCAGGATTTTCTTCGCCATGGCTGTCCCAATTGCGAATCAGTCCTCGGACTTCGAAACTCGGCCGACGCCGTTCAGGAGTGCACCTCACAGGTCTTTGAAGGCCTGATTACTCTGGGGAACCCACAGGAATCGTGGGTGGCAAAATGGCAGCGGCTGACACAGTACGTGCCCGGTGTATATGCAGTCAAGGTCGTCGGCCAACTCCCCCGCGAAATACTCGAAGTCCTGGAAGACAATGGAATCAAGTACGTGCCCCGGGACGGCAGCGCTGCAGAAGACGATGTCACGGCATGACGGCGGCAGGCTGAAGACCGGCGCGGCCAGGGATGGAATTGCATAGCGACGGCGTTGGATGATTTTGGCGGATTCCAGGCCCAACTTGGGACCATCAGCACGCAAATTGCAAAACAGGAGAATCTCAGATGGACATTTTATGGTGACATCCCGGCGAGGACTACCAAATGGGTCATGGGCCTGGACGCCAACATACTACCAAACGACGGGTCGACGACGGTGGAACTTTTTATGCCGAACTGGCCAGCTTCTCAAACGCATCCAAAAGAATGTCGGCGTGGTGTTTCTGGAAGATGAGCATCGGCCTCAATCTGACAGCCGATGGCCCGCAGCCACCAATGTTCACTCCATAGGTCTTTGCCTTGGCCAAGAACTCGTCCCGCTTGAGGTTATCAAAAGCAATGAATGTGCCATGACCCTTGCCCCGAAGGTTCTGGAACTGGTCGGGATACTGTTTGGCCAGCTTCTCCATCTCGCCGTAGAGATAGTCGCCCACAACGGCCGTGTTCTCCACCAAGTTTAGCCGTTCGATCTCGCTGATGATGGCGCGGAAGAGCAGGGCTCGCGCCGGATCACCCATCCACGTGTTGAACTGTCGGTACGGTTTGTTGGGCCGGAGCTCGGGGTTCCCGAAATAGTAGCCAGCGGTTTGGGCCTTTTTCGAAAATGTCACCATGTCCGGAGGGTCTTGCAAGTCCCAGTGGTCGTGCGCCCAGAACTTTCCCGTCGCGCCCACTCCGGTCTGCACCTCGTCGACGATCATGAGCACGTTGTTGCGACGGGTGATCTCGCGGAGACCGCGGAAGAACGCTGGGCTCGCGTGATTGTCACCCCCCTCGGACTGGATGGGCTCGATGACAATGGCGGCGACGCGGTTGTGGTAGTTCTGGATGATGTGCTCCGCTTCATCGAGGCATCGCTTCTCTTCCGCCGCGTTTTCCTCCACGTGGTCCTCCAGAGGATACTTCAGCGCGGGGAAGGAGCACTGTGGCCAGTCGAAGGCGGGAATGTCCAGCTTGTGGATGGCCTTGCTTCGCGTGGTCGACAAGCTTCCAAACAGCCGGCCATGAAATGCCGTCTTGAAGGACATGATCGACAGGTCCGGCGATCCCGGCTTTTGGTTGTGCATTGTGCTCTGATACTCTTCCTCGGTAAATTCGACACTGGGCCCCCCACGCTCCTGCTGTCTCTTCCACATGAACGCCGCTTTATACGCCGTCTCGTTCGCGTCCGAACCGGCCATGGCGGTAAAGACCTGGTTCAGCCCCTTCGGCGCCACGCGGAGGATGCCCGTCTGGAGAATCGAGGCCCAGTCATGTTGTGGGAAGTTCCCCAGGGCCGGGCGATTGATCAAAGCAGACGCCATGTTGGGCGACGTGGCCGCCAGCAACAGCGTCGGATTATTGTACCCGACGGGGATCGACGCAATTTGCGCATAGACATCGAGCAAGACGTTGCCGTCCAGGTCTGAAATATAGTTGCCGTAGCTCTGGTGATAGTTGGCTAGCATGTTCAAACTGCGGGTATCGAAGACTTTGTTGAGCTCGTCAATCGCCTTGGTGCTCTGAGGGCCTGGAATCGGCGTCACCACCTTCGGCCCTGCAGGTTCGTCGGCGAAGAACGGGGTGCCCATGGGCGACGTATCGTACAAGACCTGAGCCGTCGCCGCGGTCGCGCCTCTCTTGTCGGTGGCAGTGGCCATCGCCCGTGCCGCGGTCGACTTGACCGACATGGAGGCCGAAGCTGCCAGACGACCCAGAGGTCGAACTCGGCTCGCGGTTCGAAACACGGATGCCATCTTGCGGGATTCTGGGGAGGAAGAAGAATGCGGGGATGTCGAGGGTGACCAGACTGCAAGAATCCTGACGTCGACCTGGGCTGTTTGGCGATCAACAAGAAACTTATGCCCGCGCCCTGTGTCACCACACCCAGGCGGTATGGGGCAGCGAAAATTTAAAAGGCGAGATAGGCGTCCAGAGTCATTCAGTAGAAGCGGAGATGTGCTTCAATGGAGCGCCAACGGAGGTATGGCCGCACGAAGCCGACCGGTCTGCCCCACTTCGCCCACCGCGTCCCCCATGCATCTATTTGCAACTATTCTACTTTGAGCAAGCAGAGGCGGACAATGCGCTGAGCAAGGCCAGGTCTTCCGCCGAAGATCCCTTTCGAGGGGACTAGATAAGGCTTTCCTTGTTGAACAAAGGCGTTAGCATATTCCGCACGAACCCGTTGCCTCACTCCCTGGGTGAAGTCAAGCAACGACGAGCTTTGAATCGGAGATTGCCACGGCGAACTGTCAAACAACTGCTAGGGGGGATCAAGACAGATTGGAGTTCAGCAGCACGGGAGACCAGCATCAGCGATTCGAACAATCGAGTGCGCTGATGCTGGAATCATGGCAAGAGGTAATGGTTGTCGGTATCCTGTGATCATATCGTTCAGAAGTGCCTCAGCCTGAACTCTACTTATTGTGTGCATAGTTTCGTGACTACCATTCCACCAAACCAAGACGCCTTTTTGGCCTCATACTTGTGTACCTCATACTGGTGTATCATACTTGTTGTCATGGCAACGTCGTCCGTCGAGCCTTCATCTCCGACTTCTACGGACTCCTCTTCTGCGCCCTCTGCTCCGACCGTCTCGGGAACTCTAGTACCTGGGACGCCATGTCCAAAGACCACCATCGAGCCTGACGAGATAACGCGGATTGCAGTGGTGATGGAAGGAGAGATCCCAACTTCTCCAGGACTGATGCGTCGTTCCGGTACCTTGCAGGTCAGCGCTACATGATCCGATTGGCTGTTGACCATATTCGTCAGTGGATCGCTCTCACACCTATCCTGCACGGGAGCCATGCTCCAAAGGACACATACTGCTACATACGGCCACACCGTACGACCGAACTCGGAACGAAGGGGCTGACCAAGGGCGAGAGTGACCTAGTTACCAGTTATGAACGTGTAGATGGCGCCAAGCTTTACAGCTGAGGCCTGAAAAGTGCAGCTTCTGCCAAGAGCACACTCACGTGTTAGAAGATTGTTTTCATTTTGTACCTCGTAATTATCAAGACAGCAGAAAAGACGATCAGCGCTCTCGTGGGACGAGCTGGATGCGCAAACCCGGAAATTCTGACACATAATGATGTTTATTTTGAGGCCTTCGCCTTCAGCTAATCGTGAAAGGACCTCGCACTGAACAAGCATCGCCTGTTGCGATGTGAAGCATGGTTTCCTCGTTTCTCACCCCCGGGACGGTGACCAAGGAAGGCCATCTGGCATCACTTCATCTCAAACGAGATCTGTCTCTGCCGGTCATTCTTTCGACAAGCGCGACCAATGTCCAAGACCAAGGATATGCCGAGGGAGTTGTGACCAACACCCGCTTCGGGTCGTTTCCTCATTCCACCATCATCGGCGTGCCCTGGGGCAGTCAGATCAAGGCCAGCAAGGTCGATACCGGCTCAAGGGGTCGCAAGGGTGTCCAGCAGAGTTCCCGGAAACGAAAGGCAGAGGCCCTTGACGATAACGACGATGTGAGCGAAGAAGAAGATGATGATGTCACGCCGACCCAAGGCGCGGTGGCAGCAAGTTCCGGGTTCCTTCATGTTCTTCAACCGACCCCGGAAAACTGGACGACCAGTCTCCCACACCGCACGCAAGTTGTCTACACCCCGGATTACAGTTACATCCTGCATCGGATCAGAGCGAGGCCGGGCGCTGTATTGATAGAGGCTGGCAGTGGTAGTGGCAGCTTCACACATGCTGCCGCTCGAGCGGTGTTCGCTGGATATCCTCGTCGCTCCGATCAAGCCGAGGACGAGGCCGATGCTGTCAAGAAGGGATCCTCTGGCAAGGTCTACACGTATGAGTTTCACGCCCAACGCCAGAGAAAAGTCCAGGCGGAAATGAAGGACCACGGCCTGGACTCCGTCGTCCGTTCCTTCCACCGAGATGTGTACCGAGATGGGTTCCTGTTCAAAGACGAGGAGACGGCGGCCGAGTCTTCTCCCCTTGCAGAGGCCGTGTTTTTGGATCTGCCCGCGCCATGGGAAGCCCTGCCTCACCTCACCCGAGCCCCGAAGTCGGGAGGCCTGTCAGCCCTGGATCCGTCCTCGGCGGTCCACCTTTGCACCTTCAGTCCTTGCATAGAGCAGGCGCAGAAGACTGTCTCGGTATTGCGCCGCGACGGCTGGCTGGAGATCGAAATGGTGGAAATGCAGCATAAACGGCTCGACGTCCGGCGCGAGTACACCGGTCTCCAATATGACGGGCTCCGCGGGGCCAATGCGGTGGCCGCTGACGTTGACGAGGCCGTGGCCAAACTGCGCGAAGTCGAAAAGAGAGCCAAAGATTTCCACGCCGGTCAAAACACTCCCTCGCTCGAAGAGGCAAAAGTCGTCCAGACAGGTATTCGGCCGCAGGATGCGTCCAAAGCGCTCTTTAATAGTGGAAGACTGATCCACCGAAGCGAACCCGAGCTGAAGACTCATACTTCGTATCTGGTGTTTGCCGTGCTTCCCAGGTTGTGGTCAGAGGAGGACGAGGAGCGGGCGAGATCAAAATGGTCGACCAAAGTCAACATCACAGCGAATGTGCCAAAGAGCCAGAGACAGCTGAAAAAGGAAGCCAAACAACGAGCGAAAGAGCAGCGTGAAGCGAAGCAGGAAACGACACAGACTTCAACCAAGGAGGAAGATTTGAAGGCGCTCCCGTGATCAATCCCAACATATCACATGGAGAGGCCCACAATTAAGAGAGAACTTCTAACTCGTGATGTGGATGGCGCGGCTCCTGAATCATTGGTTGTCCATGTCTTTACGCCATATTAGAGAGAAATAAGTTTTCCGGCACAGCAATGTAATGTACCTGTCCCACTCGTAATGGAACCCACACATCTTAGGGCTCATGCACACCCCCTTCAGCCACAAGCCAATGTCGATCTCGGGGGCACCCCCAAAGCACTATTACTGGCCAGCCAGACTCAAGCACGTCACTCGATCTGGGGAATCTTGGCGCAGGGGCTGAGGTTTCAAGTGTCTAAAAGAATCTCCTGCGGCTGCATGAGTCAGTGGTCCAGGGCGTGCTCTATGCACCACTTCAAACGTGCCCTATGCACTTCAACTTTCAAATCATCCAAGTCGTTCAGGATGTCACAGCCGCCTTGGACGCTGCCGGCGGGCCCAACGCACCAGCCCGAGTTGAAAGTGTACAACTCGTTGACGCGATCCAAAGTGCCCTTTGTCCCGATTCAGGCTGAGCATGTGTCCTGGTATGCCTGCGGACCGACCGTGTACGACGACTCCCACTTGGGACACGCGCGAAATTATGTGACGACGGATATCATTCGCAGGATCCTTCGCGACTACTTTCATTTCAAAGTCAGATTTGTCATGAACATCACCGACGTCGATGACAAGATCATTCTCCGAGGCCGACAGCGGCATCTCTATGAAGAGTACAAGACGAAACACAGGTATACTGGGACGAGAAGAGGAGCCTGGTCTGATCTCTGACCGTAGACAGGTATATTGACGAGGAAGTCCGACAGGACGTCCGCAAAGCCTGGCAGTACTATATCCAGAAAAATCTCAAGAGGATCGGGCCGAAGACTCTGATCGCGCCGGAAAGCTTCGATGCCGTCGTCGAGCAGGCTTATGGAGACATCCTCGCCGGAGCAAGCTTGGAGCCGGGCACCAAGCCGGGAGACAAAGAAGCCAAAATCAAGATGCACCTCAACACCGCACGGAGCACCGCCAAAGTATTGATCCAGGATCCGAAGTTGCTGACGCCCCATGAATTCTACAGCCGGGCCAACGATCCCATGTGCTTGGTTCTGGACGAGCAGTACGGAAAGGACGTTCGAGGCGACGATTACGCCGTCTTCACCAAGCTCACCAAGGAGTATGAGAGCCGTTTTTTTCAAGACATGCATGACCTCAATGTGCTGGATCCCGACGAAATCGTTCGCGTCACCGAGCATGGAAAAGAGATTGCCGCGTTCGTCAAGAAAATTGTCGACAACAAGTTTGGATACCGGACGACAGATGGGTCGGTCTATTTCGACATCAAGGCCTTTGAGGCGGCCGGCTTCCCGTACGCGAGGCTGGAGCCGTGGAACCGGGGCGACAAGGAACTCCAGGCCGACGGAGAGGGGGCATTGTCGCAAAAAGATGACAGCGTCAAGCGATCCGATGCCGACTTTGCCCTCTGGAAAGCCTCCAAGCCGGGAGAGCCCAGCTGGGACAGTGAGTGGGGTCCGGGCCGTCCAGGCTGGCATATTGAGTGCTCGGCCATGGCTTCCGGCAGACTGGGTCGCCAGATGGACATCCATTCGGGCGGCATCGACTTGGCCTTTCCGCACCATGACAACGAGCTGGCGCAAAGCGAGGCCTTTTGGTCCAACGGCACGCACACGCAGTGGGTCAACTATTTCCTCCACATGGGTCACTTGTCCATCCAGGGCTCGAAAATGTCCAAATCATTGAAGAATTTCACGACCATCCGAGAGGCGTTGCACGTGCGGAGGGACTGGACCGCCCGGAGTCTGCGCATTGTCTTCCTCCTCGGCAGTTGGAAAGACGGCATCGAAATCACCGATGACATGGTCGTCGAAGGAAGAAACTGGGAAGATCGAGTGGACAACTTCTTCCTCAACGCCATCGAAAACATCAAGAATGCCAAAGCCGACGGGGGCGAACCGCAAGGAAGATTGCACGACGCGCTGCAAGAGGCACAGGAAAAAGTGCGCCTGGCCCTCTTGGACTCGTTCAACACGCCGGTGGCGATGAACACGATTTCAGCCTTGATTAATGCCTACAACAGTTCCAAGAAGACGGAATTGACCAGCTCCGATCACCGAAATGTGGCACTGTTTGTCACACGCATGGTCAATATCTTTGGACTGAACGGGACCGCCCCCGCCGATCCAGAAGAAGTCGGTTGGAAAGGCATCGAAATTCCGGACTCTGCCAAAGAGTTTGTCTATCCGCTATCCAAGATGAGAGACGAGCTACGACAGGCGGCGATAGCAAAGACGATCACGGCGGAGAAGGTGAAAGAGATCGTGTCGACGTCTCCAAGACTTGAAGACACCGCGACCAGCGGTCGGCCGCGACCGTCTTACGCTCGGACTTTGAGCGAGTTCAGCCGAAATGCCCTCCACGCCGCGACCCCTGTCGAACCCGTGGACCTCAACAAAGAGATCCTGGCCCTCTGTGATCGCGTCCGGGACGTCGATCTGTGGCAGCTCGATATCTACCTCGAGGACCGCGAGAACGCGCCCGCCCTGGTGAGACCGGTCACCGAGGGTCTCAAAGCGGCCAGACGAGAACGCGAAGAGAAGGCGAGGCAGAAGGAAGAGGCGCGGAAGAAGAGACGACAAGAAGAGTTGGAAAAGTTACAGAAAGGAAAGTTGAGTCCCGCCGAGATGTTTAAGCCTCCACACGTGGACGAGTACTCTGCTTGGGATCCCGAAGGCGTGCCCACGGCCGCGAAAGATGGGTCACCCCTGGCCACGTCCAAGATCAAGAAACTGAAGAAGGAATGGGAGGCACAAAGAAAAGCACACGAGAGATATCTTGCCTCGATGCAGAACGGTCTGTCGGGGCCGCAACGGTAGCCGTTCTTGTCTCTTGTAGGGAGATGATGAAATGGCCACGGACGGGACATCCCTATCGAAGATGTTGTGACCCTCATGAACAGACGGCATATACGGTGTCCCCTGCTGGACCGTCCGGCCATGCTGCGCGTGAGAATACAGAATGGTGAGAAGCACCCGTGTTTTCCTCCTGGGAGGGAATCACTTCGTGACCTGGAGCGCGACACAAGCTCACACGCCCACGTTCTTCGGCATTCAAAGCTTCTTTTCTCGCTTCAATCCTTCATACAGTGCTACGGCAGCCAGGGTCTTCCCGTCGCGCACTCCGACCTTCCACAACTCCGCCAGTCGACAGATCTTCAAGGTGATCTTTTCTCCATGGTCCCGCAATCCCGTCAGCCTGCCCTTCATTTCGTTCATCTCGTCTCTCTTGATCTTTTTTCGCGCTAAAAAAATGGGAATGAATTCGTCGCATCCTCCCGGGCTCGGATAAAGTGCCTGCTGCAAGTGTGCTTCATCACTGGACTGGTCCGAGTTCCGGCTCTGGATGGTGAGCGCAGTCATGTCAACAAGCTCATCCGCCGCGATCTCCAGGCCCGTTTCTTCTTTGATTTCCCTGGCCGCGACGCCCGCGAACGTGCCGCCATCGTCCAGCATGCCTGCCGGAATCTCGACGAAGCCCAGACTCCCCGCCGCGATGCGAGGCTGCACGACGAGAACGGCGTATTCTTCCTGGTCACCACTACTGCTGCTGCCCGTGGCATCCTCAGGTTGCAGTATCAATAACATGGCAACACTTCCTCCACGCATGAACACCGCTCCGGGGAGGGACTCGCCCCTGTCGTTGGTGACTTCTGCTTTGAGCTTGATGAAGCCGAGACGCTGGCCCCCGAAGTAGTCGCATGACTGGACCTCAATGGAACGAAGCTTGTACGGCGCTTCATGGAGAGGATGTGATGGCTCTTGTTGTAGCTGCAGAGACTCCTGTAACGTCGAGAGCCACGACCGAAACGCTGGAAATGAGAGGAGCTGCTCTTGCGAGAGATTTGGTGGGAGCCTCACTGGAATGGGAGGCGAGGTCTGGACAAGGTTGAAGGTTGACATTACCCGAAGTGTCAGCGGAGCACGAGACGATAGCCTATGATGTGGAAGCACGAATCGTGGCTTCACCAACCTCGCAGAACTAGCATAGGTTAATAGCATGAGTATGGCAGAAGAGTAGTATATTTTGGCGAACGATCGATTTCAGAGTCCATGGCTACTACTGGAGGCTTTATTACATGCTGCCCCCAAGCACAAGCATCGCCAAGAAATGACCTCTTCTGCTTCTCACAGCCTTCAGACGTGAGAGATGTGGATCTAGATTTGGCAGAGAAGATGCACCAAATCCCATCGCCTTGTCATTAGAGATATTCGCACGTCAGATAACAATGGCTGCGAAAGCCCAGGCCATTCCCGGTCCGGAGGTTAACTTCACACTTCGCCATCCTCCCTACTCCTATCTTCATTTGTCCGTAAAGACCGTCAACTCGGCAGTGTCGCCGCCGGACCTGGACGATATCACAGCGCGGTCGTATTTAACATCAGCACTCCAGCAGTTCCTTGGCTTGACCGGTGCAGCCATTCCAGTCGACATCCTGAAAGTCCAAGGCCAAAGCGTGTGGATCAGAGTGCCCGACGACGATGGAAATGCGGTGGCAGCCGCGATCAGCCAGTGGTCAAGTCCTTCCAATGGGTTGAGTCTGCGCATCGAGGCAAGGGCAAGTTGGTTGGGCGCATTGGTGGCGAAGGAAAGGACCGGTCCAAAGCTATGGACGTTAGAGACTTGAGGACCGAGGGACAAGAAGCCTGTCTAGGATGCAAGACTGTGGGGCGATGGCTGCGCAGTCCTGCAGTCTCAAGTTGACTTCAACCCAGTGCGGCTGGTGCGTGGAAGAAAGGTTCTGACTGGGAACGACCGGAAAGTGGGATGATGCACATTGGTCGCCAGAATTTGCCAAAGACGGGCCTGTTGTTCTCCCCGGACTGATGGGATCTGAAATGCGGAAGAGAAAAGAGAGCGCCATTCACCAGTTCGATGCCACGGAGACACACCTACAACCGGTCACTCATCCGAGTTCCTTCAGGTGCCATCTTCACGCAACCGAAGCTCTGGCTTGAATATCGTCTCGTCTCGGTCGAGTCCAAGATGCAAATTTCCGGTTAGTTGCGTTATATCTGATCGTTCCATGGCATGCTTGACCAGATAGCCGGAACATCTTCCGAGACCCAGAGCCTGGTTTGGCCTCAACAACCGCTCTTTCTCTGCTCTTCTCTGTCCTTGCAATACCTGGGCGGAGGTTTGGTACGTGCGATTCGCCACGGTAGCTCCTGCACCGAAGCCTTGACGGACAAGGTCAAAGACAGGCCTGGACTTTTGTTTATTCTAGCTGACTGTTAAAGAGCAGGGAAGAGGAATTGAAGTCAAGTGTGACTGTTCCAGTCTCTCATGGTCGTCCGACTTTCGCTGTCCGGTCGGTTGCCAGTCGATTTGTCTTTCCACCTCTCAAAAGCGATTCCAACTCGAAAAGATACTGCCTCAGGGAGGCGACAGCGTGAATTCGGGACGAAACATGATGCCTCTCTCCGACTTGCCTGGGAGTCCGAAGAAAGCTCTATTGTTCATATCGGGAACTGTCGTCCTGAAAGACGTCTTTGGAACAGCAGCCATCCTCGCCGATATAGTGCACCATGTGAGTATGCCTGATTTTGATCGGACCGCTCCTAGTGGTATTGTCAGATCGTGAATTAGGAGTCAACTGTCCTGAATATCTGAATCTAAGGCTCTTTATTTACAACGATTTTGAGCGATTTTTAACAGACTATAACTCTGTTCTCCAGGCAACCCCATCTCATCATGTTCGCCGGTCCCCAATTCCGCCATCAGACAGAATTTCATCATGCCTGCCTGACGCAATCTGTTTGGCCAAGTTCGCCTCCAAGATCTCCAGTCCGCCCATCATTCTACTGCGGTTTGAACAGAACTCCCGCCAGCTCTTCGATACCTTGAGGCTGTCGTCCTAACAAATCACCCAGGAAGGGATCCACGACGACGGTCTCTCCACTAGCGATGGCATCGTGCCAACCACTCCAACTTTCAATGACCCAAAAATCGCTCTCGGGTACGCTTTTCTTTTCCTTGTGATACATCTCGGCCGTTTGTCTCCCGACGATGTTCACGTTGACCTTCCGTCCAGTTTCTTTCTGGACCAACCGGGCAACGCCGCTGATGCTTGTAGCTCTGGGCCCAGTCAGTCGGATGGTCTGGCCAAGATATTGTTGATAGTCCTTCAAAATCCTGGCCGTACCCTCGCCCAGATCGTCCCAACCGACCCATGCCACGGGCCCGTCATTCGGAATGACAAAATCAATGTCCGCCGTCTCGCCTTTCCGAAAATTCCGGGGCTGGAAACCGGCATACAACCACCAACTCTCGGCATAGATGCCTTCCCTCACCACGACCCACTGCAGGCCGCTCTGCTGGAGGTACTCGATCGTCTTGATATGTGCTTGCTGCACGCCCGCCGCGCTGTGGATCCCCGTCTCCCCGCCAAACATCAGGCTCGTGTAGATGACCGTCTGAATGCCGGCCGATTTGGCCGCGTCGATGGCAGCCTTGTGATGCAGCCACCGGTCGACGCTGGGCGAGGGGATGGAGACCAGGAAGAGGGCGTCAGCGCCCTGGAAGGACGACGCGAGGGACTCTGGCACCGTGAAGTCTCCATGCCGGACTTTGATGCCCGCATCGCGAGCCGCTTGCCCGACTTTGGACGGATGACTGGAAGATATCACAAGGTCTGATGGCGGGATCAGTCCGAGACTCAGGAGGGAATGCAGGACTCTGGATCCGAGATGTCCGTTCGTCCCGGTGAGAACGATCATGGTGCTTTATCAAGCTTTGCAAGGAGCAATGGTCACGTTCCAATTCAACTGGCGGTCGTGGATAAAGCCGAGTTGCTGAAATAGCCAACGTGTGCTCTCTGAATTATAAAAGGAGGAAAGAGTCGAGATATGATTCTCGAGAACGAAAGAATGCCATTATTAATCGGATACAATACCGGCAGCCCAAGCTTGGAAGCCCCAAAAGTGGGATAGAAAGCACTCGGCCATCTCTGGAAAATGACGTCATTGGCAGCACTATCTTTTCCACTGTTGTACGGTAACGAACATTGCACGATTGGACTGACCGTGGATGCAGGTGAGACTTGAAGTGTCAGGCCTGCTCTTCCGTATGGTCTGTCCTTTTCAGCGCTTAAGTAATGGCCAGAAGGTCAAGGTGTCATGGAGGACAGACAGGCCTGCAAAGCTTGGCGTGTGAAAGGTACAACTCCTGTTGTTCTCAAAGAAGCAACTCAGTCATCAATAATAACGCAAATCAAGCGAGTCCATCTCAAGGCCGTTCTTTCGATGGATGATAAACCCAAACATCTGCCGCACCGATGAGCACAAAGGAAAGCTATCAAAGCGATCGACACCGACAACATCGTGATCCCTGGTACCAAACGGCAAGTTAAACGGCTCGAGCACTACGATAGACGCATGCTGGAAAATGGCGGTTTTCCACAGTATCTCGATCTCATCAAACAGAGCCGCCTAGCTCTTTGTATACGGGGTTAAGCTGGCCAAATCAGCCAATTTGACGCTAAGTGGACTCCGTGAGATGCTGGATACAATCCGTGCCGGGAGACGAAGAACCTGTGATCGGCGAGCGAGGATCAATTCCCACTGGACAAGTGCTCTAACCACATACCCAGGAATCGGCCATCCCCACTCGGGTCGATGGGCACGTTCGTCGGGGTGCCTGCTTCGTTGTACGACCCAGCAAAAGCAAAGGTGTAACAGTCGGCTTTAGACTTTGCTCGGGCGAGACTCTTGGCGAGTTCTCGATTGTCTTCAAAGTCGAGTTCCTTCAACACCATTAAACACCACTGAAGCGTGGTTTCGGGCCAATGCCGTCCCTTGCAGAGGAGAATCGCACCTCGGTTTGCTGGCAGTGGCGGACCCAGACGGCCGGGGAGGTCTTTCGGCAAAGGTTTGACCAATACTTCCCTCAACACGGCGTCCGCGTCCACGAGCGAGCCAAGAGTGCCGATGCCGGAAACGCTGGGAGAAAGTAGAGCGAACGACTTTGGTATGCTCTCAGAAGCATCTTGGGAGATCCACTGGCAGCCACCATCCCTTGCCTGGATGGCCAAGTACAGCACGGTGGAGTTTATGGCCGCCGTTGCGGAATCAATCCCGGTGAGAGAACGGAGTGAGTCGAAATCCGAGGACGAGAACGGATGCATGTCGGTTGATGACCACGTCAGCACACGCAATCTTTCATACCCCATGCCGGCGATCTTCCCCAGCTCTTGAGCTGCCTGCTGGGTGCAGCTGATGCAGCACAGCTCGCGTACGATTTGCCAGTCAACAGTCCGGACACAGGTGCGGAAGCTGAACAAGGCACGGACCGGCGAGTCGGGCCCCGCCTTGACGTCGCCACTTTGCTTCAGCCATTCCCTTTTCAGCTGCAGGATGTGGTTCAATGTGGTGGTCATCGCGCCGGTGCGGTCCAGGAAGCTGGTCATCAGATGAAGCGCCATGTCCCGGATTGAGTCAGGACTCGAGCCGCTCACCTGTTGTAAACATTGCACCAGGGCTCGTGAATCTTCGGGAAGAGCCAGATGAGAATACCGAAACAGGGACATGTTTGAATGCCGAATCGTGGCATGTCGCGTCCAAGCCGCCTGGTAGGGAGAAGGATTCGCCCACCGGAGGAGGGGATGCGTGCTCCCGGATGAGCCGATCCCGTCGTCTCTGACCGGCACCGGCTGATCTTCCATGATGGCATCATCCAAGACGAGATTTCCCAGGGACGCTGTTTCCGTGAAGCCGGCGGTATCGGCCTCTGAGTTCTGGTCGGTGTTGGTGCGGGGACCAGGACCGACTTGGCCGCTCATCTCGCTTTCATGGGGAGGTTCTTGAGTGGAATACCGGCTGGCATATGTGAGTGTTGCATAGCGCAAGTTTTCCTTCCCGCCCGCCAGGCAACAGAGAATATCAAATCGAAAGACATCGCGGGCCCAATTGCAGATGAAATCAATGAGGTGCAACAACTGCAGGGCTCCGTCCCTCGACGTCGCCCGTCCCATCCAAAGGTCAATCACTTGCTTCCATCCATTAGATCGGCCATCTCGGGTGTCAACCGGACGCACTCACATATTCGTCCCCCTCCACGATACACGCCGCGATTCTCCATTCATCCCCTTGGTAAGACATGAACCACAGAAAAGGATCCAGTGACACCCCGCTCCGCCGCCGGAGGTCTTCCTGGAGCTGGAGGCAGGTCCGGATGGGAAAGGCCGTCTGGGTCTCGATAGATTCGAATCCGGGACCTCGTTCTTCAGACTTGGCTTCGAGGATGAGAAAAGGATACAACATCTCGGCGTCTGGGAAAGGGCTGTGCCGAAGATCCTCGAAGTGGTCTGCTTGGGAGAAATAGTCGAGTGACTTGGTTCGGGACAGGCCAAAGACTCGGTCCGGTTTGCGCCTTTGCAAGCCGCGCTTCTCCAGGCCATCGCGAGGATCATATTCCACAAATGCTTCACAGTAGTTTGTGAAGAGAGAGGTCTCGCCAGTTTCGTTACTAAGCCAGTCAGCTGCCCGGTTCGCCATCTTTCTGATGCCAGAGCCTACAAGTCGTCGTATGACGGCGATTGCGGAGGGCATTGGCACAAAAACCTCTCCTTTCGACGTCTGCCAAGCGCGTCTGCCTCGACCGGGTCCCGTGATAAGGCTTCAAACTTCGAGCGCCAGAGATAGTTGCGGCATGTGCGACTGAAAAGAGTCAGTGGTAGGGCCTTTCTTTGCCTGCACCATACTGAAAGACAACCGCACCATTTGACTTCAGCGTCAAACCGTTCAAAGACGTGGTGCTCTGTATTACCCCTCAAGGTAGGCTCATTGACTCGCCCTTGTCGATCCTTGGTGGCCACGCGGGTAAGATCGAAGGCACGACGTTTCATTTCATGAACAACCTCGCGAGGGGTCTTCTCATCGGGGCGGTATTGATCAAACTCGGTAGAGCCAGCCGTCCGGACAGCCAGGAAAAGCTCGTGGTATCGCCTGGGCCACTGAGACCGAGTCAGCGGTCCTCTAAAGTCAATCTTGTGCTCTTTGATCAGATTGCGCATCTCACGAGGGCTCAACTTGTCTCGCGGCTGCGACCTTTTTCCCGGGCGAGCCATCACTCTGAAGGTCCGGGACCACCTGGTGCCAGAAGACAGACGTCGAGGAAAGGGCGCAATGCCGAAGAGAAGCTCAACGACCGACTAGGCAAGGACGCTGTCGCCTAACCGCCCAACCTCTCAGCCCCACCTCCGATTCCGGTTCAGAGAACCCTGGTGGTCCACAAGGCGGCAGAGCCTACTTATTTCGCGAATGCCAGGCAAATTCAGCCATGTCCTATTACTGAGTACGACGCCTCACTAGTCAATAATGACTATTGGTTTCGCGATCAGGTCGGACGGCCCGTCAGAACTAGAACCGGGCCTGCTAAAGCTATTATAGTCCACCCGTTTCCGGTCATAGGTATACTTTCGCAGCCCAGGCACCAGACACAGTCGAACGGCCTTCTGCTCCATTGGCCCATCACCATCGCTCAGCATTTCAACCTTCATGAGCCCTGGGTCATATTTGTCTCTCGGCACAGGGAATACCACCTCGAACATGTCTTTGCTCACCAAAGCTCGAGCCTTGATCCGGAGGGCGCAGACAAAGATCGTATGGAGTTCGGGTCTCTTGCGGTCCCACTCGTTCAGAATGTCCTCTTCCCATTCTTCCAGGGGCTTGTGCAGACCGAACAGAGGTGTCAGGGTAGCAGAAAGGCGATCTACCAGCGCTTCTGCTCGTCTGGGGATCAGCTCATGCTGATAATATTGACTCTCGACCAAACCGTGATGAACTGCGAAATCAAGGTTGCGTGCAACGTCTTCACCATCTGCTCCCGTCAGCAACATTCGCACCAGATCGATGTGACATACCTTGAGTGGCCAGGTAGGAAAGCGCGGTCTCTTTCCATGCAGTGTTGGCCAGATACGGCTCCTGAACATCGCATTCCAAAACCCACTCGCACACCGCGGCACACAGCAATGAGCGGAGTAGAGAGTGGAAAGAGACAGAATCGAAGGAGAAAGATTGCCATCCGTCGGACCCGCCCACAATGCGCTCAAACAAGAGACACAGGTCCTCTTGTTGATCCCTGAAGTCGATCTCGTTGCACGTTCTCAACGTTTCGGCGCAGGCCAGGAAATCTTCTAACCTGTGTCCAATGATGGTCAAGTTTTCTTGAAAGTATTTTTCATCAAAGGGCATATGTTTCCTTCCTCGCGTCGTGAACGGGACAAGACATTCTTTGTCCTCGATCTTGGAACGCAAGTTTTCGACCTCATCGAGATAGCTTTTGAGAGTGTCCTCGGCCACGACCCCACCGCTCTTCTTCAAAATCGCTTGTTGGTTTCCTTCACATCGTCGCTCTCTCTCGAGGCGTCTGATAGTGTCCTGAGCTTTGGACCATTCGAGCGAAAAGTATTGCACATCTCTCTCGCGGTCGGCCAGCAGCTGGCGTATTGTGTCGCATTCACCGCACGTCGACCGATGTTGAGCCACAATCAAGGTTGTCAGCGGTCGCACGTCGTCCAGGTGGATCAGTTTCTGTTTCTTTGCTGGAGTGAGAAAAATCTCGGGGTTGACGCTGGCACATCTTGTGCCTGGCATTGGCGCACCTTCGGTCACGCCATTGATCGAGGAAGTCGTCGATGACCTTGTGCTCTCTGGCCGCTCACTGTCAGGGAGAGTTACAGATGAGTGTTTTGATGGAGAATCTTCGGCGGTCTTGCTCGGCGGTGAGACCTGAAAGCTAAGGTTAGGCGTCTCAAACTTCATCGGCTGTTGCTGCTTACGTGCACAGTAATGGAGTCTTCGATCGATCCGGCCGTGTTACGCGACGGAGACTCCCTGGTCGCTGTCTTTGCTCGTAGGAATGGGCGATTCCCGCCCTCGACACCGGGGTCAACGTGCTTTCTTCTCCTCCTCCGGCGACTGCGTTTTCGCGCTGATTTAGAGGAATTGAAGGCCGGATCCCTCATCAGCTGCTGGACCCGCTTCCTGACGATCTGTCTGACCTCACTTCTAAAGTCAAGATATCGCAAGGCTTTCGTCCCGAGGCTATAAACAGACGAATATTTCGAATCGTCCGTCCTAGGGACACAACCGTAATGCCTCCAAAGATAATGGAGCCTTTCGTCGATCTGGGCCAGGGTAAAATCTTTCTGGCGAGTCCGTCCGAGATGGTCGACGAGAGAGTGCTTGATCGTGTTCGGGTGCCAGCCCTTAGCGACACCGAAATCGAGCCAAGCGAAGAGTTCGTACTCGTCTTCCGCCCTCAGGCGATTGGGGGTGACACCCTCTGGCGTCATCGGGTGTGGTTGGGTCAGTATTCTTGCGAATGGGTGGTTGGGCCAGTATTTGTGCGAGTGAATGGTTGGGCCGGTTATATGTGCGAATGGGCGGTTAACAGCCGGATGGAGCAATTGTTCAAGAACCGGGCGCCGCCTTGAAATGCTCCCTGACGGGATCCTCGATCCTCGATCTAGTGTGATGGTTGATTCTGTCAACGGGAGTGCCGGAGGCCAAGCTCACAGTGAATATGGGACAGGACGTGTTCAAGCGCTCTTATCTTCAGCGCCCTGGCCCTGCTCGCCATCAGGTTCGGCACGATGAGATCGACACCTCGATAAGAGAGTACTTCTGTTCCTCGCCATGCCGGGGCTGTGCTTCCTGCCGCCAGGGTGGATCTAGCCGCGCTTGGGGAGATCACACCGGCGCGGCATGATCCTGGCTGCGTTGCATCCGCGAGGAACGGGCAGAGGACGGGCATATGTGATTGGTCCGATACAGACGCCCCTGGAGACTCACCAGTCCTCAGATTGAGAAATCACCCCGGCCCGGTTCGCCTTGTTGCCTTGGGCGGCTTCTTCATGCACGAAGAGGCAGACTTCACCGGAGGCAGGAGGGATCCGCCACGAAATGGCTCATCGTGGACAAGGAGAGGATGGTGGCTTCGACTCGGGCCTCCGAATATAGACCCTCTGGATCACCATTATGTCACTCCGAACGGCGACACTCTTTTCGCTGCCGCCTGCCAGAAGACGTCGCCATGGATCCTGACATCTTGATGATAGACTCTGACGCCGACGACAGGCCTGAGACGCGGCATTTTGTCATCGCCGTTGACTTCGGAACCACCTTCTCTTCGGTGGCGTATGTCGGTTACACGCACCCCAGCCTACGCCGGCGCATCGGATTTCAGCAGCTGGAGATTGTCGACCGATACCCGGATCATCCGTACGGCAGTCTTACCTGCCACGACGTGCCCACGGAACTTTGGTATTCGCAGAGAATCGCGAGACCACTTCGTCGCGAGAAGGACGCCTTGGAACATCAGCCGTTGGGCGACGACGATGACGATACAGACGATACCGACGACACCGACGACGAGACCTCTTCAGAAGACACGCCACCGCCCAACCAACAGTCATTTGCTCGAGTGAATGGCGACAGCAACGCAACCTCTCTCCGCTGGGGTTATGGGGTTCAGGACCAGCTCAAGGAGGCTGACCATGACGGCGATCTTTCTCGACATCTGGCGCGGTTCAAATTACTCCTCGACGACAGCGCCCACACGGCCAACGTCAGGAGCACTCTGGGCGAAACTTGTAAAGCTCTCACCAAGATGGGTTTTATCAAGCAGGACACCGACATCATTGCCGATTACCTGGAACAGCTCTTTCACCACACCAAGAAGAGGCTGATCGGGTCCGAGGGCTACACGGATGCATCGACCGTGGAATTCGTGCTCTGCGTGCCGGCGATATGGAAGGCCAAAGCGTGTCGACAGATGCAGGTGGCCATGGCCACGGCCATCACGAACTCGGGGCTAGGCCAGCTCCAGAATGGAAGTGTCGACAATCTCTTCCTGGTTTCAGAGCCTGAAGCGGCGGCCGCGTGCTTGCTCGCGAGCGAGAAAACCCGTCTCCAGGTGAGACTCGATTCGACGGGGCGGTTCATTTTGCTGACCTGCTTAGGTTGGGGACACCTTTATCCTCCTGGACGCCGGCGGTGGCACGGTCGACACAATCACCTATACGGTCGATCAGGAGACCCCATTGCGGTTAAAGACCGAAGAGGTGATGCCGGGGGGTGGGTCAAGCCCTGCCGATTGCCCAACGCCGCTGACCCGATCCCAGGTGCATTGTGTGGATCCAGCTTCATCAACGAGAGATTCGAGCACTTGCTCATTGAAAGACTGAAGGATGAAGAGTACCTCTGGCAGAATGGCGAGAAGCTTTCCAAAATCATCAACGGGCTAGTCGTCGAGTTTGAGAGAGGAGACAAGAAGAGAATAGATGGGATGTTTCCCGATCGGGTTACCGGCTGTGATGTTAGAATTCCCCGCCTGAAAGAGAACAAAAAGAAGCGCTTCAGTGATGGACGAATGAATCTCAGTCGGTGAGCCGTCTCCTTTCAAACACCATGCTTCCAGCGATTTGATGAGGGGACAGGAAGGAGATTAAGAGACTATTCAAGCCCTCCCTGGAAGGAGTCGGCCAAGTCATGAAGGACCAGCTGAGGAGTGCGCAGCAGAAGGGGTGCGACGTAAAGGTAGACCCAGGTATCTCTCGACATCCACCGGACTCACTTTGCGCAGAAAGTTATCCTCATGGGAGGGTTTGGACAGTCGGAATCCTTGTCCGCCTACTTACGTGCTACGTTGGCAAATGAGTGCGGACCGGAGGGTCAAAATATCGTGCTGGACTCGTCCAAGTTACAGTAAGACAGGGTGACACTTCTTCGACCCGCCATTAACAGGTGTCCCCCAGATCGACCGCTGTCGCATGTGGTGCTGTCATTCGTGCACTCAAGAAAGAAGCCGGCCCGGCACGCATCTTGCAGTCTAGCTACGGGTTTTTGCGGACCGAGCCTTATGGCACACATGAGGCCCATGCAAGTCAGGAACCGAAGCCAGACAAGGTGGACGGGCTCGACTACATCGAGGATACCATCGACTGGGTGATCACCAAGGTAACCCCCGTTCTTTCTGTCATCTCACTCATGGTTGACCGGTGAAGGGCGACACTCTCAAATCGGAGCACGTCATTGAGCGACCAGTGGAATATACATTTGCTCTTCGCAAGAACAAGTTTATTTGTACCGAATATCTGTTTGTCTCTGACCACTGTCACGAGTCGCACTACCGAGTATCGCATCCGAATAACGCTGGTGAGTATATCCACCATAGACTTCCAATCGCCTATCTGACATCGACAGGTGCCGAAAGAGCTGGATTCATTGAAGTCGACTTGACTTTCCTGAGAACGGAACGTCTGATCAAGCCCGAACCGCCCGCAGTGCCGGGAAGGCCCTCTTACTGGAAGATCTCGGCGATGCTCTTGATCACCGTCAGCGGTCGCAATCTGCGCTATGAGGTTCGCCTCCGGGATGGCAATGGTGACGTTCAAGGTGTCGGCCAGACGTGCATCGCGGCGGCATTTCGGCCAGGCACTGAATAGTCGAGACCAGTCCAATAGTCGAGACCAGTACAATAATCGAGACCAGTACAATAGTCGAGACCAGTACAAAGTCGTGACTTCTTGGTTACTACAGCTCCACTAGATATATCAAGTCTGCAACACTTTATCACTCTTATGACATTAATCAGCTGCACCTCTTTCGGCGTACCATCTCAGCCTTGAGTAGAATAGAAAGAGCGTCTTAGAATAGGTCTGAATTAGCCCTTGCCAGAACTTAGATAGCTAGTATTTATCACAACAACTTCACTGAGTCGGTACCAATACACTGGGCTAGGTGTTGACGAGAACACTCGGTGTTGACGAGTTGTGAATAGGCCCAATCGAAAATGTCCTTCCCAGGTTTACCAAATACCAGACCAATCCAAATGAATGAGTTCATCATGTCCCGCAATTCACTCCACGATTCAACTTTACATAATTCAATGTTTGACCGCCACCAAGGCTTCAGCCATGCATCGTCGGGTTCAGTAAATACCGAAATAGTGCCAATCATTAGAAGCCAAAGCAAAATTTGAGACGGACCTTGTTCTGAAACGTCGAGGTTAACCAGGCATTCTCTGTAGATAGTAGACAAATGGAGATTTTGCATCCTGACGTCTGGACATTGTAAGAAGACATGAGAGGAGAAGGCTAGTAAACCGAGCCGGATAGCTGGGTCAAAAGAGCCAGCTGTGTCAAAAGGGCTGGCCGCGTCAAAAGAGCCGGCTGCGTCAAAAGAGCCAGATGCAAAGCTCATATGGAGAAGACGATACATGACTGAACCCATAGTTTTCAAGGAGAGTTTCCACAGGGAGCTTGCGTCTGGTTTGACAGCGCGATCGATCAGTGAGCAAAATCTCTTCATCACTCTCCAGACTGTGGCTAACGCCTCATCCGTGTTGTCAAGGAACTGCTCCGAGTTGTATTGGGGATCCGTCGTATTAGTTTTCTTTGGAATGAATGTCGATGTCTGGTCTGGATAAGGCATGAAGGGCTCGCCAGGAGAGGCGTTGGAGAAGAAGACAGGCTTTGAACCACTCTCGATCGCTATCCCCATATCGCAAATACATGGCAATTAGGCTTTTTCTGCGGCCATGCAGGTGGCCAGGATGTTGCGGGAGTGCCCACCTGAAAATCTCCATCACAAGCTTCGTTCTATGGCTAATGGCGGCTAGGCCTCCCCTTAAGTTGACCATCTAGAGCAATTTTGTTGACTGAAACTTGATTAGAGGATTAACTGTTGCGTTCATAACGGAGCAGAGAAGCCTGAAACGTGGGGGTTCATCTTTATTAGAAAGACTGTTCTTGCAACTGAAGAGTCTCTAGCTCCTCGACGCACTCAGCAAACCACCCATCAAGGCGCTCCGTGATGGTGGCTGCTGCCTGCTTCAGCTTATCAATCGCGACGTCTTTCTCAGATCTCTCGACGTCTTCAGCAGCAGCTTTTCCTTCCAACTTGAACGCCTTGATGCTTGTCTCCACTTCCTCCTCACCATCCTTTTCCTCAAATACCTTCTCCGTGGGGACAGCAAACCTGGGCGACGAATAGTTCGACACGATCGCGACAGGTACTTTCGCTGCCTCTGCAACTTCTTCGAAAGTCGTCAGATGACCTTGCTCATTGGGTTCATGATATCCGAAGAGTTCATTTCTGAATCGGTGCATCAACCGTATCACGGGCAATGAGGTCTGTTCGAAGTGCTGCTGTCGTTCAGCCCCCATGATCTTACCCCATTGCGTGTTGTTCACGAGGCTCTCTTTGGCGCCAGCCAACGTCTCAGCCCTCTCGGCTTCTGTCTGGCCTGCTACTTTGGAGGCAAGTTTCGATCGTTCCTGTGCCCCTTTAGAAGTACGGTTCATCTCTCCAAATAACAGCACCCAGAAGACACTTTCAATGTCGTGCCACGGGTGGTGCCTGGAGTGACTCTCGCTGAGCATGTTGATTGACATGTAGAGGAAAGTGCCAGTGCGCCATAGAGCCCCGGATTGCGGATCCCCGTAGACACAAGCAAGATCGAGGTCGATTAATCTTCCAGGTGGAGGTGCATCCTCCTGGTTCAGGAGATCTGGAGGCGTCACCATGATGTTTGACGGTGAGATATCTCGATGTAAATATGGCCGTTCTCTGCAGAACATTTTCCGAATCGCACTAACAACACAACGTAGCGCCTTTACACGCTCGAGTTCGGTGACATATCGAGGACTGGCAAGACTGGGGTGGACATGCTCGATATCCTCATCTGGCTTGGTACCCACGGACACGCCACAGTACTCTTCCAGGCACCATCGTTGTCTTCTTGCATGTAGTGGCTCCTCGGTCGGCTCAGGTATCTCGTCCACCTCTGGGAGGCGAAAAGTCAGCTCTTCTTTGGTCATGGGTGCCATTGAGGAGGACTGGGTGAATTCCATGGTAGCTTGCTCAGAATTCGGTCCCAATTTGAGACGTCGTCTTGAATGTTCTGCCTCGGGTAGGACGTCAAACTCGGTTGTCAAAGGTCCGTCATTCGTCGAAAAAATCCTCGGTAATTCCTCCACGTCGTCAAGCTCACGAAGAATGTCGGCTTCATTCACACGAACTTCGTAGGGCCATGCCATTTTTAACAATGCCAGGCCTGGGCCTTCAGTTTCCTTTTCGGCCTTCGACTTTCTTTTGGTCCTTCTTGGCCGCCTCTTCATTTCAATTTCAACTGGCCACACTGTAGTACCGCGCGTCGTGACAAGGTCGGGAGCCACCCGCACGAGTGGTGATCGTATCTTGCATTCAGACGGAGTGAAGTTGATGTTCATATTGCCGATTGAAGTGGGTCTCTTGGCTAGACCGTGGGCGGCGTCGTTGGCCAGCATGAGCCAGTTGACGAAGCGCAGGAAGAGCAAAGTATTTTCTTGAATATCAAGCACACTGTCGTAACTTAGCACCTCGCCTCTATTCAGTTGGAACAGACGCAGTGTGTTGCCAGCTGCATAAATGGAGTATATGAACCGACGAAACGGGTCATCCCAGAGCACTTGGTTTGATCTCATGAGTGAGAGTTGTATTTCAGATTGCGCAGTGCCCTTGGAAGGCGATCCTTTGAGTCCCCAGGTCGTCTTCATGTCGCGATACCCCAGCTTTTCCTTGTCGACTCTGGGTGCAACGGTGGCTAGGTCGGGTTTGAAAAGCTTCAGGCCTCCTGAGTGGTTCTCATTGTCGATCCCGGAAGCAGGCACCTTTGTTCCGATGTTGACGAATACGCTGCAAGGTTGTTTCGATATTGCCTTGGTTTGATCTTGAAGGACTTCTTGAGCTTTCTGCAGCATCCGAAAAAAAAGGTTCTGAGAAATCAGCCCAGAGCTCTTTGTAAGCATGTCAGACTGCCATTTATTCCATTCGCTTGATTTCTTGAGTGCGACCTCTGCGTGCTTGAGTTGGTTTTCGGAGAATTTCGCGGCTGTCGCCATCTTGCTATGAAGCTTCTCAAAAATAGAGGTTTCGGTGTCGTTGACGCGTGTCATGTAGCGAAGGTTCAGAACGAAAACGGGTAACCGGTGAATGAGGGTGCGGCGTTCGTTGGCCTCTTGGGCGTCTGCTTCACAACACTGCCTGTTTGCTGCTGGAGCGTGCCTCCCGGAACACCGCCTGTTGTCTTCTTGGGCGTCTGGAAGACGGGCACAACGCGGGACCCCCTCTCTAGTGAGGCCATATTCCGTAGGGTTTTGACCGCACTCTTCGATCGAGGCCAGGTATTGTACGGGTTCAAATTTCCGGTTCGGCGCCGTTTTGAATATGGTATCGAGATCTCGATGCAAACTTGGTCGGAATTCTGTTTGAACGCCATGTTTGGTATTTTTTACTCTTGTGGTTCAAAAGTTCGAGGCTTACCTATGGGCCCAGCTGGGGATTTTATGCGTGGTGCAGCACTAGGGAGACGTGGTGTGTCGATCGATATCCGAGTGCCGTAGGCAACAAAGGCGTGCCCCAAACACGTGTCGCGCGTAATGCCGAAGATCAACCTTCGATGTTGTATCTCAGCGGAGCGGTTAAGCGCATCCTACTTTCGACACGAGCCGGGAGAAGCAGAGGCCGAACGGTTCGAGGACAGACTTGAGATGAGATTTTGAAAATCGAGAGCAGACTTGAGCAGCAGAAATATACCCCTTTGAAGTGACACACGTTCTTGGCTGGTGAACACGCTGCGTCCGGCGCTGTGATTGCCTACAACATTCACATTAGAGCCATGGCTTGAAAAGCCCTCTCGTGTTGAACACTGGTAAAATATTCCGCTCCACGAGAGTTCCCAGCGGCCACATGATTGAGACCTTGAGCAGGATGGCAGGCAGGAAGGGTGGATGGAATTGTGAATGATGGAAAGATCTGGAAGAAGATCAGAAATATACATCTCTGAGACGGCCATTCTTGGCGGTTTCACATTCACAGTTCTGTGTTCAACATCTCGGGTCTTGAATGGCTTCTCTCAGATCCTATTCAACTAGTTCTCTCGGACCGTTCTTCCATACGCACATCTCTGGCCAGTCAACTCAACAACAGCGTGGCTGAGAACTTCCAATTCTGTGATCCAAGAGGTCAAATACGGAACCGCAAGCGCTTGCCATGTCCAAACCTCGGATGGGCACCGGTGACAGTGAAGATCGAAGTACTCTGGGGCCTGTTGGCAATCGAAATCAGATGCCGTACCGATGTTGCGTGACAATGAGCATGAACCGTCTGCGCGTGGACCGCCACCATGCTCCTGGGTGCCAGCAATACGGATCCGCGCGACGGGTCCACGTGGTATAAGCCCGAGGCGCGCATTAAGGCGGGCGTCGTCCTTGCCGGCACGGGAAACGGCGGCGCCGACCTCTCAGACTTGGGGAAGAAACTCGTCCCCTTCTATGGCGTGAACTTCAGCAAAATGGCCACGCCCGCGCTCGTGGTGTACGGCGATGAGGACATCAGTCCCCATTTGACGATGCGCGGCGCCGACTGGTGTGCCGACTCGTACGCGCTTGCTCCGGGGCCGAAAGATCTGCTGACGCTCAAGGGCGCGAAACATGGGCTCGGGGGTATCAGTGGATGGGATGCGCGCGAGATGTTGGATGAGAGCCCGGAGCAGTTGGCGCTAGTGCAACGGATGACCTGGGCGTATTTAAGGAGTCAGCTCTATGAGGAGATGGGGCTTGGGAAGAGGCATGTAAGGCCTTGGAGGGGCTTGAGGGGCAAGGGAAGGTTGAGAGTAAAACGTGAGCCAAGTTTCGCTTTATATTGTTAGTTGCAAGGTGTACTGAAGCGGTGGGCAGAATATGAGTTGAATAGGTACGTCAACTTGTGCGGCTTGCCAAATTTGTCAATTGTGTTGAGAGTCACTAGAACCACATCATTTTTTGAACCATGAATAGAAGGGAGATGGGGTGTGAACTTTAGACAGTGGCCAAGTGCCTAATATACTGCGACCAGTTGGAAACAGTATTTACGAATTTGTGGGTGAAGTGAGAGGTTATAAAGCGGCACGGTCAAAGGTGGTCTTGAGCCGCCAAGACACGGCTATTCCGACTTTAACGCGCCCATTTTGTGACGCGTTTCTTACCCGGGGACATTGCGTGGAAATATTGTCGAGTCTAGACAGACTCAGCATGTCGGGTCAACCAGAGTCGTCGTCGGCCGCTGCGCGAAAGGCGCTGAAAGCTCAAACGAACGGAAGCTCTCTGGACTACGAGTTGCCATGGTGTGCAGATTGCCGGCCCGCGATGATTTGGTCCCGAGTTGACGTGGAAACAGGGTTGAAAAGTATCGGCCCGTCTACCTGGACGATGTGGTGGGCAACACCGAGACGATCGAACGACTCAAGATCATTGCCAAAGACGGGAATATGCCGCACCTGATTATGTCTGGAATGCCCGGGATTGGCAAGACCACGTCGATCCTCTGTCTGGCCCGCACCTTGCTGGGAGACGCGTACAAGGAAGCTGTTCTGGAGCTCAATGCCAGTGACGAGCGGGGGATTGACGTTGTCCGCAATCGCATCAAGGGCTTTGCACAAAAGAAGGTCACATTGCCTCCAGGGCGGCACAAAATCGTCATTTTGGACGAAGCAGACAGGTGGGATGATGACCATCTGTGTGGTGGCAGCGGGTGCTGACGACGATAGCATGACGGCCGGAGCACAACAAGCCCTCCGTCGGACGATGGAGATCTACTCCAATACCACGCGGTTTGCGTTTGCGTGCAACCAGTCGAACAAGATCATCGAGCCGCTACAATCCCGATGTGCCATCCTCCGATTTGCACGGCTGACAGATGCGCAAGTGGTTCAGCGGTTGATGCAAATCATCGAGGCTGAGAAGGTCCAATACTCCGAAGACGGACTGGCCGCGTTGGTGTTCAGCGCCGAGGGAGATATGCGACAAGCAATCAACAATCTCCAAAGCACATGGGCCGGGTTCGGCTTCGTCAGCGGCGACAACGTCTTCCGCGTGGTGGACAGTCCGCATCCGGTCAAAGTGCAAGCCATGATCAGGGCGTGCTGGGAAGGCCAGATTGACCTGGCCGTCGACACGTTAAAGGAGCTCTGGTATGCCCCGTCTGGCCTGTGTCTTGGTCGTTCGTCACTGAAAACAAGGACCATTTTAGGGATCTTGGATACTCGTCGCACGATATCATCAGCACCATGTTTCGGGTGACCAAGACGATCCCCACCCTGTCAGAGCACTCGAAGCTCGAGTTCATCAAGGAGATTGGATTTACCCATATGCGCATCTTGGAGGGCGTGCAATCATTCCTACAGCTGAGCGGTTGTTTGGCTAAATTGTGCAAGATCAACATGAAGCCCGACCTGTTCGCTGTCCCAGCCCGCTGAAACTCACTAGGATCCACCATCACGAAGGCGCAGGAATGAATGGACTCCACATGGCGGGGAAACAGCAGCAGAAGGAAAAGCCCGCCTTGCTGCTGAGCCAAGCATCGGCCAACGGCCGCCAGAGAGCCGAAGGGCCGACGCTATCAGCAAATCACCTTCTGCCAGAGCGAAGTCAAGGGGGGCCACGGCCGTATTCAGATCACCCGGCTTGCGGTTGGCTGTGCGACGGAACGACGCGTACGGGGGACAGCAGCTGGGAACCTGGTTTGGCCAGATGTCAGCACTGCTGTTGGCCTGAAGAGCCGTGTTATTATTACTATTCCTTCTGTTGGTCTTGCTGCGAGGATGTCGGGACAGCATGATGGTGGGCCATGGGGGAAGGACAGCGCAAGGCCCGGCGGTGGCCCTGGCAGGGCCAGATGGAGGCTGAGATGGGTCTGCCCACAGAGACGGGTATCGCCCCCGCCCCCTCCGGACCGGAAATAGTCACGAATCACAGCAGACTTGGCCAAGCTCGGACGTTCAGGCCAACCAGCTCGCCAGCCTCCAGAAAATGATATTTCACAGTGAGCAGTAGTGCGACGCGTGGCCCCCGATTGTCCGTCTTTGCTAATTCGGACTCTGTTATGGTCCCAGCCGACTGCTCGCCAATGCTCTGACTCCATTCGTAAGGCTGTGCCAATCTTGGCTTGCGGGCTGATGGCTGGGGTGACCAGCCCTCTGCCGTGATATATCTTTCCAGCCTGCACCACCGATCGCCACGGGCCCTTTCTTGCATTCCTCCTAACCCGACCCTCTGGCGATCTCAGAGAGACCCATCACCGAGAATCAGACTGGTGGTCAAGCTTCCGTCGTCAACATGAAGTCCATTGTGTTGGCCGCAGCCCTCTTCTCCGCGTCCGCGTTTGCGTGGCTCCCTTCCTGCAGTGTAAGTTCTTCTCGCCTGCGACGGCTCCGTCTAAAGAGGAATGAATCCTGATGGTGCTTGTAGTGGAATGACTGCTTGGATACCTGGGACGGCGCCGCCTGCAGCTCCAGCAGTGGGTGGGACTGCATCTGCTCCAACCAGACGGCCATCTCGACGCTGAACACGTGTGTCGCAACGTCGTGCACCAACATCACAGACCAGGAGGGTGAGTGACTCTCCACGCGCGGCTGAACAGGGGGGAGACAAGGCTAATGAATGAGTGGTGCAGCAATCTACGGTGCCATTGCCCAGCTTTGTGCCAACAACGGCTCTCCTGTGTCGGCGTCTCAAGAGGCGACTTTCAGCGCGACCTCCGGTGGCTCTGCCTGGCCGTCACAGATCACTGCCGGGCCCGGCTGGGGCCCCAAGGGCGGATGGAACTCTGCTCAATGGTCCAGCTGGGTCTCTGCTTGCTCGACGGGCCTTCCCGGGGCGCCGAGTGGATGGGCATCCGGACCATGGTCCGGATTCAGCGGCTGGGGTGGTCCTGGAGGCTTTGGAGGCCCTGGTGGTATGGGACCAATGGGGCCGTGGGGCACCAAAGCCAGTGGTATCAACTGCGATGCCTGGACCACCTGGACTGCTGGTTGGGGCCCGTTTAGCTCGTGGACCGGGACCTGGTCGGGTTGCTCAACCACGACCGCCAGTCCCCTTCCCGCGACGGTCACGACGACCGTCACCACTAACGGCCAAGTGAGCGTCATCACCGGTACGACCTTTGGCATCCAGGCCCTCGCTTCCGCCACTACTACCAGTGCATCGGGCTCCAGCAATGCCGGTTCATCTCTCCGTGGTGTGGGTACGTTCGGCGCCGTCATGGCCGCTGCCGTTTTCGCCCTCATGGTGGCTTTGTAGCCGCCGACTTTGGAAAGGATACGGCTGCCTCCTGGATTTCGATACCCTGCATTGGTGGTGTGGTTGGAATTTTTGCCTGGGATTATTGGATGTGGAAAATGTCTGCACAAAGATTGATGAGCATGATGATCACGAGTGCGAGCATGAGCATGGATGGGCATTTAATCAGGGCTTCATGACGATTTTACTGTCCTACGCATCAAGACTTGGTTTGGTGGTAGATACAATGCCATGAATACTGACCATGTGTCTTAAGTAAGGTCGGGTCTTTCAAATAGCAATACGGTGGCTGGAGAATTCTTTCGATTTTAAATCCTGTGCCTGCATATATCTACTAGACGCCGCATTCGCTCTGATTTCTCTCCATATCGTGACGTGGCCCTCGGCATCGGAGTCAGTGTCATCTAAATGGCCGTTCCTTCTTGGACAGAGGGAGTGGACAATAGCCGCCGGAAAGGTGAAAGAACATTCCGGGGAAGGCGGTGGTCCCTGGATTGACCAGGACACGGGAGTTGAAGTTGAATGAAAATCTTGATATCAGCAAGCCCGGAGGAGAGAATCCTCGGATAGATGAGTTGGGAGGGTGGACCCAGACAACCAACGGTCGGGTTCTCTACATCATGGGTTAATTTTCATCTCCCCGTAACGACAGATCTCCATTGTTCTCCATGGTGGTGTCCTCGAGTTGAGAAAGGGGATGAACAGGTGAGCCTGACGGTTCAATACCTCAGACTTGATCCAAGCTGGCTCTGCCAAAGTCCATTGAAAGGGGTATCAGAGCTTAGGTTCAAGGGTCTTGCATGCATCGCTGCCCTGCTCTGCCCTGCTGCCCGAGTCAGAATTGCAGGTCTTCGTGACCAGCATTCCCCCGGCGATTCGGTGGTCTGGTCCATCCACTATGATAAAATACAAACCCCAAATCTTGTGGAACACCTGACATGGTAGCAGTGGGACCACTTGCTGTGGTATGGGCTGTGAAGGCCTCGGCCGAGCTTACAAGCAGGCCGCCAATTATGGCTTCAGCCACAGAATCGATCACACAATCGATTGTTCACATGTGACATTGATAACAATACTGAAGATGTGGTCAAGCCGGTCGTACTCTAGCTTGGAAATATCCGACAGTAAAGGCAGCATCGCAGAGATGAGTGACGAGGAGATTGAGTAATGACATGAGGAACCAACTCCGGGACGACTTCACAAAGGATCGGCACGCTCAACTGTTACATTCTTCCCAGCTGATGCAGAAATGATGCCCTGAATTCGGAAGGGATCGCGATCTGACCGCACCGATAAGAGACGGAGATCCTGAAGAAATGCGTTGGCAACTCCAATCCACCAGATATCCACATGCAAACAGGCTGCCGAGTTCCTCGCACAATGATAACTCTGTTGTTAGTTTCGCGCCAGCTGCGGTAGGCTGTACATAATCTTCGGCGGCTCCCGGCACTTACATTAGGACGGGGCCGAAGCGGCCTCCGCGACGCTCCCCGATGAACCGTCCGAATTTAACCTGACCTGGCCGGTATGAGTGGCCGGCCCGCGTGGACGCTACTGCAAGCACGCTGTAACAGCGCGCTGGAGTTGTAGAATGCCAGGACCCAGGCCGAAATGCTGCAACACGTGTCCACTGGGCAAACAAGCGAGGGGTGGATGGATGGCTCAAGTCGTCCTCGGCAGCATGGGCTCCAGGTGGTCAGCTCGAGACAACCCTCTTGCTACGTCCTCACGAGAATCGTCGTCAAAGCGTACTGGTCTTCCGTCGATGCTCTCTCCACGACGGGATTGAGACCAAGATGCAGATCCTACCATCGCCGCTGTACGCCTTCGTAGCAGCTGTCTTGATCTGGCTCACCTACCTGCTGGGCCTGGTGATCTACCGACTCTTCTTCCACCCTCTGGCCAAATTCCCCGGTCCGAAATATGCGGCGATCAGCCGATGGCATGAATTCTACTATGAGGTGGTGAAGCAGGGCCAGTTCACCTTTGTCATCCAGGAATATCATAAAAAGTATGGTGAGTGAGTGAGCCTGGACCAGGGATCCTTCTATCACGGGCGGTGTGTTGACGATCCTGGCCAAGGTCCCATCGTGCGAATTGTCCCCGACGAGATTCACATCCAGGACTCGCAATTCTACGATACTTTGTACACAAAGGCCGGCCGGGTCGACAAATATGCCTGGATGGCCAATCGTTTCAACAGCGACCAGTCGGTCTTCGCGACCCCGTCGGCTGACCTGCACATCATTCGGCGCGGTGCGCTCAACCCGTTGTTCTCGAGGCAACGAATTCTTGATCTCGAGACGGTTGTGCGCGAAAAAGTCGACATCCTCGTCGACCGGATCCGCTCGTACCGGGAGAGCGGCAAGCCGTTCCCGTTGAGCGGTGGTTTCATGGCGCTCTCGGGCGACGTGATCATGCAGTACTGCTTTTCACTGAACTATGATCATCTGCACTCGGAAGACTTCAAGACCACTCTCCACGAACCGTTTATGGCGGTCAGCATCAGCGGCCATCTCTCCCTGCAGTTCCCCATCGTCCCCAAGATCTTGTTCTCCCTGCCCGAATCTTGGTTGGCCAAGACGGAACCGTTGTTTGCGCTGATGTTCCAGCTCCAAAAGGACCTGAACAAGCAAATCGTCGACCTGAAAGAAGGCAAGAACGAGGCTGTCGGCAAGTCCAGCATCCCAACGGTCTTTCAGGAGCTGCTGGACAACCCGAACTTGCCCCCGGACCAGAAAGAGACCCGGCGGCTTCAAGACGAGGCGCAACTCGTCATCGCCGCCGGCGTGTCCACGACCGGATGGGCCCTGTCCGTGGGCGCCTTTCACATCATCAACAATCCCGACGTGTACCGGCGTTTACGCCAGGAACTAGACGAGGCCATCCCCGACCCGACCCAACCGCTCAAATGGGCTGATCTCGAGCGACTGCCTTACCTGACCGGCTGTATTCGAGAGGCCGTCAGACTTTCGTATCCCGTATCGACCAGGAACCCGCGCCTGCTCTCGAAACCTCTCGTGTACAATGAATGGGTCATTCCCCCTCGGACGCCGGTCTCGATGACCATCGTCGACGTCAACAATGACGAGGACATCTTCCCCGAGCATGAAAAGTTCAAACCAGAGCGCTGGATCAACCCACCCAAGACCAAGGACGGCTCAAGTCTGGAACGGTACTTTATTTGCTTTCAGAAGGGTACCCGGTCGTGTCTGGGCATTAAGTAAGTCTACACCATCATCCTGAGGTTCCCACACCCCGCCCTGTTATGTCTTTACTGAATGAGCGTGTCAAACAGCCTCGGTCACGCAGAACTTTACCTCGCCATGGCCACAGTGTTCCGAAACTTCAAATTCGAGCTGTACGAGACGGACGAATCGGACGTCAGGCTCGCTCATGACTTTTTTTTGCCATCGCCCAAGTTGGACTCGAAGGGCGTGAGGGTCAGATGCGTGGCAGATTCGTAGACACATTCAACCAGAAACCTGGAGGAACCGAGCGAATCATGTGGGTATGTACATATGGTAACGTGCCTTGACTTCCATAGAATGACCGACACCTCTTGAATGCTTCCACTGGAAGCAAAATGGCAGCCGTGAATGGATGAGCCGCCCGGAACGCCGGGAACATCCATTGACCAGCCTTGTTAGTGTTTTATTCATCATGATCGTCACCACATTGGTCGACTTGCTTCCCCGGTCATCGTACCGTCTTTGTTGATTTCTGCTCCGGCCAACACGCTCCCTTCAGCGTTGGTCGGCTGGTTTCTGGCCGCACACAAAATGCCACCTCAGATACAAATGGAGACTGTTGTCCAGGAACTCGCGCTTGACCCCCTCCTCGAGCACTTGAGTCTGGTCCAACGAGTATCCCAGCACACGGGTGTAAAAGGCCACGCTGAAGGTGGGGATGGCCTCAATCATCTGCACCCGCTGGATCCTCCCGATTTCCTTCAGCTTTTTGTCCTTGGGCCAGGACCCGATGGGGACTTTCCACACCTGCTCACGCACGTTGACGAAGCCGGCATCGATCATCCACTGTCGGTGCTGGTGGGCGACGTTCAGCCTCTTGCCGACGGCCACGCTGGCCCGGTCGACCTCGTGGATCCACTCACGACACCAAGGGGCCCGATTGATCGTGTCGTCATCACTGTTCAGCCAGCACTCGTGCTCCTGCATCTCCATCCAGCCGCCAGGAGCCAAGCTCTGCAGGGCCTGGGCGTAGAACCGAGGCCAATTGGCGATGCCCCCACAAAGGGCACGCCCGTGGATGAAGTCGAACCGCTCCGGAAACGTCCACTCGCTCTCCGCGTCATCCACGTAGAATTGACAGTTGGGCGGCACCCAGTTCGGCTGGATGGGCGACAGGTCCGTGCCGACCACCGACGCGGATGGCAACTCGTCGGCGATATCGATGGCCCAGATGCCCGTGCCCGTACCGACATCGAGGATCCGCTGAGGCGGCGCGTCTCTGAGCGGAGCAATGTACAGCCCTCCGTCCAGCACCAACTTGAAGATGTGGTGCAGCAGATCGAGACGGTCCTGCTCTTGTTCATCGTTGGGGAGCAAGTACTCTCCATCGCGGAAGGCGTGGTATCGCCGACCGTTCTCATATCGGTAGTTGTACACAGAAGACCGAACGCTCTGACTCAGCACTGAGAAATCATCGTCCCCCAGAGCCGAGTCGGTTTCCGTCGGATCATGCTGAAGCTAACCATCAGCGCCTCAGTATTGAATGCGACAAAACTCAGACATGGGAGAATAATTCTTACTGCCGGCGGAGAGTTTATGTGGCCCGAGTCCTCTTCCCTTTGCCGAGCTGTCATGTTACCGCAAACTATGACAGCCAAATCACTTGGGGAAACGGGCGACGCTTATGCATAATCATTTGCTTCGAGAGCGGGCGAGGACTGTGTGTTTGTTGCAAGTACAGATGCAAAGTGTCCAGAGACTTGAGCCGTTGCACGATGTTGCAGAAGCGGACGACAGCGTCGAGGGGCATGCCCTTTTTTTTGGCGGAAGATCCCGCTGGGAGGCTTTTCCCCCCCCCCATTTTCCCCCCGAGGCCACGCCTGCTGGCGAAGCAGATAATGCCCTCCATCACCCAAATGTGGAGCGTCGAAGATTCGCCGGTGCAAAACCGTTTGGCAATCTGCTGTTAGCCATTCGACTGACTAACTCGGCCAGCCCAAACCCTATTTCATTGCCACTCTCGAGTGGACGAATGGGTTGACCCACAGCTGGCCTACGCTGGGTTGCGTTAGTAGCAATGCATCCTACCTCATTGAAGCTTGATCCCCACATCAAGCGAGCCATGTGCAAGCATGACCGGCGCGCTGTTATGTTATTGTCTGATCCACGAAAACGCTATACTTCCTCCCTTCTCCACATCTCATGACAGCGATATCTTGTTACTCGGTGAATTTTACATCAGCCAAGAAGATGACGCGACCACATTCATGCTAGTGCGAAAGAATTCTTGATGCTCTGATGGCACAAGGCGTCTCACTGGCATTTGCACGTACCAGCAAGCATTCCAGATCATAGAAGATCTGAGCAGATATTGAAGATTGAAGGAATGATTGATTTTGTCTAAGAGAAAGCGCTGAAGCAATATCAACCAGGGCCCTACTGCCAAGACAGTTCACGTGCCAATAGGTATTCCGCGCAGGTGACCAATTTTTGAGTTCTACGATCACCCCTTATTCAGTGCCTCATACATGTCTGTCTGTGTCTCTGAGTCCAGTGTTGCCATAAGAACACCTATGCTTCGCTGCTTTCTCTCCATCTGAACGAGAAGCAAATTCGTTCTTGATGAGCAGTGAATCACATAGGACAATACATGGAAGTGGCCACAAGCATTGGCCTCGAGCCAAGTCACGTGGCAGAACCTGATAGTACCGCAGCCTGAGTCCCGCCGAGTCTGGGCATCAGCCAACAGTTTACCGAGTTGTTCCTGGGATGAGTTGGCGTTCCGAAATGGAAGCGTTCTGCAGCTGTTGGATGTGGACCTCCGGATCGGGCAGAGTCGTCGTCCTGCATACTTTCTCATGCCATTCACCAGACTACTGTTCTGGACACTTGACCTTGAACTCTACATCCACCTGTGCATGCTAAATATGAGTTTGGAATGTCAGGGTATGATTTACTGGTAATGTGACCGGAAGTCGCAAAGGTAATGTGGCCAAAACTGCTGCCTGCTGTTGGTCGCGCCTCTACTGCTAAGAATTGGACCATCAGACACGTGGAAGAACTCCATCTTCAATCATCTTTCTGACAACCTCACGAATCACTCTGTTAATCACTCTGCCGTGCAAAATGAGAGTCACTTTTGATCTTTCGTCTTCCATTCTACTAATGGCCCTTCTTGCCCTCACTGGCGGGGCTCAAGAAGATGTGGATCAGTGTGCTGTGAGCAAACCTTCTCTCATCCAAGGCTTCGATTGACCAAACCCATAGTTGGCGTGTATCGCGAATGTGAATGGCACGACCTGCACACAGAGGTAAGACAGAGCAGAGCATTCGGGCATGGTCATTCTCCTGACTTTCTCACCCGTGACACAGCCAATGGCCATGTCTCTGCGCGAATCAGATGTACATCGAACGTGTGAACAACTGCACCCTTGCTTCTTGCAGCAACGTAACCGATCAGCAAGGTTCGTCCGTCTCGTGGTTTCAGAGGCATGAACGCTGTTTTCAGCAGGGAGATGCATCACATTGTTGATATTGCCGGGGGTTGATATCGCGACATGGGCTAACCGTGCACGGTCCTAGACACCTTCAGCGCCGTTGCTGAAATGTGTGCCATCTTTTCTGTCCCCTTGACGATCGGACCCGAGGCCACCGTTCCTGTTACCGGCTCGGGCGCATTGTTCAGCACCGTGGCGATCCCGTCGCAATCAACCCTGCCTGCCGTACTCACGATGTCGGGCACTGCTCCCCCCGCCACATCATCAGCCACTGGTCCGCCCGTTTCTACGGGTTCTGCCGGTAGCGTCACACCCAGCATGTCTCCTTCTGCAAGCCCAGCACTTGGGACCACTGGGAGATCTTCACCAGTGGTCACGTCCACCAACGCATCCGTTCCAAGGGAATTCAGAGTGGCCACAGTGTGGGCCACGGCTTTGGTGTTGGCCTTGACAGCAATCTCTCTCATGTGATTGATATAATGCAGATGGTGCTTCAGGTATTCAATATTGACGTTTGAGCGTTGAGCCGACGTTGCAAAGGCAGTCGCCTTGACGACCGAGTCCAGAGGTGTGGATTGCAGATTGACCCGCTGCCGCAGGGCCTCCCCTGACAGGCATCCTTGCAGGGCTTCGTGGCACCCTTTCAAAAAGGTGGAAAGCCTCCAATTGGACCCTTGCCTTCCCCTTTTTGATTTCTCTCTCATCCTCTTTCCAATGGAAACAGAGTGATGGCGAGAAGGGTTCGAAAAGATCCTTCTCGCCGGAGGTGTCATGGCTTTTACCCATCTGCGACAAGGGGGCACCGTGGAGAACGACTGCGGTGAACGCCGGTTAGCGAAAATCATTCCCCCTTTCCCAATGTGATGCGCCTAACGTGTGTCCGGGGAACGTTTAATGCCTGACGCTAACGGCCCTGGGCTCCATCGGCTGGCGGATCCGACTCGCGCCTCCGTCCTGCTGGGCCAGTGTGTGAGTTGAAATTGACCAGAGATCGACACAATGAGACTGGTGACGAGAAAACCCCGGCACGCCTCCAGCATGCTGTTGGTAGACCGGAAGTCTGCGAGGCGAGTCCCAACGCCATGAGGGCTTGGTCCATGGCAGGACGGATCGCTTGCGGTATGGTGTGATGTGGCTCAAACAAAGAGGGCAGTCTGCGCCGGCCTGGTGGCACAGAACAGTCAGAGATACTTTGCCATAAATCCATCTTTTTCCCAACCAGCGGAGAAATGACAGACCACTGTCCGGTCGCCGTTTGCTAGCATGCTGTGTGGTCGATCGTGTTGTTGCACTGAGGTATTCCTCCTGCATATGCGCCCTTGGCTAGCGGCCTCCTGCAAAACACGCCGTTCCCTCCTCCACCGAGCCCAGTCCGGACGACTACGACAGCTATTGCTACACCGAGGCGCCCTTTCCTCGCACCTGGCTCGACCACCACGGAGCCAAATACGCACCCAATACCAACGCTATCATCGCGGGCGCGTGAAAAGCAAGCTGTCCGAGATGTCCCACGGGCTGCGATCCTAGACTCTTCGACCCTGTCTCATTCCATCCCCCCGTCGCAGGCGCGCCGACCATCGGTCAGTGCAGGTGCGCCGCCGCCACCACAAAGGCGATCTCTCTTAGAAACCTTTCGTTCTCGTCAACCCAGGCCCGCCGTGCCCGTGGACAACCGGTCAGCCACGTCGCGCGTGCTCAATCCGATCAATTACGTGCCCCGACCGACACCTGTCCGCGTTGGCCAGTCTCCGACGGCAGGGCCTGCAGCGGATTCAGGGACGGGCGAGATCAGCACCTTACTGACCTTACCCGAGCAGCGACGGTCTCGTCAGCATTCGCCCACCTCACCCATCGTCGAACATAGCCCACATCTGCCTCCGGAAGCCGGTTTGCGAACGAGCATTGGCCTCCCGTCCACCCAGCGGCGGAGCATCCCCTCGGCCCCCGAAGCCACGAGCGCGATGGTCGAGCAAGAAAAGTCCGAGTCCAGGGGGGTGTCAGAGCCCGGGCGAGTGCACATCCCAACCTCGAGATATAATTCCCGGGAGCGCGACCTGGAAGCCCAGAGTCCATCCGTGCTGGGACAAAACTATGGCGTCAACCCGCTCGATCAGCCTTTGCATCCACCCCGGCGCATTGCGTCTCATCCGTCCTTGAGGCATACGCAGTCGGCAGCCTCATTACATTCATCGGCTTACGCCAGAACCACGCATGATCCCACGGCAGCCGGGCCACAGTATGACGGCGCCTATCATCCGACCGAGGGAGACAATGATGTCGCAGAAGAACTTGCTTGGGGACCTTCCCACCCATGTTTCCCGCACATGAACCCACACGTCCCCCTCAATTCACCCGAGTATGCGTCCACGCGAATCGTACGCATCCGACGCGACTGGATGGTTGTCGGCGATCTGGCACCCACCTACTCCAATATTTATCCCGAAATCCTGGATCCCTTGATGCCCGAGCAAGAGTTTCGCTATATCATCCAGCACATAAACCAAACCCTCGTGCACGCCTTTGACCCATTCGCGACGTGGAACTGGATCGACGGCCTCTTAGGACTTGTCACCGGCTGGTTCTGGGAGGACTTCAGACCGATTGGGGTCAAGGGCCAGTTGAGAGAGCTCGACACCTGGATCCAAGAGTGGAATGGCAAGGTCGGAGCCCGGGATGGTGTCAAAATTATCTCTCTGAGACGGACCGGCTTCATGAATCTGGACATCCAGATCCCAGACCCGCAGGTTCGAGTTGTCGGAGAGGGCGATGCAGAGTCTCAAGCACGGCTGGACACGGCCAACGGCGAAGAGAAATGACTCCAGACCGACCACTTTCTCTCTGTCTTTGGTTCATTTGTAATTTGAGCGTTGAGCGAGGTGTTCTGCAACGGTTTCCGGGTAGAGCGTGGATGACAAAATTCGGTTGTCGGTTTGAATGTGCATGATCAAGGAAGACAGCACCAGCACCAACACAGTGAGTGTACTCGATATTATTGTCATTCTCTAAGGATCACGAGGCTGAAGCCTGGGAGCCGGCCTAGTGTGGTGTATATAGGTGACCGCCATGGATATCCTCTTCCGGTCCTCGAGAGATTAGTTTGAAATATAATTGTGCCTCGTATGCTCCTTCTCTGCGATCCCGTCACCCTGCTATAGCTCGCCTTAGCGAACAGGAAACCTCACATTCCGTTATCATCCGGCAGCAGTCGGAGTAAATTCTTCCGTGGCCACTGCAATGCTCGGTTGAGGATGCTGGACAGGGTATCAATTCAATCACAGCCATACATACATAGCACCATCACATTAATGCCCCCTTGTCGCACATGGCTTTCCAGCCACATAACTAGCAAGCCGAGGCTCTGGTAAAGAGAGCATTATCTAAAATGGATAATTGTATTGATATTGCCCGACCGCCGTCGTGAACAAGCCGGTGTCGAGACATGCACCAACTCGGACGATCTTGCGATTGATGAGTCAAACGGGATGAGCCAGGCGTAATGTATTGTTGTATTTCAGGCCCAGGATGGTATTTGGTCGACACTTTAGGTGGGCGGGACTTCACAGTGAGCTCCGAAAAGTCGACTAATAGACGGGAATTTGAACATGATCTTTGAGCTTCGAGTTTGAGTGTTGGCTTTGATGTTGGAGCTCTGAATTTGGGGCTCTCGGTTTGATCTTTGAGGTATAGAAGCGGAGCGTGTGCCATTTCGGCACCCGGCGTCCATGGCTTCCAAGTCGACAACAGCCTGGTCTGGGCCTCCGTCGTCACGACGATATTGTCCACTTTCAGGACCAGCGGTTTCGTAAGCACTGGGAACCCAGGTGTCCAGTGTCGACACCATGAAGGCAGCTTTGGATGTGTCAGTGCCTGACATGCGCGAGTGTCTCACGATGCACCAACTGACTGAGCCGGAAACGTGGGCGAAGAACTGAGCTGACGGCGAGGGTCAGGAGAAGTGGTGGAGGATTCCGCGTCAGTGTAGGGAAAGGTGCCATATGGTCATTCCTTGTTTGGTCCGGATTTGTTGCTTTATGATTGCCCAGTTGACTCGGTGAAAAGGGAAGAAGGAACAACCGAAGGGAAAGGATAGGAAGATTCAATAGACAGCTTGAACGTCGCCACTGGCTTGTGCTACCTATCAAGAGCACTTTTTACTTTGAAGACCGGTAGGAGTCAGGATGTTGTTCTGACTGTCTTGTCCCGTGGTTCTGGAGAATCGGGTGGGAGTCTTGCTGAGGTCAAGAAAGGGCGTGAGTGGTTATTGCTTGTGACCGTCTCCCTCCCATATCCGAAGGCTCCATCTTTCACTCGGTCTGTACCATCTCTCGACTCGTTGCGGTCGTCCCATCCATGGTGGTTGAGATAGCAAATCTGGAGCCTTGCGCGCAGGTTCGCCAAGCTAAAAGGGGATGGATGATCCTGCCCCTTTTGCTGTACGCTAGGGACGAGGCAAGGAGACAGATAACTATAATGGAATCAGCACATTAGATTGATGATGCTTTAGAGCTTTAGAGTCATTAGTCTTGGTAGAGCCCAACTCGTCCAATGGCGTACCAGTCCTCGAATCGGGCATCAACACCAACAACGTCGTCGTCATCGTCGCCGCCGTCGTCGCCGTCTTCGATTCTTCCAAGACTAACCAACATTTTGACACAGCCGTGGTCGTACCATCCCCTCGATCCCGAATATGCATCATCATTGTGCAGCGTAAACCCGTAAACCGACACATGCAGAATAGCCGAGCGATTCCTCTTTGAGTATTATACAGAACGTCCATCCTATGTGTCATGCAAACCGTCGTCGGATCGGCCAGCAACACAATCTCGCCTGCCCACCGAAATTCCACAATGCTTTTTGAGAGCCGTTAGCCGTCAGTCCTACCATCGTAATCGTACATCGTCCAGAACCGTGGTAATCATACATATCGTATGCCATACAAAGGAAAGCTCGTAATCGGAATAATGCGTCGATAAAAAGGTCCATGGTGCCCGGTATCGGAAATTATCTTTCAGAATAGACTTGACGGGATTGTGTTGCACCGCCACCGCCGCTGCCGCCGCCTCGAGATAGTAGTTCGAGGCAGACGGTGAAAATGTGGGTGATCTGCTCTTCCCAGACGCCCATCTCATAATCCACCAAGCCATATTGTTCGAGTTGGTCGCACATGCTGACCAATTCGTCAACCAAGTTTGACAACGTTTCGGCGGACAGAATATCGGCGGGCTGTGTTCGCGTCCTGAGAGCGCGCTCTGTGACTTCTTTCTGCTTTTGTCCGAGGGCTTCCCAACAAAGATTGAACTCGCGCCACAGATCGATTCGCTCGGCGTGCTTGCGTTCGTCATCGTGGTGAAGTCCTGAAGGCAGTCAGCGGAGGGTCGACCTCAAAATGGAAAATCCAGGTCGGGAATCACCTAGGACCGTGACCGACCCCAGAAGCCAGCGCGAAAGCGGGAGAAGTTTCTCGCTGGCTTCGGTCAGCCTGCCAGCTATGATGGCTTCAAAGGTGGCCCTGAGTTGTTGCTGATATTCCCTCATGCCTCGCTCCAACGCCTCTTGGGCCCCAGCTTGCGCCAATGGCTCCGGTGGGCCCTGCGCTTGCACCATCGCCGGATATTCCCCTGGTCCAGGGCCGAATGACGGTGGGAGAGGAGGCCGGGTTGTGGCGGCGGGGGCTGAAGCATAGGTCGGAGGCTCCGCTTGAGATGCCATATAATGCGCCGGCGCGGTCTGCTCAGCTGGAGACATATACTGCGGCGCGAGGGCAAACTGACTGGCCATGACTTCGATCGCGGTCGACTGGCGTTGTTGAAATTGTGGGAGAGTATCATACATGGACTGAGGCGCCGCCGGGGGAAGCATTGACCCTGGCGCATAGGGAGCGTATTGCGGTTGAGACGGAGACGCCTGCACCTGGGTCGCTCTGGATGGGTCAGGGACATAAGCAGGAGAATATTGCATCTCGACCCCTTGCATCGCGGGATGCCCCTGCATGGGGGAAGGGGCGTATTGTTGCTGCTGTGGCTGCTGCTGCTCTGGATAACCATAGCCGGCATAACTGGGCAAATAAGGCCGTGCCATCGGTGGCCTTCCAATGTCGGTGCGCACGGGAGTCGTCGGCTGCGCATACCTCTCTGCGGCTGGAGGTCCCATGGGCTGCGCTGGCCCAGGCCGCGAGGGCCCCGGAGTCTGGTATGGCCGTCCATACTGCGAGCCCCGACGGTCATTGCCGTCCATTTAAGGGTAACAGGCAATCTTTAACGACGCCAGAGCGACAGAAAGCGGGGGGTCGGGCGGGATCAATAGTCGACGATGACGGAGATTCGAAAGGGATGAAGCAGCGACCGGCTGGCCCTCTCCTCTGCCTGTAACCTGTTCATACAACACAGCCACAATGCTCGGGCGTCCAAGGGTCTCTTTTTGTGACGAAGAAAAGCCAGTTTTGTGTCGGATTCTGGACCTGACGGCTCACCTGGGGAGGATCTGGTGGTGACGAATGCAAAAACTCGAGGCCTGTCGCCGGCGCACGTACTCTGGTGTCTGTAACGAATGACGAGAGGGTCGAAGGAATGGTTTCGAAACACAATTGACCGAGCGCGTTGCTTCCGCTTGGAGCGGTCGAAGGTGCCTCCAGTCTGGACCAAAATCGGGTGGCGGTGGCGTCCACGAAGAAAGAGAGCGGATGGTAGATTACAAGAGCTGAAGTTTCCCAACGGCGCTTTGGAATAGCTGAAGGATTGTTATGCGCCACAGGCCGACCACCAAAGCCGCCAATACCTGACCGAGGCTGGGAAGGGTCGAGTGACGCCAGTGGCGGCCGAGGAAGTGGAGGTGGAGGAGGAGAAGGAGGAGGAAGAGAAGGGTGATGACGATGATGAGTTATTACCGCATGAAAACAACGACATAAAGAGCGAACGAAGGAAGAAAGGAAGGTTCGCCGCTCAGAAGGAGACAATCTCGAGGTGGTCGGAGGCTATAGAAGAGGCCTGAGGGTATCGCTGCGGCGGGAATTTCATCGGACTTTGAAGAGCCAAGTGTGGGCAAAGACTGGCGACATGGGCCCTGTCTGCCGTCAAGAGGACGGGCGCGCAAGCACCAACATGGCATCTGGCAGCGCCACAGGAGCCAGGGCCAGAGTGGCAGATGAGGTGGTGGACCGCGGTAGACCGTCGCCGTGGACCGTGGAGGGGGGGGGAGAGAGACCGGGACAACCAGCAGAGGCATACGTACCAGCAGCAACCAGTCCCATCCGGCTGTTCATCATCATGACACTTCTGCGACTCGAGGGGGTCATGGTCAAGTAAGGGCAGGTCAGTGCGGGCATCGATGGTGGGCTGCCATTGTCCGCACCCGCTCCTCAATCTACACGCCACTGGTTACTGACACACGCTCTAGGCTTCAGCCCCTACGCCTCAAGCTGGTCTGGCGAAAAATAGAGTGTGGCGCGATGGTAAAGTTGAGGGATCTTCACGCTCGGATTGGTCGCCCACAGGACACGCGATCTTACTCTAACCACAGCAGCTCCGGCCACGCCCCCAGCAGCCACCACCACTTTGACGCGCCGTCGCGTCGACTGCCCTGTTGAAGGCTCGTAAAAGGCCTGGAAAAGCGGTAATCATCTGCGAATATGCTGGCCACGGACCATCACTCTGCCGGCTTCTTCACCTTCCGGGAACAGGGCCAGGAGCCAACAAAAACAACAACAGCGGCCGTCGCGACCGGCGTCGCCGCTGGCTTCCGGTGTTGACACCACAATTGACTGCACCAGTCACCTGTGGCGCAATCATACTGAACAGAGCCTCTTGAATCCTGCCTGTCAGACCGAGCCACGCTTCGCTTGGGCGTGGCCGGGCCCTCGACGAACCAGCCAGTCGGGTTACGGGATTTCGATCGTTCCCAAGATCTCGTACAGTGGCAGTCGACATGGTCAACATGCTGTTTTCGCGCGTCGGGTCGCCATGTCGAACGAACGACTGCCGCTGGGACAGCTGGATAGACAGCTGGACAGACAGCTGCGAATGCCTCTTGCGCCGACCTGGCCCGCCATCCTCCGAAGCCCCTGCGCATTTTACAGCTTTGGCCTGCCCGCCGATGCATTGACATAATCTTAGACGCATGGAAGTGCCGTGCAAATGCAACAAAGTGGGAACTGGACTACTCCTGCAGCTTCATGACTGTTTCAGCCCTCGTCCCAACGACCTCTCCGAGCACAGACTTGCGCCAAGACTGCTGGTCCGGCAGGAGACCGGAAGCGGGTGAGACTTTTGAATCACGCGTCTGTCGCGATGGGACTGTAGTGCCAGCGCGCAATCATACCTGGCCACGGGAGGGGGCCCCCGCTGGGGCGTCCAAACGCAGAGCGGATGACCGACCATGGCGCGTTTCAACAGTTCGCGCATGCTCCGCTATAGCGACAACAATTGCGCGCCCGGAATCAAATGGTTGCGCGAGCCGCTATATCAAAGGACCAGGCGACCCTCACGCCCTCGTTGATTGTGGACCTTTTGCAATTTTACTTTTGGTCGCAAAGATTGCATCTTTGGACGTGTTTGCAAACGGCTACATCTCCGTGCATGCTTGGCTCTCACAGGACCTTGATTCTCAGAGTTTGACTCGGCCAGGTCGAATCAATCCTCGGCGTGTAGAATATTGGCTGGAGGAGGCGGTGGAGAAGGAAATCCTTCATCCTCTTACTGTGATTTTTCTTCGGCAACGCGTCGAGTCCGTGGTCTAGCCGTGCCGGATTGCCCAAATCAGGCCTGCTCTGTGCCTGCTTTAATGCAGAACCAGAGCGACTCCCCTGCTGCTCAATGCCTCTATCCGGCGGCCACGACGTTCGCTCTTCGGAGACAGTAACGTATCAAGAAAGGTTCCGTGGCCCGGATCGAAACACGACAATAATCCCGGCGAGGAAGGTGTGTTGTCCGAAGTGATGATCCTTTGGCGATGATGATAGGTATGTTACATCGGGACCCGCACGCGGATCGTCTGTCAGGGGACACCTATTCTTATGTGCTACCTCCGACAGGGCTGAAGGGAGATGATCCTTTTCCCCTGCCTCGTGATCTGGAGCTGGGGTCTGGAGCACCATGTGATTATTAGATGTCCACATGACCGCTGAGTTCGGACAAAATAACTAGAATTGAGCAGGTGCAAAAAGGGGTGAACGTTCATTGGTTGTTAAAGTACAGATGTTTTTTACCCCGGATGGTATGGAGAGAATGATGGAGAGAATGATGGACAGAATGTGTTCCATTGGCTACTCATCTCTTGACCCAAGCGGGTTTCTTTCTCGCCTTGAGTCGGCCTGGCTTCTTCCGCTCGACGCGTCTGGCATCCGAGGTCACACAGCCGGCTGGAGTCAGGATTAGCATCCATTCAAATTTGCGGTGGGATAAGATCGCTTACCTCGACGAAGCACGGGCTTCAATGCCGGCTCCTGAACCAGAAGAGCCCTGGCCAATGCCAATGTGATGGACTCTGCTTGACCGGTGACTCCGCCTCCTTCCACAAGGGCAAACACATTATATTTGTCCATCCTCTGTGTCACTTTGAGCGCCCACAGCGCGCTCTCACGATCATGCAAACGGGGAAACACCTGGCTGATGCGACGTCCGTTGATCATGACATCTCCCGTACCCTCGACCAGGTACACCCGTGCAGAAGATTCTTTCCTGCGGCCGACCCCTTTAGACCGGCCATATTGATCGATCGTCCCCGGTTTCGCCTTCTCAACGTGCGCTGTCCCGGGACGGGTGAACCGGGCGAGAATGTCCTGCACCGGTTGGGGACGCAATCGCGGATAGATTTTGTTGAGCCGCGTGAGAATGGACAGCACCTTTGCGTATTTGGATGCCGAGATTTTCTCTCCCGTCGTACTCCGGTATTGAGCGAGCGTCATCCACGTCGATTTGGGGACCTGCTCCGGTGGAAGGGTCGGGATCGATGAATGTTCCTTCAGGAGTGACTGGAGTAAGAGAAGATTGTCATTGAAGATCGGGGACGCCGTAAAATACGACGGCGACGCCGGGAGGATTCGAGCCGGGATGGCATGCGGATTGGCAAAGTCGATTTCAGGAGCTGCCCGTATTTCGTCGTCCGCGCTCATCGACCGGGTCGTAGAGAAGGTGGCCCGTCGAATGGGGCACTGGAGGAGGCCGGCATATCCTAATGGGGCCGTGGCTGCTTTCCTTTCGTGCAGACATTGTCGACAAGTCCAGCGCGCCGTGGACAGAATTTGAACTGGAGCCCGCACCATCGCGACCGACCGAGCAGCCTCCACGGCCTCTCTAAGGGAGCAACACGCTGGTGGCGCACGAGATCTCTGATGGCTGGCTCTTCACGGTGGTCGAAAGGTCATTGGAGCAGGGAGTTTCTTTTGCCTGCAAGCTGTGCCTGGGCGATGCCAAGCCCGCCCCAAAGTCTCCAAATTCGAACTTCGGTCAAAATTTTGGTGATCCTTTGTCCGGTCGGCATAGTCAAACACCACCAGGCCTTTGGCAAGCGTCGGGTTCACATTGCAGGCGATCAGGATGTCTTTCGGAAAGCTTTACGGATATCTGGTGAGGGCGATACTATGCGGCGCGGGAGCCTGATTCCCTGCCCGCCTCAAGCGCTGCGGACGAGCCAGAACTGACTGTGTCATAGGGCAACGCCCGTTCCAACGTTCTTCTGGCCGTCGCCAAAGAGAACAAGCTCGATATCGAACTGATTCACACGAGTCCTCCTGAGGTCGATGCCGAGTATTTCAAGCTCAACCCTCTTGGTCGAATCCCGACCTTCGTCGGCGCCAATGGCTTCGTCCTGACGGAAGTCATGGCTATTGCAATCTACTGTACGTGTCGAGCCATCCGTTTTTGGATCTCCTGCACAACAACAGGATGAGACATATTATTGCATTCAGTTATCCCTGTCTGAAAAGACCGTGATGACCTTCTTCAACTCTGACTCCCACTTGACCCGCATCCGCGTCCGTTCCGAATGGATGAAGACGATGACTGACCGAGGACAATACCATCATAGTCACCTCGCAGAACGAGAAGACCACTCTTCTTGGCAAGACGAAGCAGGACTACGCTTCGATTGTCCGTTGGATGTCCTTTGCCAACACCGAAGTCCTCCCCAACGTCTCGGGCTGGTTCCGCCCACTCGTCGGCCGTAGCCCGTACAACAAGAAGAGCGTCGACGACCACAAGAAGGCCGCTTTGGAAGCGCTTCACGTTCTCGAGCAGCACTTGCAGGTCCACACCTTCTTTGTCGGGGAGCGCATAACCCTGGCCGACCTCTTCATGGCCTCGCTGATCGCCCGTGGATTTGAGTTTGTCCTCGACAAGGCCTGGCGTGAGGAGAACCCCAACACCACGCGATGGTATGAGACCATCACCAATCAGCCCATCTGGAAAGCGATTGTCGAGAAGCCCATCTTGATCGAAGAGGCCGTCAAGTACACTCCACCAAAGAAAGAGGCTAAGCCGGCCAAGGCCCCGGCACCCGCTGCGGCCCCCAAGGCCGAGAAGGAGAAGAAGCCCGCCGATGACGAGGAGGACGACGAGCCCAAGCCTGAGGTGAAGGTCAAGCACCCACTGGAGGCGCTGCCCAAGCCAACTCTCATCCTCGATGACTGGAAGCGCAAGTATTCCAACGAGGATACTCGATCCGTGGCATTGCCGTGGTTCTGGGAACACTACAAGCCGGACGAGTATTCTCTGTGGAAGGTGGACTACAAGTACAACGACGAATTGACTCAGGTTTTCATGTCCTCAAACTTGATTGGTACGCCCGCGCCCACCCCCGCTGACTGCTTCGTTCGTGACTGATCTGTCGTTATAGGCGGCTTCTTCGCTCGCCTGGAGGCCTCGCGCAAGTACCTGTTTGGCGCCGCGTCGGTCTACGGTACGGCCAACGACTCTATCATCCAGGGCGCCTTCCTGGTCCGCGGCAGCGAAGCACTTCCGGCCTTTGATGTCGCCCCCGACTGGGAGAGCTACGAGTTCACCAAGCTTGACCCCGGCAAGCCAGAGGACAAGGAGTTCATCGAGGACCAGTGGTCATGGGACAAGCCGATCCAGGTCAACGGCAAGACTTACGACTGGGCCGATGGCAAGGTCTTCAAGTAATGGGTTGACACCCAAATAAAGAGCACAGACCTGTGTCTTGGCAATGGAATGGTGCAGACAGAAATCCGTGGATAATGACGCCATGATGGAAGTTGATGACATGACGAGATGAGCATAGGCTGAGGTATCCCGACTGACCACAGGGTTTTCACAGCGTCATTTTCTCAATCGCAAAGCACTTGATAGAACGCCAGCCTCTGACCAAGCTATTGATCAGCAATATGTTTGCTGTTCGTCCTCTCTCTCCTCCCCCCTGCCATCTCTCTGCCACCGAGTATATGAAATATCGGGATCTTGGGTTTCATTTATCACGATCTAAATTTGTTTGATCCAGCTGGTTCCCGTATCTCTGACCAGCAGCTAATGTGGTAACTTCTAACATCTCGGAAGGATATCTCGACACTTGTGGACTGGCAGAACGAGCCGACCGATCAATTGTCTCTCAGCTCTGATCAAGTCTGATAGTGGAAGTGAAGAAGGCGGGACAGCACAGTGACCACGGTGATCAGATTTCTTCTACTGCCACAGACCTCACTCTCGTCCTCTTCGAATCACCACCACGGCGGGAAGATTTCTGGAAAGTCACCAGCACTGATCGCCGGAGGTGGTACTGGGCACCCAAGGTATATTTTGCTGCTCCCCACAAATAGAGCCGGAATCCTCAGCGCTGAGCGACGTCTGAATGTATAGCCTGCGTGTCGACATCCACATTCGAGCAGATGGATGGAGGTTGACCAGGCTGATCCAACTCGACGACTGGCAACTAGCTCGCGCAGTCCTCCAGTGCCCTGTCGCTGAGCTTTGACACAGGTATGAAGGAGGCCGAAAGCTCAGACGGCTGGACACTTGGGTACGGCGATTTCATCGAAGCAGTCCTCATTGACTCCGGGTAGAGTCACCATAGGCCGTCATCGTACTTCTCCCGCTCGGGCGGCGGCTGCGGCGACATCACCGTCGATATTGCGAACTCCGGTCTCTCCCCTCCGACCTTCCCACAATCTGACCCAGAACTCGGGCGGATCCATGGGTCTCTGACCCTCGTGCAGACCAGGCCAGACGTCTGCGAAGAAATAGTACACATGGCCAACAATCACACCCAGAATTTCGTCCTTTGGAACGGTGCCGTGCATAAAGACGTTGAAGGCCATCAGGACCCAGGGCAAGTATGGTGCGGTGAAGACAAGGATGCCGAGAAAACTCAGTCGAGTGTCTGGGTTTCTTCGAGACCAAATGTATACCAGTGTGCTAGACAGGGCCGAGCCCAGGAAAGGAATCGACGTGGTGAGGGAGCTCAGCGCGAGAAGAGAGGTCGTCGCGTATAGAAGGAGCCAGGAAAAGACGGCCGGTGAAGGTCCGGACCCTTGCTCGAGTAGCCGAGAGTATCTTTGTAGGAAGAAGACGTGGAACGCGAGGTCGAGGGAGGGCGGTCCAAAATAGATGAAGGTAGTGATTAATCGCCAATACTGTGATCCGTAAGCCATGCGGCCGGAGAAAACCGATCATATGACTCACCTGGGACTTGTAATAAACGGCGCGAAATGAGTAGAAGAGTTGAAAGGGCGTAATGACTTTGCACTGCAAGAGGATCGACGTGATGACGGTGGCGGTGGTCCAGTACCGTGTACAAGGTGGCATCTCAAAGAACCACTGTTCCAGAGGGAACTGACCACCTTGGCCTATGCCATTCTCCCCGCCGCCGAGCAGGGCAGCCATCGTTCGGGATAAGTTGGAAAAGGTAAGAGTGTTTGTCGCAGTCGAGAGGGGTTCGTCGTTACAACGATCGAGGGGCAGGGGACAGCATGGACGAGCTTAGGCAGAGCGGACACAAGCTCGGATAATCACCATAGTAGCCGTCTGGCCAATGTGACAAGATTGGGAGAAGGTAACTTCCGGAGTTAAGCAGCTGGGAAAAGGTGCAGAATACAGAGGTACTTTTGAATGATGTCTAATCCAGACTTGAAGTGGTCTCGCACCCCGGACCCAAGTAGCCGCGAGATCGGTCACGTGACATTCTGTACAATACTCGCGGATCGACGCGACTAGCATTTCCAGGACGCGACCACTGTGCCATTGCTCGCCTTCCACCAACCACCGGATGTGTCCAGTGTTCCTGATCGGTGACGAGGCTATTTTGCCATTCTGATTTCCGCGTTTAATGCAAAGACAACTCTGAGACGATTGACTGAAGTTGCGACCGCGATATCAGTCCCTCCAGCATCCACATCACGCCCCACCTCCAAATATCTTCAGACTTGCATGCGCATGACTACCACATTCTGCACCCTCTCATAGGGCCGACGATGGCGCAAACCAAGCAAGTCAAGCGACATTCAGGACCAAGTACACCACACTCGGGAAAGCGGCCACGCGGACGGCCATCACTAGGATCGAAAACGACACCAGGGAGGGGAGTAAAGACGGTCCGAGGCGCGTTGGCCACCAAACGCCCTCGTGCTCAACGTAGGCATCCGTGATTTCTTTGACTTTCCTTCTCCCCTCCCGCTGGGCTTTCTCCCACTGACCGTGGCCTCTCAGCCGGAGACCCTGTTCCATATCGCAGGCCGCATCGATACAAGCCGGGCACCATTGCGCTGAAAGAGATTCGACGGTACCAACAATCCACAGACCTGCTGTTGCTCAAGCTCCCTTTTGCCCGCCTTGTTCGGGAAATATCACAATACATTCTACCTTACGACGTCGGGCGAGAGTTGAGGTGGCAGAGCCAAGCGATTCAAGCCCTTCAGGAAGCGAGCGAGGCATTCTTGGTGCATCTATTTGAGGACACCAATCTATGCGCCATCCACGCGAAACGAGTCACGATCATGCAGAAGGATATCCAACTGGCGCGGAGGCTGAGAGGAGCGTGGGGAGGGCTGGGATGATGAAACGACGACAACATGACCGGTAGCATAATCTGGGTTATGAGACATTGGCGCATCAGCGGGGGCATCAAGGACTGGAACGTGCATGGGAGAAACTTTGTCAGATTTTCGCTGTCAGCAAGTATGTTGTTCAGAAATGCTCCAATGAGCCTTTTGATCAAGTCGTTGGCCTCATCACTACCGGTAGAGATGATGACGATATCAGCCGTTCACACTCGACCCCAAAACTCCTTTCGTACTTATAACATCCCCCCCTCCCACCGTGCCTTCCGCTCTCCGCTCACAAGCTTGTCGGCACGCCACCGCTAGAGCTTTGAAAGCACTCTCTGCTCGGTGGTGGTTGTTGTGTCCGTAGACGCACTTCACGTGCAGCGTCACGCTTGCCGCTTGGGCAAAGCTCTCCAATCCATGTGTCAGCATTTCCGTGCTCATATCGCCGATGCTTTCCCTCGTAAAGCCAAAGTCAATCACACTATACGGCCGATTCGATAGGTCTATTACCGCCCATGACAGGGCTTCGTCCAGTGGGGCATCCCCTCGGCCAAAGCGCACAAGCGATGTGCGTTTGCCGAGTGCCGCATTGAACGCCGATCCCAGGGCGAGAAAGACGTCTTCGGTGGTATGGTGGTCGTCGATTATGAGATCCCCAGAAGCGCGAAGAGCGAGTGACCAGCCTGCATGCTTCGCAAGGGCATGGAGCATGTGGTCTAAAAACCCAATGCCCGTCGAGAGCGCGATCTGCTGCGTCGCTGTTATCTGGGTTGCATGGTGGGATGTAGGAAGGGGAATGAGAAGGTCGGGATGCGACTGTTTCTGTGCTGCAGGTAGAGAGGATGGAAAGTATTCTGACGGCTGGAACGGTGGTAGCTGGCCTCCGTCCAGGGAGATGGAGACTTGAATTTTGGTCTCGTTGGTTATGCGCGAGAGGGCATGTATTCGTCTAGGGATGGACAGAAACGGAGCGCTGTCAGTGGACCCCATGCTGACGGGAAAGCGAAGTGGCTGCCGCTGGATGACCCTCTCAACAATCTGAGGCCGTTGGTGTCGGTCCGTAATGCTGTTGTTGTTGTCACTTATGATATTCCTAGAAATTTGGGGGATGGCCGCAGGCGCGGGCTGTGGAGCCCTGCCGAGCTTGAGCTTGGTCGTCCGCCCTCGACATCCACTGATTGAAACGACTCCCACCCTTCTGTGTCGACGGATATTGTGGCTCACATGTAACGTTGCTGCACCAAGATGGTCATCAATCCTACTTACTTGGCCCAGCGAACGCGCTCGTGTAGGTCTGACCACGCCGCGGATCGTCTTGTCAAACGGCTAACTTTCACCAGCCATTAACTGGGCCGATGCGCGCCGCAGAGTATTAAAGTCGTACCGAGAATGGCTTCGAGCGGTATGATTCTCAGATCCAAGATCGGTCAACAGCATGCTAAGCAGGCCGGCACAGGGGCCTGAGATTCAACAAATGTATTCCTTGAACATGCCGGTCTCCAAGATCCGGACAAAAGTTCGACAAGAGTTCGAGAAGCACAGACATGTCAACAACCTACAAGCGGTGGATGTCTTGATTACGCAAAGCCACGCCGAGTTCCAGGTGCGCGGGCTCCGAGGCTCCCATTGGGGACGACGTTGCTAACGGATTCCAATGAGCAGGAAACGTTGAACTTTTGGAAGCAACTATCACATGTCATGAAGTACTTCAGAACGGAAGAAGATGAGAATGCAAAGTTACCAAAGAACTTCATCTCCGGATTTCTCGAGGTGCGTCACATCCAGTGTCTGTGGCGTTGCAGAGGAATTGACCGTGTCATACAGGGAAGAAATTGATGCAGAATGTGATCTTGCATAGACGACTCTATCCATGTTGTACATAGCTCCACAAAGATCCACCGCGCCATCGCAATACAGAAATGAGAGCAAATCTTGGGCCCGCCCGTCATTTTCCGTTGCTGGCGTCGAACTCGTCTCTCGCCTGAGTAAACTTTTCAGCCACGACATCGCAGGCGTCGATCATGTCCATCAAGCCCTTTCTGAGTGCATCGAACGCCGTCGTCTTTGTGTCTTCTAATGTCTGTCAGCCTTTGTTCCGCTCTCGATGAAGGGCATGGTCACCAACCCCAAGTCTGGATCCGGATGTTCATTTTGGTCTCGGACGGATGCGGGATGGTATAGCCGCAGAATTCCACATCAGGACTACGTCGGTCAGTACGAAGCCAAATCGAAGACGATCCTGGCCACATTACTTCTTATTGATGAAGTAGCGCAGCGCATTCCCTAATGTATGGTCTTCTTTTTCCACCTGAAATGATGCGGCATGTGAAGATGCACCAGGAAGCTGGGATAGCATCAGCAACGTGATTCATATTCCTTCGTTGTGCGGGCTCCTATATGATAGGGACTGAAGCCGAATTTTGATGGAGAGAAGACGTACAATGATCAGTTTCTTCTCTCCACCCAGCAGGAGCTCTTCACCATGATCAAACTCGTCCTCCTCCTCCATTTCCATTTCTTGCACATCTTCAGGCATGGCAGCCGGTTTTTCTCACAATTTATGAGCAAGCACGCTTCTTAACCATGCTGAAGACTCTGTGGACCAGGAAGCATTTATCGCCAAGCCGGACCAATGTGGATGCAATCACGTGTCAGCCACAGGTCCACACCTTGCAATTGCATCTTTATTCTCTGCTCATCCTCTCAATGGCATCAATGGTCCAGGTGGGACGGAATGGCGCGGCTACTGTAAACAGTCCTGCCCGGATCACCGATAACTGGGATCCATGTTGTTATCACTGTTCTCGGCACCTACTTTCTCATGTCGTTGGCGAGTGCAATTTCTGTGATTTAAAAATGAGGCTGTACGGGAAGCTGTAGCTATCCTGGAATAAAACCTCTACCGAAACAATCACACAAACCATAGACAATATATTTCACGATTCGAACTCAAGAAGGAACAGATCATCCAGACGCTCGTTCGACTCAGCCAGACCTCCCTGCACCACGATCGAAGGGTTGGGGGTAGTCTGATATACGCCTGCGTCAAACCAACCACGTGCAGGTGGAAAGGTCGCACCGGTGATGGCCAACTTGGTCCAATTCTGCGACTGAATGTCCCACATCCAGACGTCATCTAGCATCTTTCCGGCACCCTGATGGCCGAGATTGCTCGGATCGTGCTCACCGAACATGGTCACCAGCGATGGTCGACCCGAGATGTCCAGCGCCAGAAGGCAACTGACGCTCCTTGCACTTGGCCCCGCGACGCCGTCGGCGGTGTACTTGACTGTGGTCCAGGTGTCGGTGCCAATGTCATAGATATCCAGACTGCCTCCTTGCTCGGTCTTGCCATCGAAACCATTCAACCGAAATAACTTGCCGTCAAAGAAGGCGATCGACGGTCCTCCTCTTGCAGGATCTGGTCCGGACGCCAGTTGTTTCCACGCACGATCGGAGAGAGAAAAAGCCCAGAGGTCGGACAGTCTGCCTTTCTCGGGACAACCGGCGTGCACAAAGATGGTATCCTTGCCGTCGTCGGTAACCGCATGGTAACTTCGTCCTTGCGGATACGGCTTGGTCTCATCTTTTGGCGCGATCCGGGACCACGACTTGTCCTTGGGATCGAAGACCCAGAGAGAGCCGTGCTCTTCGATGGGGCTCATTGCGACACCACCGCGTCCAGAGAAGATGTAAAGTTGACCGTGGAGAACGGTGGAGGCAGAGCCCACTCGAGGGGAAGGACCGGAGCTGGACGACCCTGGTATGGTCGACAGGGCATCACCGACAGCGCCATCTGTGTCACTATTATTCCTGTAGAAAGACGAAGGACAGGCATACGATAGTATGCATGGATGTCCTCTTCTTCCTCCATACCACACTTACCACTGGTCAAATCAATCGCGTGCACATCAGAATCTACCGGTTCTCTCGGCCGGAGTTCTCCTCCATAAATATATGCACGACTCCCAATCACGGAGACAGTTTGGGACGACCGTTGCAGTTTCTCCGACGCCAGCACTTTCTTCCACTTGCCTACCACCATCTTGGGTCACAGAATGTCATACGCTTGTGATAAATAGATGACTTGGTCAGGAGAAGACAACAATTGGACTCCAACAGGAATCCATGTCACCGACTGTGCGTCATTGGCCACACGAGCACGTGAATGGCCTTTAGAAATTGAGGACCTTGAAATAAGGCTCGACCGTTGGCTAGCGGCCTCTTTGACAGAAAATAAGCAAGCAGCATTGGAAGACCCCGCTAGACCGACCCTCAGCCAGAGTGTTGTCCCTGGCGAGGAAATACTGTACTTGATAGCGTGAATAAGCTTGTACTGATTTGGGCTGGCTCTGTAGACAACACTTCCGGGCTTGGCCTGGAGCTTGTGGTATCTGCATGCTGTTCTAACCCGCAACACCATAGAATTCTCCTTTGATTGCCTAGGCTTTCCCTCCTCGATTTCCTAGGGATCGTACCTCAGCATCAAGGATCCTGCCTTCCCTCCAGCGCGAATCGATTCTTGAGGTTGACCCATTCTTGGTTTGCCTGGCAGACAGACAGAGCCCAGATATAGCGACCATGGGCTTCACTACAGGCTTCGTATGGCTCTTCGAGGCGCGATGAAGTCAAGCTAATTGGGATAGCTGGGGGGAGCGACGTTGACATGTTCAATTCTGTATTTGTCCCTATACCTGCACAAAGCCAATCGCAATGTACAGCATACGCTCCTCTCTCAACAAACCAACTTGCTCAACTCGGTAGTCGAGCCGTTACCCCCGCTCCCTGAATCACCGGCCTATGAAGTGCGAAACGCCGGTTTTGTGGAACAGTTGAAGGATCGATGGAATCGTGAAGTTGTGAACGTGGTGCGGAATTTCGAAGATACCGATTGGTCCAGAGGTCGCGAATTTGCCGAAGAGAAGATAGCGAACGTGTGGTCCAGACTGAGACAGACCGAGAAAGCACAACAGCTAGAAGAGCGCTTCCAAGAGAATGTCGGTAACACAGAGACGGGCCAGACGACACCGGAGCCGGAAGAGCCCAAGACCAGCTCAACGAGGCTCCTAGAGCTGAAGTGAGATCGGGATGGCCCCAGTTCGAGGAAGCGCGAAGATATTGGGTCAAAAGGAGACCGACAACGGCAGACGCTGACTGCAACGCCATTCCGCACGGATAGCACGCTGACATGGCAACTCCACTCAACCAGAACCGGTTCTCGCATCGGACACTGCTAGTTTTTCAGAATCACACCTTCATATTCAACAGGAACCATACCATTCTACCAACAGCCCTCTCGCACCAGATGCAGCAAATCACGGCATTTCCCACCGCTATTGAGCACTAGGACCGCTAGACGAAGAGACTCGTCATCCCATCAAAGAATGTGGGTTTCGGAAGCTTTCAATTTTGGAGGGCCAGATGTTGTCCGGATGCTTTGGCAGTCAATCGAAAGATTCTACATTATTCGATGGCAAATGGCAAAGGCTCACGGCTCCCATGGCTCCCAGCTCCCACGGCTCCCTTGTGCCTTCTCTGCCGTCTTGCAGAAGCGGATCAAGAGTTGCATCGTCATCCCCTATGACAATCCGACAGCTGTCCAATGGATGTTGTCCTGCATAATGTAAGGCTTCTCTAAAGAAAGATACCAGAGGTTGCACCGCCTGTCCAACATTCTATCATTGTCCCATGGAATATGTATTCAGCAATATTTTGGCATTCATTGCCCGCTCCAGTTCAGTGAAATATTCAACTCTACTTTCCCCCCTTCATGCTGGATTGCGGTCGCTTCTTGCACCAGCGATCGATTGGCTGACCGCAATTCAGAATTCTATTCTTTCTCCGCCGTCGCTGTGTGAGGCTTGCGACTGCGGATGTGACGAGCGCCAACATCAGATGGCTATTTAGCAGCGTACAGTAAAATATATATCTTTGTGACCAGGTCTGGAGGCCCTGCCCTATGTAATATAGATCAAAGGCTGCCCGCATTCTGATCGTGATTGGGTCATCACCCTGTATAGGTGAAGACAGCAGCGACAAGGATGAATACTATCTGCCGCGTTTCAGTCAGGGTGACTTGCACAACATCCTTCGATCATCGAATTATTGCAAATGCATCAATCATTGTAAGGCCGTTGTTCTTTTAAAGGAAAGGTCCCATTCATCCATCGCAAGTCTCAGTCTTTCACTTGGGTAGTAAATCAATTTTACCGATTTGGTGAACAAACGCCTAAACGCCATGCATCAGTTCTCAACTTTCTTCGTAACCCATTAAGACATCTGAGGGAGGCAAATCTTCACCACCTTCCCTCTTCACTCCCACGGTCCCAGACGGCCGTCGTCGGTTTCGTCAGGGGTCCACGTCATAGCAAGATCATGACGAAACTCCTAGCTCCATGGCTCTTTGGAGGCTCTTCTCGAGTTCCTTGACCCTGGCTCTCAAGACCTCATTCTCCTTCTTGACAGCCTCGAGTTCAGCCCGTTGCAGGGCAGCCTCCTCGTATCTTGCCGCGGCAAGCGCGGTACTGACACTGGGGCTGCGGGAATATGGTTGAGCCGCCGTGACTTCCGCTGCTCCGGCCAGATTCTGATTGACCGAAGACACAGACGGGCGGTGGGGATACGAATAGGTGCCCTGGTTGAGATGTGGAGATGCCGTTATCGAACTCGACCGATAGCCCGAGGCTGAGCTGGAGTTCTGTCGGCTCATCTCCGGCCTCATCATCTCCATGCTCGGCCGACTGCTGGCTTGAACGCTCTGATCCCTGGGTGCGGCCACGCCGGACACACTCGTGCTGGCAGCACTCGTTAACGTGTCTCTAATGGATCTGGCCGAGCGGGTCGAAAGATTTGACGAGGAACGATGACGTCGCGCAGACGTCGAGATTATGGTCGTCGCCGTTCCCGCAGCCGAGAGGTAGGGGTCGTTGGAGGGGAAGAAGAAGTGATCGGAGGTGGAGGATGTCGTCGATGCAACAGAGGCCGTCTGAGCACGGAGCGCAGAGAGTTCGCGCGTCAAGCGGTTGACCTGGCAATCTCAGTGTCAGCGTCCTTGTACCTCGCCAGGCCGGCCGTGTCGTGACTCCTTACAATGCTTTCCTGCTCTTTCTCCAGCTCCAGATGCAGCTCGGCCGCTGTGAGAGGTCGTGGGTGCCTGATGGGCCCTGGGGAATCATGAGCGAGCCGATCAGCAAAGGTGAGACGGGTACGGACCTGGGCCAACTCCCACACCTGTATTGTCCATGGTCACCGCGGATGCTGGCCGAGGCGAGCTCGGTAGACTGCTATTCTGAGGAAGGGGTGGAGGTGCCATCTGAGTGGACGTCCGCCTGGATGCACTCGGCTGCATCATAGGCTGTGTTGATCCTGCATTGGTAGCCGTAAAATTGCGCGGCGATCGAGGGACGGAGTTGAGATCCGGAGCCATGAGGTAAGAGTTGCTTCGAAGCAGACCACGGACCCTGCAAAGCCGAACGGTCAAAGTGGTGCCACACCTCAGGACGAGAGCATGCCCGGGAGACGGTGGGGAACAAGGGCCGCCAATAGATGTCTCTTCAATAGGTCACACAGACACCCTGTCGAAGATTCCACATAGCATACAAGATTGAAGGACGGGGAGGGATGAAGCTGTTCTGGGAGGGGTGGGACGTGGTGGCCAGGCCTGCCTGACGTGTTTCAAAAGGATCGCGTCGCGCTTGGCCAATCACGTGGCGGGATTCGTCCACCGCCATGGACATCATTGATGAAATAATTGGGGGGAGGTTGATATAAAATCTAGATATTGTTGATGGAACTCCATTCCTTTCTTCCACCCGTGAGTGAACCTTGAAATCTGGGTCAACTTTCCTCCCATCTCCACATAGCCCAAACGAATTTTTTGGTACAGGTAGGAATCAGGAGCAGTCCACCATATCAGAACAGACTCGTTCCTTCCTCAGGCCTCATCGCCAAAGGGCACTGCGCGGGCCCGGTGCGATAGGACTGGTCGTCTATCTTCCCAGCTCTCTGATCCTGTCAGGATTGTTGAAATCTGTCAGCCTGGCGCTTCATGCGGTGGATGTGCCTGGCGTGTAGGAGGGGCTGACAGAGCCTTCTGATTTTGGATGCTCGAGCTCGACCGTTTGTTTGGTGTGGGGAAGAGGGGATTCATTGCTGCCGACGCTCGTCGGCGACGCAGGCTCTCCCGCAGCCGATCCGTCTTGAATGTGTTCCAGTGATCCGGGCGAGGGATCACGATCGGCGTCCTCGACGTGGGCAGCGTCGTCCGTTTTCTCATCTTCGCCGATCATCGCCGCCAGGCTGCGGAAGTTGAACATGGGCTCCAAACTTCCGGGAGGCGGCGTGCCAGAACGGGCAAAGGGAGCGGCTGGGCCTTGATCGACGAAAGAGGAAGATGTCGAAGAAGCATTGGACATTTGTCGCAGATGGGATCGACGGAAGGGCTCGGCCGCGGTCGGGACCGGGATCGACGACGCCACGGATTCTTGACTTGTGCCTGAAAAGGACAGGGCAGAAGTGTACGAGGGCCTCAGCGTTTCTTCCTCGATTTTGGCGCCGGCTCCGTCAGATGGCCCGGTGCCATTCCGCTCGACGGCTTTCCCCTTTCCCGAGGTGGCATCGTCGTCCACCAGCGACGAGAGATTGCTTTGTGATCTCTCCATGGGGCTGCTTGACGCGTCGCCGTTACTCGACGTCGAATGGACCGTAAAGAGACTGTTTTTCCGAGCGGCCTTTTCGGCCTTCTTATTCTCTTTCTCCTTTTTCTTGGCCTCCTTCTTGGTCTCCTTTTCTTCCTTTTTCCGGCGTTCCTCCTCCGAAGCCAAACTTAACCTGATGGCCTCCATCATCATCATGTCCTCGAGGTCGTCCATTCGGCTTCGGCGTGAGCTGCTTCCTCGGGGCGGGGCCAAGAACGGATTGATCCGTACATCGCCTGCCTGGGCTTCTTGTTGGCCGATGGCATGTCTTTCTGCCAGCAACGCGAGCGCGCTGAAAGGCGAGCCCGGCGCGTTGTTGTCGGCCGCCGCACCCTCGAGTGTCGACCTTCTCAGCATGCCGCGCCGTCCAAATGGTCCAAATGGTCGGCCGTCATTCTGGCCATTCATCAAATAGGCGGCTGTATGCAATGCCGTCGCCGCCGCCGCTCTCCGGGCCGCATGGGCCCTGGCGGCCGCCAGTTTGGTCGCCCAGTCCGGCCTGATCTTGTCGGTCGTGATCACTTCGGGCGCGTTGGCCGAGAGCGACGTCCCGCGCCGGCGACCCGGGCCAGGAGACATGCCCCCGGACGATATTGACGTTTGAGATGACATGGCCGACATGGCCTGATAAGGTTGGGACACCGTTCCGTACGTGAGGCCGCGGCGGAAAGGCGGCGGAGCATAGGTGATGCCAAACTCGGGCTGTTTGCAGTATGGGCACGTGGCCACTTCCGAGACCAACAGACCATCGGCCTGCGCTTCTCGCTCCGCGTCCGACACCGGGGGAGCGTTGGGATCTGGCTGCTCGTGTTCGGGGGGGTGCGGATCGGGTCGCTTGATCTGCACAAAGCACTCGGAGCAGATGGGCTGCTCGCAGCATCGAGTGGTGTTCAAGTAAGGGGGGTAATACAAGAAGCAGATGGGACATTCGACCGCATCTTTGTAGAGATAGACCTCGATGGGCTGGCCATTGACAAAAGGATCTGGAGCCAGCTGAAACTCGCGCGGGGTCATGTCGGCCTGATGGCTGGTGCGAGATGATGTCGTCAGAGAGGCCAACGTTTTGGCACGCGTTCGGAAGAGAGGGGTGTTCGGCGACGAAGACGGCGGCGGAAGCGACGGTGACGGGAGAGGCAGAGAACTGTTGGCGGGCGACAACAAGGCCGAGGTGTCTGGCAGGAAAGGTTGTGCCCTCCCGCTACCGCCGCCGATGATGGGAATGGTGAGGTTCTTCGTCGCCTTCTCTTTGATGGCCTCCGACGAAGGCTTCTTGGTCAGTGTATACTCCAGCTCTGGCGGCACTTCGTCCGCCGGAGGGATGGGAAGACCTCTGGCGGCCGCCATGAGCTGATGCTCGGCCCATGACTCGGAAAAATCGTTCAGTCCTCTCCAAAAAGGCGCCAGCCGTCGTTCAATCTGCTGAGTGTGAGCGGGGAGGGAGGGAGGACAACGAAGCACCGCTTACCATCAGCTGCCGGACGATGGTCTTGTTGTAATCCTCGGCGCCGATGTAGACTCCTTGTGTCACCAGGTAGCCTCCATCGACATGCTCCTCTCTCATGCTACGCTCGCGCTCTTTCAACCTCGCTTGCCGCTCTTTTTCCGCCCGTCTTGCTTCCCGCTCTTGTTTGTTCTCCCGCCGGGTTTCGAGCGAGGACGCATCTTGATCGCTGCTTCCGCCGATGCCGAGGAACGAGAAGTCAGGCCGGCTGCCTCGTCGTGGGCGCGACGAATGTAGAGGCCGAATAGACAGGTCCGAATCATTCGCGTCCTGCCTGGGAGATGCGCCGGCTGTGCCACCGAGTCTGCTTCCCGCGGCACCCTGCCCACGTGCTTCCTTGGTCTGCGAATTGCCCATGTCGGTCTGTTGGGGTGCTTAGGATGTCGCTGAACAGCCTCCCTCCAAATAGTCGTGGCGATCTGGCGCACTCATGGCCCTGTGAGGAGCATGAGCTCAGCGGTTTACCGTTGCCATGGATGACTGGGCCGTCTCGCTGGCTGTTTGATGCGGTTGGAGGTTCGATGGGGGAGATGCCAATGCTTTTGACCCTGGCACCGGATCTGACGGGAAAGCACAGGGCGATGATGATCCCAGAGAAAAGGCTCGGGTCGCGGATCAATGACTCTACGGCATGGGTAGAAGAGGTCCAAAGTCCAACCCGTGTGTGATCTCACACGAAAGCAGCAGATTGCCAACTTCTGCACACCGACATCGAAAGCAGCTAGCCAAGTCATGCCCTGTTATCCTCCACGATAAGGATACGGGAGGGTGGCGGTTGCCCCACCGCCTGTTAAGCATCCAGCCCGCCGCCAGCCGCCTGTAGCGAGGGAGCTGGGTAGCCACCGTGGTGCCCTAGACACTACCAAGCGCGCCAACAGATGATGAGAAATATCAATCCAGTCGTCTGCTGCCACCGCCGCTGCCGCCGATATCTGACCGACGATGAGAGAGGTGCAATGACCGCAGGAGCATACACACGCCTTCACATAACGCCATTAACGCCTGATATCCTCCGGGCGGTGGCCGGTCCGGCTTTGCTCAAGTCGGCTGTGAACGTCTCGTACCATACCATCCAAACCTTTCCCGAAAAAAGTTACGGCTACCTCGAATTGCCCGCCATGGACGCGGAGAAGATCAAGAAGAAATTGAACGGGGCCATCCTCAAAGGCCAGAAGATCAAAATTGAGGAAGCTCGGCCTCCTCGAAAGCGCCGGCACGAAGAGGAGCGAGTGGAAGAAGAAAAGGAAGAGAGAGAAGCGCAGACGGCAGGCATGCAGCTCTCTGATCCCGATACAAGCGTATCAATACATCAAAAGTCCGAAAAGAGCGGCATCGTCATTTCGGGGCATGCGCTGTCCCCCGACCGAAAAGTACAGCGTGGCTGGACGGAAGCCGCACATGACAAGTCTCGAGGAAAGCGACAGTCCAAAGCGCATCGACCGGCCTCGAAATATTCGGAAAAAGAAGAATTATTGTTTCGAACCACAGTACCGCCCAACAAGATCGAACCCGCGGACCGCAGGAAGAAGTCGGAGAGGAGTAAGCACCAACGTGTGGTGCACGAGTTCGAAAAGTCCACCATCCATCCATCCTTCCTCAAAGAGAGCAGTGGGACGGGGCGCCGGAAGGCAAACCTCCTGTATGTGGATGGGCAAGGCTGGGTGGATGAGGAAGGTCATGTCATTGAGCCGGAGAGCGAAACTGTGTCCAGGAAGCGTCGGGCTCCTCCGGACATGGTAGCTTCTACCAATGGCATTCATCCACCGTCTGTGTCCACGTCACACTCTTCTACCAAGTCGATGCCAGAGAACGCACCTGTTCTTTCTGGACGGCCGGGGACACCAAGCGGGCAGGGCGAGGATGAGACCAGGGCGTCCGCCGACGGATCAAATCCTGCCTCGGACCGGCCAGTGACCCAAGACCAAATAAAAGGCCCCTCGGACGAGGTCGAGCCAGCGCCGGCCAAACAGCCGGAAGTGCATCCTTTGGAAGCGTTGTTCAAGAGGCCCAGTAAGCCCGCATCGCAAGACATCGCCAAACCATCGTTAGAAGTGTCGACCTCCTTCTCCTTCTTCGATCACGCGAATCAAGACGACGTGGACGACGAAGCGAGTCCACCCGGCACGCCGTTCAGCTCCCAGGACATTCGATTGAGAGAGATCCGTAGTGCAGCGCCGACGCCGGACACGGCTCACCCAAGCCGCTTTAATAGTTATGGAAGTACAGGCATGGAGAGTGACGAGGACGTTGAAGATGGTCATTCTCCTGACCAAACAACGGCCGATCCTTTCGATCATGATGACGATAATGCTGCCGCGACTCCGAGTCGACGCAGCCACGAATCGTCACAAAGGCAAAGTGAATTCGAGAAGAGGTTTTGGCAAAATCGAGAGGACAACAACCGAGCCTGGAAAACACGACGGAGGGCTGTGTTGAAAGAGAAAAGACAGCGGGAAAATAGAGCGCGGAGGCCCAAGAATTGGTAATATATCAGCATACCTTCGAAAGCAGGGAGCATGGACATCCCCGTGCGACCCTGGGAGGTCAGTGCACACTCCTTTTGCCTGAAGAATAGTCACTGTACCAAAGCCCTTGCTGTGGTCTGGTTGATGGTAAGAGTCGAGGTCAGTGGGGAAGAGCGCAAGGCTCCCTCCCATGCTGGGACTGCTAGTGCAGTTCTTGGCATTCTGAATGCCGCGGAGCTGCTGAAGCTGGCTAGGCACCCTCATTCAGGCACCCTCATTCTAGCACACCCATTCTAGCACACTCATTCTGGATCACACAATCATGGCACTGGACGTGTCCCTTTCATAGCACGCTGTGTGTCGGCTGCTCTCTTAATGCTTTGCAGAGTACGGATGGGCGATATTGACATGCTCGAACAGGGTCAATAGCGAATCTTCATCTCTTTGATTTGCTTATTCAAGAGGGCTGCCATGAGCTTTCTGTGTGTTTCCCATGCCGCCCAAACATCAACGAAGGTCTCACACCAAATCCAAGAACGGCTGCAGTCAATGCAAAATCCGCCGGATCAAGGTAAGATCACGACCATCTTTCCGTGGCCGGGGTTAAAGAGACGATAGTGCAATGAGCAGCACCCGGTATGCTCTAATTGTGATCGCCGCCAGATCATATGCGACTTTTCTCTGTCACCAGCACTCAGCACGTCGCCTCTTCAGGATGGAGATCGGACGTCCATATGTGGGCCGCCGTCTTCGGGTAATGGATCACAGCCGGTGCGACCATCGGTCGATCCCTTTCAGCAACCGGATTTGATCAGTACGAGGAAGACGACCGATCTCGACGTGGTGGATCTGAGACTGATGCATCACTTTACCACGGTTGTCGCGCTCGAACTGGCCAATGTTCAGATCACGGAATCGCTCGCGCTCTGGCAAGATCACATCATCAAGTTGGGCTTCAAGCATGACTTTCTCCTTCGAGGCATTTTGGCCATCGCCGCTTTCCACATGAGTTACACATACCCAGACAGGAAGGCCGACTATGATCTCATCGGAACCACTCACCAAACCCTGGCACTGTCGGCGTTCCAGGAAACACTGACCCATGTGGACGAGTCCAACTGCCACGCCCTATTTGCCTTTTCTTGCATCATCATTATTTTGGCTTTTGCATCCAGCACCAAGGACAAGCCAAGCGACTTCGCGACCGATGTCTTGCATTGGTTCTATCTGCTCCGAGGCGCCCAAATTGTTCTCAACATGCATGCCGAGACGATCCGATGCAGTTTCCTCAGGCCGCTGTTGGACTCGATGGCCCATATGGAAAACACGGCGGCCCAGGCCATTCCGGACAGCGATCGCATCTCGGGTTTATTTCACATTTGCGCCTCCGCCGACCACGACGAAGAAACATCCCAAGCTTACACCCTCGCCATTCATTCCCTGCTGAACACCTTCACCCAGGCGTCCATGCTCAAGAAGCGTGGCGAAGGGACGGTGCTGGCCTCTTTTGTCTGGCCTCTCAACCTGCCGCCCAAGTTTCTCGATCTGCTCAGCGAAAAAAGGCCCCAGGCCATGATTGTATTGGCCCATTATTGTGTCCTGGTCTTCTGGGGCGAGACGACCGATTCCTGGTTCATGGGTGGCTGGGGTCGATACATGCTGGAGACTATCAAGGATTCGGTACCAGAAGCGTGGCAAAACCATTTGAAGTGGCCTGACGAAATGATCAAGTAGAGCATCGACTCTAACAAGTTGGCCGTCAGATGGCTACAGGGAAGATTGCACCGAGAATGACGGCCTGGGCTCACACTCCGACTGGTGTCTGGTGCGGCCCGTGCAGACGTGAATTGACGCTGGAGAAGAGCCAGCAGCCATATATTGGATCCACATTGAAGAAACCATGAGCCAGAGTACCCCCTGCTCCGAGCTGGCGTAAATACAGTAAATAATTAGTTGAAAACCACGCTTTGGCTTCTGGCCTCTATATAGAGAACCAGGCGATGGGCTTGGCGGGCTTGGCGCTGGCCTTGGAATTGGGTGGCTGTGGCTGTCCACCTTGTATATCGGATCACCGCAATCCATGATTGGCATGATGCAGAGTCCATCTCCATCGTCATTGACAGCTCTTGACCATCCTTACCACGCAGACGGAATGGAGGCCGTGATTGAGTATTCCTTACCGCCTTGATGGAGTCGAAGAGAAGTACCGCTGCTGTGTGGAGCTGCTCTGAAACACCTGAAGCAGCCCCTGTCACAGGTTGAGCATCTCCTGATCTCTCCTCCCCTCTCTGGCTGTCAACCTCTTTTCTGTTTCGCGTCTATCAGTTCTTCTCCTTCGTTCATACTCCCTCAGTCGGATCTTTCTTTGGCCCGTTGGTTGATTCCCACACCAAGTTGAGCTGGTCTCAACTTTGCCGGCCCTTGCTCGCCAGACGACGCTCTCTTCTCTCACCAGCACGACGATCCTTTCACGCCTCTCTGCAGATCTACTGAATCTCATCGCATCGCAGCCATGGCGGTGAACAAGATCCTTTTGGTCTTCATCGCTTTCGACACCCTCTTTCTCGGATGTGCCGCCCTTCACCTCCTGATCCCCCTCCTCACGCGCGCTGCTCTTGCTCAACCGCAAACATTGTCCGACGTTGCCTCGAATATTCTTCTCGACCACTGCCCACTCACTGGTATGAGGCACACAAACTCAGGCGCTTTCTCGACGTGGCTAACTTCCCCGCAGCTAGCATGGTGAATTCGTTTATCATGTTTGGCGCCTTCCTCCTCTCCGTCCCCGCCTTCTTCCTCAAATCCAACCGCCTTCTCCTCACCCTCCACGCCTGGGTCGTCGTGGTCTCGGCCCTTTTGACCCTGGGCATCGGCCTGGCCATCTGGTATTCGACCCTCGAGACGCATGTCAACATGGCCGCGGTCTGGACTGCCCAGACGGCAACCGTCCAGTCCCTGCTGCAAACCAAGTTCCAGTGTTGCGGGTACAGCAACGTGTCACAGCTCGTCCAGGACGGTACCTGCACCAGTTCGATCGTGGCCGCGAAGTTGGGGTCTTGCATGGTCCCATTTGGCACGTATGCCGACAGATTTCTGGATATTGTCTTCACGACCTTCTTTGGCTTTGTCGCGATCGAGGTGATGCTATTGTTGAGTGCCATGTGCCTGATCAAGGATCGGAAGGAGAGGGAGAGGTACCGGCTGATCGATGAGAAGAGAGCCTACGGACCGATTTAGAAGAGAGCTAGCAGTTGGGATGGACGTGAACTCGGTTCACTCGTCACCTGGATCCGAAGAGACGAGATCATACCTGTGCAAACGGAATCCGAACCCCTTGCTCTTTCTTTTATTTCTGGTCAGAGGACGTGTGAATCCGGTGGGAAAGCTTTATCTGGGCCTTTGCGGTGCCATCTGCCCGGTCGTTGTGGACGAGTTGATTTCCTGACATTCGCTTGCCGAACCTCCTTGGTCCGGGAGACGTTCGCTTGTTTGGCCTGTTGAGGGACATTGATAGACTAGCTGTTCTTCTATGGCGTGCCTGGTCTGTAAATGAGTGTGGCAGAGACAATGAACACTTTGACACTGTGGGTGTACTGTAAGCGCTCCTTTGTGTGCTGATTGTGTGATAATTGTGTGCTCCCATTTGTGACTTGATACATGACCTCATTGTGTGCTTATCCTGATGTTTATACCATAACAATCGTTAAAGCTTCAGTCACCTGCGAGATGCAGGTCCGAGTGTAGAAATCGGGATACGAGGAGCAATGTGGATGGCCTGGAGATCAGGTTCGATGGGACAGTTTGTGGCCAAGCAAATGTTTATAGAAACATACAGCACATGTAACATTTACACAATGCAACAGCCCTTGAAGATTCTATCCACGTTCCGTCCCTGCCCACTGTCTTCTTGGACGCCAGCCACCTCTCACTACGACCGTAACGTCCTCATCCGAGGCCAACTTCCACTACGCTGCCGCCGTGGACGTCCACTTCATTGCATCTCTCCAAGTCCCAGGATTCCGCTGCGGCTTACCTGGCAGTACTGGGTTGGTTGCATAGCTTATGCTCAAATTGATTGAATCTCTCACCGACGATACTGTGAAGTATTTTGGTGCTCTTGCCTCGCACATGGGCCAGATTGAGCGGGAGAGGCCGACTCGGTGCTGACTTTGTGAGTGCAAGATTAGGTCCAATCAGCCACAACAGGTGAGAAGACTGTCCCGTTATCGGCTGATTCACTGGGAGGTCCATGTCGATGTTGAGACTGCATTCTGCACCCGGAACGAGGAGTTCTAGCACAGCAGTCAAAGCTGACCGGAGAGGGAGCACAACACCATGGAGAGTGCTCCACTCCCGCAAGATCTGCATCAGGCAATCAAGGCCCAATGAGAAGGAAGATCGATCGGTCAGCCTCTGACGAGAGTACGGCGGTCTGACGAGCAGTAAGCCAACGGCGTCATGGCTGACAGAGTGCAGTATTACATCAGTTGCTGAGTCGTTGCCATATGCACGGGCTGTGAAGATATATGATCGGTATGGACCGTTATTGGCGCCTTTGAGCTTATACAGCCAACGGACAGACTAACGCCTCGCAACAAAGGTACTCGGCATGGTCCCTAGAACTGCTGCAGATGAGACGCTCGTCTGGCCGGGGAGCACAATGGCTGGTCTCCAGCCATGGGTCCTGGCTCTCCCACTGGCTGGGAGGTCTCTGGTGGGTCGTCGGTCACGGCAGTCATGCTCAGGGACGGAGACTGGATGATTCAGCCGGGACCGCTTGGGTTGCTAATCCGTGCTAGCAATCTTCGGTCGGCACTAGGGCCAAAGGCATGTGAAGGTGGTTGCGAGAGCAAGCATCGGCAGCAGCAGCAGGGACAAAGACCAGCATCATCAGGCTCAGGCTGGCATGGGCCGTATATGGCGCAGAGGACATGGTGTCGCCGACCACGAACCAGGCTCGCAGAGGTGGATCAGAGCGAGGAACAGGTCACGGAGAAGGGGAAGAAACGGTCGGAGCAGCAGATAATCCGAGTCCTAGCGCAGTAGCTGAAGCAGGACAGCAGGCCATCAGGCGGTCGATCAGATCGCTGACCAGTCGGGGCTGGCTGAGGACTGCGCCGTGGACTCTGAGCAGTGTGCACCAAGCGCCACTCAACCAGTCCTGCCTACATGTACAAAAGGCGGCCCCGTGCCGCTATGCCCTTTCCGACTCTTCTGCTTTCGCTCTACCCTCTTTGTGCCTGTTGCCTCTGAGCGCTGTGTCTTCCTTTTTGTCCTCTACCCACCCTCCGGCCAACAAAAAGGCGCGGCCGTAGCGGAGAGTCTACTCAGCGTGCGCGCGTGTGTCTGTGTGTGTGTGGGCTGGCCCGATTCTGCTGTGGCGTCACAGGTACGTGTCAGTGGTCACGACTTGCTGTGTGCCCTTTCCGCTTCCATCGAAGCGCTGAGGATCATCCTTCCTCATCGAGGACGCGGTTTGCGCTGCTTTGTCTGTCGGGCCTGGCTCGGCGGAGAGCGGCCTGGCTGACCAGCGCACGACGAACTCGAGGCGCACGAAGCACCCGCAACCCTCGGCCAGGTTTGAGCCTGTCCCATCTCGTGGCCGCGCCTGGTCGCCGGTCACGACCCGTGCTGCAAGGACCCAAGAGTCGCATTGCGGTCCGGTCGGGCTCGGAGCCGGGGTCGGGGTTGCAACCTGAGGTGGGTTGGGAGCGGTGCCAAGACTCGCTGCCAGCCCCTCTCAGTCCGGGAGTTTCCCCTTCCCGACTTGAGCAATACCGAAGCTGCCGAGACTTTCAAGTTTCAGCAACCTCCGGAATTCCACATCAACTAACCCTTTTTCTCCCACAGCTCATCAGCCATCCAGAAAGTGGTTACTTCGCACTGCGCAAACCCACTTTCGTCCCATTGCAGTTGGCCTGTCGCGCATCATTCCCTCCCCAAAGCTTGACTGCTGTGTGGCCTATACCCCAGATTCTGGGTATGTCCCGTCCCGTCAGCTGGATTGATTGCTCGTCGGCGCCTTGTCAGCCCGCACTCAGCATGCGGCCGCCCGTCCATGGTGGTCGTCGCGCTCAATCCTGGCCTTGTCTGCCTTGCCCGTGCCTCTTGTTTTGACTGCCATCACTCGCTCCCCCCTGGTCTGCCTGGCTGTGTCTGATCACTGACGTTGGATCCTCAAACAGGAAACCGGCGCGTTCGTTCATCAGCGTGCGGTGACTGACTTGGAACTCACCTCACTTGAAAAGGTACCCGTCCTCCCAAACCATTCCCACCGACTTCCTCTTTCGTCTGTTGACACTTTACTTCTTTGGGTAGATCATATCTTCTGCCATTCAGCTGACATCCGGTCGCCACGATGGCTGACATCACCGATCCATCCGCGGGCCTGGACCACCCCTCCCCCGGCGACGACCTCACCGGTAATGGCGTCGACGCTCGCGGCACCAAGCGACCCCGAACGTCGATGGCCGGTGGCGGCGATGACGACGACGATGACGACGAAAAGGGTGGACGGGAGCGCCGAAAGATTGAAATCAAATTCATCCAAGACAAGTCGCGCCGTCACATCACCTTTTCCAAGAGAAAGGCGGGCATCATGAAGAAGGTTGGTGCCATTGCAGCCGCCTCACCGCACCAGCTGACTCGTCCTAGGCATACGAACTGTCGGTGTTGACCGGCACTCAAGTCCTCTTACTCGTCGTCTCCGAGACCGGTCTGGTCTACACGTTCACCACGCCCAAGCTGCAGCCGCTGGTGACCAAAGCCGAGGGCAAGAATCTCATCCAGGTAATCCCTGATATGTCTGCGGCCGTCGTCGTCGTGCTGACCTCACCGCTGTAGGCGTGTTTGAATGCTCCAGAGCCGTCGGGCAACGAGAACGGAGTCGATGGTGGCGACGATGTGGCCTCGCCTGATGACGTTCCGTCCATGCCCCCGGCCGCCGCGGGCATCCCTCGACCCGCTGCTCATGGTGGTTACATGACACAGGAGCAACAGCAGCAGGCGCTGTACTACCAGCAACTCCAGCAACAGAATCAGAGCGGCCAGTACGCTGGCATGCCGCCGATGCCCCAACACCAGCGTGCATAGACGGACTGGTGGGGCCTGTCCACCACACCACCACGACCACCATCCAACGATACCCGCACGGCGACCGTCGTTCGATCCGACACCCGGTGTAGCGAGCACGAATGGTGGAACCAAGTCGTCATCGATACAGGCGATGGAGCATGGGACGTTCAATTTTTTCACATCTCGACGGGCGCACTCTTCTCTGGTCTCTCGGCGTTCTCTAATTTCTCTCGCGATCATGCCTAGACATCATCGGACCGATCGATATCGTTTGTTCGGGTACGACTTGGTGGACGGGAAATCTCCTGATAGCACCGCACCGACAGGGCTGGGATCGGCATGAGTTTACACGTGGAAAAGGGGTGCTTTGTTCATGGCCAAGGTGACGCTCTTGTAGGCAGAGGGAAACTCTCCCCCCAAAATATCACTCAACCAGTTCTCCGTGTGCTCCTGGCAAACTCTCTCACCGTCTTGACCACATGCATCAATGACGCCGATGGTGATACATGCAAGTCAACCAATCACATCCTCCATCACGGCAGGGCTCAGGTGATGGAAATTAATAAGAATAATACTTCTTTCCGTCTGGAGCTGTGATGACAGTACCGCCCACCCACCAAGGCTCTCTTTTCTCCAAGAGCCTGCCGTCTGTAGCTGTAATTACAGTTGACTACCCACCAAAGCTCTCTTTTCTCCTATGGCCTTCCATCTACAGCGGTGATTACAGTTTACTGCCCACCCACCGAGGCGCTCTCTTTTCTACAAACGCCTTGACGCCCTCGTGGATGTTCTCGCCCTCATTCAGCCGTTGATCCCACGTCTCTCGGATCGCGGTCGTCGCGTGCTCAGCACTTCCATCTTCCCACCCCGCGATGATGCCGGCGCGACTGACGATGACGCTGTCGGGACTGTTGTCACAGATCTCCTTTGCATACTCGAGTGCTTTCTGGACCACCGGTCTCGACAAGATGGCCGCGTCTGCCGGGGCATCGGCCGTGACGGCATTGACAATGCCCCATTCCCTCGCCTCGTCCGCGCTCACCGTGCGTCCGGTCAAGGCGATTTCCATCGCCCTGGGCTTACCCACCGTGCGCACCAGTCGGGGCAGGGCACCGGCCAAGGCGACGACGCCCCTCTTGACCTCGGGCAGCGCGAATACGGCCCCTGTGGCCGCGACGACCAAGTCCAGGTTGGTCACGATCTCCATGCCCCCGCCAAAGGCGATCCCATTGACAGCGCCAATGACAGGCTTCTTGCCGCTGCGTCGACTCAGCGCCCCAAATCCGCTGACGGGCATGACCCTCACAGGGTTTGCCCCGGCACCAGCCCCGGTCCGCGCCATCTGTTCGTTCCTCTCATTCCACTCCTTGAGGTCGGCGCCGGCACAGAAGGCGCGGCCCATGCCCGTCACGACGCAGCAGCGCAGTGATGGCTCGTTGTCATACCACGCGAAGAGGGCGTCGAGTTCCCAGTTGGACGGCGTCGAGATGCAGTTGAGTGATTGGGGCCGGTTGAACGTCACGAGGAGGATCTGCGGTGTCGGAAAGGAGATGAGGGCAAAGGTTTGCGGTGGTGGAGGTGAGGTGAGTGATGATGGCGTCGACATTTTGCTCTCTCCTTTTTGCTTTCCTTTCGTCCTCCTTTGACTTAATCAGTGGCCTCGATCAGAGTCGAAGGGTAAAGCAAGCACAGCAAACCCAAGGACAAGCCTACTACCAAGTGCTGGCAAGTCAGTTCCACCACGACGGAGGAAGCGTGAGATACCTTCCGGGTGTCTGACTTTGTCCTGTGGTATCTTTGAATCTCGGCTGGGGCCAAAACAATAGCCGGGGAAGATCTCCAAAATGCGGAGGGAAGGGGTGGAGATACAAGAATTACTTCCCGATGTCCGCAGCCAAGGTTCAACTTCACCAACATTAATGTGATAACTGGATATTCCACCACCACAGCGCCTGTGTGGACGAATCCTTCCTACATAATTGTGACCACGATTGATCACCCTGATCTGGGCCTCGGTATAACAGATCAGGTCATGAAATAACAAAACATGGTGCTACAGAGTGTGGGTAGCACGAGCACCATTACGCGATTGGCATGCATGTTTGACTCACCGACTTTTTGATGCGCTCGAAGTGGTGTGAATTAACTCTTCTGAGACTTCGGGCCGCGTAATAGGGCGGAATTTCTAAGCAAGGTCGCTCTCTTTAGGGAAGTGGACGCCGAACCAAACTGACTGGGCTAGGCTTATAATAAGTTGGCCTGACTGCCATTCCTATCTATCTCTCTATGATAGACCGATTTTGACCAGCATCTATGTTTCATCTTCGCTTTCCAGTTACATTATCGCTTGATCTTGGACTGAGACAACAGGCTTCGTATCTCGGAATGGATGGCGCTTTTCTACCCGATTTCGCTTCGAACTGCCGCTTCGAGCTTGAGTTGAGCCAGATGCTAATTCCACGGATCGAGGACGAGCCGTCCAAAGCAAGTGCATTTATTCGATAGTTTTGAGGACAGCTCAGACCAGCAGATATGACTCCCAGCTCAGAGCATCACGTCGCCAACCGCCCTCCTCTTGATATCGCCGCACCATCCACCTTACTCGTCATCGAAAAGATCCACATCCCCTTCCGGCATGATGGCGAATGATTTCCCTCTCACGAACTTGTCCACAGCACAGCATGCTGCGGCCTGGACCAGATGATCGATGCTCGCAATGAGACGCCGTTGCCGAGGCGGAGCCCTGCTTCCAAGCGCGGCACCTCGCTTCGGGCCATCGGTGTATCGATCCAATACGGGGCGAGGAGGTTGACCCTGATGCCGATGGTTGGTGTTGTGTGTCGCAGGCCACGAAAGAGCCGCGCACCCGACTGTGAGACCGAAATAGCATATCAGTGGTTGTTGCCTGGCTGGCGGTATTTTGTACTGACATGGAGATTCATACTGGCACTTCTCCATGGTATCCTAACATCTGACGTGGAACAGAAGAGAATTCACTTGGACTTGGAAGCGTTATAGTCCTGGTTGGCGGGCGTGTCACTGTATCCGGCGAACGAAGAGACGAGTATGAGAGACTTGGGAGTGCCACTGTTGGTAGGTGTTTCACCATTTGTTGTCGATGTCGACGTTGTTGTTACTGCTTCTGTTGTCCTTGTTGCTGTTTTCATTGCTGCTGCTATTGTTGTCGTTGTCGCTGTTGTTCTTGTCGCCGCCGCCGCCACCGCCGTCGCTTGCTGGCCGGGCCCATCCTGGATGTCGGCCATCGTCACATACGCACCGCTGCTGCAACTTGGGTCCCTGTGGCTAGACCGAGACCTAAGGCACCACCTGCCGAACGTTTATCTCAGACTGTGGTTAGGTAAGGCTACAAAACAGAGCTTGGAACCTGGGATGTCAAGGTGAACGCACATTGACCGAACAAGAGACCGAAAGAGATGGATTGCTCAAGGCTGGCTGAATGGGATCACGGACAGACAGACCTGTAATAACGACGGCCCTATCCTTGAACAGGGAAAGATCCGTTGCGAATTCGGCGATGGTGAAACCAAACTGATGGTTTTGGTGGTAATCAGCAAGCGGTTCAAGAAATCTTGAAGCTATGAATGTCGACAAGACTGAGCAAGACTGAGCAAGACTGAGCAAGACCGAGCAAGACTGAGCAGACTGAGCCAGACTAAGCAAGACTGAGCAAGACTGAGCAGACTGAGCAGACTGAGCCAGACTGAGCCAGACTGAGGTAAGACTAAGCAAGACTGAGAGACTGAGCCAGACTGAGCAAGACTGAGGTAAGACTAAGCTAGACTGAGCAGACTGAGCCAGACTAAGCAAGACTGAGCAGACTGAGCAAGACTGAGCAAGACTGAGCAAGACTGAGCAAGACTGAGCAAGACTGAGCAAGACTGAGCAAGACTGAGCAAGACTGAGCAAGACTGAGCAAGACTGAGGCAGACTAAGCAAGACTGAGCAAGACTGAGGCAAGACTGAGGCAAGACTGAGGCAAGACTGAGGCAAGACTGAGACAAATCTGGGGACCAGGTAACCAAAGGCCTATACTGGATTCTCAATGTTCCACGCGACACGTTGGAAAATGCAGCAAGGGCCAGATTTAATACTGTCCGTCCCAAGAATCAAGTACATCAGTCCGCAGAGTCGAGCGAGAGATGGTAATTATACCTATTCTCCGCCGCTTGACTAGGAATCTCCTCACATGGCAATTGCCTAGGCTCTCCAGTGCTCAGCTGAAAACAAGATGAGCTGCAACGTCAACAACAGAACAACAGTCTTACCATTGGGCTGACTCCAAATAAGAATTTAGAGGCTATTGGTCGCCCACGACGTGCTTTCTCGGATACGGCACACTATTGCCCCGTCTGGGCTCTCAAACTCCTCCACAAGCCGGGCCAACATGGAGCAAGGAGGTGCAGGTCAAGCATTGGTCTGTTCCGAAAATCTCAGCAAGGGGCGGGATGACATCAGGCAGACAGGAAGGAAGGGCAAGAATCTGCAATCACGCCAGGTATTTTTCAATTCGATCGATCTGCAGCAGGTTGCCAGCCCAATGACACACTTTTCGGCGCCCAGTCTATCTGAGCTGAATGGATCATCACATGCCGAAATGTTACACAACGCTTCGTCCTGTTGCCTGGACGACGACCACCGCTCGTACAGATCCTTCGTGTGCTCCTCAGGTGGTCAGAAGTTGAGGTTCGCGGCCGGTGCCAGCGCGGCCACACAAGCAGCCCGCCCGACCTAATTCATATCACTCTGGACCTTCTCGACTGTCTCCAATACCTTGGGATAAAGAGGGTGGTCCTTCTCGAGCCCGGTCAGCTTGGTGGTGGCGTCCTCGGCCGACAGCTCGCTCAGGATCTTGGCCAGTTCTATACTCTCGTCGTCTCCTTCGACATTCTGGAATCGGAGGGCCATCTCGATGCCACGCAGGAGTGCCGTCACATCATAGCCTCTCTCGGCCAATTGTGCCGCCGGACCGACAAAGCGCTCTTTGCGACCCAGCTTCCGCAGAGGAGCCCGGCCCACCCGGACCGGCACGTCTTCCAGATGTGGGTTCGAGATGCGGGCGATAATGGTATCGACATATTGTTGTTGGTCTTCTTCCGTGATGCCGTGTTTGCCGCTGATCAGATGAGCGGTCTCTTCCAGGGCCTCGTGGACTTCGCTCCGGATCTCGGGGTCGGCCATGGCCTCGTGGATGGTCTTGATGCCCTTGTTATAGGCAAAATACGCCGCGGTCGCGTGGCTGGTGTTGACGGTGAAGAGCTTGCGCTCGATGAACGGCTCGAGGTCGTCGACCCAGTGGATGCCTTTGATGTCGGGATGGCCAGACTTGAACCCCGTCGTCTCGACACACCACTCGTAGAAGCTCTCGATCACGACATCCAGGTCGGCGTCGGGCGGCTGGGTGGGCACGATTCTGTCGATGGCCGAATTGCCAAACTCGGCTTTGGCGGACAGGTTGCGGAGCACTTCCGGTTTCATATTCCGTTCGTCGATGATGTGCTCTCGGAGCGCGTCGGTAGCGTTGATCATGTTCTCGCAAGCAATCACGGCCAGAGGCTTCGATTTGGTCCTGGCCGTGATCCCGTCGGCAATCGGCTTGGCGATGAACTTGAGGATGTTGGGCCCGACCGCGCAGGTCACCACCTCGGCCGCCGCGATCGACTGGACCACCTCATCCATCTGGTACTTGGAGTTGAGAGCGCGATAGTTGGTGATGGTCTTGGTCTTCTCCCCATCGGCTCCGACCTCGGTGATCGTGTATGACTTGGACCGGTTGATGCGATTAATGAGATCATCGACGACGTCGACAAAGATGATTTCATAGTCGGATTCGTACAGCAGCTCGGCGATGAAGCCCCGTCCGATGTTGCCACCACCAAAGTGCACCGCTATACGAGCCATGCTGGGCGTCGACGGCGGCCAGGTGAGCGGAGGTGAGCGAGAGCGAGGCGAGCGAGGAGCGGATGAGGGAACTGTCGTGCCCTGGGCGTCAGTTCACCCGCGGCGGGGGGATTAACTGGTGCTCACCTACTCGGGCTCGGGACAATTGCGGCAGCGGTCAGATTGTGCGGCCTTATGATGGGAACGAGGCTCTGGATGAATGATGTTGCTGGTGTGCGCAGGGCATGAAGTGCGGCCAACTAGTAAAGTGGGCTGGATGGACAACATCGGAACAGAAGCAACCCATTCCCCCGCCCTGCGTCATACTAGTAGCGATAATATGGGGCACAATTCCACACGCTAAAAAAAGTCAGCAGGATGCGGCGTTGCGCCATTGACCATCCCGCAGCTTGGCGCACCCTGCAGGACTATCGGACCCGCCACTGACGTCGATTGCAGTAGTGTCTAGATCTCACGGACTGACTGGTGAGGAAGCGTCGCTTCAAATTGACTGGAGGAAGCAGGTTGTTTCGTCTCAATATTATCTGATTGTCCTAGTAACACGCGTCCATACGTCCGAACATGACATGCCAAACACCGGGCAAGGTGCAGACAGAAAGTGAGGCATCAGGAGCACATAGGATGCAGTCATAATTTAGTAAGGCTTCTCATCATCCTCCTTCCTCTTTTGAGGTCGACCAGCGCCGCATTGGGCCACGGACATCAGGGACGCCAGCAGCATGACTCCGGTCGCCGTCCATGTCATGGCGAGAAAGGTGTCCCCTTTGGATGATGCAATGCCGATCTCTTTTCCATATTGGTTGATCGCGCTGGTGGCTTTCGCCATGAGCGCAGTGGCCACGGCGGACGCCACGCCAATGGTCAGGAATGCGAGCTGGGGGAGAATGTCAGCACACGGGGCCGCGTCCCGGACGGAGTGACGGCGACTTACGATGTCGAGAACAAAGTTGAAGAAAGCCGACAACCGGCTGTTGATGAAGATGCCCAACAGGGCACCGATCATGGCCAACCCTGCCATGGCCGTGCCAATGATGTAGAAGATGGCCATCACCTGGCTGGCAATCTTGACGTCTTTTTCGGCGTTGGTGATTGCCGATGGCCACTGAATGTCATCGAGAGTGATCCCGTCCGGCAGAGCGTCTTGGATCACTTGACTGGGATTGAAATGAAACAAGGCCGTGCGGCTGGAGCAGGAGGTCACATTTTCTTTCGGTCGCCGTGCCGTTGCGTTGGGCGAGTAGTCGCCCTGACAGTAGTCCATCACGTGGACGCTGTAGAAATCCGAGAGGTTGAGGGCATTCGCTATGTCCGTGCTGAGGTCATTGACCAGGCTGTCGAGCTCGCCGGAGAGACTGTTCGTGAGACTCCCCAGGATGCCGCCGGTGCTGCTGTTGAAGGCGCTGGTGTGTCCGAGGCGGGAAATATTCAACTGGACAGGGTCAGACGACGACGGGAGACAGTGGGAGTCTGAAGATGATCATGGCGCTTACTGTCAACAGGTCTGCATTGGGCAGGAATGATTTGCTGGATCCTGCAAACAGACAGAGGATCGAGAGGATGAATGCACCAAGGGCGCACAGGAGAGTGATGACGGAGGAGAACCGCATGGCCGGAACAGGAGAGGGTCATTCGATCAAGAGACAGTGTGAAAGGCGAGAATGTGTGGAGGCATGCGCCAGCGGAGGTTATATGGACCGTCGAAGGAGCATTGACACGGGAGGAGGCAGGGCGGGGGGAAGAGTGAAAGATCCAGTGAAACAGCAGGAAAATAGCAGACTGGGAAAACCAGTGAGGTGAAATGACTGACAGTGATTGGCAGCCTGAGTGCTGGGCTGAAAACAGGTTCTGAGCGCTTTGTTTGCATGTAGCAGCGTGGTGGTGGATGGTGCTTGTCCGCGTTGTGCCCTGAGCCACGCCAACAGCCACGCCAACAGCCACGCCGATAGCCACGCCGATCCTGTGATAATTCTTGGGCGGGAACGGGGCGGCCCCAGCCAACTGCTCGCCTTGCCAGCCAGTCGTTGTGGCAAGCCTCCTGTGCTAGGATGCACGGACCCACCACTAAGCGCCTCCTCAGAGCAGAGGACCGGGTGGGCGCCAACTTTTCGTGCTTGCACCGCCAATCGCTATGACGCCGCCCTCCGGCACATGGCGCCGTTGAGTGTCCAATTGGGCCATACAAACCCTGCGAGATAAAACCAGTCAGGAATAGCAGCAACAACAAACTTGCCAGGCTCTTGCGATCCGCACGTGCCAAGCTCCACCGGAGCCATCCAGCCATGGTGGAGGCCAGTGAACTTGATGCTGTGCCGACAATGATTGTATGCATGAGTTGGAGCTAAGCTGATATGACGCGTGGCCAGCCACATCTCCATCCCATCCATCCATACGGTACTCCGGCCACGCGGGCAGTCCTGATGGCACGGTCTTGAGGTTTGGGTTCGTGGCCTGCTGGCTGTGCGGTGCTTCAAGCCACATCTCCACAAAGTCACGCCATATCGAAACTGGGATTGAGTCGGCCGCCTGAATTTCCTCCTTTGCATGTAACTGACTTTGATCGTTCGGAACATGGCGCATTGGCTCAGCCGATGTCCGGCCATAAATGTGGTCAGAGCCGCCGGACACTCGATTTTCATCAGCTGGTCACTGAACTTGATGACTTTCCACCGATGTATCGTCGTATTCTTTGCAAGCCCGCCCGGAATTGGCATCCCTGCCGCAGCGGCCATGTTGACGTCACGTTGCTTAGACATGCTAAACCATTGTCGCGGAGGCGAGGAGGCTATTGTAGTGTTCCTGCTTCTCGCTGCAGGTCTAGCGTCTCCTTCCGCAACGCTTTAATCGCATTCTGGCGGCCACGGTTAGCAAGGATCCCGGTCGATGTCGAGTCGTTCGCACCGCGAGAGCTTCGGGGTTGACCCCATTCTCGATCAGTGAAACACACAACGATAGCTGCGCTCGATCCAGCTGAGTATTCTGCAATATCGTCAGCCCGTTTTGGCTGTTGTGTGATGGTCTTGGACAACCAGCAGGATCGAGATTTCCTCCAAAATATCAACCACTTCCCTCGCTTTCTCGCGTTTCGAGTCCTTGGAAGGCATTTTCGGGATGTCAACCGAGGTCATGAACGGACGGAGACTTTAGAGTCTATCCCCGCTCTAGCGAGGCAGTTTCAAGTCGTGAGCTTAACAATCAGGGCTGAAGGGACTGGGTGTGCAATTGAAGTCGTTGATTAGGCGGCCTTCCCGTTCAGGAATAGTCTAGGTCTTGGCCGAGGCCTTAATTTGTGCGGCCCGAACTCCTGGCACACACGTGAGGGTGGATGCCAGCAAGCATGGCCCCTTCAACAAGGCTCGTCTTGACTGTCGCTGCCAGTATTTGGCCCTGAATCAACTGGGATTGATCGTTTATGCTATCTCGGCCTAAATGGGCGCGGTGAGATAGCTCGCAACAGCAATTTTGACACCGTTGCCTCAGTCACCGGGGCGCAAATTAAGTCCCGCCGCGTCCTTGGTCACTGCCGGCCCTCTACACACCGCTTTGGTGTCGTCTCCTTTGTTCTCGATCATCTTGCTCGCTGACCAAACTTCTCTGCCCAATAATGGTGCACGACCATAGGGCCGAGCTCGTGGTGAAGGAGCTGCGAACGCTTCCACCTTCAAGAAGACGAGACATTCTTCGCGAATTGCAGAACCTTGAGAAGAAAGCGTTTCCCGCCAACGAAGCATTTTCCTTCACAGAGGATCTCATGTCGAAACAAAACTACCATGTCCTTGTGGTGCAGCCCGCACATGCTCCAGAGACATCAGTCGTTGCTTACGCGGTCTGTGCCGGATGGAACCATCGCCTGCTGCTGCACAAGATTTGCGTTTCTCCAGCATTCCGAGGACAGGGCATTGGCCATCATCTCCTGGAAGCAGTGGCAGAGCGCGCCCGACGAAGCGGCTGTCGTGGTATCGATCTTTGGGTGGACGAATCGAGACATGTTGCCCGTGCTTTATATGCTAAGCACAACTTCAAGGAGCATGACCTCGTCCCCGAATACTACGGCCCGTGTCGAAATGGGATCAAAATGGTGCTGGACCTGAAGTGAATGTCGGCGTTGGTACCGCATTCTCCTCAGGCTCGCCCCAAGATGCCCTTATAGCGATGACTCGTGCTAGCATCCAGCCTTGCGATGACTCTACTGGCATCCGGCCTTCTTGCGATGACTTTACTGGCATCCAGCCTTCCAGCTCGAAGAGTGTGCAGCTCCACGATCTCGCGGACATTTGCCAGCAAGTCCTACCCACCACAAGCACTACCGCCAAAGCACAGGCTGCCTCTAGCTTGGCTCACATTCGCATGGCCTTGAACCCAAGTGTTTGTCTCCGTAGGCCAGGTGAATGCATTTGTTACAGCCAGGTGAATGCATTTATTACAGCCAGGCGAATGCGTTTCTATGGGATATCAAACACGGCATCGTGACGCCATCGTGGCTCTCCTGGACGGCCTTCGCCGACACGACTGACTCTGATATGTTTCAGCAAACAAATTGCATCGCCTTGGCCATTACGGCTACAGTGTGATTCTCTGATGCTGTTTGGGTACAATTTCAGCTACAAGTCACCATAGTCGTCGTCCATGTCATATGAACAGTCACCAACATCAATGCGGCCATTGGTCAGGACCTTACTTTCACTTCAACGCAACAACGGGAGGCCTAGAGTCTCCCAGATAACGGCAAAACTCCCAACGGGATGATGTTCAGCTTCAGACTTGACCTGGTCACGTACCAGCCGATGTATATCCACCGACGCGACATATTTCAATTTCACTAAGCGATCAAGTTCAAATACCATCCTCTTGATCCATCTCCAGAACAAGCCCACTTCACAGTCGCCGTCCTTTGCGTTGACATCTTTCAACTGCAATGGCCCAATGTTATTGGTTCCCCAAGCCTCGAGATTGCCGACGCACTGCAAGGGACATTCTGGCCTTAGTCCTTTCCGTTGTGTTGATGATTGTTAAACTCATCTACTGATTTGCCTCCTTATATTGAGGCATCAGAAGGTTTGCAAGACGTCGAAGTGCGGGAAGGAGGCCCTTCAGACATGACCCTGCCCACCAACCTCAAATTATGCAAACACCACTGACGTCAGATTGAAGAATCAGATCCAATTGGTGGACAATCCAGGGGAGCGCTGTCCCGGGAGATAGACAAGGGTCACTTTCAGCTACCAGCAAATGCAGTCCAGTCGCAATCCATCCTGAAAGCACCTCCATGTGAAGGACATCAAGAATTTGAGCACCACAGCAGCCACCGCGGGTCACCAGGAGAAAAAATGAGACAAGGTGCCGAGTGGTCTGAATGGACCGTCGGAGCTGCTGCCTCGCCACATACTGCTGCTCGGCAGCCACCGTCGTCCTAGATTCCATTTCTAACCTCCTCGGGGTGGGGATGAACCCAGTATCGAGACTGGCAGCCGCACGAAAATAAAGTTAATCGCGTTGCCAGCTGTTAGACAGACCACCGCCGCAGTCATCGAGCAAGCATTCATGGTCAAAGGGATGGCGACTGGGCCAGCAGCGCAAGCCAATTCGACAACGAGCATAGAACGCCACACAACCCACCTACTATCGCATCCGAGACAGTGAATGACCTCAATGCCACACACAACAAGCATCTCGATTCAACGGTATCATCAGACAGTCACGGGAAGGCGAAAATGATGGCTGAGGTGACGGAGGGTCTGGAAAGCATGGACCGACCGACGACAGTGCTGCGCTCTCGTTTCGTCTTCCCTGTGGACATTCTGCCATTCCCAGATGTGAGAAAGCGGAGTTGGTTCAAATCGGGGCGACCACGGCTGACGGAGGAAGTTTTTGCTGCATATGGACCAAGATGATGTTTGACGACCATCATGCACATTCACTCAACTTGAGAGGGTCGCTGTGTCCGCAGAGCATAGCCAAGCAGCCTGATACTGAGTTTAGGTCGACTCTTCCGGAGGAGTACACTCGGATTCTCGGGTCATTCGCTCAGGTAAACAGCCTGCCGTCGACACGGCAATAGCAACTCCAGATAAAATGATTCAAGCTCGAAATGATAAGACTTCCTCTACCGTACGTGCGACCCTTTTATTATAATTTCGCCAATCCTTGGTTGACCACAGCAGGACTTGAGAGGGCTACTGTCTACTGTCGTGACACAGGCTTGGCAACAGCCTTTACTAAGTTTCGTCATTTCAAGTTATCGCACCAGCAAGACCTGCTCGTGCCGTCCTCCACCGACTCTTGTAAGCATCGCACACGACGTTGCGGCCCTGAATCCTCAAGATCTGGTCTTCTTATTGACCACATATTCGCTTTATACGAGCAGTTTTCATCCACATATCGTGACTGTCCCCTCCCCTCCTACCCGCTCGCAGTTGAGTTCTGGTATCCTCGTTCCCTCGGCCGACGGCGTATGACACTGCAGCAGAAGAGTGTACGAGCAAAGCTAGAAGGTAGTCGTCTCAGCAACCTGGTAATCGGTCACCATGGGTCAAACGCTCTCAGAGCCTGTCGTCGAAAAGGTGCGGATAAACAAGCGCAGCCGCAAGCTGGGTGCTCGCGACACACAGACCGTCGTGGCCAGGCATCAAAGCAAAGTGATGCGCAAAGCCACGACGACCCTTTACCCGCGCTTCTCTCTCTCTTTTTTGGGGTGTGTGTGTGGAATATATGACTGATGTGTTGAATGAGATAGATATCAGATGAAGGTGCCGACGAATGTGTACTGTATGGCCTCTCGGCCATGCAGGGATGGAGAATAAGTATGGAAGATGCACACGCGGCCGTCCTGGATCTACAGCCTGAACGCCAGGGTAAAGACGATCAACCGGCGCCACCACACAAACGACTGGCATATTTCGGAGTCTACGACGGACACGGAGGGGAGAAGGTAGCACAATATGCGGGTGACAATATACACAAGATCGTGGCGAAACAAGAAGCATTTTTAAAAGGAGACATTGAGCAGGCCTTGAAGGACGGATTCCTGGCCACCGACCGGGCCATATTGAACGGTATGTGAACCGGTCGGCCGCCGAACCGAGCCGCTGACCCGGCGCAGACATACGTTATGAAGACGAAGTCTCGGGATGCACGGCATCCGTCGGCATAATCTCGAAAGACAAGATTTGGGTGGTGAGAACGCCCGACCCGGGAGCAATCCGTATCGCTTATGTGAATAGGCCAATGCGGGAGATTCTCGCACTGTTCTCGGGGTCAAGGGCCGGGCCAAACCGCTGTCGTTTGATCACAAACCCCAGAATGAAGGTCAGTGAGCACGGAGATGTGGAGAGACGGTGATGATTAACGTCCTCGACAGCCGAGAAAGCACGCATCAGTGCCGCCGGCGGCTTTGTGGACTTTGGTCGCGTCAACGGCAACCTGGCCTTGTCACGTGCTATTGGCGACTTCGAGTTCAAGAAGAGTGCCGACCTGTCGCCCGAACAACAAATCGTCACGGCCTTTCCCGACGTGATTGCACACGAGATTTCGAGCGACGATGAATTTCTGGTCATTGCATGCGACGGTAAACCACGCTCCCCTTCCATCCCGATGCGCCCACCGTGCTGACTCTCCCCCCCAGGCATTTGGGATTGTCAATCCTCGCAAGCCGTGATCGAGTTCGTCCGAAGAGGAATTGCGGCCAAGCAAGAACTCCATCTCATATGTGAAAATATGATGGACAACTGCCTGGCGTCCAACAGTGAAACGGGTGGCGTGGGCTGCGACAACATGACCATGATCGTCGTCGGCCTCCTCCATGGTCGCACCAAAGAGGAATGGTACGAGACGATCGGGAAACGCGTGGCTGATGGCGACGGTCCTTGCGCGCCACCTGAGTACGGCAAGTCCGACTGCTCTCCGGGAGGCCAAGTATTTTCTAATCAGAGCTGCAGCTGAATTTCGCGGACCGGGCGTTCGGCATCAATTTGACCACGACAGCCCCGACGATTATGAGGTGGACTTGGACCACCGGTCGGCCGCTCTGACAGGTGGTTTCGGCAGGGGTGGCCGAATCATCCTCCTCGGTGATGGGACCGAGGTTCTCACCGACTCGGATGACGCCGAGATGTTTGACCAAAGTGAGGAACAGATGGACACGGAGAATCAAGTCAAGAAAGATACCCCCGACACGTCCTCCGACCTCGACTCGGCTCGAAGTGAGCGCGAAGGCACCCCGGCCCCGAGGCCCGCCGCGGACGAACCCACAGGAGCCAGTACGGTAAAAGACATAGCTGGCGATGCAAATCCGAAGAAAGACGCATGAAGATGTGGGGGGGGGGGACTAATGATGCATCCTCCGGTATTTCCATGAGACCGTTCTCATCACGACTCGACATGTCCCTGATCTGTCCACGACCAAGGGCATCGTCGTCGCATGCATGCATGCGTGCCTGTCTACCCGACCGTCTAGACCAGCAGCAGCCATTTGCAAGACCAATCCTGTTCGGGTCTTTATGAGCAATTGTTTTCATCCCGTCGAGAGGCAGCAGCAGGAAGAGTGTGTGGATGTTCAGCTTAGGCAGGGGTGTGAGTCTGTTTGCATAGCGGTGCCCCGTCGATACAGGTAGCCTTGGATTCAGCAATAAGTTTCTGTTTGCGAGGCGCCCCCAGTTATGGTCCGAGGCCGCAACTACCACATGTTTTTTTGCGCCAATCAGGAGCAAAGTTGACATGACGTCCTCGACCATCCAAAAAAGTCCGTCCGTACCAGGTCGCGGTGGGCGCGACTTTGTCTCCGGCATGGCCTGCCCTGCGAGCTGAATGCATGCAATATACACTGATGTACTAGGAGTCAAGTACCATATATCATTGTTTGTTGATGACTCTCCTGTCCGGACTGAGTTCTGGTGAATCCACTCTGGCCTTGCACTCTCAATTTCGTCTCTTAACGTTTGGACCCTTGGCGGTCGCGGTTGAACCTCACTTTGTCTCATCGTCAGCCGGCAAGCAGTCATAAGCTCTCTTCCGCACTCTCCTGGCATCGCTCCTTTGGAGACGTGGTTGGAGACCTTGCCGTGGACCTTGCGGATTCCATTGTCCCGTCTTCCCTTCTCGTTCCACACCATGTCGTCTCCTGCGCCCACGGGGTCCTCCAAGCGAAAACGCACAGGTCATTCGGACCGCTTGGCATCTGCAAGGACAGAGCTTCCACGACCTTCTGAAGAGCTTGCCGATTCTCTGTCTCACCATAGTCGGCGCAAGCACACGGCTGGCAAGACGACAGACGGCACGGTCCCCCCGAGCAAACGCGCCCGCACACGTTCCCATTCCGGGAGCAGTGAACCCAATCAGGCCGGCACCGTCATCGATCACGCCCAGCAGGACCTCGGCGAGCCATTGAGCACCGCGGAGGATGGCCCCCAGGTCGAAGGACCGGTCAAGAGGCGGCAGAGAAGGAATAGTAGCCCCCCCCATGGCATGAATGCTGGTGCGACCGGAAGGGCCATGCCCGAACCACCCAAGGCTGGTTTGCAGGATCCGGTCGGGTACAAGACCAACCCGCCTCCCGTGGGCAGACCGGTACGGGTCTATGCAGATGGCGTCTTTGATCTCTTTCATCTGGGGTATGACTTCAGCCCCGATTGAGAAGCCTTGAACGCTAACCACGGCGATAGCCACATGCGACAGCTAGAACAAGCCAAAAAAGCCTTCCCTGATACGTACCTGATTGTTGGTGTGACCGGAGACGAGGAGACGCACCGGCGCAAGGGTCTTACCGTTTTGACCGGAGCAGAGAGAGCCGAAACGGTTCGGCATTGCAAGTGGGTGGACGAAGTGATTCCCAACTGCCCTTGGATCGTCACACCCGAGTTCTTGGAGGAACACAAGATCGACTACGTTGCCCACGACGACGAGCCGTACGGTGCCGAGGAAGGCGATGACATCTATGCTCCCATCAAGAAGGCCGGCAAGTTCCTGGTGACCCAACGGACCGAAGGCGTATCTACCACGGGCATCATCACGAAAATCGTCCGGGATTATGAAAAATACATTGCGCGACAGCTCAAAAGAGGAACGAGCCGGAAAGAGCTCAACGTGAGCTGGTTGAAGAAGAATGAGTTGGACATTAAGCGACACGTCGCCGAGCTCAGAGACAGTATCAAGAACAACTGGACCACGGCTGGCGACGAAGTTGGCCGTGATCTGAGGCAGTTTTGGCAAAATGCCAGTTCGAGGCCAAACAGTCCTGCACCTTTCCGGCGGCAAGTGAGCGATGACGGTGCGCCGAGAAGTCCGGCCGAGCAGCTGAGGCGTTTGGAAGTGCCTGGAAGGAGCGCTGACAAGAGAGGATACTCTCCGGGACGACTGAGTCGAAGCGAAGACTTTGCGGCTGGGTATAGCCTGGGTTTGATCGGTGGGGTCAAGTCTTGGGTAAGGCCGTTCACGAACTGCTCACCCTTCAGATCTGACCGGGAATAGATGATGCGAGGCAGACGCTCACTCCGCGACAGCCAAGCACCCAGCCCGGAAGGCAGCGAAGACGACGACGTCAGAAGTCCCATCAGCAACGATGGAGAACCATCCACGACACCCGGCGTTGAAAGCCCGACTCAAAGTCTCTCCGCCGTCCGAAGCCGAAAAGGTGAGAGTACCAGCAACATTGACGAGACGGAGTGAGAGGCTAGAGAGTGAAGATGAAGAAGAACATGTGATTGATTGACTGACTGGCTGGTGTCCGCCATCAAGACACCCCTTTTCTTCTCGTACACGTTTTATTCGCCGCTCAGCTCGACAAGCGACATAATTTCTCGTTCTGACACTGGGATAGCAGCGTCCGTCATTTTAGCCTTGCACTCCAGGGAGAGTGAACTTCAAGATCGTTACTTCGAATACGTCCATGGTAAATCTTGAAACGAGGACAGATCAGATTTAAAAAGTACTTTGTGACTCGGAGTTGGAATATTCGAATAGGGCAGGCAGTTGAAATTCGATGAGATTGGCATTCTTTTAGTCTCCACCGGCTGTTGCGGCTTTCACCCTAGAATGGGATGTGACCCGGCAGATTTTGACTCGACTCATTTCAAGGCGCAAAGAGCTTCACGCATCGAGTCGATGCAATAATGAACATTTGACCGTGCCTTCGAAATACTCGTGACTCCGCAGTCTATATCTTTGCGATGCATCCACCGGCTCGTTCATGATCTGGGCTTCTCCTTCTTTTCCTTCCACAGAGCCGTCAAGCCGACGCCAGAGACCTTGACGACCTTGAATCGCACGCCGGGAATATCACCCTTGGCCTTGCCCTTTCGACCGAAACCGGCCAGCAGCACCTCATCGTTCTCGTCCACAAAGTTCAAGCAGCCGTCATTGGGCACTGTGATGAATCAATATTCCGTCGTTCCCGTCCTCCTCGCTCGTTGGACCAATGACGGATTGACATACCGAAAGCGGTGACCTTCTTTCCGTTCTTGATCAATTGCACCCTCACACATTTTCGGATGGCCGAGTTGGGCTGTTTGGCTTCGACACCGACTTTCTCCAGGACAATGCCCTTGGCGTGCGAGGAGCCGCCAAATGGCGAGGACTTGTATGCCGTTCCGAGGAGCCGCTTCTTGTAGTGCAGATCGGCCCAGCGACCGTCCTTGCGAGACTGAAGGAGCTTGCGAGCGGCGTTGAGACCGCGTGGTTTGCCTCTGTTTGTCATTTCTATGGGGACCAAGTGTTAGTCGGATTGCTTCCTAGATGGCGTTGGCGAGGAGGGAAGATGTGGGACAATCTCGACCCGGATGGCAGAGTCGGGTGAGGAGGGGAACATACTGGCAGATGTGACAAGCAGATGTAATCAAAGATGGTCCTCTGGCAGCGCCGTTGTCGTCGATGCGCTGATTTTCGAGATCAGATTTGGGGGAAAGTGCGGACAGGCGCCAAGATTAAAAGCGGTGAGTGGCGGCAGAAACTGAGGCACCGGCTCGATGCCAGGGCGACTACTCTTATTCCCACTCGCGGCTGTTCTTCGTTCACGAGAGGGATTGGCTTTCTGATGGTTGAGTCAGTCCAATAATGTTCTTCAATAGTTGAATTCACAATCACGGGCGAGAGTGACCCCCTCTGTCGGAACATGGCGTCCATTCCCAGGAAGACCCCTCAGCTTGAGGTTCCTCCTCCGCTGCCGGCCAACCGAACCAAACTCACACCGAGTGTGACCAGGACAACATCTCATCGGCCGCCTCCACCGGCCCTCTTCCAGGGCCCGCCGTCCAAGAATGATTCTCACATTTCTCTCGCGCTGCCTGAGGACAGGCCTCCTGGTGGAGAGTCGGAGATGCAGCCGCGCCTGCCACCACGACCATCTCATATTCCACCAGCCTCATCCTTCTCTGGACCGTCGCTACAGCAGCCTGCGCAGCAGCCCGACGACCGTCGTGCGGAAAATCTCTGGGCAGAAATGCAAAAGACTCTCGCCGATGTGGAACTCTCTGCTATGAACACCTCGCACGTTTTTGGCACGTCGCACGCTCGGGCATTAGAAAGCCTCCGGAATGCTCAATTATCCTTGGCGCAAGTGTGGGCAAAGAGTGAAGCAGACGATATGGATGAGCATGACTTTGACTTGGAGGCTGGCGATACCAATGTCAGCACGTTAAAGACTGGAGCAGGTCCCAGCCCGCGAGGAAATGAAGACGAGGGCAAGACCACTTCGTTCAACAACCACAAAGATCTCGAGGAGGAGACCGAACGGGACATTCAGCTGGCACGGAAGAGGAGAGAAGCCAATGACCGGTACTTTCAACAGGTCAATCGTGGAGTGCTGGACGTGGTCAACAAACTGGATGACGTGGCGGCCGCCATGCGAAGGGTCGAAAGGGAAAGCAGAGAACTCTGGAACGAGTCGAGTGATGAGAGCAGCAGCACCAGCGGGCATAGCGTGGACACCCACGCCAGCGGCACGACAGACAGCCCCGTTGAAGCGAGAGGTGACGACTAACCTGACGGTCGATTCGATATATGCCCTTGATTTCCTTGCTCGCAGCCAGTGATCAACGTCTTTGGACGCTCGCCGACATCTTATCCGGAACAAAGGTTCCGCCTCTCGATGATGGTGAATTGAGCACAACGGGCAGAGAAAGCATCATGGAAAGCATCCCAGAGAGTGAATCCGGCACAGTCGACTCTTCCACCGTCAGAGTTGGAGTTGTCTTCAAAACGATTTGGTCTACATTCAGGTCTATTTATCGGGGGCGTGCTCACGATTCTTATCCTCCCTTCCATCTCCAGCACCAGATCCAGAGAGCCAGTTCAAGACCCCCAAATCCCAACGACTCGGCTGGCCTGGAGGCTGAGCGTTGTTGACAAAGTGCACGCTCGTGCTCCTGGTTCGAGTGGGCGGTGGAGATGATCCCCCCGGTGCGCCAGTCGCCGAGGGCGGCTGCGGAATACCACCGTCGCCTTCGTCATCCCCATCTTTGCTTTCCTTTCCGCCAGGTGTCTGACTGGCACCGAGTTGGTCGCTGCAGGAACTCCGTCGACTCCGGCTGGAGACGGCCTGAGAAGATGCCGAATCGCCTCTTCGTCGCGTCCGGCTGAGAAAGGGGGAAGGAGTCCTCGGAAGAGAGGCAAGAACGTCGTGGTCATTGCTCTCATCATCTAACTCGGCCCAGATGTCCCGGGGATTGGCGTTGGCTGACGGTTGGAATGACAACGTTGTTGGTGCGCGCTTCCGGGAGACCAGCAGAGGAGTCTGTTCGTCGATCGAAGGTCCCGAAAGAGACGTGGAGCTTCGTGCACGTCCGCCGGGGAGTAGGCCTTCTCTTTCGTCATCACCAGTCGATTGCACGAGACCCATGCCCGGTGTCAGAGGAGTCCGGGGAGGAGGCAGAGTCTGGTGTGCCGATTCTGATGGGATGGTGTCATCGAGCCTCCAAGATAACGCCAGAACGCCGGAAAGGAGGATGACTGTGCCGAGGGCAACAAGTCCAGCATGGAGGAAACTGAGTCTAGAACCTTGCTGAAAATAGATCAACCCATCCAGAATAGCGACGACGTTGTAAACGCAGAACACAAAGGGGTATAATACGCTAGTGCTGCACAGTCGGAGGCCCAGGTGTAGGTAATATAACTGAGTGAGGGCAAAAAAAGCCAAGGCAACAAGAATGAGCCATGATTGAAATCGATTGAACTGGTTGTTATGGTCAACGATGGTCCGGATAACGAGCTCGACGGCCGATTTGGCGACCAGGAGGGAATGTGCCGAGAGAATGCCAGAGATCAGAGCATACGCCAAACCTCGAGCGACGCGGAGACGGTGAACCCGAAGACGTAGCTGTGGGGGCAATTGAGCAGTGAAGGAACGATGGAGGGTCAAAGACGGCCGGCGCGACGTCGAGGGTGTGCGTGGTCCTTGCGCTTTGGATAATTGCTGGCTGAGATACTTTTGCGAGGACCATACTTTGAGGGCGTGGGCGATCAAAATCGTGACAACGGTGACCGTCAGTGTGCCACCCATCCAAACGATGAAGTCCGGCTGCTTGAGAAGGTGCAGCAATTGCTCCAAGTTGTGTGCGGGCTCCCCAATGGCGCCAAAGGTGGCGATGAGCGCGGCACCAGCGCAAGTCAAGACGGTGCCGGCAAGGGAGAGTCGAGTGAAAGGTTCCTTCAAGAGCAGCGTGGCGAATGCCGTGTTGAAGACGAGACCAGACGCCTGCAGTGTCGACAGCACCGGGAGCGGTAATGTAGTGATTTGAATGGTGCTGCCCACCACGTTGGACCCCACAAACATCAACATCCCCAGCTGCCATTTCCGCCTCTTGTAAGGGGGCCGACGTGTCTCAACCGCATCTTTGGCGTCCTCGATCATGTGAGACTTTCGTTGCAGCGTCAGACCCAGGCTTTGAATCGAGGTCGACAGCAGGCCAACGAGGATACCGATCTGTTGACGTTAGCCTTGGAGTGGTGTTAAGTGCACCGTCTTTGCTCATACAGCGATACTGCCCTGAGGCGAGATGTCACCAAGTTGACCCATGACCGAGTCCCTGGTTCACATGATCCCTCCGGGAATTCAGGCGGGCGCAGAGAGGCATTTTCAGCCTAATTATCAGAGAGCTTTGCACGATCGAGCAAGCATGATTGGAACAAACAATCAGATGATACTATAGCCGAGAGACGGTGTGAAGGAGTGTGCAGGAGAAAAGATGCGGAGACTTCGGTTGCGGGTCCAAAGTTGTCTGCAGTGACTTCATTGAATGACCTTGCCCTGGATTAAGTTTAGCCTCCGCCTCAAGCTTGACTTCCGTACCTATCACAGCACTTGTGCTGCCACAGCGGAGTTGCTGTAGCTTTCCTTCCATTTGGGACTTGCGACGCCCTGACGTCCACACTCCATTCTCGCACCTGCAGGTTCAGTACCGACCTCAATCCCTATTTGCCTTTCTCTACCGTTCGAAAGATTTGTGCCGCCAAAGCTCTACACCCCCGGAGCCAAGCGCCACTGCGCAGCTTCTCATTCAAGCTCGTTATCAGCTGCCGCGATTCCAAGTCATTGTCCGCCTCGACGGCAAGGCCGATAAACCAACGCAAAGATGGCATCCCATCCGCTCTCAGACGATCAGGTCAGGCGGCACATGGAAGCGTCTTCCTCCATCCCAGCCCAGGACTGACCATCTGCGCCTTAGGTTGCTGCCGAACTCAAGAAGATGACGGCCTTCATACGGCAAGAAGCGCTGGAGAAGGCACGAGAGATTGAACTCAAAGCCGACGAAGAATTCGCCATTGAGAAGTCGAAGCTCGTGCACGAGGAGATCGCCGCGATTGATGCACAGTACGAAAAGAAGTTCAAGCAGGCGTCCATGTCGCAGCAGATCACGCGTTCGACCATGGCAAACAAGACCCGGCTAAAGGTGCTTGCCGCTCGTCAGGAGCTGCTCGACCAGCTCTTTGACAAAGCGAGGTCAAAGCTGGGCGAGGCGTCCAAAGGCGCGGACTACGAGAGCACACTCAAGGGACTGATCTTGGAGGGATTTTACTTGCTGAACGAGAAGAAATTCTTCATCAGATGCCGGGAAAGTGACAAAGCCAAGGTGCAAAGTGCGGCCAAGAAAGCCTGCGACGAGTATAAGGAAAAGATCGGAATCACCGTCGAGGCGGTCATTGATGAAAAAGACTGGCTTCCCGCCGAATCGTGAGTGTCCTGCCCCGGTGTGGCCGTCCGAAGTGAACGCTAACGACTCCAGGGCCGGTGGCGTCTTCATCATTGTCGGTGGGGGGAAGATTGAACTCAACAACACGTTCGATGAAAGGTTAAAGCTGTGCGAGACGGAGGCGTTGCCCAGTGTCCGGGCGACGCTATTTGGAGAGAACGAGAACAGGAAGTTCCATGACTAAATTCACTCTTGCGGCGACGTTCAACATGCGATACTGTTTGCGTTTGGCACAAGGCCATAGAGGAGGCTTTGGGGCAGCAACGTGGTAGACAGCACTGGGAGATATGCGATTATGCAAACTGTGTCATACTCTCATCCCGTTGGAGCCATTTCTCCATTCCCACCTCCCATTCCCATCCAGTGGACGCCATTCTTCCATCTTGATCTGACCTTTGGCCTCCACTCTTCATTCTTGGCCTGACTCTAACCTTCATCCAGGTGAACGCCGTTCCTCCATTCCTGGCCTGCCCCAGGCCATTCGCACCAACAACGCCATGCGAATCCAAATCAGCCATCCGTCAATGCACGAGATCAATCGCTCAGTTGCAATTGCTTTCGTATGAGAATCTCGCTTTCCGAACGTTGCGATCCCTGGCTGAGCGGATGACGTCCCGTCGCCTCGTCCTGATCGCCCTTGGCCAAATACTGGGCCATGAAATCCTTCCCTCTTTGCTCCGCCCGGACCTCTTCGCCGTCTCTCTGCTTCCTGGTGACCGGGTCGAAAATGTGCTTTTGGGGCCGGGCCTCGGTCCGCACGGCATACAGGAGACGCCAGCAGAGTGCCTGCAGGACGTCCTTTGCTTCGGTCCGGCGCATGTGCGAGGCGCCTGCGTCCGCGATGGAGACGAAAACAGCCTTGATCCGGTCGGCGAGGTGGTCGACCGACCGGTTGAAAGCGTGTTCCTCCGACCGCGAGGAAAAGGTCGACGGACGGCCGCCGTCTGATATCGCGACGTCGAGAATCAGAGTCAACGCTTTCAGGGAGGCGTAGTCGACAGGGTCTGACGTTGAGCGTCGTCTGGTACCAAAAAAAGGGCTGTGTGATATGTAGTCGGTCAGGGCGGGGAGAGATATCTGAAGCGAGGTGAGACCGCTGTCATTCACGGTTTCGGTGCCCAGCAGAAAGATCTGTGCCAATTGGATCCGAATTTTCGAGGCGGTGGAAGAGGTCGGTAGTATATGCGATAAAAGCTGGGCTTGCAAAGTGGGATCTCGGAGATTGTGTCCAATATCAGATAATATTCGATCGGCAACATGCAAGCGTAACTCATAATCTGGCAGGTTCAACAGCCTTTCCAAACACTCCTCGACCTTCTGAGCAATTCGGCTATCGGTCATGAGACGGGAATCCAGGCTCAAGCGGCACAGGATGGAAGTCAACTTGCTCAAAGCCATGAAATCCATATCCTGGCATATCGATTGAAAAAGGCCGAGTACAGCCAGCAGGTATTTCATGTCGCGTGTTGCTGGTTCGGATAAGACCCGCTGCTGAGGCTCGATCCGTGCGTCCTCATTGATGCTGGATGAGGGGGCACCTAGTATCTGAAAAATTGAATGGACATCTTGGGCCGAGACACTCGTCCGTGTCCAGAAAGGGCTGCATTCTCGTAATGTGCGAAGATAACTGTGTCTCAGGTCGTCCCTCGGTTCGACGGGCACGCTGTGAAAAGTCCAGGTCAGGACGTCATCAGAAAGGCTCGCTCGAGAAGCCAGCTCGGCCATGATGCCGGACAAAAATGCTCTGGACCGGGCCGCGACATCGTCCTTCCGCCAGAGCGCCCTCGGTATGGCCGCGTCTGGAAAGCTATATTGAACAGGCAGCTCTTCTTCAGCCCAGTCTTTGGGCCCGTCGGTACCAAAGAAAGAAAAGGTCTTGTCAGAGGCGAGAGCCTCGGTGCGCTGAACGGCGTTCATCAGCCTCTCCAAGCCGTCTTGACCATCCTCACTCTGCACGACGGCGGCCAACAGGTTTCGGTCCAGCTCAACTTGGCGTCCCAGCTCCAGTTCCAGCTGGGATTCTTCGTACGCCGCTTGTGCCTTTTTGACATTCTCTTCGATTTCCGCGTCGTCAAAATGGTCGCCCAGTATTCCGCTGATGTCAAACTTGCGCTGTCGCTCCTGAGCATATAAGGATCTCAGTTTGTCCTTGCCGACCACAGGGATCGACCTTCCACGAGTCAACGACACCATGGTCTTGACCCTTTCCGCCTCCACCTTCTCTCCATCGGCCTCGGGGGGAGAAGTGGACGATGTCGTCACATCTTCTTTTCTTCTACCGAAAATATCCTCGAGTGACTCCAGCGATTCCGAATCGTCGTCTGAATCCCGGATGACCACCACATCTTTCTCCTCGACCACTCGTGGGGTCGTAGGGGGAATGTCGGCAAAATTCAAAGAGGATTTGCTCCCCGGCAAATTCCCTCTGTCTTTTCTCTCTGTCACGAAGAGCGTGCGTGGCTTATATGTGGACGCGGATTCTGGGGAGGGAGGGCCCGGACGTGGGCTACGAATGGGCATAGACACGGCGGTACGAGCATCGGTTGCCGAGCGTGGAGACGATACCAGCGAGCGGGGAGAATTGGCGACATTTTGTAGACGGCGTCCGGCCGTGGGAGTCTTGTTCAGGGCTGGCTTTGACTTCGTGGTCGGGTCGGCGTCCCCTCCCACATGCTGCGAAGGGGACGGCCGCTTCTGCGGGACCGTGTTGGCGGAAGAGCGGGCATATGGCTTGAAGAAATCCGCGATGTCGCGCTTCTTAGCAGGCGGCGGCATGAGGACGACTCCTCAGGAGGTATATGCCAGCCATTCAGTGGTTGAATGGGGTAATGACATCGCGAGGCAGACGCGCCAAGGGCAGGCAACGCGTGATGTCAATGAGGCGGAATTGTGATCATGATCTTACCGCAGATTATCTGAAGACATGACAATGCTCGACTAGGCGCCTACACCTGGTCAACTACATGCCAGGGCATCGATGATCCACATATACTGTGCTCTGAACGGCCAGTCTTTATCCATCTTACATCCTGCATCGGGCATCCCCTCTTTCAGATGGGCCCATGCTGAGGGAATGTATCAAAGAGCGTCCGATATCTGTTGCCTGCTTTCGTCTGTCCCTCTCGCGGCGCCAAAGTCTCCTGGTTTGGATGTTCATATTTGTGCAGCAGCTCGGCCGCGCTGATTGAGTTTCTGGCCCCCTTTCTTGCTGCCTCTAGTTCTTCTCAAGCTCATCTCATTTCGCTTGCTTCTTCTCTTCGTCCATCTCCACGCGCTCTTTCTTTGAAGTCAAGCGCGTGGTTCTGTGGAACTATTGTTGGCCCTGGCCGCAGGCCAAGTCAGTTCATCTATAACCGACTAGGCATCCAGAGACACTTGCTAAACACGTCCCTTGGTGCGACGTGTTCTGCAAATGCGTCTTTGGCGAGCTTTGTTTCAATCGTATTGTTCTCTCCGCGACGCTGCATCGCTTCAATGGATTGACATCCTGTCCGCAACTAGGCGAGTCAGCTTCGATCACGGACCGCGAGACAGTGCAAAGCCAGATGGCTGCCGTAAGTCCAGGAGTAGAACGGCGGATGATCGGCTTGAACAATCCTCCGATCTGCTCCGGCATGATTTCCAGTGTGGGCGACATTTCAGGTACGAAGGACAGCGCCCCTGCTCGGAATCCGGCATGTCTGATAAATTGCATGCCGAGATCTGAAAATCGTGGAAATCCAGCACAGCGGTGGGGCCAACGATCAATGGCGAGAACTGAATTGCACGGCATACATCGCAGTTCAGGTCTATGGCACTATGGTGGATTTCTAGGAGCTCTGGTCGTCTAAGTGTTCGCTGGAAACTCAGCTTGAGACTGGTCTGCAGCATGGCCCCGATCGATATAAGGGAAGCAGGACGGGGTCAACCCTGCAGTCAGGCGTTCGGCCCCGAGCTCGACGCCCTCGCCGAACTTCGTCATCTGTCGGGCAAAGCCATAGGTCCTGACCAGCGACGAGATTGTGGTGAGCTGTGGCGTGGAATGAGTTCAGCACGAGCCGAGCGATAGATGGAACAAATGTATATTCGTTGCACGTGCTCGCACCTTCTCTTGCTGCCAATCTCCAGCTTTCTTCCCTTGAACTGGGCGATGAAACAGCAGCGAGGGAACGGGCACGTGGCAGAGTCAGTCATTTTTGTCGCCATCTTGCTCCGTGTAAAAGATTCGGCAGCTGGAGTCACCGATGCGAGCATGGGTAATGTGCTGTCGACTGAATGCAAGTAATCAAACTGAGGATGCCCAGAAGGGCCCTCTCCGAGGCGGCCGAGTTGTACTGACCAGCGACTCCGCCACAATTCGCAGGAGCCAACGCGAAGCAAGCCTCCCTGACCGTCTCTGGCCGGTCTGCATGTCTCTCCCTCACTCAGCATGGTGCATTTTGCCAAACGTCTCTGGCTGCATCATCCCTTACTCATAGACCTTCGCATTTCAGCCTTCGTTTGGCCCCTCCCGACTCGACAGAACAAAAATTGAATCTTCGCCGCCGTCGCGCCCGCCGCAGACAAGATTACCCTGGACGACCTCCTGACTCCCTCAGAACCTCACTTGAACCTCGCCATGCCAGATCATGGCAAGATCAGAGATCAGCAAGTGTCGTACCTGGCGTCCTTTACCCAATGGGTCCGGCTCAAGAAGTACCAATACGAGGTGACCTTCCCTCTGTACATGCTCACACCCGCTGAGAAGTTTGTCTTCAGTATGGCGCCCCGTCTGGGTCACAGAACTTTGATCTCTGCTGACTGACTGGCGCAGACTTCACCCTCTTTGTGCTCGTGTTTATGCTCGCCGGGGCTGCAATCTTCTATCTGCCCAACCACCTCGCCCTTGTCTCGAACCGGCTCTGGTACTACGTTCATGGAGAATTCGCTTGCATCACCCGCAATGGCTATTGTGTCGATACGGTCAATAGCCTCAAGGCCACCTCCGCGCTGATAGTGTCGCCGACGTCGGCCCTGACCGTGGCCGAAGAGACTGCGGAAACCATCACGGGACGGCTGCGGGAGCTGTGAACCAGCTGTGGGTGCGACAATGAGATCACTCGAAAGATTATGCCTCACAGGAATGTGTTGGAGTGTGGCGTTGGCGTTGGAACGGCCCGCATCGATGGTGAAGAGAATGGTTGCTTGAGGAGGAAGGAAAAAAAGACACGAGGCGGCGTCGTGTGGAGTGGAATATGTTCCCGTCTATGACCCTAATACCCTGTCGTACATTGGATAGACATCGATGACTCTGGAGATCGGCGGGTCTCTGGGAGGCTGATGCCTCCCTCTGGTGTCTTGGATGCATTCCCTCACAACCCCGGACTCTTTCCATTTTGTGTACCCGTGCAGCCCAACCTGTCCCATTTACAGATGCCTGCGTTAACTTTTGGATTTTGTACACCGCCGACAGAAAATGTTTAGAATGGCCAATTCTGCCATTACCCAGTAATAGGGCTGTCCTGTTGCCCCTCTGGATTCCGAAATGCATTCTTTGCCTCTTCCAGCTTGTTTTCCGCTTCCAGCTTCTTCTGCACCGTCTGCCTCTCCATGATTTCTCGCCGTATTCTCTCGACCTCTGCTCTGATTTCCTCCTTCTCGTACGGGATCTTGTGACTCTGCTCTTGGGTGGGCCAGAAGCCCGGTACGCTGAAACGTTCTTCGAGATTGGTGCCAAAGTACCACATATATCCGATCGGGAACATCAGGTAAAGGCCGAACTAAACGCGGCCGTCAGTGTGATTGCACAGACAAGAAAAGGCCTGCGATTTGGTCGAGACCGTCGGTGGTCTGCTCCCACCTTAAAGACTTCCAAGTTTGTCCCGCGGAGGGACCGGCGCAGGATATTCAACATGGCGGAAGTGTGAAAAGAGAATCGATTTCGTAAAGGCGGAGAAAACACCAATGAATCTGTTCGGATGTTGAACCACAAGGAAGACCGTTCCCGCTCTACCCGGACGATGTGTCCATGTTGCAACTTTTAAAAGTTCAAGGTTCAAGCTTCTTGTTCAATCTCAGTGGCGTGAGATGCATCCGAGCCCTGAGCTGTTAGCCTGCACGTGCACACCCATCTTCAAACGGTAAGGCTGAGCAATGGTCCCTGGGTGCCAGGTTTGGTGGCATTTTGGAGAACCGAGGTCCCACAACTCTTCTCCGCAGGCCCAGGTAACTAATCAGGACATATTACGAGGACGGACAGATGCTTTTTTGTGGCTAAACTCTCCAAAGTTGCCGAACCTCGGATGCTGTGCTGCTCAAGCTTATGAGCGCGTCTTTCTCGAAATCACCGTGTGGCACTCTCATACACCTCTCAATCAGAGCACACGGGATTTTTCCAATCTATCGTCAAGCACCGTTTCAGCACCATGGCCAGCCCTGAAGAAGCAGTGACTTACCGCACCCAAGGCCGCATTGCGATCATCACGCTCAACCAGCCCAAAAAGCTCAATGCGATGAATGCGTCCTACTACTATCGCGTGTCCTGTCTTCTGCGGGACATTGCTGACAATCCTGACATCTCCGTCACCGTCATCACGGGCACCGGGCGATTTTTCTCTGCGGGCGCTGACGTGGCGACCACGAGGCCGGGCGGCGATGGTACCGCCAACAAGGACCAGGTCCGGAACGACATCTTGAGGAACTTTGTCAGCAACAATTTCGACATCACCCGCTCCTTCTACACCCATCCCAAGATCCTGGTGGCCGCGTTGAACGGGCCGACCGTTGGTCTCTCGGCGGCCTTGCTGGGGTTCTGCGACTTCATCTATGCTACGCCACACACTTTCCTCTTGACCCCCTTCTCCTCCCTGGGCCTCGTGGCCGAGGGTGGCGCGTCGTTCGGCCTGGTGCAACGGATGGGCATCACCAAAGCGAATGAGGCTCTCATCATGTCGCGTCGGATTCCGTGTGACGAGCTCGTGCAGTGTGGCTTCGTCAACAAGGTCTTCCAGGGCAAGGACCAGAACGACAGCGACGGCTTCTTGAAACAAGTCCTCGACGAGGTCGAGGACAAGCTGGGCAGCCACCTGAACCAGGATAGCCTTTTGAAGATCAAGGAGTTGATTCGGCGGCCCTACCTTGAAGGCCTCGAGGCCCAAGGTGCCCGGGAGGTCGTCGAGGGTATGCAGCGGTTCTTGAGCGGTGCACCACAAGAAGAGTTCCGGAAGCTGGCCACTGGAGAGAAGAGGCACAAGTTGTAGTGATGCTAGCGTATGAGATGCACCCACCGTGAGATCGAGAGAATTGGAAGGATGCGTCTCCACCGCCCCAAACTGTCGTCTCTTCGCTCACCTTGAAATCTGATGTCCCTGCCGAGTTTCTTTCTTCTGCGGCCCTTGACAATTTCTGTTTTGGGACATTCTTTCTCTCACGGCCGTCGTTGCAGTGCCTTCAGCTTGGAACTTGGGGCTTGACATCTCCTCTCCGTCCCGCGGAGTCTCTTTCCTTCATACCAAAGCTCCCGTCCGACATGGATCCAGAAACGGTGGCGCAAGTGACTTCAAAGTCAAGGGCCTGGACGGCGTCAACACGCTCGACCCAACAATCACCAGCATCGCAGGCCGGATGGCGGATGCAATGCCAGTACTGTTTACGGGGAATGGAGAGACTCCGCAGGCTTCCCGGCAGCAACCCAGTCGCAGACTCTTTTCAAGGTGTCCTCCACATTGGAGGCGTGGTCCGAAATAAGCCAACCATCCTCATCGTCGACACTTTCATCCCAGTCCAGGGTTGGCCATCCCGCAGCCCCTGACATTCCCACAACACGTTGGAGAACCCATTGCATTTCTAGGAGTTCCACGCTTGGTAACGGTAACTTTTCGGGGTCCTTGGTCGTGAGAGTGAACACCTCTCCAGAACGAATGCACGGAGTTGAGCCATCATCCTGCTTGCGACTTAAATAATCGTCACCGACGTCATCCAGGCCTTTTGATGATGTGGGCTCTGTAAGCAAATCAACCTGGCTTTCCATGTCGTAATTGCCAGGAACTTGCCAGAAGAATTGAACTATAAGCTGTTTACGGTCGCTTGAAAGTCCCAGCGGCTTCAGTGCAAACAATCCCTTAGTCCACTTGACATGTACGCCGGCATCGAGGGAGATGAGATTGAAGCATCTGTCCACACCAGTATTAGGATTCTGAGAATCTGGAAAGATCGTCTCTTTCCATTTGGTGATCCGATCCTTGTCCCAGAAGAGACGTAACAACTTCCAAAAACCGGGATTCAGTCTGGAGGTTTGAGTTTGGTCCTTTTTTGGGAGTGAATTGAGCATGCTGTAGGGGAATATATGGGCTGCCTGAGGAAATGACTGCTTCGTGAGGACGCATTTGTAACCATCACGCTCTTCGCACTGTGTATTGTCAAACATGAGTATGCTGGACAATGGACACTTACGTTATCTGCCTCTTGCGCCGACCGCTGCACCCATAATTGTCCATCCGCATTCAATTTGCGCGTCTTTGCACCTCCTGGACATTGCGAGGCTGCCTGTGATCCCGAATCCTGGAATCGCTGACTCCCTGTTAACAGTGAGTATATCTACAGTCACATAATAAAGCCTCAATTCAAATCCTAGCAACTCACATTGCAACGGTAGGAGCGCCACCGAATCATCATACCCAAGAATCAAGTCTGGATCCGCTTGGGCGATAGTTTGCAATCGGCTCACATCGGCGAGCTGACAGCAAGCCCAGAAAGCAGGGGAGACGTCTGCACCGCGGATCACCTCCTTAATTTTGGTCAGAAGTTGGGTGCGCTCCATTGAGCGTATGTTGTAATCTTCATTGTTGAAGTCAACGGAGTCAACGGAGTCGGTTTTAGGCGCTGCTGCCGTGGCCATCCTCTTTCGTGTTTTCTTGGGGCTTTTGGAGGATCCCTTCCGGGATTTCTTCTTTGATATGGGGCCATTCGAAACAATTTGTACCCTCGCCTTTTACCCAACGTTTAGGACAATGTTGGGGGAACGCTCAGGGAAAATGTGACGAGCCACCCGCACATGATGAGGTTGTGAGTCACCTCACAGTAGGTGAAACCACGCCAGGGCCTAGAGTAACATGTGGGTCGAAGTTGCCAGGCAGAAATGGTACCTTGGAGGGCCGAAGCTAGAAACTTTCGACTTTCGCCCTCGTCTTCCTGATCCACCACCGTTTATTCGAGTCGACATTGCGGCCGGCGGTCGGAGGACTTTGTCCGGCGATGGCAGAGGGCGGCGGAAGGGTGGGTTGCAGATGGAGCCGAGAGTGAGGCGCTCTAGCCGCGTCACGTAGAGTAGGACGATGGAGGATGGGAGGAGGGTTCTTAGCGACGTCAAAGGCGGCGGCAGCCAAGACCGAGAAAGCAGCAAGTGCCAGATCAAGTTAGGCAGGACTCGTAAAGCGGCGAGCTGTGTAGGGTTTGAATAGCCAAAGCAACCTAGCGCATCCTGTAGGCGAGAGGGTTTGGATTCCTCTGGGAGAAGACCTTCCATGTGATGAACCAAGCATCGATGAGATGGTTGATTGATTCTATCTAAGATGCTGCCTACGACGGTGTTGTAAGAGTGGCGGAGGCCAAGCGCTCATGAAGTGAAGAACACTGCCTGTGTTCCCAACACCCTGCTGGCTATCGAACTGTCTGATTAGTAACACTCGCCCAGGGACACTGGCCTTCCTCGTATTGAGCTGGCATTCAACGAGCGTCATTGGTCGCGGATGCAGCGACCCTTCTCTGGTCGTCCCTATATTCAGCGAACTCTGACTAAGGATTCCTTAGTGACGCAGCCGCGGGCAGCAATCACTAGAGCAGCATGTAAGAGAAAGAGCAAATGCTGGAGACTTGCTTGGATATAAGTATGCTTGTGGTTGTGAAACCTGACCGCGACAGCGTGGCGAGTGAATAAATCAACTTCATCCAGTTTCCACACCACATTACCTCGATAGCCCAGGTCCTGTCACGGCTGATCAAGACAGAGACACAGACAACATGTATGCTCAACTTTCCAACGGCATCCGCGTCTTCTACCGCGCGGCTGGTCCACCAGACGGCCCGACTGTTTTGTTGCTGCACGGCTTTCCAACATCCTCAAATCAGTACCGTAACCTGATCCCGATACTCGCTGGCAAAGGCTATCACGTCGTCGCTCCCGACCTTCCGGGCTTCGGATTCACCAAAGTACCCTCTACTCTGGACTTCAAGTACACGTTTGCCAATATCGCGGAGACAATCGCGTCGTTCCTGGACGTCGTCGGGATCAAGAAGTTCGTCATGTATGTCTTTGACTACGGCGCTCCGACGGGATACCGACTCGCGCTTCAGCGTCCGGGGGCCATCATTGCCATCGTGACGCAGAACGGCAACGCGTACAACGACGGCTTAAGCTCCTTCTGGGATCCCCTGCGCAGCTATTGGGCGGCCAGCGGCACGGAGGAGCGCCAAATCCGCGACGTGATTCAAGCCAATGTTTTAATTCCCGAGCACATTCAGGATGAATATCTTGTCGGAACTCGGGACCCTGACACCATCGATCCAGCAACCTACACCTTGGACTGGGCCCTGATCTCGCGACCGGGAAACAAGGATATCCAGCTCGACCTGTTCAAGGACTATGCCGACAACGTCGCTCTGTATCCCCGGTTTCAGGAGTATTTCCGCAAAAGCCAGGTCCCGCTCCTCGCTGTTTGGGGGAAGAATGATATCATTTTCCCCGCTCCGGGCGCCGAGGCTTTCCAAAGAGACTTGCCAAATGCAAGAATTGAATTGTTAGATGGGGGACACTTTCTGGTCGAGAGTCACACGGCCGAGGTTGCCAGCATCATGATTGATTTCTTGAAGGCCAATGGGATCGAGGGAAAGCGATGAGAAGGCCGTCATGGTAGTTGAGAGTCGATATTGGATTCCGTTTCGTACCATACTCACCTAGTAATGTTATTGATGAAGAAATGATTGAGTCGGGCAGCAGAGTGATGGAGTACATAAAGTAGGGTGTATCACGTGGTCAATGACCATTTGTCATGCTTGCAGAGAGCGCTGGGCAACGGCGTCTAGAACTCAGGCTGACAGAGCAAACCTCGAATGCGGCCATGGTGGGAAACAGCATATATCCAGCCAATACCCAGGCCATGAAGAGTGCCGATGAAATTCTGCATGCCTCAGCGTTGTCAACTTCTATCTTTCTAATTCTTGGTCACAATGCCGGCGTCTCTACGTATCGAGCTTTTCCCTTCGAATCTGCACCGGATGATTGAGTTCTATACGAATATCTTGCGCTTCACGTTGCTTCAGCACAAAGACAATTACGCTTACCTTGGACGAGACAACATCTTCATCGGTGCGATAGAAGCCGAATCTCCAGACTCATGGGATCAGAGGCAGAGTTATCGCCAGCCTCCAAAGGGTATTGAGATTGTGATTGAGGTAGATGACCTGCAGCAAGAACGAGACTGGATCGTGGCGAAGGATTGGAAGTTGGATGCTGACATCACACTTCAGTCCTGGGGGCTGCGAGACTTTCGACTGGTGGATCCTGACGGCTATTACCTCCGACTCACCACGCACAGTCCCCAGAATGTTGGTAACCTGGAATCAGACTTATGAAAGAGCCAGGTTCGCTCACCTGTGGCAATTCTGAGAGGCATGTTATAGCGGTGGTACTCCGTTTGTCCGGCAAGCTCTTGTTGACAGCTATTTGGGTGTGAATATGTAGGGTTAGAAGTTCCACTAATATCTAACCTGTCGTTCGTTTCATCTCCCTACGAGACCGGGCGAACGAGACGGTGCGAATTGGAGGAATACTCGCCCACCCTGTCCAGCTCGATCAAGCGGGCAGACCAATGATGGCTCATGAGCAGCAAAGGCCCGAAAAGAGGTGGGGTCCTGTTTTGAGGCACGTCACAGCCAAGGTTGAATGTAACAGTGAAGGTTGAGGATGACGTTGCGACGGCTGGTCACAGCTGGTTCATTGAAAGTAGTATTGTCAGTATCCTGTCCGTGCAGAGATGGCTGACCCAAGAGACCAAGGCAGGCTCTGGGTGGTGCAGCTAAGCCGGTTTGAGACAGGCACTGACATCATACCAAGGCCTGTCTACCTTTGCTTGGTTTCATTAGGGAAGCGAAAAGGGTTGAATGGATGGCATTGATCGTGTAACTGAAGATATTGCCGTGTACGTCACTGAAGATATTGCCGTGTACGTCACTAAAGACATTGCCATGTACGTCACTGAAGACATTGCCTTGTACGTCACCAAGATATTGCCGTGGCAGGTATTATACAATTGCCCACGTCCTCGTCTCCAGGTATAAGTTGCTGCTGTCGCTTCACCCTCCCTCAATTTCGTCCACATACTCACCAGCCCATCTCTCCATCCAACCCAGTTCTATTCAATCAGTCGTTGGACAATTCAAATCACCGCCACTATGGAGAGCATCAAGCACGCCGCCAAGTACGCTGTGCCCGGTCCACGTCTGATTTGACACTATGCTGACTTTCTCTCAGCTACGTCGGTGACAAGGTCAACGAGACCACATCTGGAGCATCCAAAGAGGTCAACAAGAACGTCGCCAAAGACTCAGACGTGGGCGTCACTAATCGCGCCTCTGCCGCCAAGGACGCGGTCTCTGACAAGATCGACGAGACCAGGCACAAAGTATGCTAAACTCACCGGCTGTTATTTCAACCACCATTCGTCGCTCACACTGACGCACTCTAGGTTTCCGCCGAGGGCAACAAGCAGGCAGCCACTCACTAAGACCTCATGACATGACCTGCTGCGGCCACACCTGCGCGTCTGTGATATCTTGACGGGTGTTGAAGTTGGAGGCACACCTTGCTGGAATGTGGGCTTATGGACATCGGGTATGAATGCTCAAGCGGGCTTCTAGCATGCCTAGGTAGCCAAATCAACAAATAACCCTAAATATTGTGGATGATGTCCTCTTCAGTTTTGGCTGTGAAAGTATCGTCTCTTTTGATGGAATGTGAATACTGCCTTGAACAGCTCGAGGAATGGTGGCCCTTCCCTTATTGCGAGAACCACCCTTGTCGAGAGCTGAGTTTGAATCCAACCTGCCATTCTCCCACATTGGACTCGGTCCGGCAGGTTGTCTGTTATTGAAGTTGAATACTGTGGAATGGCGCCAAATAAATGGCCGATCCACAATCATGGGGCTGTTCTCGCGAGACCGAACAGTGAGGTATTTTGTTTGGAATCACTGTGCCATCGATCCACGAACAGGCTTGCAGAAGAGCGCTTGCGATAGGGAATGATGTTTCTGGGTTGCGCATCGCCTGCATATCTTTAAGGGCTGACTGGTCGTAAAGATTATTAAAATCACATTGCTGTGGTTTTAGATAGAGTCAAGCCTTGTACCTAAGTCGATGGTGTAGGAGCTGTGGAGTGAATATGTAAGGAGGAGGAGGATGACGACGACGACGACGAACAGTCAATTGGAAATCATCCTCAGCGCAGACGAATTGACTCGCGCGGAATTTGCAGTTGTTCACGCGACCAGACAAGACTGGCAGCTCGTCGGGTCAGTGAATGTGAGGAGGTGTGAAGACGAAGAGGGTGCGGACAGGAGAGCGTTTTCAACTCCCGTTGGTTTCATTCCATCTGATACAATCTTCAAACTTTGCACCGCTTCCTCCAAAGACGTCAAGCGCGCTGCCAATAGTCAAGTCGACTTTCCCATTGCTGCAATTTTTCACCAGGTCAAGATCGTCGACCGTTTTTGCACCGCCAGCATATGTGACTGGGATGCTACACCACTGAGCGAGTTTGGTCACCAGTTCGGTGTCAATACCTTGTTGCAAACCCTCGTTGTCTGCGGCATGAATGAGGAATTCCGAGCAGTAAGGCTCGAGCGCTTCGATGCTGGCTGGTAGGGTGAGAACGGACCACGCTTTCCCCTCCCTGGATCCATACCTTTTGTGATTTCCATTTCGGTTATCGTCTGCCACTTGTTCATGGCGACAAACCATGTCTTGTCTTTTCTTCTGCAGCTGAGATCGATGACAAGTTTGGCCTTGTCATGGTCTAGCGATGACAAAACCGACTGTAGTCGCTCGAGAGAAAAGCGCCCACTTGGAAAGAGAAATGAAGTGATAATGACCTACTGCGTGGATACTTAGCTACTGGCTAATGAGTGAGAGGAGAGGGAGGGAGAATTGAAGGAGAAAACTACCCTCTCCGCACCGGCATCAATCCACTCTTTCGCATTCTTGTCGGTGATACCTCCGCCCACCTGAAGGTGACCTGGCCAGGCCGCCAGCGCTTCACGAGCGGCAGCTTCATTGCCGGGGCCCAGCATGATTACGTGTGCACCGGGGACACTGGCATCTCGATAGAGCCGTGCAAAATAGCTGGCCGGATGCGGCGAGATGTAATTGGTTCTGAGGTCTGACTCTTTTGCGTTCAGCGTGCCGCCGACGATCTGCTTGACCTGGCCGGCGTGGAGATCGATGCAAGGACGAAAACGAGTCATGGTGTATGGGAATATGAATCTACCCAAGGGAAGTTGTTTTATTTTTCTGCCACTGAAGATGGGATCTATTGGGGTAAATCCCCTCTTGAAGGCTTGGCGTTGAACTCCGCAACAACTTTTGACAGCATCTGCAGAGTCCTGTGTGTGTTGTGGACCAGACTCGTGTGCTCCTCACTTTTATCGGGTGTGTCATGTTGGGCAAACGGAAAAGAGAATACACCATCTTCCGTCGGCAGAATGAATCCGCTGGCGATTCATGCAACGAGAACACGCCCTCCCACGACGTCCCCCGAGACGTTTTCCAGCGGTATTTTGAGGCCTTTTTTGAACCTTTACCAGAGTCCCAAACGACGACTCCCTCTTTGCTAGATGACCAAAGCGACGAGGACGACGAGGGCGACGAGGAAGAGGAGCGTGCAGAAGAATCGGACTGGGAAGGGCTCTCCGACACCGTGCGTCCCACGGGTTCCGTAGGAGTAGTCGAGCACGATGTCCAAGTGGGAAAAGGAGATGAGAGTCGGGCACCACGTCAAGATTTCAAGTCGTTCATGGTAATCCACCACTGCATGGTCGTCGTTGGCCGAACTGAGGAGCTGCTGTTCTAACCCATCTCAGAGCTCGAAGCCGCCACGAGATATCGAGGCGGCACGAGAATCAAAAAAGAGCACGTTGCTGGAGGAGGACCAGATGGAAGCGTTGAATGTGAAAAATGATCTCGCCCTCCAGCGGTTGCTGAAGGAATCCCATTTGCTCGAAGAGGCCAAGACCTCGTCGAAGCCGGGATGGCACCGACACAAAGCTACAGATATGCGTATGCAGGCCCTGGGTTCCAAGACGTCGATATTCCATCAAGAAAAGATGCCCCTATCGCACAGGAAGGGCATGGCGGCCAAAGCGACCATGAGAGAAGCTCGGCGGCGAAAAGACGCGCTGGAGAACGGAGTCATCCTCGAGAAGCGATCCAAGAGTGCCAAACTCACGAGCGCCAGGAGACCGCGGGGAGTGGACGTGCCCGCGGTGGGCAAGTTTCGTGGCGGCACGTTGAAACTGACTAAGAAGGACATATTTGACATCCAAGGTCCGGGTCGTCGCCTTGAAAGTCGACGAGGGAAGCGATGACGGCGGATGCGACGCTGGCGGTAGTCTTCCACCGCTTCCAGCAGAACAAAATTTTTGGCTCCGGATATGTGGGCATGGACCGCCTTCTTACACGATACGTTTCGCGATTTCTCGACGGTGCCGATGCGAAGATCTCCTCTGCCGCTCCATCCCCTAAATGCTTCCTCCGTGCGTCTTTTTCCCTCCACATGCAGAGGGTGTTGACAAAAACCGGCGTCAGCGTTACCTCTGTGGGACGAGACATCTGAAACCATCTTTGCGCTTCGTGCCGACTGGCCAGAGCTCCTGCTGTGCGTTACACCATCGCCTCAGCCTTGGGTCATGTCCCAAACGAGGTAGAAAACGGGAAGCCGTCATCGTGGCTTAGACACCATGTATCATCATCATCGCGCTATCCCTCGGATTTGGTCATTTCCGTCTTCGCTAAGCAGAGGTCACCACCAGGAACGGCAGCTGGGCAAGGACCGCTCTCCTGTTTTGTCGACATCTGTGACTGGCACCCGGCCAATTTTCCGCCCATGGACTGGTACACTTGCCCATCCCGTTGGACGTTTCGCAAGGATGTCCTCGGGCGGGGGAGCAGGGCCCATTGCGCCACGGACCCGGTCGCGATGAGCACGAGCGGTTGACGAGCTGCTGCGTTTCAGGACATTCTAGCTGCGATCTGTTCTCTGATCCGGCCCGGGCAGATACACACAACGCCATGCGGTATGCAATATCGATCTCTGCGGCCCTTCATCGTCCACCTTTGTCATGGTCGTCTGGAGGATATGCATGCCAAATTCGCCGATTCGCTGGCAAGAGATGATGTGCATTGAAGTGATTGACGAGCGTACCGGTCCAATCAAGCCCGGCACGGAGGAATAACAGCATTCGGCCACGGGTGCCACAGTCTCTCGCGACCAAACGTGGGCGCATGGGAGGCCACAACCTGAAACGTAGCGCAATCGACCGCATTGGCGCGTGCATCTTTTCGTGGAGTCGGGCCCCAAAGTCAGCAGGTGGCGCCCCAGTTTGGGATCCCTCGGGCCAACCACATCGCTGGACGGAGTGGTGGACGTGAAGGGGAATCCCCAGAAGTGATCATCACTGCAACGATGGTTAAAAAAAGAGCGATGCAGGGAAACCGCTGGCTCTGCGACGCTGTGAAGAACCACCACCACGTCGTCGCCCCTCAGGTGTCCTGAGATGCCTATTTGCCAGCATCTTCACCGAATCACGGCTCACTTACCCTCCTCGTCGTGATTGTGGAGCGACATTGTGGTGCCTCGATACGACGAGGTTCATCCTGGTCAGCGATGATCTGTGTCTCGACGTCTGTCTACCTACCTATCTGTCAACGGTCGACGCCAAGTGGTCGGAACCGGAGACATGGGCTGCAGGTACTGTGTAAAGTTTGTCCCGACATCCACACTTATGCAGCCGCGGGTCTGTTTTTGGTGCCGGTTACCTCATAATCCTGGTCGGGAGAAAGGGGCTGGCTCTGAAACCCATGTCCTCGTGTGTTGCACTGGAGCATGCCCGTGATCGACCTTTTCTCGGCCTCGGTGCTGAATGCTGTCAATTCGATGCCAATTGCCACCAAACAGCGTCAGCGCGGCACGGCCGTTGACCAATTTCCAAGCAGCATTCTCATCGGCGCCTGTTTGAGACGTGTTTCTAAATCGACGACCTGCAAGGCTTTGGCGCCCAGCCGGTCCGGGCAACCGCCTCGCACAGCCCATTTGTCCAGACGCTGGGCCTTCCCAGCCACTCGTTTCATCAGATATGTTACGGCTCGAGCACGACGGTGAGCGACACGCTGGGCGTGTGTGTTGGTGGGTGTCGTCGCTGTGTCGAAATAGACTTTTTCAGCCTCTCGCTGACGAATGGGCATCGCTGGCGTTGACATTTCGCTGCTCCGAGGCCAGGTCTTTTTGCCTTCACCGGCGCATTTGGTGGATGATCAATGAGAGCCCAAGAAGGACACCGAGCTAGATACGACGGACTAGCTCAATGAGGCTCAAAGAGGCAGAATTTGTGTCAGGAGTCGAATACGCCAAAGACTGTCGAGCGTGAGGAGGGACTCGGTACCATTGCCAGGCATGTCCTCGCACGCCGCTCTGCGTTCATGGGCAACACGAAAGGAGCAGGCAATGGGCGATGGGGCACCCGCTTGGGTACAGGGGAGCAGGCTTTCGAGTGCGACGGCGCCAGGACAGGGCACGGAGCGCCAGGGCCGCAGCTGGAGGAGGATTCGCTGACCATGGGACCGTCGACCGCGGATCAGAGCGTCCTCTGCTGCTGTTCGTTCTTCCATCTCCCTATCCCTCAGGACTTGCAGCGGGTGCGGCCAAGAGTGGACACCAGTGGGCGCCAGTGAGCGCGAGTGGGATCGCGTGTGAGGGAGAGTCGCAGGCAATGCCCTGGTCCTGGACTCGGTGGGCACCGGCGCGGGATAGCGCATGGGTGGCCACTGCGTAGTCCATATTCCGCACAGGCCCTCTCTCTTCTTGCCTCTCGCTTCTCGTCTGGCTTGGTCTCACCTTGGACTGCTTCGACTGCTTCGACTGCTTCTCCCTCTCTCCTCTGTTTCACCTCGTCGTTGCAGCCGCACGCCATTCTTGCTTTGCTATATCGCTCCCCCGCCATCGTTCACTTCGACCCTCGGCCTTAGCCTGGAGGACTTTGACTTTTTGAGAGAGACTAGAATCCCTCTCCTTATCCACTTTCGTTTCACCTGCTCTCGCTTTCCTCACCCGAGACAGGAGCTTTCACACCTGGACGTCAGCGAGCGGGCTTCTCGCGCTTCGTCCATTTACATCATCGACACATTCGCTCGCGAGCAGCGTGGTCATATTCTGCATATTCTGGACCTGCCGGCCTCGTGTCTGGGAGCTACTCATCGACACCACAACTCCCTTTCTCCTGACCGGCCTGCACCGTCCATCTCACTGGACGCGCCCTCGGACATCATCGCCATTGAACCACTCGACGGCTGCATGACATAAGAGACATCTATATGCCATAACCACGCGTGCCTTGAGTCAGTGAAGCGGTGTCCCGATATCCGCTCTCTTGTCATCCGCCGTCTCGTGTGTCTGACCATGTATCCCTCGAGCGGCGCGCCCATGGCCCAACCGCAGAAACCAGAAACATTCATGCTGTCGAATGAGGCTCAGCAGAGCTTGCCGCAGGATGCGCAAGTCGCCCTGCAGCAGGTCGACAACCTCAAATATTTTCTCATCTCGGCCCCCGTCGACTGGAGTCCGGATTCGCTCATCCGGAGATTCCTCCTGCCCACGGGCGAGTATGTCTCATGTGTGCTGTGGAACAATCTGTTCCACATCTCGGGCACCGACATCGTCCGATGCCTGTCCTTCCGCTTCCAGGCCTTTGGCCGACCGGTCAAGAACCCGAAAAAGTTCGAGGAAGGGATTTTCTCGGACTTGCGCAACCTCAAGTCGGGCACGGACGCGTCGTTGGAGGAGCCCAAGAGCCCGTTCCTGGACTTTTTGTACAAGAACAACTGCATTCGAACGCAAAAGAAACAAAAGGTCTTTTACTGGTACAGCGTGCCCCACGACCGTCTGTTTCTGGACGCGCTCGAGCGCGATCTGAAGCGGGAGAAGATGGGCCAGGAGGCGACCACAAAGGCCGTGGCGGAGCCGGCGCTGTCGTTCGAGTTCGACTCGTCGCAGTCCCTGTTCGAACAGCTCACCAAAGCACAGCAAGCCAGCTCGTCGTCGTTCGCCACGGCCAATGCCAACGCCGCCTACTCGCAGTCGACGTCGCCGGTTCTGCGCGGTGTGGACTCGATGCCTCCGCCGCAAATGATCCCCCAACCGATGCCCCGGACCCAGGAGCCGCAATCTCAAGGCCTCTATGGGAACATGACCATGCACAACACCAACAACACCGCCAACATGGCCAACGCCATGGCCCCCACTTCCATGTCTCGAGAGCAGGATTTCTCGCAGATAGCGGCCTACGATCGCGCGCACATGCGCCATGCCTCGATGCCGGCCTACATGGAATACTCACCCGCGCCGTCTTTTGTGTCCTCCCACTATGAAGACTACAGCGCTCGCGGACTGTCGTACGAGCCTATCACTCCACCGCAACATGCCGTGCCCGTCGGAACGGAGCCGGCGTATATTGCCAATGAGGATACGGGCCTCTATTCTACCATCCCAGAAATGCCACCCATGCCCGCATATGCACATGTGGCCCAGCTTCCGCCGACCAGCATGGCCGGACCGCCGTACGCGACGGCACCGCGTGCATTTCCCGCGACCAACGTCTACTCGGTCATTGAAGGCTCTCCGACGTACAAGGCCCGGAGGCGACGGTCATCGATTCCATCTTCCATTATGAACGCCGTCGCCGCCAATGCCGTCGCTCAGGTCACACACGGTCACATCAAAGCACATGTGCCCCAGCGTCCGAGTGATCTTCGACGGTCCATGTCAAGCTCGGTCCTACCCATTGCCGAGGGCGACGAGTCTGCCGGTCAGTCTCCGCCAGGCCTGGCGCACAGCTATGCGTCGTCGGTCGCCCACCGAGATCATCTCAACGACTACTCGCGACACACCACCCCTCTGGCCAACTTAGAGGAAGACCCGACGCACTCATTGGCCATGATGAACGGCGCCGCCGATGGCATGCACAATCTCTCCCGCGAGGACATGCACACCCACTCGCTACAGGCCAGCCCGGCCATCCGTGCGGAGAGACCGGGCCCGGTGCGCCGGGCTCGAAGTGCGACCATGATGGAGCTCGGCATGCCGTACAAGTCCCATTCCTGCCCGATCCCGAGCTGCGGTCGTCTGTTCAAACGTCTCGAACATCTCAAACGGTATGTTGTTCATCCATGGCCGCATAGGACTCAAAATTGTCGTCCTGGCTTGGTGCTGAGTTACTGACTCACCGCTAGACACGTGCGGACCCACACGCAGGAACGGCCGTACGTGTGTCCTTACTGCAATAAAGCGTTCTCACGCTCCGACAACCTCGCTCAGTAAGTTCTCATTCACGACGACCATGATCCTCATCACCGGCTGACCTCTTCCGCGCAGGCACCGTCGCACTCACGAATCACAGCAGGACGGGCAGCCCGCTCCGGGGACCAGTGAGGAGGAGCTGGAGAATGAAGAGAACGACTTCGGTTCGATGGATGATGAGCTATCTTCTCCCGACGAGGCCACTCGTGGAACGAGCGTCCAAGGCATGATGCCGACGTCCATGCCGCCGCCTTCCACACTTGTCATGCAGCCCATCCCGCAACCCATGTTGGCCCCCAGTCAACTTGTCCAGCCACAAATGCTACAGAATATCTGAATCGGCCACCACGCTGTTGGCTGTTGATTGAGACGAGGTCATGACATACATTCTTGAGCGCGACGTTTGACTATCTGGACATCAGCCCATCCGCCTATCCGGTCCTCGGCGTGGGTTGGGCAGCGAGCTGGGATGATCGGCTCGGGCAATGTGTATAAGAGTTCCGGCACTCCAGCTTTTACGTTCGCATCGTGCTTCCCTGCATATCGCTGTGTGGCGCTGTGTATTGTATATATCTAGGCTGGTGGAAAATCTTGTGGAGGCTTGTTGACTGGCTGCACTGGTAGTTCTTGGATGCAGAATGTGACGAGAGTTAACTTGACAACTTTGACAACTTTATGTTTGTGATTATCCCGACTTAAGAACTTCATGTCTGTGATCCCAACTTGACAACTTCATGTTTGTGATTATCCCAATTTGACCACAACTTCATGTTTGCGATCCCAACTTGACAACAACATCATGTCCGTGATTATCCCGTACTGTTCCACAGTGGTGTGGTGTATGGGACCTTCAATTATGGACCTTGTCGCTTGATAGAAAGCCCAGTCACCATTATAGCGAGCCCTCTTACTATACACCAACCTTCTAACTCTAATACCCTGACTGCTAAAGATTGAGAATATTGTAGCCTATACTTAAAGATGCATCAATACGACTGACAGCATTGTTGGGCTAAGGCTCGTCTCTCTGCCTGGCCCAGCCACAATGACCGCACAGCCACAACATCACTCACGGTATCGAATCGACTCCTGGCCAGTTACAGCAGACTTTCGTCATAGCCACCTTCCAAGTGCAGGGCGATTCAGGCTGAGAGGGTGTCGCCCAGATGTGGTGATGAAGTGTCTCTTGCCACTTCGTGATCGTTATGGGCAGAACGCCCTTTCACGATTCGACCGATATAAAGTAGTCGAAACCAAGGACTTGGTTTGAGTGGCGACATTCAAAGAACGTATACAAAACGAATGCAACTTCATTGATCATCTGGACCTTATTCGGTCGAGCATGGCACCGGTGAGCACTGACATGGCTACACACATTCTGTCTGCTCGCGCATTCAACGCGACTTCGTCGGTCAGCCAGCTTCGACAGACCTGGGTCAATCCCACAGGCACGATCTCTGTCTTGCTAATCCTGGGGGGCGATGTCGTGCAGAAGGCGCTCGCCCAGCTCGTCGGTGGACGCTTGACACCCGTCAGCTTTTCCTTTGGCTGGGTAGCTTATGCTGTCGGGGCCGTGGTGTCGGCCGTGGGAGAAAACAAGCTGATGCCTCCGTCGCCAGACTGCAAGGCGTATGTGGTTAACGGGAACAACGGCTATGTGAGGGAAAATCAAAGCTGGATTTTGGGAAGGATGATGAGGGACTACGAGGATTGGATGGACAAAAACATCAAACAGGCCTTAGAGGACCTCTTGGACAAGAGCCACAGGGACAATATCCAGAAGTGGGAGGAAGAGATAAAGAAGCCGGAGAAATTCAGCGGGAGGCAATCAGCCAGGCCTTCTCGTCCCAGTCAGGCTGGAATTTGCATCTCAATCTATGATGCCGGCGTCGACAAACAGGGACATCCCATACCGCCAACGCCTGCGCTGGGATTCTTCATCTACTCTGGTTATGCCATTATGCTGCTGCAGCTGGGTATCGCGGCGATCCCCTTGGGTCTATCCGGCGACTTTGCCATCCTCATGTACACGGTTGCGGGCAACCTTCTCTCGCTCTTTACCGGCACGCTGAAGCAATGGCATCGGGAAAAGTGGTCCTGTCGACAGACCGAGGAGACGAGCAGAAAGGTGACCATTGTGACGCGAGGCAACGGCGCGCAACATGCCATCGTCATCCGCAATCGTGGAATCAGCTTCAACCTGGAGGATTTGGCCACGGGGGCGCGGCCTAGCGACGCGCAGATGAATCGACACACCCGGGTTTGCATCATCGCGTTGGCCGCACTCTGGATCGTCCTTCTGATCTCGGTGTCGGGCCAGAATACGGATCAATGGTACCTGATGGCTATCGGTGCCATTGGAACTTTGCACAACATCTATCTGGCCGGCTGGCCGTGTCCTCCAGAGACATACGGGATTCGTTTGAAGTATCATGATGTGATTACCGACACCAAGGTCATGCCGGCCTTGTATAACCTGGAAAGGGTGGTACCCGGGGCCGGCAGGGCGATGCTGTCCACCTTCTTCCCTGGTGAGTTGAGAGAGGATGAGGAACGGAAGTGGAAGGAGTTCAAGGAGACAGCAAAGGACAGGGCCCGGACCGTGGAAGAGTCTGAGAAGCGTGCGAACGGGTCAAGTTCTGCATCCTCGGTGCAGGATGTACCAAAGTCGGCGGCCGCGTAGCGAACAGAAGAGTCAACTTCTCCTCATACAGGTGTTATTGGTTGGCGTCGCTGCGTTGCTATGTCGCTTCAGGCCGGCTCGACATGGCACGGCCATGGCTGATGGATATAAAGTCATCTGTCCGGGGACCGTTGGTGCTCGCCGAATGCGTGACGGAATCTCACATGTCCGTCCCGTTGAGCCAGAGCCGGAAAAGTGAGACGAGGTCACATCTGCTGGGAAGAATCGCAAGACAGAGAGTATGAAGTGGGGACGGACTTCCATGGCGATACCCATCAGTCAGTTTATTGCCCAATCCAAGACTGGTCTTGCCATTCATGCCGGGCCGGCGAAACTCCTTCTGCCAGCGGTGACCGCGTTGGCTTCCGCTTCGTCATCGCTGTCGTCGCGGAATCCTTGTTCCAGCTCGCGGCTGAGTCGGCGATCAGAACTCGCGGCTTCATCTTCTCTGCTATGCAAAATACCGAGGCCCGCTGACACCTGCTGGTCAATTCCGTCTCGCCGGCGATCCCGATCGTGAACGTCAAATCCGACCATTGCCTCCCCGGATTCTTCATCGAAGAGAGCGTCCTCGGCGCTCACAACACTAGCTCGACGTCGAAATCGGGCTTGAAATGGCCACGTCGACGGGAGGAAGACTTTCATCAGAATTGTCGAGAGACGGGTTCGCAACGAAGACGGCTGGAGCGCTGGTGGTAGATGCGAGGACAGTGACGACGATTGGAGTGGTAGATACTGCGAATAGCGTGCCCGATGCCGGCGGTACAGTGGGAGCAGCGCGTGAAAGATGAGGAGGTAGAGGACGGCGGAGATGAACATGGGTAGGAGGATGGTCTGCGTGCGCTCATCTTGTCAGTACTCCGCCCCTCCACGGTGTCCGCTTGGGCATTCCTGCATCCAGCACCGGCGAATGTGGATAATACACACTGTTGAGAAGGTCACGAAGCCCGAGCCCGCCATCTTGCTGCGCGACTCGTCGGAGCTAATCGGGATTGGCGGCGTGTCTTCGGTCGAGGCCAACGTGCTAGGGATAGAGCGCGTAAAGAGAGGCATCATGCCGCCATCACGGCCCAGAGGAAGCAGGATGAACGCGAGGCGTCTTTATATTGCCTGAACTCTTCCCGTCGTGAGATTACGCCGGCCGCGCCTGGAAGCCAACAGCTATAGTGCTAAGGCGGCGTCGGCGCCAGGTGGCCGTTGAAGTGGAGCAGCAAATAGAGCCCGGATTACCGACAGAGTTTGCGCAATGTGGATCACCGCTGAGGCAGGCGTTGTCAGAGACGTATGAAAATGAATAATATGAAGCAGGAGACTGTCGTTCATGTAGGATATGCTCGGTTTGGGTAAAGTCCGAGTCTAGGGTGGGAAGAGAACGGGGTCGCGTGGAATATGGTCTTAGCTTGGACGAAAGCGCTGATCACTGCGCTCTTGTCCACAAGCGCGCCCACCAGCAATGTTCACGAGATGGTCAGACCCCCTGTTCACGTCCCGAGCATGAACCACCGCAGCCCACTCTCAACGACCCACCAGAACTTTGAACGTGGCCGTCCTTCTCTTGATCTCGTCACGGAGACGTCGTCGAGCATTCGCAGAACCATCGCTAGCCTCACGCTCGTTCTTCCGCATCGCCTGCACGCCCGTTGACTCTTCGCGTCTGCGCTGGACGACCTCCGAAAACCTGGTGTATTAGACCGGCGGCAGCCATGCAAGGATAATCTGCTCCTGGGCTGGCCGTCCCCCGAGGGCCTTTTTTGAAGGAACGGAAAAGAAGGAAGAAAGTGACAGTCAAAAAGAGGCGGGCCAGGATCTTGGGGCTGCTGATCCGGGCAGACACATGAGTCTGCCGCCGTTCGTTCGGTCGGCAGGTCACCATCATGCCCCCTATTACACAAAGTGACAGAAACGCCAGACAGTCGTCCGCGAGCAAGGGATTCTTCCGGCGCCATCGAGACAAAGCAGGAGAGGTTGGCCTGGAGACGGCCAGCACACCCCATCTCAATGGATCTTACGGTTCGCGACACTCGAAGCGAGAATCGGTGGCGTCGGTGGACGGGCTGCAGGATACAGACGAACGGGGACTTGCGATGACTGCTGGCGTCATTACTTCGATACCTTACTCGGCCACTGCGGGATCTCAGGCGCCCGTCTCGGTGGACTTCTTACCGCGAGAGGACCACCACGCATCGACGAGGAGGGAGCCGCAACCGCATCAACTCGCCAGGGGCTCGGATTTCCATCAGTATCCGGCCATCAGCAATGGCCTGACCGGGCCGCGTCCGCCGCCGACTGCGCACCATTTGACCATGGCGACGAGTCAAGCAGGAGACAGAGGGACGAAACTGCAGCAATGGGGCCGTCCGGGAAGCAGCAGTGCGCAGCATGGCCCCTACGATTCCTTTTCGACCACCGATTCTTCCACGGGACCGCGGCAGTCGTTCGACCAATCGAGTATCAAGTCCAGTGCGTCTTCGGCCACCCGAGGTTCCAGCTTGTTCTCATCAGAAGGCTCCGCGAGAACTGCCCTCCCACCCCGGCAAGACTCCGACTCGTCCATCACCGTGCTGTCCCCGACGCACTCCCGCCTGTCGAAATTTAGTACCCACTCGGGTTGGACGACGCAGCCGTCTTCGTCCTCTACGCCCGCCGGCTTTTACCTTCCCAAGCCGCAGAGCGACGAAGAAATTGAGAGACAGTTTCTCGAACTCATGCAAAAACGCGGCTGGCAGCATCTCCCCGAACAAGCCAAACGACAAATGTTGGCCTACGCACCGTCCAAGAAGTGGACGCTCGTGCACCAGGACAAGTTGACCGAATGGCAAGGCGAGCAAAAGAGACGGCAACAGGCGAGACAGACGGGCATTGTCGACGGTCACATATTAAGGGACGTCGAAGGCAGTCCCGAATGGTACGTCAAGAAGATTGTGGACGACAGCATCAACGCCAAGCAGCTGCAAAGCCTGAGTGTCAGCCTGCGTACTCAACCGATTAGCTGGGTCAAGGCGTTCATCGGCGCCCAAGGCCAGATTGCCTTGACCAACGTGCTGATGAAGATCAATCGACGGCAGGCGAGTGGCCCGGCGCCGGTAACCTCGAGTCATTCAGGGGACAAGGACTTGGACCGAGAATATGACATTGTGAAATGCCTGAAGGCGTTGATGAACAACTCGTACGGGGCGGAAGATGCTCTGGCACACCAGCAAATCCCGATCGCGTTGGCCACCTGCCTCATCTCACCCCGGCTGACCACGAGGAAGTTGGTGAGCGAGATCTTAACCTTCCTCTGCCACCCTTCCCACGTCGAGGGACATGTCAAAGTGCTCCAAGCCATGGATCATGTCAAGAGCATGCTCAGCGAGAACGGGCGATTTGATGCCTGGATGCGCGTCGTCGAAGTCACCATCGATGGCCGCGGCAAAATGGGAAGCCTGGTGGGTGCGAGTGAAGAAATGCGGAGCGGTGGCATCGGCATGGAGAATCTCCTGATGGAGTATGCCGTCGCCTCGCTCGTGCTGGTCAACATGATGGTCGACGCCCCGGAACGAGACTTGCAGCTGCGATGTCACATTCGCGCGCAATTCATTGCCTGTGGCATCAAACGCATTCTCACCAAGATGGAAGGGTTTCAGTACGAGTACATTGACAAGCAGATTGAAAAATTTCGCGAAAACGAGGCCATCGATTTTGAAGATTTGCTCCAGCGCGAAGGGAGCAGCATGGTCGACAGCATCGAGGGGGAGGTCAAGGACATGACCGACCCCAGAGAGATCACCGATGCGATCATGAGCAAGATCCAAGGCACCACGACGCAAGACTACTTCATTTCCGCCATGCAACACATGCTTCTGCTGAGAGAAAACAGCTCGGAGGAAAGACTCCGGATGTTCCAGCTGGTGGATTCGATGCTGAGCTACGTCGCCATGGACAGACGATTACCCGATATGGAACTGAAACAGAGTTTGGGTTTCACCGTCCAGAACTTGTTGGACCGGTTGCATACCGACGCGGAGGCGCGCATTGCTTTCGATGAGGCTACGGAATCGAGACAAATCGCAGAAGCCGCCTTGGCCGAACGAGATGAAATGGCGGCCCAGATCGCCCTCGGAGCCGATGGGCTGGTCCAAAAACTGCAGAGGCAGATTGAAGAGCAAGCGGGCATCATTGAAATGCAGTCTCGGCTGGCGGAATCGCTGAAATCTGAAGTGGCTGAGCTGCACCGGCTGCGGAACCAGGAGTTACAGCGGAACGAGCTGGAGACCAGAGAGCTCTACCTCATGCTGCGGGATGCCCAAGATGTGGCCGCCTCGAATGCCACCAGAGCGAAGAATGGTGCGGCCGGTCCGGCACCGGCTCAGATGCAAGGCATCCTCGACCGACAAAAGCTGATGGACCGTCTCGAGCGGAACCTCGAACGCACCAAGACGCAATTCAAGCTCGAAGGCAAGGTTTGGGGTCAGGCCGGCCCCTCGGATCGTCTCCGCGAGCTTCGCGAAGCAATGGACGACGCCGTCGACGTCGATTTCCAGGAGAAGACGGCGCAACATCTCAGCCACAGCGTGATGGGCAGCGTCCGCCGTAGCAATGCTCACAAAGGGCCCCGACGAGCGGCTGTGGAAGCTTTGGCGGTCAGTGAGGAAGCAGAGCAAGAGCTCGAGGATGAGGAGGACATCGTCTACGAGAAGCCCCGGATCGTCGAGTATCGGCGACCAAAGATCAGTGCCGAGCAGGCCTCCAGTCTCGTCGGAGAGATTGCCTCGAAAGTCAAGAAGCTCGACGGAAGCGATGATGAAGGCGAGGCCGAGGTGGAGGATACCGGTGTCACGACAGGCACGACACATCCCAGCCTTGAATCGCAATCGCCAAGGACACCTCTTGATGAGGGCGAGTCAGAGGCCAAGTTCAACGGGCCTCCTCCGCCGCCGCCACCTCCGATGCCTCCTACACCGGGATTGATGCCTGGATTCGATGCAGGGCCTCCACCGCCGCCGCCGCCGCCACCTCCAAGCTTGCCCCTGTCACCAACGACACCATCAATGCCCGGATTTGACGTCGGCGGAGCACCACCTCCACCTCCACCTCCGCCTCCGCCGGGATCGCTTCCGCTGAGTCCCCTGTCTCCTGTGCCCATCCCGGGCGCACCTGATGCCCCACCGCTCCCTGGCGTTGAACATGGTCATTTCCTGCCTCAGTCGCCTCTCTCGCCCGTTCCAGCACTAAAGAATCCAATCATGCGACCGAAGAAAAAGCTCAAGGCGTTCCATTGGGACAAAGTCGACACCCCTCAGGTCACCGTCTGGGCCGAAACTGCCAACGCCGAAGCGAAAGAAGAAAAGTATCGTGAGCTACAGCGGAAAGGGGTCCTCGACGAGGTCGAAAAGCTGTTCTCGGCCAAAGAGACCAAGATCATCGGCGGCGGCGCGGGCAAGGGTCGGGGTGACAAGAAACAGATCATTGGCAGTGACATGATGCGAAACTTCCATGTCTCCATGGCCAAGTTCAAAAACGAGTCGGCGGATGAAGTGGTGCGGAAGATCATCCACTGCGACCGGGAAGTACTGGACAACAATGTGGTGATGGACTTCCTTCAGAGGGAGGATCTTTGTGCCATTCCTGACAACATTGCGAAACTGATGGCACCCTACAGCAAAGATTGGACCGGACCGGATGCTCTGAGCTCCAAACGAGAGCATGATCCTTCTGAACTAACCCGAGAAGACCAGATCTACCTCCAGACGGCGTTTGAGCTCCATCATTATTGGAAGGCCCGGATGCGTGCCCTGGCGCTCACGAGGAGCTATGAGCCGGATTACGATGACATTTCTTCCAAACTCAAGCAGATCGTCACCGTGTCGGAAGCCGTTCGGGACTCGACGTCGCTCATGAGTGTCCTCGCTCTTATTTTGGACATTGGCAACTACATGAACGATTCCAACAAACAGGCTTCCGGCTTCAAGCTGAGCTCGCTGGGACGACTGGCGATGGTCAAAGATGACAAGAATGAGTCGACTTTTGCCGATCTGATCGAACGTATTGTCCGCAACCAATACTCACAATGGGAAGTTTTCGTCGACGATATTGCCGATGTCGTCCCGGCGGCCAAACTCAACGTCGACCAGTTGCGGCAAGATGCCAAAAAATACATTGAAAACATCAGGAACGTACAGTCATCCTTGGACGCCGGCAATCTGAGCGATCCGAAGAAGTTCCACCCTCAGGATCGTGTGGCCCAAGTGGTGCAGCGGTCGATGAAGGAGGCGCGTCGGAAGGCAGAGCAAATGCAACTCTACCTGGATGAGACATCCAGGACCTATGACGATATCATGACATACTTTGGTGAAGACAACCAAGATGAAAACGCGCGCAGAGACTTCTTTGGCAAACTGGCGGGCTTCGTGACCGAGTGGAAGAAATCGAAAGAAAAGAACATGGCCGTGGAAGAATCCAAACGTCGACTGGAGGCCAGTATGGCCAGAAAGAGAGCGCAAGCCAGCGCCAACGTCAGCGGGGCGACCAGCGGGACTGACACGCCCAACAGCCCGACTGGCAGTGGCGCTATGGACAGTCTTCTTGAGAAACTCCGGGCCGCAGCTCCACAGGCAAGAGACCAGCGCGATCGGAGGAGGCGTGCCCGGCTGAAAGAAAAGCATGCCGTGAGGATTGCCAGCGGTCAGCAACTCCCGGATTTGCCCCTCAAAGAAGGCCTGCTGGAGGAAGGCCGAGGACTGGTCAATGGCGGCGAGAAGCCTGCCCAAGACGGCCTCGGCGTTGAAGAAGGGGCGACCGGGAAAGGCGGCGACATCAGCGAAAGTGAAGACGTTGCCGACCGAGCCTTGAAGGCTTTGCAAGAGATGCGAAGTGCCGCCCCGGCCAATGGAGACGAAGTCGACATCAGACGGAGACGGGAAGGGGCGGATGAGGAGAGAAAGGCTCGACGGATGAGACGGAGGACGGCCCAGCAGACGGGCAGCAATGGTGCAAAGGAAGCCGTGCACCCGCCCGACGATGGCAAAGCGGAAGAGAGTGCCATTGGCAAGTTACAGGCCACGCCAGACAGCGAATCCAACGCCGAGGACAAGAGATCTTCTGGCGGCAGTGATATCCCGCTGGCGACGCCCCCGGTCATTGTGGTGAGTCCGACACCCGATGACGACGGGGAGGAGGAAGAGGACGGGGAGGAAGCGGTGGTGGTGAATGGGGAGGACGGGACCGGACCTGAAGGAGAGACGGCGACACGACCTGTTGGGATACCCGAGTAAAGGCACCGCTTACCTGCTGGTTCTTGATAATTAATAACTGATTTAATCGCGTTGGATTTGCAAGCGAGTGCGTAATGGAGCGTGGTCCAATATCTGTCTGTACGTTACATTGCGCTGCTGATGGGATGGAAGCAGCGCTTAGGTGGCCGGAGGCGTCAATGTGAGTGTATGGTGGCACCAACGAGCATACTCTGGGTCATACAAAGTATGTCATAAGCTTACATTCATTTCTATATCTTTCCTACCTCCTCATCCGAGAGGCTGTTCAAACTGGCGGCGGGCTTTTCCCCTGGCCCTGGTGTTGATCCAGCAATAGCGTGGGCTTGATGAAATCCTCGTCTATCTGCTTGAACCACGCTGTATGGTCCTCTGTAGCACCGCGCAGGAGATCTCTTATACTTCCGCTGGTGGGTCCCTGACTACTGCTGCTCGCCACCCCCATATCGCCGCCTGCCCCGTCACCTGGGCCCTCATCGCTGACGACGATGTCGGGAGTTGACCGGTTTCTGTCCCCTGGCAGAGGGGACGGTTTTCTCCTCGGCGCTGCAGGAGGCAGGTCGAGGTCGACCGTGTCTTCTTCCTCGTCGTCGCTGTTGGAGCCACTGGTGGACAGGAGATTCCCTGTTTGTGCGGCAATTTCGCGCTCCCGTTGACTGATGCTGGAGTTCTTCCGACCAGACAACCCGTTGATGGGACGGCCGACACCCGGGGGAGAGTGGCCATTACTACTGCTGTAGCCCCGGTCGACTCGGTGCGGTCGGGCGGAGCCGTTGGCCGGCCGATTGTTCACATAATCCAAGCCAATCGAGGGCTTGGGATTATGTCCAAGACCGGTGCCGGTGCGTTTGTAATATGTGCCACCGTTGGCCGTCTCGATGTCGAATTCGTCGTCCGAATCGATCTCTTCCACGACGCCGGTGCGGATGCCGAGAATCTCCAGCATGCGGGCGGTGGTGCCGCCAAAAATGATGACCGTCAGAACCACGACCACGAGGACGGTGGCACGCAACGCAGGACCATTTTCGCCCGTGAGACCGGCGGCCAGAGCCACACCGACGGCACCACGGAGGCCGGCCCAGAAGAGCATGGCCTGGTAGTGCCACGGCAACTCATCGGCCACGTCTCTCCCCCGTCGCTTGGCCCTGAGGCGGATGATGTAGTTGATGGCTTTGGACAACGGGAAGACCGACAACCAGCGGGCCGCGCAAATTCCGACCACGGTGATGAGAATAAAAAGAGGTTTGAACTCGAGGTCGGTCTCGGTGAACAAGGTCAAGCCGAGATAGATGAAGATAAAGTTTTCGGACAGTTGGGCCAGGATCTGGAAAATGAATTTGGTGGTCAACTGCGTGCGGCGGGACATGTTGTAGTAAGCGTAATGCTTCAGGGTGATACCGCAAAAGAGCAGGGACACAATTCCTGATCTCTCGTTAGCTTGCGACGGAAGGATGTGGTCCGCGGTCTGACGGCCTTACCGGACATGTGCACGCCGTTGGAAAAAAAATAGCTCGCGTAGGCGATCAGGACAATGAGGCAGCTCTCAATCTTCGGGTACCGGCGGACATGGGTATACTTTAAAGCCAGGGCGGTCCCGATCCCGACGATCACACCGATCATCAGGCTGCTGAAGAAGACGAGGAAGAAGATGCCGATGGCTTCGAACAAGCTGACGATGTTGAGATTTCCAGCGGCACCGCCGTCCTTGTAGCGTTGCGCCGTCTCGAAAAGGACGATGGCGATGGCGTCGTTGAGGATGGACTCTCCGAATATGACGGTGTACAGTTTCGGTTCCACTTTGTAGATATTGAAAATCGCCAGGATGGTCACCGGATCTGTGGCCGACAAGGTCGCACCCACCGAGATTGCTTCCACAAAGCTGATGCTCAATCCATCCAGAGGAATCCGGGTCCACACCCACAGGATGATGCCCAGCGACATGGCGGAAATGAATGTCCCCGCAAAGGCAAACGTGAGAATCGTGCCAATATTGCGAAAGAAGTTTGCCTGTCCACTTGTGAGTCCACATGCCCATCCAGAGTCGTCAACGGGTCCGTACTTGGTGCAGCTCGTACCCCGAGGCTAAGATGATGGGGGGAAGAAGGAGGTTGAAGAAAAACTGGTAGTCGAAGCTGACACTGTCTTGAATCGTCCGCCCAGGTGTGACCCGGATGATCAGTCCCACCACCATGCCTGAAAGATGTTGAGTCCACGACCACCCACGGGATGAAGGTCCTGCGTACCAGCAAAGATGGAGATGACCGTTTCATGCACTGCTTGGATCTTCTTCGTCTGCAGAATATAGCTCGCGAACAGCGCCGTGATCAACAGCATGATCACGATGAAGAGCGCCCATGATGAGAATATCTCTTTTTGTCCGGCTTCGGGTTCTATAGAGACACAGTTCAGCCGACGTGTAGCAAGCCTTTCTTCACGGACTGACCATCGGGATCGATTTCGTCTACCTGACGCCCTGCGCGAGATCAGCTCTGCCCTGCACACATGCCGTCTGGACACGTACGGAGTAAGTCCAAAGTCGCGCCCACCACTGTCGAGGCCATCATGGGTCATGCGAGTGCAATGTTTTAACCTAGTGGACGAAGCGTAGCGGTCATGGCTACAGGCTCAAGCTGTACACAACCTCACTGGTCAGAGTACGAGTTCGTAGGAAGAGATGGAACAACAGACTCGGTATCGCACGCGAAACGGCACTCCGCACCCAAGCCAGCCACGGCAGTGGCCGCAGCACTACCGTAATTGGCCGCCAAGAATATTGAAACGGAGGCCTGGCTGGCAGTGGCGAGCGATGCGGGAAATGCGACAGAATTGCGACAGAATTGCGACAGAATTTCGACAATTGTATCTAATATCACAGGCTTATCTACGCTGTAGTGTTTCGCCAACCACATCAAAACTCCTGGGGCTATGCTACACAGCAGCGCCTTGCCGCGCAAGTGAAATGAGTACTAGATGTATCGTGGCCCCCCGACCACCATCGCCAATGCGCCATCGCCGCGTTGTGTGTTCATGGTACATCATTCTGTGCCGCTGGCTGCTCCGCTCGTGGTCCCGTTCGTGGTCACGCCATTGCTCCCTCCTCCAAGGGTCAGCCTCAGCTTGGTGCCGCCGACGGGGGCGACCGAGGCGCGCGGAGTCCCGAGGCTGGATCCCACACCGGTCGAGTGACCGTCCTGTAGCGATTTATCTTCCAGGGAAGCCAGGTTCGGGTGCTCGTGCAGCTGCTTGGCGATGGCCTGGTTGCAATGATTCTGGTGCACGTCAGTGGTTCCTTCTTCAACGGTTCCGGCAAAACAGGATCATACCTCGATGATGGTGGCGTCATTGTACAGCATGCTGCCATCTTCATTGTACGTTTTGGCATTCTTGGCCAGCAGCGTAATGTCGTTGCCAAAGTCCTTGAGACTCGTGTAGTGGTGGTTGTTGATCCGCTTTTCAATCATGTCCATGGCGATCGGTTCCTGAATGAAATTGTAGTAGTCGGGATAGGCCTTTTTGTTTGGGAGCTCCAGGAACGGGCCGATGATCAGTCGGGTCGGAGGTTCATCGTCACTCTCCTCCTCCGACTGTTCTTCCGGTTCACTGTCCGGGACCTCCAAGTTCTTGATGGATTCGAACACGGCCTTCAGGGCCTTCTGCAGCGCCGCTCGCTCGCTGCTGCTGAGGCTGTCTGTCGTCTTGTTGGCTTGCTTGGCCCGCTTGCGTTTCGACGCCGGGGGTTCCTCCTCCAGATCGTCGCCTTTGCGTTTCTGGGCCCCGGACTTGCGACTGCCCTTTTTCTTTGCCGGCGGCTCTTCCGAGCTGTCCCGTTCTGGCTCCGAGGACGACACGACCCCGGCGGCTTCACGCTCACGCTTCATTTTGTTCGACCGCCGCTTGTCGATCCGGGCGGCTTTCCGTCGCGCGGCCTCGGTGATGGAATCGTCGGAATCGTCCACCGCGGCGAGCCATTGTTCTTCCGTGAGGCCGTCGTCGTACTTGACCTGGGTCTTGACACGCGCTCCCCGGCCCGTGTACTCCTCTTCCACCTCCCGCACGGGACTGTCCTCGGCCATGTATATGTCTGGAAGCTCGCTCTCTCCCATCAGGCGCGGCAGTGGCCGGCCCGGCCCGTACTTGTCGGTCGCTTCTCGTTCTTGATCCATCTTCCGAAAGAGGACCAATTCATCTTCCGAGCGCGCCATGATCTCGTTGAGGTCGTCATCGTCCATCTCTTCCTGCTCGCCGACCTGATCGGCCGCTTCGGCGGCCTCGAGCAGCGTCTTCAAGAACGCGTCCCGCTCTTCGTTGGTGGATTTGTTGTCGAACTTGCCGGCCTGAATGACCTTGCCGTCCATGTCCAGCTTAAATTGCGCCCGTTCCAAGATTTTCTCCTCGACCGAGTTGGAACTGATGAGACGCAGGATCCGGACTTCATTCTTCTGACCGATACGGTGTGCGCGATCTTGAGCCTGCAAGTCCTGATGAGGATTCCAGTCCGAGTCGTAAATGATGACCGTGTCGGCCGTCTGGAGATTCAAGCCCAGGCCACCGGCACGAGTGGAGAGCAAGAAGCAGAAGTAGGGAGAGCCCGGCTCGTTGAAGACGCGGAGCAATTCCGACCGGTCTTCGGCTTTGGTGGCCCCGTCCAGACGGAGATATTGGATGCCACGCAGTCTCAAGAAGTCTTCCATGATGTTCATGATCTGCGTCATCTGGAAGAACATGAGCACACGATGACCGGTGGCACGAAACTTGGGCAGAATGCGATCCAACAGCTCGAACTTGCCCGCGGTGCGCCAGATCAGGTCGTTGGTCCCTCGGCCCGGGTTCATCTGATCTTCGACCGGCTCGAAGACGAAGGGATGGTTACAGAGCTTCCTCAGTTGCATCAACATGTTGCTCAAGCCGCGCATGCTGGTCTTGCCGCCCTTGCCGTCGGCCACGGCCAGCTTGTTGTGCGTCATCAGTTGCATGTGGAGTTTGCTTTGAAGGGCGGAGAAGCGACACTTGATGACGGTTTCTTGCTTATCGGGGAGGTCCTTTTCCACGTCTTTCTTCAACCGACGAAGCAGGAATGGCCGCAAAACCTTGTGCAAGCGACGAATGACCAGGAGTTGTTCCTCTTCGGACAATTCCATCTTATCCTGGCCGCCGGTGTTGGCAAACGGCGTGTTGAACCACTCGTCGAACGACTTGACCGATTTGAAAATGGTCGGCAGAACAAAGTTCAACAGCGCCCACAGTTCGGGCAAATTGTTCTGCAGCGGCGTGCCGGTCAAGATGAGCCGATACCGCGTCGTGTAGTACTGCGTGAGAGTGCTGCTGAGCTTCGACTGCGCATTCTTCATGCGGTGACCCTCGTCGACGATCATGTGCACCCACTTAATCTTGCTCAGGACCGGCCGGTCCTTGATGATGTATTCGTAGGTCGTCAACAGAACCTGAAAATTGCCCTGCCGGATCCTCATCTGCTGCTGTTTGCGAGTATTGGGCGGCCCTTTATACACGATCCGATTGACCGAAGGCGCCCACTTTTCGAACTCCAGGTTCCAGTTGGTCAGCGTGCTGAGCGGGACGATCACCAAGAAGGGGCCGTTCTGTCGCTTCCGCTCGATGAGATAGGTGATCAAGCTGATCGTCTGGATCGTCTTGCCCAAGCCCATCTCGTCGGCCAGAATGCCGTTCAGGTTGTTGTTGTAGAGCGAGATCATCCACTGTAAGCCCTTGAGTTGATATTCCTTGAGCGTTCCCCCGACCAGGATCGACGGCTGAATCGTGACCTCTTCCTTGATGCGATGGGCAACGGCATAGTAATCAACCTTGCCTTGGCCTTCCTCGCCTTCCTCATCCTCCTCTTCCTCTTCTTCCTCCTCGTCGACAAACTGCTCTTCCCCATACTTCTCGGCCGCCGATCGTTGTTGCTGTTTGACCGAAGTGGCCAGTTGTTTCAAAAACCCATCCGTCTGCTTGAGCAAGTGCGTGATACGCGAGTCCTTGGCCTGGCCGAGCAGCTTCAGGTACGTTTCTTCATCGTTGGCTCGCAATGCCTGCAACCGCTGTTTCGCCGTGCGCTCGATGCGTTTCTGCTCTTCGCGTTCCATGTGCTGGTGCTGCGCGATCATCAGCTTGCCCAGCTTCTGAATCCGTGCCCGTTGGCCGACCGCGTTGCTGCAGATGTCCTGGCCGTGGGTAATGATCGACTGCAAACGGTTCGACTGTCTCGTCTTCTCCTTGTTCTCCCGTGCATCCCGTTGCTGCTTCTCCAGCTTCTCGGTGATCCGAGCTTCACGCAGAGACTGCTTCTTCATCCGACGATGCATCGATCGGTTCGCCGTCATGGCCAGGTTGTCATACGCGTACAACTCCTGCTGTATTTCGCGTCGAAATTCCCGTTGCTTTTGGAGCAGTGAGAGCTTCTTGAATTCGATCAACGCCTTGAGCTTGAGCGAGTCATCCATGGAAGAAGCCTGTGCCGACTGGCTGCTATCCCATGATGCCATGTTGACCGGCAACGCCGCCAACTCCGCCTTGCGCGCTTGAATTCGATTGTACAGGATGCGTTCTCTCTCTTCCAAGACCTGCTCGACATCAACGCCCATGGGCAGGAGACTGGGGATCTTCTGTCGCTTCGACCGCTGGCCGTGATGGAGGAAGCTAATGCCGGGAGAAAGAAGGTCGTACGGAGAGATATAAGAGTCGAAGAACGTCTTCACCGGGGCCATCTCACTCGAGACGCTCTCTTTCGACTCGGCCGCCGTGTCGAGAACTTTGTTGGCCGTCGTTAGCGCCTCCGTGGTCGTCGTGGCCTGTTGCTTCTGCGAGGGAAAGAGCTGTTGTTGAAGCTTGGTCGGCAACGGAAGGTTCTTTGACAGCATCTTGAACGCATATATTTGTGTTCGAAGCAGATTCAGCTGTTCTGGCGTAAAGCTGCCATTTGCTTGAGCCACGACACGTTGAGCAGCAGCTCCTTGTGGTTGCGTCGCATTACTCGCCGGTGCTGGGTTCGCAGCGGATAGAGTGGCGCCGTTCGCCGAGGGTGTACCATCCGCTTTCGCGGTGCTGGCGCCATTAGTCGAGGCTGTGGCTGTCGATCCGTTTGTTTGAACGCCTTGTTGTGCTTGTTGCTGGGCCTGCTGCTGGGCCTGCTGCTTTTGCTGTTGCTGCTGCTGCTGTTGATGTTGTTGTTGCTGCTGCTGCTGCTGCTGCTGTTGTTGTTGTTGTTGTTGTTGTTGTTGTTGTTGTTGTTGCTGCTGCTGCTGCTGCTGTTGTTGTTGCTGCTGAAGAAGTTGTTGCTTCTTACGAAAGGCTTGCTGTTGCTGGACCGCGAGGAGGAAGCGATGGGCTTTGATGTACTCAGGATCGTTTTCGGGGAAATTTTGCGCTTTCATGCGTTGAAACTTCTGCCATCAGGTCAGCCTCGTGGAACGGTTATCAAGAAACGCCACAAATTTTCCTGTGCCGCCGACCCTCGCCTTCTTTTACTTACCTGGTACACTTCTTGGACTTGGTGTTGTGTGAGATGGGGGGGAAGGGCGGGTAGGTTGGCCTGCATTGCAGGCGCTGATTGTCCTGTGGCCATCGCCAGGTATCCAGGACACCGTGTGACTCAGGGTGACATCGAGTTTTGTGGCGTTTGGCGTGCGCGACCGTCCCAAGACTTCAACAGAGTCTTCGCCGTGTCGGGTCCTGGTATCGCGATGTCTCCTGCACACTGTTGACTGCACTTGGCGCAGGGCGCAGTTGAGAACTTCGGGTGGCGGATCCTGAGCTTGATCCTCCAGGGGGGATCACGCCTAAAGAGTGGACGAAGAGATCGCGGCTGTCCTTCCGCGCACTCCTCAATCAATCCTAGGCCAACTCTGCTCCGAGTTGAGATGGAACCAGATCGTTGCGACGCGTTTGATGATGATTTTCGATTGGAGGGGTCCGTCGCCCATCACGCTCCGATCTGACGAGGAGTTAAAGTCTAGAAGCGCTAACCTTTCCGGTTTAGCGCCAACAAGGCTTGGCAGAGTAACACCTCGCGTAACGCAGAGTCAGTTGGCAGCTGGTCCTGTGCTTGAATAATGCCAGGTCTTTCCACTTGATTCTGGCCTCCATCGCGTCTGGGGTTACCCCACATTCGACAGTCAATGGTCCATACTGCCAGAAGAGGATCCACGCGCACGGAACGGGCGTGACTTGTTCCGGACGCCAATACTTTTGCAGGAATATTCATCTAGCTGAAGGAGGCAAATTTTAAATGTGCACGACGACCGCCCAGAATTCTATCCTCTTGTTCTCCTGCATGTTCCATGCGAGTTCAACCGTAAGCAAAACGACTGGACATCATCCTGTACTTCATCCTGGACATCACCCTGTACTTCATCCTTGACATCATCCTGTGCTTCATCCTGTACATCATCCTGGACATCATCCTGTACTTCACCTGTACTTCAACTGTACTGCACCAGTGCTTCACCTGTTCTTCACCTGTGCTTCATTCTCGTACTCATCTCTCATCCCTCATCTTTACATGCCAACCATGAGAACGACGATAGACAAGCCTCATTCAAATGTTCATGGTCTACCGTAAAGTTAGGTAAGAAGAGACTTCTTCGGCGGCGGTGGTGGTGGCGGCTTCTTCGCCCTCGACGGCGGCGCCGGTGGTGCGGGCGCCTTTTTGGACGTGAGCGGGGTTATGGATCCGCTCCCTTGCGATGTGGCAGGCGACGTTGGATGCTCTCCATACCCTTGGTCAGAACTGCTGTTGGTGTACGAGGCCGAATCATCCCCGAAAACGTCGTGTTCCTCGACATTTCGAAGATGCGATCGGGCCGTACGAATCATCAGAGAGTCGCTCGGCACTCGAGATATGCGTGGCGCGTTGGCCGGGGAAAGGTCCCGTTGTGGTTGACCGGGTCCATCGAATGTCGTCGAGCGCACAAAGTATGGTCGTGTCGCAACATTTCCGCCAGCCAAGTCAGAACCGCCCTGTTCAGCGAAGCGGCTAGGCGTCACTCGAGTCGACTTGATTGCCGGTCGCGGTTCGACGACAGGAGCCACGTCTTCTGCCTGGTCAACATGTGGCCCATACGATCGAGCCGTGTTCGACCTGGATCGCAGAGTGGGGCGAGTGGTCCCACGATGCGAAGGTTGTGGTCTGAAAACAGCCGTCTTAGCTCTCGGATGTTGTTCAATCTGAGAATCAACTCACCTTGATGGCCATTCATTCTTGAGCTGCAAGAGTGCTTCACGACACTTGTCATGATAGGCCAGCTCCGCGTCCAGAAAGGCGCCCAGGTCAGCAACGGCTTCTGGGTCGGTGTTCCGAATGTCCTCCATCCGTCGTTGCACGTCGTCCTCGGATTCTTCATACTTTGCTTTCTGCGTCCGCAATTCTTCTTCCACTCGGAAATCCTCCTTTTTGGCCTTTTGCATCTTGGCCAAGGACGTGTCGTAGGCCAGTCTTCGCGTCTCCAGCTTCTTGCGGGCGGCCTGGTATTCCTTCATCTGCACAATCGACCTCTCCAGAGATTCGAGCCAGCAGCTAGTGGCCGCCGTAATGTAGGCTTCTTGAGCTCGAGCGATTCGTTCTTGGGTCCTGCCAAACACTGTGCCACCAACCGTCAGCAACGCCGCGCTCATCCGAGGAAGACAGACGGACTCGTCAAGCATTGTCCAAATTCAGAATCGGCCTCAAAGTCCTCGCCGTGCGATATCATGGTGCCGCCCAAGTGTGCGATCGGGAGCGTCTTCTCTTTGCCTTCGACCTCGGCCCGCTTCGAAACGGTCTTGATGTACGCGTTCATCGACTTCTGCAGCTTTTCCAACCCTATCTGCACGTCAGATCACCCATGTCCTAGGCACGAACACGTTGCGCAGCTCGGCCGAGGCGCTACACACCTTCTTGACGCAAGCCCATCTCGACCTCGAGAGCCTTGAAGTCGTCGGACACATTGGTCTTCACCTCTCCCCCCATTCGTTCCCCAGCCCATTGCTTGAATCGATCAATCTTCTTATTGACATTCATGACGGCGGCGAGGTCGAGGGATGCGTGGGAGCGGTGCAGAATGAGAATACGACGCTGGGACGAAACGAAATGCTCAAATGGGAAGCAGGTGCAGCTTGTTTATCAGCGTCCGGAAACAGCGGAGATCACAGATGACCGCAGCTCCGTTGTGTGACAAAGGATGGACCGCGATTCGAATGGAAAAACGATCGTCTGCGCTTGACCGCGAGGACAGAACCACAGAAGAGGTGCAGAATCGTCGGCCCTTGATTCACCTGGTATGAGAAGCAAGTTTCAAAGTCGGACCAGGGATCGCCACTACCCCAAAGAAAATGCACGTCCACTCCGCTCAGGATCCCCTGACCGACCTGAGACAGCCCACCCTCGGAACAGGGTTATGTGCGGCCACCGCACCTGTTCAGGGCATTGCGGCCCGGCCTGATCTTTGTGCGAGTATTTTGGTTCACGTCGTCCCCTGCACAGCCGCCGAGCTCCTTCTTGCTTAGCCCAATTTGCCCTCCACGGCGTTCTCAATCCACATCCTAGTTGAAGCTGACATCTACATTGTGCTTTCATATGGGTAGGAACCAAAAGACAGGCTTGCACAACCACCTGTTGCTTGTGTGGTGATTGACTTGGTGAATATTTGACACCCACAGCGGCATCACCGGCCCAGAAAGCCGCTCAATCGGCTCGGTCGGGTTCACTATCTGCCTTTTTGGACCCCGTGACAGCTTAATGCCTCATACATTGCGCATCCATCCCATCAGCATCCTCCTCCTCCCGTCATCCCCTATCTGTCTGTCTTCAGGCCATCTAGTCCTTCGTCTTCTGGGTACCGCGCAGCAGACCAGTCCTTCTGGCAGCAATGAGACCGGCCTTCTGACCCTGTGCAGCATATCTTGAGATCGTAGAAGCCTTGCCAATGTGTTGATGGTTACCACCACCGTGAGGATGGTCGACCGGGTTCATGGCAACGCCACGAGTCTTGGGCCATGAGTTCCGCTTGACGGCGAACTTGTGCTTCGCTCGAGACGCCTCTGCAGCAACAGTTAGTTTCAATCCATGCTGTCTTCACTCTCGTCACCCAGACACATACTGAGCATGGGCTTGTCTGTCCGGCCGCCACCTGCCACAATACCAATCATGCCTCTCGCCGAGCTGAGCACCACCTTCTTTGCACCGCTGGGCAACTTGACTCGAGTCTTGCCCTCGTCCGGGTTGTGTCCAATGACGGTGACATAATTGCCAGATGTCCGGCCCAAAGCACCCCGGTCTCCGGTCTTCTCCTCAACGTTGGTCACCACCGTACCCTCCGGGACGGCGCCCAGGGGAAGGATGTTGCCGACCGTCAAATTCGCGTTCTTCCCGGCGTAGATGAATTGACCCGTGTACATGCCCTCATTCGCAATGAAGGTTTCCGTTCGGTCTTGGAACTTGTATGGGTTTCGGAAAACAACCCTGGCCAGCGGTGCTCCTCGACCAGGGTCGTGGATGATATCCTTCACAATGCCTCTGATGTATCCCTTTGATTCTGCAAAGTCGAGCGTTCGGAACTTCGCAGGGGCTTTGTTCAGACGAGTATGAGCCGTGAAGATGGAACCGCGCCCTTTGCGCTGGTTCCTGATGACTCGACCCATGGTGCAGCGAGTCCGCAAAAGGTGGTGAGTGTCGCTCCAGACTGCTGAAATGTTTTTGGAAGTCTTTGTGGGAGCGGGGCTTGGCGTTGGCTTGCCAAGGTTGGAAAATCGCCGAGCCTGGTACACCCACCAGGTTTGGAACTCGACCAAGTTTCGGATCCCATTTACCAATTGATGCAGTCTGTTTGCCGCCGCAGCCATGCCCGGTGATCGAAATCTAGGGAGCTCTCAAATCTGATGTACTACGTTTGCGGTGTTTGGAACAGAGGCAGTGCCAATCACGTGACCGCATTGCCCCTGGCACTCCTGCAACCGCTGTAAGCGTTGTCGTCTTCAGCCGCTTTGCGTAAGGATAGCCTGAGGTATGTGTCCTTTTTTTCTGTAGCGAAGCTTCTGTTCTTGGATTTGATTCGACTGGTTACATCCGTGATGGCTGAAGCGATTGGATTGGCCTCTGGTCAGCACCTCGCTCTACGAAGCTATTCAGAACTCCAAGAGTCAACGCAAGACTACACTCGACCTCAGAGGGTGTCGGCTCCTTGAAGGCTGTTTTGAACTCTCTGAGAGAACAGCTTGACGGTCACGACGCTGACACCAGACTTGAACCGTTGTACAATTGCGCAATGATTTGTCAAGGGCTTAGCGAGAGCTTAGCGAGATGCTTGCAGCGTGTACTTCTCACTCTGAAGGATGGCAAGGACAGCGTACGAAATTGGATTAAAATGCGATATTGCGAGAAGACATTCGACGATATTACAAAACGGCTCGCCGGGCATAAGGCCATGCTCGTTGTCGCCCTCAACTCGGTGAATCTGTAAGTTTAATGTCCCAATACCTGTCCATCTGGTTCTAATGCGCTCAGACATGATCAACTCATGACCAAGGATGCTCTCGGCAATCTCAAGGGCTGATTGAACGAACAAGAGAAGACCTTCAGGACCAGCTCGAAGATGTACATGCAGCCATCGCCACGGCAGACGCGTCCCAGAAATAAGTGCTTAACGAGGACAAGACTTCTGTCATCGAGCGCAATGAAGCAGGTCAAGGCGCTCGCCTCCTTGCCAGGACGGATACGTCGAGCCCACAATTCAGTCTGTCTGTTGTTGACAACAGGGCAGCGCTTGGAGCTGTGATGGCCGCCGGCATTCATACTCCAGAAACTTTGCAAACGCTGATCGCAAGCTCTCGAACGTCCGATTTGGCACGAGCCCTTGAAGAACTACAGTCCTAGTCTTCACGTCTCACTGCCGCAGGTTTGCAGTCTATGCTACGGAATTCATCATGGGGAGGACTGAACCTCAACAAGATGGTTCGCTTTCAGCACCCCTTATGGCAGATTTGCCTGCTTTGGATCGCAATGCTGCGCTATCCATTGAATCATGGTACGAGAGGTCACCTGCAGGTTGCATGAAGAGAGTTCCACCAAGAGTGACGAGAAAGAAGAGTATTAGAGGCACATAACCATTTCTCAAGAACTAGCTCCAGGTATGATGAAGTTCCTTCTTGCTTCAAAGGTTGGCAGCATGCCCGTGCCAACCAACAGCATCCTCAGCCTGTCATCAAGGAGCCCAAACAGTAGACGAATGGCCATTCGTCATGTTTGGCTCGACGGGTGTTGACGTATCAAATCCCATGCCGCCCGCATCCTGAACCTGGTCGACCAGGAAATGTATCGGGATGCCCCTTATAAGGACTCGACCCGTCATCGGTGCGGTTATTCGTTGACCGTGCCGTCGAATTTCGTGAGATGGCTTCCCCTTGATGAACCAAGCAAGCTGAATTGGTTGATTGATTCTATCCGGCCTTCAAGGCTTCCGCTAGCGTGTGCCAAAAATAGCGACAGGCCTGCAGGGTTCCACAGTGATGGTAACCGCCAAGGTCGCCTCAGGTTCAACCCGCTCATGAACAGGCTGCAATGCCACCAAATAGTTTGAACCTCTCTCCGCGCCGGTCCTGGCTCCACTAGAAACCTGTCATGGATCATATGCAGCTTTTCACTCAACGTTCAGCGAAATCATCAACTTGGACATCTCCGCTTCTCCTGGGAGAGCTTCTGTCTACTTTATATAGACTATGAGCTAAGTACACACCATCTTCAATCTCAGACAATAGTGAAACAGGAAAGGCAATCAGGGATGACCACGGGACAGTCACGTGGCTCTCCATCAGAGTTCTTGACAAAACCTTGTTTCATGCGTAATACTTGGATTCCCAGAATCCTCCTTCACATATTGATATCCTCTCTCCAGAAACCTCGGTCTGAAGCATGGCAAGTACCATCGCCATCAGGGACAATGTAGCGCAAGCTGGAGCTACCCAAATTAACAACGTGAACTACACCACCAGTAAGCTGAATATGACGTTGATGATCCTCTACCAACAGTACCTGGAACAAGCGCTAATACAAAGGTGGGCATAAAGCCTACAGTACTGAGGAATTGAATTACCAGTGCCTGCATGCTTTACGTTGTCCAGACTCTCACGCCGTTAGAACTCGACTCCTCTATAACAAGGACAAATTATCGCGTGGATCATTTGACTGGATCCTTCGAAATGCAGAGTACATAAGTTGGCGAACCCGGGACGATGTCGGGTTGCTTTGGATCAAAGGTGATGCCGGAAAAGGGAAGACCATGATGGCAATGGGCCTGATTGAGGAGCTCTCAATGGAGCTGCAAGGCTCCGCTACTATTTGCTATTTCTTCTGCCAAAACACAGACGATGAACTCAACTCCGCAATCGCGGTCGTCAAGGGTCTGATCTTGCGACTAGTCACCCAGGGAAAAGCCCTGATGCACCACTTGCGAAGGAGGTGGGATTCCACAAAGAGAACGTTCACCGAAGATATCAACTCATTGCTAACGCTCTGGAATATATTTTTGGAGATCCTCAGCGATCCCGTGCACGGAACCGTCTACGTCGTCGTGGACGCACTCGATGAATGCGACACTACGCAGATGCATCATCTCCTAAAACTTATTGTTCGGACCGGTCTCGACTTCCCATCCAGGATCAAGTGGCTTTTGACAAGTCGACCCTTAGAGAGTGCGGAACGTCTGCTGCAGCTGGGGCCGGATCAGGTCAAAGTCAGCCTTGAATTGAATTCGGCTCATGTGTCGATGGCAGTCCGAAACTACATTCGCTTCAAGGTTGACGAGCTGTCCAAGTATCAGAGATACAGCAAAGCGCGTCGAGACGAGGTGGAAGCTATCCTCACCCAAAAGGCCGAAGACACCTTCTTGTGGGTGGCTTTAACATGCAAGAGTCTTGAAGATGTTCCAGAGGAGAACGCCGTGGCTAATATCCAAGAGTTGCCTCCTGGCTTACCACCTCTGTATGACCGCATGATGCGGCACATTACGACTGGAAATCCGGAAATTGGGGCCATGTGCGAGAAAATACTCGGAGCGATGGCTCTGGCTTACCGTCCCCTGCACCTACAAGAGCTGGGACATATTGCGGACTTGCCAGAAGATATATGCAATAATCTACAGACCATGGGTGATCTCGTGCAACGATGTGCGTCATTCCTGAAAGTGCGAGAGAACATTGTTTACTTTGTTCACCAATCAGCCAAGGGTTATATGGCCGTGGGGGAGGGCCAGGAATTTCTCAAACAGCGCTATGGACATGACTGGATCGTTTCCAGATGCCTCGCCACCATGTCTAAGTTCTTAAAAGGTCAATATTGCCGGGTTATCGACACCTGATTCTAAGCTTTCAGATGTCCCGGTGGGAATAAGGCATGGGCTAGCTGCACAACTAAGCTATGCTTGCTGCTATTGGGTGGAACATCTTACCCAGGTTGAAAAATCATCACTTACCAAGATCGCTCTCGCAGACGGTGGAGCGGTAGACCACTTCCTCAGAGAATTGCTGCTCCAGTGGCTGGAAGCCCTCAGCCTCATCGAAAAATTACCGGACGCTATTAAGCTACTAAAGACACTGAGAGCTCTCGTTGATGTAAGCGCTACGACGTTCAAGATCATACGCGTTCCTAGCTAACAGATATTCCAGCAGTCTGAGACCAATTGCACACTGAATGCTTTTGTTCAGGACGCTATCCGATTCCTCATGCAGGCCAGATCAAGGATAGAACAGTGGCCTCTACAGACGTATAGCTCTGCATTGTTGTTTAATCCAAGAAAAAGCCTGGTGAAGAACCAAAACCTGGACAAGATCCCCGAATGGATAAAGCGAACCCCAGAGGTTGACGAGGATTGGCATTCTTCACTGCAGACGCTCGAAGGCCATTCCGACCTTGTCAAGGCAGTAGCATTCTCACCTGATGGCAAGTGGCTTGCCTCTGGATCCTGTGACAAGACAGTCCGGCTGTGGGATGCAGCAACAGGCTCGTTATACAGCATACTGGAGGGTCATTTCGGCCAGGTCAACGCAGTTGCATTCTCACCGAATGGCACGCTGGTTGCCTCTGGATCCTATGATCATGCCGTCAGGCTGTGGGATACGGCCACCGGCTCCTTATGCAGGACACTCAAGACTTATTCCTGTGTCAACGTCGTTACATTCTCGTCCGATGGCAAGCTGGTTGCCTCTGCATCCGGGGTCCAGGAGATCATGTTGTGGGATACAGCAACAGGCTCGTTGTACAGCACACTCCACGGTCCTGCCAACTGGTCCACAGCGCTTGCATTCGCACCCGATTGCAAGCTGGCTGCCTCTGCATCCGACCACCAGACCGTCAGTCTCTGGGATACAGCAACACGCTCCTTGTACAACACACTCGAGGGTCATTCCCGGGTCGCCGCAGTTACATTCTCACTCGATGGCAAGCTGGTTGCTTCTGCACTCGGGAACCGGACAGTCAGGTTGTGGGATGCAGCAACAGGTTCGCTATACAGCACACTCGAGGGTCACTCCGACGAGGTCAACGCCGTTGCATTCTCGCCGGATGGTACGATGGTTGCCTCTGCATCCCGAGACCGAACAGTCAGGTTCTGGGATGCAGCAACAGGTTCGTTATACAACACACTCGAGGGTCACTCCGACCAGGCCAACGCAGTTGCATTCTCACCGGATGGTAAGCTGGTTGCCTCTGCATCTCATGACAAGACAGTCAGGCTATGGGGTACAGCAATAGGCTCCTTACACAGCACACGCGAGGGGAATTCTAATCCGGTCACGGCAGCTGCATTCTCACCCGATGGTAAGCTGGTTGTCTCTGCATCCCGGGACAAGACAGTCAGGCTGTGGGATGCAGCAACGGGCTCCTTATACCGCGAGCTCAAGGGTCACTCCGACGAGGTCAACGCAGTTACATTCTCGCCCGATGGTACGCTGGTTGCCTCTGCATCCGGTGACCATACCGTCAGGTTGTGGGATGTAGCAACAGGCTCGTTGTACAACACACTCGAGGGTTGTTCCGGCGCGGTCACCGCAGTTGCATTCTCACCCGATGGTATGCTGATTGCCTCTCCGTTCCGGTCCTGTACGGTCAGACTGTGGGATACAGCAACAGGCTCCTTATACCGCGAGCTCAAGGGTCACTCCGGCGCGGTCAACGCAGTTACATTCTCTCCCGATGGTAAGCTGGTTGCCTCTGCATCCCTTGACCATACCGTCAGGCTGTGGGATGTAGCAACAGGCTCTTTACGTAGCAAACTCAAGGGTCATTCTGGCAGGATCACCGCACTTACATACTCACCCGATGGTAAGCTGGTTGCCTCTGCATCCCATGACAAGACTATCAGGGCTGTGGGATACAAAAAAAGGCCAATTGTTGTTGGTTCGCCAATTATCTGCCATCGAAGTGATCGAAATTCCGAATGCAACTCATCGTTTAATATTTTCTGCCGATGGGGCGCACCTTGCTACGGACCACAGGTATTTGAAGCTCGAACACGTCCCTCGGCGAGGATCCTCTCTGGATTTGCAGCCATCTGATCCGCTGTTCATCAGGTAACAATGGATATCGTACGGGGGAAAGGATATCATATGGCTCCCTCCGGAGTATAGACCAGATTGTTATGACGTTAACTTAGAGGGAATCTTATGGTCTTTGGTTTTGCATCTGGTCGGGTTGCATTCATGGAGATCGACAAGGCGGTCTACCAGTAGTTACTTATTTGTTCGTTCTCGAACCAACGCAGGCCATCTTTTGCGGGCTTTATATTAGAGAATGGTGTTTCCTCATCCTTTAGGTACAGGCCACCGGGTGGCAAGGGCTGTCCATTGCCAACCATCCTTCAGTCTGGACTTCCCGAAAGAGCAAATATGGCCGCTAATTTTGAGCACACAATCCCCACACGTGTACACTGCCTTGGCCCAAGTAGTTCAAAATAAAACTGTGATCTTGTCCTTGAGAAGTCGTGGAATGCATTTTCAAGGTCAAATGGGTTCCTTGGATCCAACATCGACAGGCGGTCAGAGTCACGTGCTTACACGTGCTGACCAAATATCCTGCACTTTTTAAGAGCCTATAAAATGCAAAGAATGGAACATTACAGCACAACGCGGGTTGTAGGGAAATCTGCTGCCGAATTTGGCGGTTTGTTCCGCCGCTTTTGGCGGTATTTTTCCCTCTGTGCCAAGACACCGCTTCCGTTCTCAAAACATTCTCATCGGACAAGTCTCTGATTTCCTCAAAGCTCTCCTGGGATTGTGGCATCTACTTCTGCCTGCCATGCATAGATTTAACAGGCGAGATTCGGCCAGACGGCAATCAGGTGACGATGGCTACCTCAACGTGTGTCGTCACTAAGTGTTGAACACTATGAATCCTGGAGAGATGGTAAATCAAGCGCTCTGATTGGCTGTGAGATTTGCCATCGCCAAGATCTTGAGTACTGCAGCCAATCACAGCGCTGGACGGCTGTCTCATCATTCATTTCTGTGAATGATCCTGCCAAGCACTTCTGGCATACCAGACACATAAATATCTGCTGCCCAGGCACCCTCAGACATCAATCACATCCATCTCACTCATACTCACACTTTCTCTCTGTCTTGGCGTTGTCTTGGCGCTATTTCTCAGTTATCCAGCTATACATCACGTGACCATCTCACCATCACCAGGTCAACTGGCTCCTCATCCTCAGGGTCAACTGGCTCAGGGTCAACTGGCTCAGGGCACCATCACCAGATCAATTGCTCAACAATGACGTGACCAGTCCATCCTTTGGTCAACACTAAGTCACGTAGAAAGGCGCGTCATTCTTCATCTTTTCATCACTCTTCATCTCCAACGAAGCTTTCTCACCACTCTTCATTCCAACAAATATCGTCCACTGGCTGGCCGTTGCGCCTTCTCTTTCCGCTCACTTGTCCTCTGCCGCCACTCCTACGCCTGCTTCGTACGCCTGCTGGTGCTCGCCTCTACTCTCTGTCTCTCCACTTCGCTTGTCATACCTACCTCCCACCGTCCTATCAACCGCCATGGAACCCCGTCCAGAACCTACACCCAAGCAGGCCAGCTACAAAGAGAAAGCCGCATCCGACTGGGATTTAAACGATCTGCTTGCATGGATCAAAGACAAGCGACCGGACCTGCTCGATGATGACAACACTGGGAATCTCAGAAAGGAAAAAATGTCAGCGAAGACTTTCTTGCGTTTTGCTGGTGACTGGGAGTTCTTCCGAAAGGGTTACAACATACCTACCGAGACAGCCGTGGATTTAGCGGATCTATCGACAGAGCTCGCGGAAGAGGAGAAAAGGAGTAAGTTACTATCTTTCATGTCATGCACATCACGTAGACAGCAAACTAACAACCTCACAGGAAACGGACAGCAGGCCGAAGATGTGGAGATGCCCGACGCCGCCGATATGAAGAGTAAGTTACTATCTTTCATACCATGTTCACCACGTAGACGGCAAGATAACAACCTCACAGGACCGAGGAGAGCAGCAGATGCTTTCAAGGGCGGAATTCGGTACCACTCCCCACAGCCTCTTCTATATACGAGCGGTGCGAACTGGGTATTTCAGCCGCACCCGGAACTATACAAGACCATTGCACCGAACGTTCTCGAACACTACATCAAATACAAGGAAAATCAAGTTGACAAGACATACGCACCCATCTATTTCTATCTGGGGGGCGCCGGAACTGGAAAGTCGAGACACGGCTCAGAATTCGCCTCTTCGGTCCAAAAAGCAATCGAGCTCCACCCTGAACACCACCTCTACCATGAGCTTGCGCAAAGATTGAAAACGGCCTATGTGTTTCATGTTTCGTTTGAGAACGGGACACCCTTGACGTCTGAAGAAGAGGGAAACCCGTGGTATGCGGTTGGTGTCAGAATGCTGCACCAGCTACTTGGCGGGGATCTTGAACTTATCAGCAGCAAATACGTCGCAACACCTGGTGACGTTTTCCGACTCGTCGCAGCAGCCGAAAATGTTGACCTGTACAACGACTTCACTGGAATTTTGGTTGTTGACGGAATTCAAAAAGCCATTGTGGGGGACGGTGACAGGACGAATAAAGACAGTCGCTTTTATCGATTCTTGGACCAAATTGGTAGTTTAACTTTAATGTCCCGCAGGCCTTCCGACATTCAAGGGGGAAATTTGAGGCGAACACCCTTCATCATGGCTTGCCTCACTGCGACCTACCTTGGGCCGACACAACAATTTTTGGCCGAGACCCACCGCAAGCGCGTATATCTACCACTCAACCGGTTACACGCGCCGACTTGGAAGGATGACAACTCGAAAGTCCTCAACGACGATCCCGGCACCCGTCTTCTCGTGAATGACGTTGGTGGGCACGCGCGGGCAATAGAAGCAATCGCCGACGAGCTGGCTAAGTATCCAAATGGGTCCCAGCCAAATATCACCGAATTGGCCGATATTATCATCGTCAAATTCAAGGACCGCTATGACGCAGTCATCTCCATGATGGCAGACAACATCCTCCCTGTCGTACAGACTGTCCTCTCTAGAAAACCGATTCAGCTCCGAGGATTATCCCTGAGTCGGAGTTGCGGTGGGAGAATATCACCGCGTATGGGCTTCTCTGGTTTGAAAAATTTGAAGATTCCGATCCCCTACAGAGTTACAATATGTCGGGGTACCTTGTAGCCCCCTACATCTGGCTCTGGCTGTTTGCTAGGTCGATACCCCCGGACAACACCGAGCCCTTTGGCAGGTTCCTAAGGCAATGGGTATTCAACGATTACCAACAGCTTCTTCACCTTGAAGCAGGCAAAGGACAAGACGGAAAAGTCACTTGGCAAAACTTCGAGACATTCTGTTGCTACTTTCGCATTTTGCGTTCGCTAGGATTTGGAGATGGACAGGAGGTGGCGTTCAAGCACTTGCACTCAGGGTGCAAATTGCGAGATGACAAAAAATACGGTGGTGGTGAATCGACACCTTGATTCCGCAGAAGCGGCCCACCAATACAGCACCAAGGGGACGTCAACCACCGATGTCATCACCACACATGACGGAACTTTGGACACGGACGACCAGTTACTCTATGTCATCCTCAACGCTCCGAGCGCGTCGGCCGGCGATTTCTTCCTCAGTATCTGGACGTCCGTACGGCGACCTAGGGGTTTTGAGAGCGAAACTGTGCGCGAAGTAGGACAGTGCAAATTTGTCAAAGCGAAGTTGAACAAGGAAACGTACACTGAAGAGAGGAATAAGTCTGCTGGGCGGGACGATTTCTTTATGTTGTACACACAAACCGAAAGTCTGGATGACATGGTCTTGCCAGACCGGTCCGGGCTTGTTGATAAGAGTTGCTGGATGTCCTATTTCGGTCCATTTGCCGGTCGTGCCTACATAGCGTCGCGGCGCGGCACAAGGGACGAGGCGGAAACGTCAATGGTGTTGTGACTGATCAGTAGAGCGCTTTCTCGAGGTTTAAAGGGATGAAGGTAGTCATGGTAAAATTGAAACTGGACGTGAATTCACACAAATGGCCGCCGATGAGTGTCTTGATGTCCCTTTAAATAGACGACTAACTGAGGGCTACTACCCCAAAAAACAGCTAGGCTTCTCCGGTACAGGGTTCACAATCCCAGCGCACCCGCCTGCTGATTCCTTCCTCGTGCCCCCTCTACTGCTTTGAGCCCTGACATTAAAGGCAGTTATGGACCATCAGAGGCATTCTCCGTCGTCGGACGAAGTGCCGTTCGTCTGCGCCCTTGGCCAATGAGAAGGCGCAGACACGCTGGACACATGTTGGGTACCGGACCCCGGCTGCGTCATGGGAAGCAGGGCAGGGGGCCAGAATGGAGAGAGGAGGATCGACGTAGGGGAGGATGGGAGGGAGGTTCTTATAGCGACGGTAAAAGCGGCGAGTGGCAAGCCCTGGCCGCCTAAACCGGAGGCGGATTTCTCGGTCAACGACTTGACTTTGTAAAATCTCGGTCGTGATGAGGAATATCATCCAAGAGACCGGCTAGAGGCCGGCTAGACCAGTGTGGTCGGCGCATCTGAACGTTCAATGGTGCACGGCCAGTCTCTTTACCGCTGCCTCGAGATTCTATTATCATCACACGCCATGGCCGAGTTTAGAATCTTGGCTTTAATCTTTTCGTCTTCGTTCCTGTCACGACGCTTTGCTTTGCCATGATCTGGTGAGCGGATGCTTGTTTCCTCTCGTCATTGTCGCCACCGTCACGAATGGTCTTTAGAAATCTTGAGAAATTGTGGGGAACCGATTTGAGGATCGCATCTGGAAAGGAATACGGCGCAGCTTCTTTTGATTTTGCTTTCCCTCCCTCCTCCACAGCTCAATGCAGGTCGCAGGAATCTGTCACCGAATCTGGCGGGTGGTGCCGCTGCTTTTGGACACAGCTTTGTGTCGGGAAGACTGCTAGACGTGCACATTTCAAAATAGCTTCGATCCTTGAGACAGAATAGGAACCTGCCTGTGACCATGCAACAAGAAGTTGCCTTCCACAGCGGAGAGTGAAGTGGTTGTGATAAAAGGGGCTAGTGTATGCTTGGCGGCCCAACCGCCCGACTTGAGGTCGCAACATCATCCAGGTCAAAATCTTCAGAGCAAAGTCAGCCACTTTCCCACCATCTCTCGCGGAGGTCTGCATCGCATTTGCATGTTGCAGGTGATTGCCTCCAGCTGGATATTGACCGCCTCAGGCTCAAGAGACTCCCCTCTGCGAAAACTGTGTCATGATCGATATTGAGCGAGCTTTGGTAAGTCACGCAGAGTAAGCTTTCAATTCATGGTGTCGTGATCGTCGTCGGTTCTATTGTTGGTGGTTGGTGCTGGCGGGGTCAGTCACTCTGGTGTTGTGCATCAGCCAGAAACCTCCTCAACGTAGAGCCTGCGAGGACTTGGCCGAGTTTGCACCGTCAGAACCGGATGGGACGCAATGACGAGTGTTGTTCGGGTCATCTGGCTTGCTTGCCCCTTTTCCTACACCTTTATTCGTTGATCATTTCGCTGTCCATGGCTTCATTTCTCGCTTACGACCACAGCCCCCGGACATGTCACAATGTTGTCGATCTAATCAGCAAATACCTTGGCCAGGACGAGAGCCGGCGAAATAATCTCAGTTATGCCAGAAACAACCACGAGGTTACATGAAAAACGGTCTTGATATAGAAGACCTCCTCATCTGATCTGGTGCCGACCCTAACAAGTGATTACGGCTCCTTCACCGGCTCCATGACCGAGTGGTCACAACTGTCTCATTTTCACCATCGCTGAGCTGGGATTAGGAGCCGTTCATCTGGAATGCACGAGTCCAGCGAATCCCTCGGAGAAGCCCGCGCTGATGGTTCAGCCTGCAGGTGTGCAAGCGAGTCAACAAAGAGCCCGACAGACGACCCACCATTACTTTACCGCGTCAAAGCGTTTACTGAGGTATTGACTCTGGATGTTCACCATATCTATGCTACCGAGGCCGAGGCCGCCCAGATTTTCACCCCGGATGAGCGTGTGGACAAGCTTGGCATTCTCGACCCTCCGCTCTGAGGCCTGCAGTAGCGAAGATGGACATGCTCGTCCCAAAGATCGGTGGAACAAGGAGGGCGGCAGTGTATGGCCTCCCACGGCATTGGCGAGCCAGGCGTGGTCCAGCGCAGGGACAGAGAAGGGACGACGTTGATTATCATGATGGATGGGTCCATGCTCCGACGCGTAGCTTTTGTGTGCCAAGTTGGTGGTGTACCACTTAGCTCAGACCGCCGTTCATGTTCGGCTGGCCTTCTAAAATTCCAGACCTCCATATACTCGCCACATTTCCGCTCCCATCGCCAGAGAGCACAACCACGTCGTCTCTCCGTCTCTCCCTCCTCCCATCCCTCCTCCCTCTTCGCCGCCATGGCTGACTCGGACTCTTCATCTTTGTCTTCGGCGCCGTCCACGGACGACGAGGAGATGGCGCTGAAAATGATGAAACCGACTGGGTTGGATCGATATTTCAAGCCGGTGCCGAAGAGCGAGTCCACACCTGAACCACCCAAACGCGCGCCATCCCCTCCGCACGAGTACACATTGGCAGACAACGAGGCCATCCCGTTCCTGGTGATGCTTAGGAGTCGATTCCACGACGCGTTTCCGAAGTCACTGCCCCACTATGGACCTCAAGACATTGAAAGAGGCGTCTCTGGCGAACTGCCGGACGACCAGGTGGAGAGATTACTGTGTAATTTGTTGGGGCTCGTGTTGAACAGGAAAAAAGATGTCGAGTCGGTCTCCCTATCCACGTGCGGCAATGCGCCAGCGACGCGAGATTGTCAGCGACTGACCATACTTTTTGCAGGCGAGGACACTACGGACGAGCGCTGGAAGAAGCTGTTGCGAGTAATCAGAATCAATGGCCGACTGCATGGAAGGGCGTGAATCCGCTGCATGGCGGAAAGAACTTCAACAACATGACTCCGGAAGAGCGAGTAAGAGGCTCTACACAATTCGGCCGCAGGAAGATGCTAAAATTGTCTCGCAGCTCACGCTCTTGAAGGCCCTGGCGCTCTGGGCGCTGAATTCGTCCGACACCATGCAGGCATTGATCAAGGAGTCGTACAAGCAGACGCGTCGAGACGATGACCGAAACCAACCACGGAGTGTGCAACCCTGGTTCTCGGACTCGTATCGGCGCAAATACTGGCTGATCGAAGGCCTCGAAGATTCGCACTTCCGCATATACAGGGAAAACGACGGAAAGACGGCAAAGACGAATACGTGGTTCAGTGTTGCCGGGACCATTGACGAAGTCAACGCGCTTGCCGACAAGTTTGCAGAGGAGCATACTCAAAATTCCAAGGTCATCAGCGACAAGTTGCGATCGGCCATTCCGAGATTTGAGGCGGGCGAAGAGGTACGGTGCCCTGGTCAAGACATGAGTGGTGATACTGACGAGGGTTGCAGAAACGCAGACGCCGCGACTATCGTATGGCACGAAAAGTCGCATTCGCTCGGCCCGAACCTGGCTTTTCTCTGTACGAAGGACGGACCAGGGGGAAGAGAATGAGGTACACATATGATGACGATGAAGACGATGGATCAGACGCATATTCCAGTCGCCGGTCGACGAGGATGGCCACCCCTGTCGAGTCAGGCCCCACGATTACTGCCAGTGGGAGGCAGGTCAAGTCCCGCGTGGGCGGGTTGTACGGCGAGAGTATGCTGACCGACCAACGCAAAGAACTTGAGCGGGCGATGGGAGAAGGGGAGGCGACCGAGACGAGTGACGATATGCCGGCGACGATCCCCAACGGACGAGTGATGCGGACGGCGAGGTCCGGAAGAATTGTGAAGAGCACGAGCAAGATGTACAATGCGGAGCCCGGTTCGGACAGCGAGGAGGCACAGTTGTCTGGAAATGAATGGAGTGGTAATGAGGACGAACCAGATGAATCAGAGCCGGACTTTGATGCAGGGGACGAGGACGAGGACGAGGACGAAGACGAGGAGATGATGAGTGATGATGGCGGCCTGGACCCGGACGAATTGGCCCAGGCAGAAGAATACCACAACGATACGCAGCAACAAGAAGGAGAAGAACAAGACAGTCTCGTCGTGCAGTTAAGGTACCGAAAAGAAAAGGGTCCAGCGCCCGTCACGGCTGGCCCAGAGTCCGGGGGTGTCCAGCAGGTCCAGAATCACGATCAAAGGACCGTGAACGGGATCAACGAAGCCGAGCAGAAGGGCGTTGATACTCCTGTTGGTTTGCCGGGCACGCCGTTCCACCAGGAGCCGGTACGCGATGATATCAAGAATGAGCCGAATGGAAAGCAGAAGCTGTCGAGCGAGACGACAGCCAGGCAAAATGGTCTGGACTCCGGCCATCCTTATTCTTCAGCGTCACAACCGCAACCGGCGCCACCCCCACCGCCGCAACCGATGGATGTCTCTTAAGGACCGATGGTGTAGTTGGAAGCAGGGCCGTCAGGATCAATCGGCGGCGATCCCTCACTTACGAGTCGGCATCTGCTGCATACACGACTCGACTCGACGTGGAAGCAATTGCAGATGAACCGGCGTTCAAATCAGCGAGCTATGTTGCATGGCATCCTCCAGATGGGATGAATTGAACTAGACTGACACCGGACTGGATGGAATTCAATGTGATGCAATTCACGAGCCATGAATATACGAATGTCGTTATGAAATATGGGGATGGCAAGCACCAAGATACTTTAGCAAAGCTATTGTCGATAGACATGTAGAAATACATGTTATGTGCACCTTCATAATGGTTGTACTAGAATCCGACGTATGAGAAATTTGCATTCAATGCAAAACCGGATGTGCTTTGCTGTGCTCTTGAACTCGGCCAAGGACGGAAATTTGAGAAATATGATTTCAATTATTCCATCACAGCTATCTGACCTCTTCACCTCGGCCCTTGACTCTCTACAACAGCTAGAACTTCACATAGTATACAGGCTCCAGTCGCCACCCATTCATGGATGATATTCATTAGGAGATTAGTCTCCACTTTCGAGCAATCTCTTCGCGGCGTGACGAAAGTGCTTTTCAGACACCCTTCATGAGTGTCGAGACCTGAAAGGGTAAAGAGAGGAGGTCGTGCTTAAAGAGAAGAAGGACACTATGGGGCCTCTGAAATGTCCACCCTGCAGACCTTCCCTTCCTCTGCCATCAAGCCATCGGCTGCAAGAACTTTTCTTGCAACAATTCATCCGCTCCAGGCCTTTTCTCGTGGTCGACTTCAAAGGTCTTGTTCATAAATTTCTTCGCGTCTTCACTGGCCACCTCGGGGATCGATGGCTTCTCGTTGTTGCTCCCCACGGCAAACAGGGTCTGCAGAGTGGTCATGGACGGGAAAGGTCTTGACCCGGTGAACATCTCCACAATGAGACAGCCAACCGACCAGATGTCGCTCTTGATGGATTGGCCACTTTGTCGGACCACTTCAGGAGCCATCCAGAAAACGCTGCCTTGCAGGGACGTCCGGGTGCCAGGAGTCGCGTTCATGCCATTGAAGTTTGTCTTTTTGGACACGCCAAAGTCTGAGATCTTCACGGCGCCGCGGTTATCGACGAGGATGTTGGCGCCCTTGATGTCCCGGTGAATGATGTTTCGCTGATGCAGATAAGACAGTCCTTCCAGGATCTGACGGGTGAAATTACGCACGAGCGGTTCCTGGAAAGTGTTGTACTGCTTGAGCATGCCGGCAATCGATCCTCCGGCCACATATTCGAGGAAGATATTGAGATGTTCCTCGTCGGAGGAGGTGCCCAGGTATTGCACAATATGAGGATGGCGTAAGCCTTGCAACAGCTCGATCTCTTGTTTCAAGGCGGCGATCATGCTGTTTTTCTTTCGGTCTCCTTCCGTACCTTTGGCCACATTGGGCAGTTCGACCTGTTTCACGGCCATGAGCTCGCCGGTGATGGCGTGGAGTGCGAGATAGACACTGCCGAAAGAACCTTCACCAATCAGATCGCCCTTCATCCAATTGTGCTTGTCGAAGCTGTTGCCCGCGAGGAAGGAGGTCAAGGCGGCATCTTCCTCCTCGCCGTCCTCGGCGACGATGACCGATAGGCGTTCATTGATGTTGTCGGTCCCCAGACCCCCGGGGCTCTCTTCGCTCTGGTTCGCCGAGTCAGAGCCACTGTCGAAAGAGACATAGGATTTGCGGTTGGGCTCGAGCGGAGACTCTTCTCGCAGAGGCTGGAGGGCCGATGAGGCGATCGAGTCTCTGAATGCGGCGCTGGGCAGGCCAAACCTGCTTGAAACGGACAGCGGTCGAGCCGCCACGCTTCTCGAGCCGGCCTGACCACCTTGACCCAGCCAGGCGTCGGCAATGCTCGGGATACTGGGGACCGGGGGAGCATCCTTCAAGCTGGAAGCGAGACTGACGTTACTCATCACACTGAGCCGGCTGGCCGCTCGACTCATTCGCTGCGACCGGCGGACGGACAGCCGCATGGTCTTTTCGATATCTTCCCGTTGATGGGCGGGGAAATACGAAGTCAGCTCCTGGACAATCATCTCACTCGGCGGTCGGGCCCCAAAGAATGACTTGAGCTTCGAGGCGGGAGTCGGGTGGATCCGGTATCGTTGTGCCTCTTGCCGATCGAAATCGTCGGCGGTGGGCATGATGTTTCGATTGCGATCGGTCGTCGTCACGGGCGACATGGGAGTTTGGATGTGGTGCCACGACTCGCCCGTGAGCTTCTGCAGCTTGATCTGGTTGCGCATGTTATTCGTGCTCAAGGCCGTGTTGTGCAACACCTGCGACTCATCGGTCGCCAATTTGGCCGCTTTTCGAAGTTCATCCATGTCCGGCGGGCCATCGTTAATTTTTCTCAGAATGAGTCGATTCCGTTCCGATCGGGTCGACTCATTACAGATGCGCATGAGCTCGTTGTCAGAGACCCGACGGCAATGGACCGGGTCGGCTTCCAGGCCGTCGAGGACATAGAAACAATAATTCCGGAAATGAGTCTCGGGCAACAGCAGCTTCTTCAGCACCGTCGACGTCACATCGTCGGCTGTCCGACAGTACTTGATGTTGACCACCTTGGTCTGACCGCGCGTGTGGATGATTTTGATCACCGGCGTATTCGCAGGGAGGCCGCCGGGCGTCAGCCCGTCGATGCTGGAATTTTGTCGGAGGTGAGCCGTTCTCGTCGTCTGAGAAGACACTTGAGGCGTCTCGGGACGGCGGCCAGACGTCGAACCCGCCGATCCGGGCTGACTGAAATAACCGGCGTTGGCTTCTCTTCGACCAGCATCCATCGGGCTGGCGGCGTAGCGAGGCCCTCTCAGGCCCACGCTGTGGGACTCGGCCAGGGGCGAGCTCGGCCTCGAACTGACCCTGATGCCCGTGCTTGCCGAACTGAAATTCTGGAGAGCCGAGGGGTCGAGGGGACGGGAGAAGCGCCTGGCACTGCCGTTGTGCGAACGAGAGGCATGAGTGCGTGGAGAGTCGGAAGAGGGCGGGGTGACAGTATATCCATCGAGGGCCGCCAGCGAATCTCGGTTCCTTCTCGTCCGCAACAAGGCGGATTTGTTGCGCAGTTGCTTGATCGCCACGTTGATTCTCACCCGGTCTCCAATCTTCTTGATGCCCATCTCGGATAGGATCTTTTGATCGCACTCCAGCAGACTCTCGCCCGTGAAGTTGTTGGCCTTGAATAAGGATTCGTATTGTCCACAACGGATCGTATGTAGCCATTCCCCCACCTTCTTCTCGTCCCACGCGCGGATCGCATCCAGGCCATCATAGACGTCGGAGAACTCGGAGTCAGTGGGCGAGGTGAAGAGGCCATCTTGTAACGCCAACGAAGACAACTGTGTCTTGTGAGACGACTCGGAAAAGTTGCGGGTGGCCATTTGCTGAGAGGAGCTGCTGATCGAAAGAGGAAATGGTGCTTTGGATGAGGCCAGCATCGCCATCGCGCCAATCGGTAAAGGGGGGTTCGCGACTCGACTGGGTGCTGCCACCAGTCTTAAAGAACGTCCATATCAGAGTTCACCAGACTCGGGAGACTGGACTCGCAGACAGAAGGTGTGTTTTTGAGAATATCGACCGCCCAGGCATGCGTGAAACAAGTCAATCAGAAGAGGGTCCCCTGAGGGTGAGTGGTGGTCCACAGCAGCAACTTTGCTCTGAACGACACGGGTTTGCTGGCCGTGGTCTGAGGCGGTGGTGGTCACTGAGTCAGGCTGGCAAGGACGTCGCACAACAGAGCGGCGCTGACTTGCGTCGCTGGGGGCAGATCCAAGAGCCCAAAACCGTCAGGAAAGACAAAGCGCCTCATCTGAAACGCGCGCCGAGCCATACAAGCCCGGTGTGAGCCAATCACCCGCCGCCGAGCAGTCTTCATTGTCCAGCTGGAGATGGAGCGAGGATCCTCGACTGTTTCGGCCCGGCGGCCACTGGCTGGGCCAGTTGCTGGTACAACTCACCTGCGCCCTTTGCCGCTGCCACCGTCCACACGCATCCTTTCGCCCCTGGTTCCAGACTCATTTTACGTGTTTTACCACAGAGGGACTGACGCAATCCCAGGGGTTGTCGATACGTTCGCCACTCCACGTGAAGTGGCTTTTGGTCGCCCTCCACGGCCCACTGCCGCCATAAGTACGTTGTCATCACGCTCCAGTCGTCATGGCCAAGCGCTCACGCGACGTCTCTTTCTCCCCTTCAGACGACGTGGCCTCCTTGGATGGTGACGGGTCTCCCGAGAGAGGCGAGTCTCGCAGTCCCGCCAAACTCAGCGCCACAGACATGACCATGTCGCAAGTGGCCATGCAATGCTCACTTCCTCCTCACCGGGGCCCTCTCGACTTTGCTACTATTGAAGATTTTGAGCTCCACTATGCAAAGGACCACTCAAACCGCTGTGTTTCGTGTGGGAAGAACTTCCCCACTGCTCATTTCCTCACCTTGCACATAGACGAAAACCACAACACGTTGCGCGAAGCTCGGCAAGCAAAAGGTGAGAAGACATATGCCTGCTTTGTCGAGGACTGTGACCGCATGTGCTCCACCCCGCAGAAAAGGCGACTTCATCTCATTGACAAACACTTGTTCCCTAAAATCTATAACTTTCGCATCGTGGACACCGGCATCGACAAGTCGACGTCGATGCTTCGCGAGGGACAGCGCCGGCGACTGTCGACCGCTCAAAAAAGCTCCGCTGTCCGTCAACGGCGTGGATCGACCAACCACTCTGATAACGCGACGCTCCAAGCTCAGCCCACTCCAATACGAGCATCAGCAAGACTGGACCTCCCCTCGACGACTTCTCCAGAGACCGCCGTGGGCGACCTTGAGCGGTCCATGTCCGCTCTTCAATTCGTCCCCCCCAGTGTCATGAATAAACAACGAACCCAGCGCCCATCGGGCTGACGTGGTAGCCACAATTTTTAATCCACCAACCGCATCATCACCATTACCTGGCCGGATTCGATCCCCGAACCCCGGAGGCCAGAGGTCAGAGGACATGGCATGCCAAAACGGAAGCAATATGCCACTCACCGCCGCTTGCCGGAAATTGGTCTCGCGAATTTGGCGGTGATGCTGCCGCTGCCGCCGCTTTTCGTGGCGTTCTTCCCTCAATGCTAGGACGGTACCGGGATGCCATCACATCCCCTTGAGAAAGAGTTACGGATGACTTGTTAGCAGAATAACGCCTTTGACTATCCTGGCCCGGCTATCGTGTTGGAACACAGGCAGGATGTCACATGATTGCCTTGCCTTCACTCCCACAACACCACCGTAAGCTGTCTCTTAGGATTAATCAACCAACTCATCTTGCTTGGTTCATATACCACGTCTGTCCATGAAGGGAGATCTACCCTACTCTCGACAACGGTCTCCTTTAGCCTCGTGTTAGACGCCTGAGCTTGACAGGCAGTTGGAAGCATGGTACCCAACCAGAAGTCTGACTGTCCTTCTCGTATTCCTCCTTTGGGTTGCGTTTTGGCCCTCATTTTGTCCAGCTTTGGTGTCCAGTTTGATGTCCGGTTGGGAGATGCCAAGTTGAGGCGCCAAGGGCTCGGTCTGTCACAGGTTCACCCGCCTGTTACACTATACAAGGCAAGGATTTCACCGATCGTTCAGCAAAATGATCTCCAACATTCTCGTCCTTTTAGGGGTGCTCTTTTTGGCTTATACAGACCCATCTGAACAAGCCCAATACGCAGAATCCAAACACGGGTGCGACAAGGATCAAGGACTGATGAACACCTGCCTCAAACGTTCCTCAACACCGGCGACCCATTTCCCACCAACCTAGGTCCACAGGCAAGGAGGCACTCCAAGAATTCTACTTGTAACACAGATAACATAACCTGTCAGAAAGACTCAGCATGTCAGAGCTAAGGCACCTCCAGGCGCGGGGCAATGAAACTTAGCAGGACTCGTGGTTGGTGCATGGAGCGGCGCCTTGGGACACGTGCCCGCCACAAGGATTCCACTGCCTCAGCCTTGCTGATGCCTTCAGCCCCAAGTTATGATGGCCTCTTGTCCGCTGCGACAGACTCCTTTGAGAGTCTAAACCTCTCCTCCATGCTATATTTTGATGGCTTCCTCCTACCAGGTCGGATGGATCTGTGCGGTCCGCACCGAGTACGTCGCCGCCTGCGAACTCCTCGATGAAGAATTCCAGACCCCACCACTCCCTCACCACGATGACAATGCCTATACCTGCGGCCGGATTGGAGACCACAAACTCGTGGTGGCCTGTCTTCCTCAGGGCAAGTATGGACTGGCCTCGGCGGCGACCGTGGCCAAGGACTTGCTGCGCAGCTTTCCCGCGATCCACTTCGGCCTGATGGTGGGCATTGGCGGGGGAGCCCCGAGCGCAAAACATGACATCCGGCTTGGTGACGTGGTGGTGAGCTCTCCGACGGGCCGGGCCGGAGGAGTCATTCATTATGAGTTTGGAAAGACGATCCAAGACAAGAAGTTTGAGAGAACAGGGTCACTCACCCCGCCACCACCTTTCTTCCTCACTGCTTTGCAAAAGCTGACTGCTCTTCACGAACGACGGGGACATGGAATCGCTGAAACGGTGAATCAAATGGTCATCAATAATGCCCGCCTGAAGAGATACCAACACCCTGACCCACGCTCGGACCTCCTCTACAAATCGACCTTTGTCCACCCTGATGAGGAACAGCCATGCGGGGAGATCTGCGGCATTGGAGATGATCGAATCGTCCAAAGGCCTGCGCGTGATCCCGACCAAGATGATCCTGTGATACATTACGGACTCATCGCTTCGGCAGACCGATTGATGAACGACGCTCACGTTCGAGATCATTTAGCACAGACGGAAGGGGTGCTGTGTTTTGAGCGGGAAGCAGCAGGATTGGTGGATAACTTTCGCTGCTTGGTGATTCGCGGCATCTGCGACTATTCTGACACCCATACGAACGACCTGTGGCAGGGATATGCGGCTGCCACCGCGGCTGCATATGCAAAAGAGCTGCTCAGTATGGTGACTCAAAAAGAGCTCACCATTGAGGTCGCTCGGTCGCGTGAGTGTTTTTGAATCCATCTTTCGGCTTGAAGGCAGCAAGAGAGCTAATTTGGAATTCTGGAAAGGTTTCCGCCTCGGCCTCCACCTCAACGATGCTCCTACCGTCGACTCGCGCCTGTTCATCGGCCGAGAGTCGGAACTCGCAAAGATGGAGGCTATTTTAAAGCCGAATGACCTGTCAGTGGAACAACGCCGGCTTGTCTTGGGAGGAATGGGCGGTATTGGAAAGACTCAGCTGGCTATTGCTTATGCCGAGCGCCATCGCCACTCCTATGAGTCGATCTTCTGGCTCAATGCGACCTCGTCGAAGACCCTCCAAGCGAGTCTACACCAGCTCGCACAACACGTTCTGTCACCGGATGAGCTTAAGCATTGCGGCGACGATCAGCTCATGGTGCACGTGTCTCGATGGTTATCAGATCCGGACAACACTCGATGGCTACTGATCTTCGACAATTATGATGACCCTGACCAGTATCAAATCACCAAGTACTATCCGTATGCCTCTCAGGGCTCGATCATCGTCACGACACGTCTATCAGATCTGGTCGGCGGGCTTCCGATCAAGGTGCAGCATCTTGATCGACTCGAGGACAGCCTGCAAATTTTGGAGACACGGTCGGAGCGACAGAGTGTGAAGTCTGGTCAGTATAACTCTATCGACTTGATCAGTAATTGCACAGTACTGACATTGCAGTCCAAGACGCTGATGCTCGTCGCCTAGCCGAGCGCCTTCATGGACTTCCCCTGGCGTTGGCCACGGCTGGCGCTTTTCTGAAACGAAACACTCTGAGCTTTAAGCAATATCTCGATGCGTACGAGGAACGCTGGGATATTACACCAACACGGCATACAAACCTTCCAGAGTATGAGACTCGCACACTCTACACAACCTGGGATCTATCGTTCAGGCGCCTAAAGCAGGAAGACCCTGAAGCCGCGCAACTCCTGAGCCTTCTTGCCTACTTTGACAACCAAAATATCTGGTACGAAATATTGCATGCGGGAGTAAGCAGAGTGTCAGCTGAATGGCTTGCTGCGTCGACTGCCAATGTCGTGGCGTTTGCAAGCACAATGGGCAAGCTCGTGGAGTACTGCTTTGTGGAAAATAATGGTGGGACTAATTCATATAGCATGCATACCTGCATTCACGATTGGACCTTACACGGCCTGAACCGAGAAGTCGATGTTGATAAGTACTGGTTTGCATTTGACTGTGTCACGGCCTCTATTGCAAATGAGGGCTCAGACGACTTTTTAGGGCTGAGGTTTCAGCGCCTGGCAGCTCATGGAGCACGACTCGTCAATGATCGCTTTCAAGAGGCCGGAAACTTGGATAATGCATTTGATCAGAGGATTGAAGGGACCCTCTATATCGCAGAAATGCTCACGCAACAAATTCAGCATGATGCGGCCGAGAAGATGTACCGGCGCGCGCTGCAAGGCTGCGAGCATGCTCTAGGCCCGGAGCATCCATCGACGCTCCTAACGGTCAACAACTTGGGCTCCCTCTACCGGGACCAGGGAAAGCTGGACCAGGCCGAGGCGATGTTCGGGCGCGCTCTGCAAGGCTACGAGAAGACCCTGGGCCCGGAGCATACGTCGACGATCCTGACGGTCAACAATTTAGGCCTCCTCTACCGGGACCTGGGAAAGCTGGACCAGGCGGAGGCGATGTTCGGGCGCGCTCTGCAAGGCCACGAGAAGGCCCTGGGCCCGGAGCACACATCGACGCTCCTGACAGTCAACAATTTAGGCCTCCTCTACCGGGACCAGGGAAAGCTGGACCAGGCGGAGGTGATGTTACGGCGCGCTCTGCAAGGCTACGAGAAGGCCCTAGGCCCGGAGCATACATCGACGATCCTGACGGTCAACAACTTGGGCCTCCTCTACAGCGACCACGGCAAGCTGGACCAGGCGGAGGCGATGTTACGGCGTGCGCTGCAAGGCTACGACAAGGCCCTGGGCCCCGAGCATACATCGACCCTCCTGACGGTCAACAACTTGGGCCTCCTCTACCGGGACCAGGGAAAGCTGGACCAGGCGGAGGTGATGTTACAGCGTGCGCTGCAAGGCTACGAGAAGGCCCTGGGCCCGGAGCATCCTGAGACACTAGTGATTGCCAATAACTTGGGCACCCTCTACAGCGACCAGGGCAAGCTGGACCAGGCGGAGGCGATGCTCCGGCGCGCGCTGCGAGGACAGGAGAAGGTCCTGGGCCCGGGTCATCCTAACACCCTCCTGACAGTCGGCAACTTGCGCAACTTGGGCACCGTGTCCACGAACCAGGGACCGGTCCAGAGCATATATTCCTTCCTCAAAGCCAATGTTTTCAGGCTCCTAAAACTATAATGTATGTATTTATTGTCTCTATTGTTCAGGGAGGGCGGCAAAATATCAATTTCACCAGAGATGTTCCTGGCATCTTCTGGATGGTTCCTGTCAGACGGCTAGCGGGAGGCAAGTAATGAATAATCGGAACGACTACTTCTGTCTTCTAACAATCTGGCTAGTTATGTACAAGATATTATGCTAAACTGTAAATCCTTGAATGCGGGTGTGGGACGGGTAGTATTGACTGATGTTCACCCATTTGCCAACAGCAGCAGTAATTCCTAGCCACCTCTCATCCCTTGCCTTTAGTCAGCAAACTTTTCAAGGAATTACTCGCCGCCGACACCAACCATCCATAATGTAAAGGCTAAAGCCAAGAAGCAGCTTTCTCGCAGTGTATATGTAGCGCCAGCCTGGTTTCTAGAGATTAGCTTGGAGATTGTAATTGTATCTATATGCTCCCCCTCTGCGATTCCGTCACCCTACCTATAACATAGCTTCGCCTTAGCGGACAGGAACCTCACAAACACCATGAGGGATATGAGTTGACTGCTGTATACTATAGTTAAGCGGCTGGGGAGCATTCTGTCACCAGTCGATCAAGTGGAACTCAGGAGGAAATTGTCCAGCCAAGGGGTGACGGGAGAAGATGGAGCAGAAGGGTACGGCAGGCTGACTGAATCTAATGACTCAGAGGTCCATAGATTACATCGACTACGCGTCTTTCCCTTGAAAATCGTGGATCTCCTCTCTCTTTCGCAAAATGCCTTTCCGTTGAACAGGGATGGCCAACGTCGAAGCAATCAATGACCACATCCTTCCAGGCAAAATGATGCTGCTGAATTGCTGCACGTCTTCAAGAAATGTATCGACGATTGCCTGCTCAAGTTCCTTTTGCTGCTCATTCAACTTCGACAAACCGAAAGGACAGTGCCAACAGCAAGAGTGCGAAGGGAGTTCGCCAAGACGCAGACAGACAGACGACTTCAAACTTCATCCAAACACATCCGAAATTGTTACAAGCATCAAAGAGGAAACTGTCGTATGGCTCGTTCAACGAAATACAGAAGCAAGATGTGCCAACTGGTATCTTGCGGTCGAAGACCAATGATCAGATTGGATGGGCGGGCCGTCAGAAGAACCGAGATTCATGCAGGAGTCCCCGAATTACAGATGGAGAGCTCTGCACAGTGTGATAGAAAGTGGCCTTTGTGGGACGGGCGGTCGTCAGACGTCAAGCTGGATAGAAGGGCGCCTGCATCATGCCAATCTCGAGGTTCACCAGGCCCATCAGGCCGGGATGGGGGCTGGACATCGGTCGCACCGGAAGGGTGTGCCGGTGGCCTTCATCGAAGTCGTGATAGTCCATCGTGTCCATGAGTGGTAGGCCATGAGCCGTGGCTGGAGTCGTCAGATCCTGGCAACATGGCGGGAAAATGGGATTCTCCCTGTTGGTCGGTTGCAGCATCGACATGGACGGATGAACGAACATGTGGTCTGGTGGGTGTGTCTCTGGGAGATACATGCCGGGTGGCACGATGGCGGCCCATGGCTGAAGAGCAAAGTTGTGCGGCGGACCAGTCTCCTGGCTGACATCGAAGAGCCGTGATGCCGTCCGAGGGTCATACACGATGGCCTCATGAACCCCATTTTCCATGTTGCCGCCAAAAGAGGCCATGGGCATCGAGACTTTCGGGGACATTTCCTGGCTGACGGGAGTTGTTCTCTGTGTTGGAACCGGTGCTGGATCCAGCGGTCTTCGACCATGTTCCTGTCGCATGTCGCTCCCGTTTAGTGGTTGAGAGAAGCTTGGGTTCTGAGTGGACACCCGTTGCTGATCCTCTGCACTCATGATTTGTCTCGCCGGAGACGTGACGGCCGGGGAAACGGGGCTCAGCTGTGGCTCTGCGGTCGTGAACTCCTCATCTTCATGCGGACCATCTCCCGCCATATTCTGGTCAAGCACTTCCGTGTCCAAGTCGACCTGGGCCAACCTGGAGCTGTCGCTGTAATTGTGGAGGCAGAGTGTGGTGTTGGCATCTGGCCACAGTTAGTCTCATGTCCCCATGGCATGGGCTCCTTTCTTCTCCCACTGACCCAGTCCTTGATCGAGATATCGCTCCATGTACGTCCTCGCATGGACAATTTCTTGTATGATCTGCCATCGACCCGGCTTGAACTCTTTCTTCTTCTCCTCCAGGCAATCCAACAGATCCTGGGCGGTAATGACCACCTGATTTTCGGCATCGGGCGGGTTCGTGTACATTTTCTGAGGGGTATTCATGATCAGATGGACGAGGAGGGCTGTTCTCTCTGTGTTTGAGTGAGCTCAAGTCCCACCGACGGAAGGGGTTTTGGAGCCGTACCCGCTCGACAGATATGGTCTGGTTCCTTATGGGTCACACCTCAAAGTGGACAGGTCGGTCAGCACACGCTATATTTCACTGTTGAGAGGGGGGAGAAGGAGTTGCCCCCATCACGGCAGCGGACATACCTGGTGGCCAGTACGGTGGTCTGGTTTTGTTCGGGTCGCGGGCTTCGTTGGAGTCGCGAGGGCCGTCCTTGAGAGGTCGACCGTTGTATGGATGTGTCGATTGCTTTCGATGGTCAGCTCATCTTCTCATCCCCTCCAGACGCCGTATACTTTTTTAGGGTGAATTTTCTTGATCCACACCTTCGCGACCAGCCGGCACCCGACTTGTTGAACGGCTTTGAACGCCTCGCCAAACCATTTCTCCATCGCTACATGGTTGCTGACCTCGATCGACACGGTGGGGAGGAGGTCGCGCTGAGTCGTCACCCTCGTGTGTTGCGGGCTTTCTTGACCACGGACCTCGTCCGGAACGGTCTGTCCGTGGATGGTGCCTGATCGATGACGTTTGGGTGGGCGTTCAAATGGGTATGAGATGGAGCCACTTGATTGTTGGAAAGACGAGTTCGGCGTTGGTGGAAGATTTGTGGGACGTGCCATCATGGTGCCCTGGCACATCGATTCATCCGGCGACGCTGCGGCACGTCAGCGCGATACTTCATATCTTGGTTGTCAGACGCGCTGACCGTGTGGGATGACAAATGATACGTCGCTGAGGTACTGGGTGAGTTTGGTGAATGCCTCCTCGAGCAGGAATGCCTTGTGTTGTTTGAGAGAGGGCGATGCCCGCAGCTGGACGACCCCGTCCTCGTCGACGGTCAGCGCCAGAAAATGTTCGTGCTGTTCAACCGGCTTCTTCAGCTTCTTCTGTTGCAAGGTCAGCTATGCGACGCCACTAAAAGGCCCGCTCTCTCGGAGCCTTACACCCAAGCGGCGCCGTGGGCCGAGATCTGTCAGCAGGTTGGGTTTGTGTGGTGACAGGTTCGCCTCTGATGTCTCGACCTTGATGAGACGGGCTCCACCGGAGGGTGTATTATCTATTGTCATGATGGTCGAGGTTGGGCGGTTGGCCGCACAGCTGTCTACATCCGAAGAGCGCGATCGATTTTGTTTATTTCTGGTCCTTTTGTATAACGAGCTTGTGTGTGCAACACTGGAAAGTGGAGAATGCACCCGCTGGGAGAGAGGAAAGGTCTAGATGGGACTATCGGCGTTGATGCCACAGGGTCAGCAGCTGGTCACCTGGGAGTCTGAGGCACAGCCCACATCCCATCAAAAGAGCACTGTGCAGCGGGTCTGCGGACCAATCCTGGGTCGTGAGCGTAGCCGTCTCCAGGCGCCCGCGGGTCCAGCGTTACAGAAACTCTGGCATCATGCCTGTCGGCTGATTCTGCCCCAAGGCGCCTTTACACTCACCTGTCCGATACCACCGTCGACAAGCTGCCAGCCGTGGGATGCTAAATGTCCGGCGAAGCCTTGATGAGAGCGACTGACCCTTGCGAAAGAGCAACGGCCCAGAAGTAAACAAGTGAAGGAGAAGAACAGGCCCCTTCCACAATAGACAACGCCGACCAGTGGGAGGACAAGGGAAATCGGCCGTTTCTTAGGTCAGCATGGTCCAGTCAATCGAGAAAAATGCGTACAAAGTCGGATTCTCTTGGGAAACACCAGGGCCAGGGTCAAGCTCAGGGCTGATTGCAGAGGGGGAGAACAGACAGAAGAAGAAGAAACAGATGAGAAGAGCCGACGGAATGCAACCGTGCAAACACACCAGGAGGAAACCAAGAGGGCTGATGCTTGCTCTGGTCTTCACCCTCTGGTCGGCAGTGGGTCCGTGGGCGGGAGGAAACGAGACTTGATGCTGGCTAGTCGGGGATAGGTGAGGAGAGGGAGGAGGAGCTGGAGGCAGCCGTCCAAGTGGCCCTGACAGGTGTATATGAAATTTTCCAATTGGACGAGGCGTCAGTTGCGCCAATGAGATTTTGTCGGAGACGCAAAAGCAGGATCGCAACGTGTGCGTCCAATGTTGGACCAGTGGTTCTTTTGTTATGCTGGGGGACGTTGGCAGGGAGGTGCAGCGGTGGCAGCAGCAGTGGTAGCAGCAGTGGCGTCAGCGGCAGACAGCATGTCCTTCCAGCGAGTCGTGATAAGCGCGGTTTGCAACCAGAAGCAAACGATGCGTCTTTTCCGAGTTCATGCAAGGTATTCGTTCACTTTCATCGGGATCCATCCAGGATGTCCCAGCTGGGCGTTCTATGGTGATGTTCCACGTCGACGATGCGGCCAGTGACGGTGGCTTCGCATATGCCATTACCAATGCAGCACGGTGCAGGCCCCCCTCTCCCCCCCATTCTGATCGCTCCCCTCTAGACGGCCGTTGACGGAGGGATTCAGCCCCAGATGCCCCAGAGTAGATGGACCAGCCGAAGCCAATCTTGCAGCATCCGGGTATTTTTATCGACCGCATTGTACACAGGGGAGATACAGCAGATCGGCAAGATCGGCTGGCCTGGTGAGGCAACTTCACCCTTCAGCCAGTAAAATGTCAAATGGGGGCCAAATTCGACGAATTGTGGCACCCCCCTTCGGTCCTGACAGGACCACTCGCTTTCTTCGACCCTCCGCCCTGCATGGACTTGGTCGGGACGCAGACGCGGAGGCGAGGGACGAAAGACCATTCCTGACGGACTGAGAGAGTTGTTTGCTCCCGATGCAAAGATGCGGATGTCTGGGGCTGCAGCCGCGACGGATCGGTAATCCTCCTACATACACCACGTCGAGAAGAACGTTTGGCGGGGCGCTGTGGCCGGTTCTGCACAACACTGTGCCCACATAACGACACTGTCTGTCGGTGCTGTGATGCCACGGTATCACATGTTCTGTTGACTCAGGGAAGAGACTGGGGACTCAGAGGAGGTGTAGGCTGGCATTGGAGGCCAAAAAAAAGGGCTGGGTCTGTCGTGGAAGGGCTGAGATGTGGGTGCATGTTTAGGCCAACGGCCGACTGCACATTTCTACCTGAACTAACAAGGGGACCGGGTCATGAACCAATCAAGTCTTCTCGCTCGTTTTGAGAGTGGGCCCAATCTTGCCATCTTGTCCCTGGTCGCAGCGCACCAAACGGCCGACATGTTGAGCTGGGGTTTTCAGACTGTCCACGTGTTATACAGTGGTATGACTGAGTGCGACGCACAGGGCGGACTAAGCTGAGAGCGAAAGATGGTGTGTTGCAAGGTTATTTCTTGGCCCACCTCCCAGTGCGAGGCGAGCGACGAGGAAAAGGAGGAGTCGACTTGACGCACATGCTCCAATGGCTTACCCCCACGCAGGACGAGTGGTTACACTGAGGGAAAGCGGCGGTGATGATGGTGTGGGAGGCTGTCCTGGTCAGCCTGGTTTGGTGCTGTTCTGTCTCGTCCACTTCCTTGCCTGCCTGCCCGTTTCAGCGGCTCGACAGCGCAGTGGTCAGAGGTGCGTGCTACATCTCCCCCCCAGCGGATCGTCCTGTGTCCCTTGCACTCATTGGACACTCCTGGGGTTTCAGGCTAGGGACACGATTGGGTACCGACACAACGGATGCTGGCGAGTTTCCTTGCTAGTGAAAGCCAAAGCCTGGATCCAAAAAAAAGCCTGGGCCATTAACGAGGCAGGCTACACCAATCCGTACCTGGACACCTCACACACTGCGGGTTGAGTGACCGAGTCAGTGTTGGTCGGGGACCGCCAGCTCGGCGCTGCCATTTCTAGCTTGATAGACATCTAGAAGGCCGGCCTCGCGCACCAGCTCGTAGAACAGGCCGTGTCGGTTGATCAGCGCCTGCGGAGTGTCGAACTCGGCCACCTTGCCCTGCTGGAGGACGATGATGCGGTCGGAGTCGAGGATCGTGTTGATCCGGTGGGCGATCGTGATGATGGTGCGGTTCTCAAAGATGGTGGTGCGCAACGTCGCCTGCAACATCTTGTCTGTCTCCACATCGACGGCGGCGGTGGCCTCGTCGAGCACCAAGATGTTGCTGGGCGTCAACAGCGCACGGGCAAGGGACAGCAACTGCCGTTGTCCCTGGCTCAAGTTCGATCCTGGTGGTGACAAGTCATCCATGGTTAGCAAAGTGCGCGCCGGCGGGAATCGGGGGGGCCCCGGCCACATGGCACCCGCCTGTGTCCTGCCGGGCCTGTGTCCCGAGGAGAGTCGACTTACCAGCTTCATGGATGGCAGCATCGAGTTGTCCAGGCAAATTGGAGACGTAGTCCTTCAGCCGTGCATGTCCCAGGACACTCCACAGCTCCGTGTCGTCATGGACGTGCCGCGGATCCAGGTTGTCTCGGATCGTGCCTTCGAATAAAGCGGCATCTTGTGGGATGATGGCGAGCCGACGGCGCAAGTCCAGCAAGCCAATGGTCGACGTGTTGAGGCCGTCAATGCTGCCCGTGGCGTCAGTCACCAGTTCCGGAGACCGCGGGCTCCCGTGCTTACCTGATATAGCCGGAAATCGGCTCGATGATCCTGAACAGCGCCATGGTCAGCGAACTCTTGCCGGCACCGGTGCGCCCGACGACTCCGATCTTTTCCCTCGCTTTGATGGTCAAAGAGATGTCTTTCAAGACCGGTTCGAGACCTTCGCGGTACCGGGTGGAATAGTGATTGAACGTGATCTCCCCGTGAGCGGGCCAGCCAATGCTCGGCCGATGCTTGAAGATGACATCCGGTGCTTCGCTCGGCAGCTGGGCGTATTCGAGAACTCTCTCGACCGAGACGATGTTGGTCTCCACTTCGACTGTTTGCCGGACAATCCAGTTCAATGACTGGGTGATTTGCAAGGCATACGACATCTATCAACGTTAGCGCCGCTTCGTCCGTCCCAGCTCTGGTGTGTGGGGCTCGCTACGAACCGCAAGGCCCACCATTCCGGCGGAGAGACCACTGCCGCTGGTGACGGAGATGATGGCGAAGACAGCCGCCGAAAAGATGATAATCGAGCCGAGAAACTCCAGGCGCACGGCCAGCCACCGGTTTGAGCTGATGGACGGAAAGTAGGCCCGAAGGTTGGCGTCCACCCGCCATTCATTCTCCATCTTGAACCGCGCCTGTTGTCGGTATGCACGGATCGTCGAGATGCCGCCCAATGATTCCTGGAAATGCGCGTAGATCGGGCTGCGACTGACACTGTCGAGCCTTTTCAACTCCCGCGAAGTTCGCAGATAGTACCTCTGGTAGACGAGGTATACCGCGCCGAGAGGGATCACCAGGACCAGGAATATCGGCGTCGATGTGGCAATCACACCGATGGTGAACATGGCTCTCGCTGTGTTGACAAAAAGCTGCTTCCTTCAGTATCTTGACGGTCCGCTAGCTGGCTGATTGGCTTACCATATTAAAAGTGCGAGCGATCACTTCATCGACGCGATATATATCACTGTGCCATTCCCGTCAGTGATGACCGTGTCGCCTGGACGACCACTCACCTTGAAAAGCGATTGAGGATGCGCCCGATGGGCGTCGTTTCGAAGAAACTCATCGGGGATCGGAATATTGCATATGCCATGCGATCGTGCAGTTTTCTCGATGCCTGCCACACTGTCAGCCCCCTCCCTTCACCAGCTCGTGCATGACAGGCTCGGACATACCTCTATTGAGCAAAAGATCCATAACAACAGAGTCTGCAGGAGGAAGTCAGGGATCTGTTGCGGGTGCTGAACCATCACGGAAAGTTCATTTACCTGAATCACAACCAAGGCGGCACTCCCAATGCCAAATGCAAAATAAATGCCAATGTATTTTCCCACCTCCGGATTAGCACCCACCGACTCGTTCATTTCCGACCAGCGCTTCAGCCAAAAGCTACCGCCAATCTGGGCGGTCTGCGCGGACAGGAGAGCAATGATGTAGGCGGCGACGGCGAAGAGATTGCTCTCCTTGGCATAACTCACGTACACGGCCCACTTGACCTTCCCCTGCTCCGATGTTTCTTTGCTCTGTCGGCTCTTGAGGGCACCCTCTTCGTCGGAGAGCCGCCCCATGGGGCCGTGGAAGCTGGCCGTTGACGCACGCCGAAGCGTATGGAAACTGGATTTGCGGGCAGTCGACAGGTGGCTGGGGCCGGCTCGAATAGGCACCAGCCCGCCGACCTCCTGCTGTGATTCTTCGGCCTCTTCGATGTCAAGGTCGTCCTGGAACGCGTTGGCCACGATTGTCGTCGTCGAGTCATCTGACTCCATCCCTTCAATGCTGGGGCTCTTCTCACCCTCGGATTCTGCTTCCTCGTCATCCTTGGTCGACGTCTTGATCATCGTCGCGATCTCGCCGCGCATGGCCATGAGTTGTTGATACGTGCCCTTCTCCAGGATGGTCTCATCTCGAAGAAGATAGATGTAGTCGGCCTCCTTGAGCACGGTGATCGAGTTGGTGGCCAGGATTCTGGCTTTGCCGCCCAGCAGGCCGCTCGGTCCGAGGACGTTGTCAATCAGGTGTCTACCGACATGCTGATCGACGGCCGAGAGCACGTCGTCGAGCAGATACACATCCGCTCGCGCGTACACCGCTCTGGCCAACGTCAACCGGGCCTTCTGGCCCCCGGACAGCGATATGCCCCGTTCACCCACTTGAGTGCGATCGCCGTCGGGCAATTGGCGGAAATCGTCCGCCAAAGCACATGCGTTGATGGTCTGGTGGTAAAAGTGCGGATCCCAACGATGTCCGAAAATAATGTTGTCCTTGACGCTGGCGTTCATCACCCACGGCTGCTGGGCGACATAGGCGATGCGGCCGTGAACGACGACGTCGCCGTTGATCTTCCACAATTCACCCAGGAGGGCCTGCAACAGCGACGATTTCCCCGCTCCGACACGACCCACGACGCAGGTCAGCTCGCCTTTGTTGGCTTTGAAATTGATATTTTGAAGGACGGTGCGATCTTGATTTTTGTCCCAGGTGAAGGTCGCGTCGCGGATGACGACTGATTCGTCCCCCGGTTGGGCTGGCGTTTCGTCGATGAATCGGACCGCCTCTTCTTGCAGCTCGTCGGCCGTGAAGAAGGCAGTGAGCCGATTGACCGCCACGCTGGCTTCGATGATACTCGTGATCACCATCGGAAGAACCGTCAGAGGAAAGGTCAGGAGATTGAACAGGGTCAGCGCGGGGAAGACCAACTCGGTCGTGAGCGGTTGATTGCTGATCAGGACGAAAACGGCAAACGTTGAGCACGAGACAAAAAAGGGCGTCGAGGACCAAGTAAAGGTGGCGAAGGCCTGAGCGGCGCCACTCTTCCGCAAGTTGTTCAATTCGAGGTCGTTCCGGACGTGACTCAATTTGTCCATAAAGGCCGACCCCCAGGCGTAGAGCTTGATGCTTTTCATGTTATTGAGAATTTCTGTCATCAGCTTCGCTCTCTTGTCCTTGTACTTCATCTGCGACAACTGGAGTTTCTTCATAAACCGGGCAATGACGCCGTTAATCGGGACCATGACCAGCATGGCGGCCAGTCCAGCGAAGCATGCCACTCCCACCAGCTGGTAGAGCGAGATGAGACAGAGGGTGATCTGGAACGGTGCGGAGAAGAGGTGCAGGCCCCATTGGGCCAGATCGGACAGTCGCTGCTGGTCAACGCTCATGTAGGTCACAATGTCACCGGTCGATTTGGTCGCACGCGACTCGTTTGAGAGCTTCAGGGATTTTTCATAGATCATCGCCGTCAACGAGGATTTGATCCGCATGCCCGTTTCAAAAGCCCGCTGGAAATATTGGTGAAGCGTGGATGTCTGGCACACCGAAGCGGCAAACATGGCCAAAGCAATGGCCACACCACGAATGGCCGGTTGGGGTTCATTGCCACTCCGATATGAGTCCACAAACGCGATCAGCAGCCGCAACAGTTGTGGTTGCACGAAAGCCAGTGTGTCGCTGATGGTCTTGATGCATCCGGCAAGTACATACGGGCCCCCAAATGCTCGGGCCAATGCAATCCACAAGTTCGGCTTCTTCTTCTCCAACTCAATTTCCCAAGCACGCTTCAGAAGGTCTCCGGTGACTTTTGTCGTGTCCCGGTGCCGCAAGTTCCAGAGATCGTCCTGGGTGAGGAAGTGTTCGTACCCAAACTTCATCAGCGGCGTCATCCAGCCAAAGGTCAGAATGGAGAAGACGTCGGCATATTCGATCGGACACTCGTCGTCGGCGCCTAAGGTGTCGTATGCGCTCTGTTTCTTAGGCACGACATATTCGAGCACAAACTCGAGAATGCCAAGTGCCAAACTGACGGCGAACGTGACAAAGAATGGCCAGTTCGTCTTGTACACCTGGCGTGACACCAACGACCGCAGTTTGATCGCGTAGGCGATCATGAAGAAGAGCCAATAGAAGAGGACGACTCCATTCGGGTTTCGCGAGCGCCAGTGCTCAAGGTATTGTACCGCGAAGATGACCAGCAGCGACAAGATCGTTGCGACCGAAGTGTAGAAGCGAATATCTTTCATCCATACCGTCGGGAGGAACTCCACTTGCAGAGCCGCTTGGAAGGCGGTGGCCAGAATGAGTGCGAGGATGACGGTCCTGACGGTGGTACGGTTAGTTTTCAGATAGTCAACCAAGACCGCCGGCCGGACGTACAATTTGGCATAGAAGTGCCAATTTTTGGGAACATCTTGAGCGATGCGCCGCTTCAAGAGGTACCACAATGCTCCTGCGCCAAACAACACGCCCCATCCAGTCACCAGCACAATCTCAAAGTCGAGGAAGCACGGTGTAAAATCCCATCGCAAGGCACTTATAGGGCCCCATCCTTCGGGGTCATTGCACAAGAGTTGACTCGGCTGCTGGTTTGTGTGCGATGCCGCACCGTTGTTCCATGATGAATTCGGTGCGGCAGTCAAGACCGACTGCGCATCGACTGACACCTTCATCTAGCATTCGAGGCGTCGGATGGAAGATGACAAGAAAGGGGGAATGGGAAAAGGTCCTTTATACCTATCCACCGGCACATCCACGCATTGCTGGAAGGATGGTGACAACTGGGTGAGAGAAGATCTGAGGCGGAGTAGAGCTTTCCAATCACCGGCTCCGGACGTCAAAGCCAAGCCTTTGGTTGGGTCAGGATTATGCAGCTCACGTGATAATCCTTGAATAGTTCAGAATGGCCGTCCACAGTCCAGACCTGTACACCAGAGTTGTCTGTCAACGGTATAGCTGATGTGCTGTTGGCTGTTACCCAGATTCCCTCCTGCGCCATCCACTCTATGGACAAGCCTAAGACATGACGGAGGTGGGGAAGCACAATTCATCTTCCCGTTGGAGACTAGATGCGCTCTACAGTGGGACGCTCATCACTTAGGCTGCGGTCAATGGGTCGATCTGTACTCTCTCTCGCCATGTAAGGCCAGTAAAGTCTATAAAATTGACACGCAATACTGGCCCCAAGGTGTGCATGTCCTTGGACATGGATTGCCGGAGGCCCCGTCCGCCGCTTAACATTGTGTCAGCATATTATCCGTTGTCTTGGTCAAATTCAGGTGAATACAGACAAAGTAGTAACAATGATAATGACCCTAAGGTCGATGGAACCGTCAATGGAGCAGCTCAGACACCGCTGATGGAGGACACGGAAGCGCGGCTACCACCAATGTCATACCAGGAGAAGGTACAATTGCGACGACCACAAACAAGCCTTGACGACCTGGACATGACAGAAAGTCATCAGATGGGGGAAGTGTGCGCCCTCACCCCCTCCGTTACCGCGAGCAGCCCAACTCAGCCTCGTCGACGACAAGGACGGAAGGGAATTCCAATGGCGAGCGAGATTTCTTCTGCTTTGTCGAGGCAAGGAAAACCATCAGCCAACTCACGGCCACGCTCTTCCTCGTGGGTATCATCTTCAATCCTACTCATATAATTAACCCGAACTTTCCGTACGGTCCAATAACCCTGCCATGATATGTAGTCCTACATTCGGTGATCATCCTCTTGCTACACTCGTTGTATCACCGTCCTTCAGACTCGGTCTTCTTTGAGACGTGGTCCACGTCCAACAGACTCACACCATCTCCTTTCATCCGCACACTGCCACTCCTGCTCCTGGTGCCCTCATCGCTCCGAAGGGTCTTGATACTCGCGACTTCGGCCCCCTCCAACAGTTCCTGATCCTTCTTCCTTTTCTCGTCGTCATCGTCATCGTCATCTTCATCATCCCGGTACAGCTTCTGTCCGTGTTCTCGGGCGTTTCGCTCATACTCTTTCTGCGCCTCCTCCATTCTCTTCCTCATCTCGGCCGCCATGCGCATGCCATCATTGACGACGTTGTCGAGGACGCCACGCAAACCGCGCGAGCCAGGTTCCACGACGCCACCGGCACGGCCAACATTCACGACGGTCCTGTTGGACGTACCGTTGATGAGATTCTTCACCGGAGTGCCGAGATTGGTAAAGGTGGTCAAATTCCCCGACAGCGTGCTTGAGGCCAAGGACAGGGTGCTGGCGTTGGGCGAGTCGCTCAGGCGGAAGGATTGAGGAAAGAAGGTCTCGAAGAATTGCTCGAGGAGTTCGTCTGCCAAGATGACCATCCGGAAGGTCGGCAGAGTGATGTGAAGCGGCTTGTTGGGATCCAGGGCGGCGTTGTGCGACGCTGCTCTGGTCGAATTCTTACGCTCTGGGGCGGCTCGGGGTGGGACCGCTGGCGAACCTGGAGGCGTCGATTCCGACAACGGGTCTTTGGTCGTCGGCTGGGGCGTCACTGGAGATTTGGTGCTGGATTTATGGTCGGAAAAATCAAGAAGATCTGGGCCAACTTCAGGACTGGTGCTGATGATGGGGGTATTCAGTTTTTGGCTGGCAGCGTCCGCGGCGTCGTCCGGATTGTCGGGATCTGCATACTCAAAACATCTTCGGATAAAGGCGGACACGCTTCCCAAGAACCTCTCATTTGTGTTCATTTTCAGCCCGTCCTTTCCATTGTCTGTATCGACGGCCGAGAGGGTCGATGCGGCGTCGTTTCGGTCATCGGAAGACATCACCAGGCCGTCAAAGCCTCGTCGGGACAGAAAGAGCAAGGATTCCGACATTTTCAAAATCCCTTCTCGGTCCACTTTGCCGGTGCCGTCGTCATCAAAGAGGTTGAAGAAGAGGCTCATGGAATTCATCACGTCCGTGGTCCCTTTGATCTGGGCCAGGCCGCGCACCAACTGCTGCAGAGTCAATGCGCCTTGCTGGGACTCGTCCCACTTGCCGTAGAGCCGCTGCATGAAATCGTGATCGGCGGGCTCTGGCCCCCACCCCCACTGCGCCATGGTCTTGCTGCGTTTTCTCTGCGTCAACGTCGGACTGGATATCTCTTGCGACTGCGAGCTGGGAGAATCGGTCACGGCCCACCTGGCGGTACTGGCGAGAAACTCCCGGAAGGCATCGTAATCCATGGTCTGAAGGGGAGTGGTGTTTCTGGAGGGTTCATCATGGTGAGTGTGGGAGTGTTGTGACCACAGTGCCGGTCTCGTCTTGAGTTGTTCCTGCCTTTTTCTTTCGGCCTCACGAGCTTTGGCACGCTCCTGGCGTTCAGATAAGATGCCAAAAAAGCGATCATACACCGCACTCAAATCTTCTGGCGTCAGTTTCTTGCTTTCGGGACCCAGATTCCGGATCGAGGTCCTCTTCGCAAAGGTGGCAAGACCTTCTTTCACACTATCAATGTGCTTGGCGCGTAACTCGTCAATGCTGGCGTGGGTGATGCCAGCGAATTCTTTGAAGGCGGTCACCATCAATTCTTGGAACTTTGTGACCGCACGCAACTTTTCGTTCTCCGACCGTGGGTGAGCCGATTCGTCTAATCGTGAAAAGTAGTTTTTGAGGATGGAGATGAACGACCCGTCGTCGCCCACGTCCAGGAGCTCTTCCCCATTGATGCGCAGGATCGCCAGACCGATTTGGAAAAGGACCTTGGGGCCTTCCAAAAAGAAGACATCCAGGACCCGGAAGGCGAAGACGAGCGGCATGGAATTGATGTACAAAGACAGAAACCAGGGTAATGACACGACGGACAAATTGACGTCGGATTTGAGGAGATGCTCCCAAAGGACGGGCATGGTTTTTTCTACAAGGTTTTCGAAAACTCGTTGGTCGAGGAGCGTGCCGTACATGTCCTTGGAGTAGTATCCAGGGAGGAGCCGATCGCATAACGCGTCGAGGGTGAAGAAGGCCTGTGGCTCGGACATGTAGATCAGGAGCGCCGCGACGACGATGTTCATCGCTTGACAATAACCCACTTCCTCGTTGGTCCAACTGTACGCGGTCAGGACACGGCGGAGCCGGCCGATGCCTTCTTCGCTCTGGAACCCCGGATATTCCGGAAGGCTTCGGTTGAGATCCTTCTCGATCTCATCGATGGCCAGCGATTCCTTTCCCGTGAACTTGGCCAGCGTCTTTGCGTAGAGGTGTGGGTTTCGCAGTCTCGCGTAAAACGACCCCGAGCATATTTCCCAGATCTCGCCCCGGAGTCTGTTCGGTAAGCCGACGCGAATCAGCTTGTGGAAGGTCGGTTGTCGCACAATTGTGGCGTTCCGGCCATTTTCTTTCATGTATTCGCCCCAGAGCCTCATCTTGCTCCGGTCCCGGAGTTTTCGGGCGTCTCCAGGATATCTGAACAGCATCCCGAGGCCGGTATCCGGCGGATCGGGACCTTTGACACCCTCCTCTTTGGCCTTGACGCGGACAGGGTCAAGTAAATATTCAGAATAACACTCGGAGACGACGGCGCGGAGGCTGTCGACCTCTTTCATCCCCTCTCGGAGGCCTTTCTTCAGTCCGTCACAAAACCTCTCACACGCCAGGCGGCTGCCGTCGAGCGTGAGAATCAGCTTTCGGGGCGGCGTCGAAGGCGTCCTCTTTTCCACCGACGCCCTCTGCACCGCCTCGAACGTCGTGAGCGCGAGAGAGAACTTGTCCTGGTGGCTGTTCAGTCTCTCCACCCGGCGGATACTGCACAAGGGTAGTGTGAAGCCATGGCCGCCGGGTCCGGTGCCCTGTGTCTGTCCGGTAAAGTTTGTGGATGAGGTGTGACTCGCCGTGGGCAGGAAACTGGTCCGGATGGTGGAGAAGCAGAGGAAGCTCTCGCTTAAATGGAGTTCCCCCACATATCGGTTGCCATTGTCCCTGGACTTGTCGCCCGAGGTGACAGGCCCGCCGACGGAGGAGTAGGGGAGAGGGACGTACAACTCCGCCGTGATTTCGTACAGTGGTGATTGACCCGCCGGCAGTCTGAACTGGTCGCGGAAGAGGGCCGCCTTGGAGGGTCGGTTTTCATGGTGGGACGATAACGGAGACTGCTCGATGAACTTTTGCACGAGTGAGCTCAACATGTCGCTAATGAAGGTGATCTCTCATCATAAAGCTCCGAGGGAGCGAGCGTTGACGCGGTGATCCTGGTCGTGGACTACACGAGCAAAAGGGCAATTGTCCCAGGCATTTTACCTCATCAGTGCTGAGGCAGGCCACGAGAAGGTGTGCGTGATCTTCAAAGGTCTGGCTGGTCAGGGATCTCAATACATCCAAGACTCCAGCAGCGCGGTGACCTGGACCTTGAGGCTGACAGTCCCGCAACCGCGGGTAATGATGTTTGTCTTGGCGTGCTAATTGCCACTATTACTCCATGTCATTCCTGTACTTTACTCCACAAAGCTCTTCGATTTCTGTGGCCAGAACGTCCGAAGGCGTTTTCTCCAACTGTACCCAGCCAGAAAATACAGTAGATCCGAATTCGACAATGAGGGTAGGAATTTGTTTCACCATCAAAGTCCACGCCGCCGTGATCCGTGCAATGTGGTCTCGGACAGCCCCCTCATTTTCGCTCGCCTGTCCGGAACCCTAGGACCATTCATTCCGTCGTAACTCAACTTCATCATGACGTTGCCCATGCATCGACGCGAAACATTCATCCAAGCATACGTTACCGGGCCGCAAGTACTGTAGCTAGCGGCCTATTATTCCTCTGTGGTTTGAATCAGCTCGACCACCACGTGACTTTTCTCGTGCTCCGGGTGCTGCAAGCATAACTTGACCGTCCTGGGAGGTGCGTTGAAGTTCTTGAGGCCTAGCCCGTTGGCGCCTCCACCGAGAGCGGCGGTCGATTGTGTCTGTGCGCCTCCATTCCCCCCCCCGCCGTCGTCCAGCATTCTCACGTCCTTCCCGGCAATGACCTGCTTCAAGCGCCCGTTTTGAGCGTCTCGAATTTCGACAAAGTCATCGTCGCACAGGATGAGATATTGCCCATGTAAACAGGCAGATTTGGCCTTGCCGACGAACTCCATGACCACTCCGCGGGAGATGTCGCCGTGCTTGTTGACATACACGGCACATTCATCAAAGGTGACCAGGAATTCAGCCTCGCCGAGCCGGAACATGCCCAGCGGCTTCAGGTCTTTGATGCGGCTCGCAATCGAACTGAGGTGTGCTTGCGTCTCGGGCTGGTCGCTGCGCAGATTGGGCACGCTCCACGATTGCTTCTTGTCGAGAGTCAGGACTTCGACTCCTCGGGCGGTGGATATGGCCAAGCTCGAATGGAACAGGTTGAGGCCATAGCATTCCGCTGGGATATAGAACTCGTCGTACTCCCGGAAGAACTCGGTTTGACCGCGACGTGATGCCGACGGCAAGAAACGCGATCGGCTGGTCGCGCTTTTTTGGAGGACGGGCTCCAGCACTTTAAAGGTCGAGGTAATGCCATCGCGCTTTTTATAGAAAACCAGCGTTCGCTCCTTCATTTTGCCCGTGACAAAAAACCCGACATCTTTGGATCCAGACAATTTTTGAGGTGCTTTGCGGCTGGAAGCGTCATTCGCCGGAACCGCGCTCCCGGACGGAGGACACACGATGTCGAGGTGATAGGCGATCAAGGCCTTGTCTGAAATGAGCAAGAAGAGATTAAACTCTTCAAGGACGGCGAGTTGAGACACGCGCTGCATCTGAATCGCCTGTGCATGGTTAGTCGGATGGATGGTGGAGCACAACAAGTGCATGGACTCACCCTCACCCATCCCCGAGGATTCTGATACTCGGAGATGTAGACGCCGTAATCGGTGCCGATGGCACACATCAGCCGTCCGTACGGTTGGTTGAAGACCGTGGCACAGTTGACTTGCGCTCGGCACACCGGAGCCGGGCGGCCCTGACCTAAATATTTCTTTTCGGCTTCCTGGATGGCCCTGTCCAGGGGGGTGCCGCGAATGAGGATCCGCTTCGCGGGATGTGAGAGGCCGTCGTATCCAAAGGCAGTGTCGGCCAGGACGCGCAGCTTGAACGGCTCCGCATTTTGAGCGTGGAGGGCTTCGGCATGCCTCGTCTTGGCCGAGATGATGGCATCACACCAGTCTTGCCTGTTTTGTGCACTCGGCGCGTACAAGGTGTAGGTCTCCATCTTACCGAGATGCTTGACACGGAAGGGATACATGATTTTCTCTTCCTTGGAGTTCGCAGGTTCCAACGTCGTGATCGGGACAATGGACGGAGCCGTGCTGCTGGAGCCCATGGACGTGGTCGTGCTCGAGGTGACCAATGTACCCGTCCCACCGCTCGCCGTCGAGGTCGTTCGAGCGAGCCGAGCCTCCGAAGCGGTCTGTCCACGAGGCGCCACCGTCGTGGTGACGGTACCGATGCCCTTCATGGACGACTTCACGACGGCGGGATCGTTGGTGCTCTCGAGCACCAGGAGATCCATGGGGATGGGTACTTTGGAAACGTCGTAATACCTCTCCTTACGATCGCGACTCAGAGACTTGGCCAGGACGAGGTAGTGGTCGAAGAGAATGGCATGCGTGTCAACCCACTGGAAGCCCTTGCCCCCCGCGCGTAACAGTTCGCCGCGGAAGATGATCTCTCGTCCGAGGTGGTCCAGGTTGAGTTCGACCTCCTTCTCCATGGGAGGTCGCAGTCGGAGCTTGGTCCCCAGTTCGATGAGATCCATTTTCTTGCCCATCTCGGCCAATTTGGCATCACACTCGAAGGTGGCGGCGCGAATCTCATCCAGGGCAAAGGCCAGGTTGGTCTTTTCTTCGGAATCTTTGATCATATTCTTCTGGACGGTCGACAGCAGCAGTCCATAACGCTGCAACCGCGTAATGGGACCTTTGAGATAACTGTCCCACGACAACCGACTGGAACGCTTGTCCTCTCGTGCCTGGTCCAGGAAGGTCCGGAAATGAATGTTTCGTTCGGCCTCACGACGCATGAGATAGTCGGCCCGGGGATAGTTGGCCGCGTACTCGACATAGACCGACCGAGCTTTCCGAATCCACTCCCGAAAGATGTCACTGAAGCCGACGATCCATGGTCCTTGCTCACTCTGCCGGTATTTCAACTGGCCCAGAAGATAGTCTTGATTGACTTTCTTGACCTTGTCGACTCCGCCAAACACCTCTTGGAGAAAGTTCGACAGCTTCTTGCTGGGGATGATGGGCGGCTGAGCGGCCGAGAGCGGATCCCGGTAGAGTTCCCTGAGGACGTCAAGCTGGCCGATGTACAGATCTTCACTGGTCACGACCTCATGGAGCACGTTTTGGCGCTCGATCTCCTTCTTGTCATGATTCTCCCAGTCTTCCTTTTTGAGCTTATAAAACGTCGCCCAGTCCTCCATTTTCTTTTCGACCGGGAGGGTGTTGGGGTCGAGCTTCTTCAACGTGCGCATACAATGATAGGAATAGCAGCGTCCCCGGGTGTGGTGCAGATGCAGTTTGGAAGAATAGCAACCGCTCCCGGTGAGTTGGTAGAGGACGCCGGACATGGTCCCGGGCCCGAACTTGACCCATTCTTCTTCTCTCATCAACGCGTCGGCCTTGAACATCTCCTTGACCACGCGGTCGCCCAGAGCTTCCGCCTCGGTGGTGTTCATGGTCGGCACTTTGTGCATGAACAACGCCACCATTCCTTCGACAATTGAGTGCTCTTTGAGATCGACCTCCTCTTCGGCCAGATCCCTGATCCAGGCCAGCACGGAGCCGAGGGCCCACGGTTCCGAACATTTTTTAAACTGATCGCTGGACAGCTTCGCCGGATTGAACCTTTTACGAGGAATTGCCGGCAAATCCAGCGCCACGGCACTTTGCGGACTGGTCGCATCGTAGACATCCGAGAAGGGTCTCCCCGTCAATTGGGCCTGACGCAAGAGCCGCGCGCGGTCGGCGTCCGTCTTGGATCGGATCGGTTGCTCCGCTCGGGAAACATTGCGCGTGGTCAACAGCGACGTGGATCGGGGAACCACCGAGGGACTTAACAACACGCTTGACGCATACTGGTCTGGAGCGGCCGGAAAACTCAACCGATTGCTACTGGTGTCGGTATACTGGGCAAAACGGCTTTGCTGCGTGTAGGTGCCCGCGGGAATCAGATTGGGCAGACGCGTGCCGGGGTCTGAAATCGACGGCGGCGGAGGCAACGGGCGTTGCTGGCTCATGCCCGGATGAAAGAAGAGATCCGGGAGCGAGTCCTTCGAGGGGCTGGCGCTTCCCGACGTTTGGCCCATCTCCGAGTCGACCAGAGCCGCTTCGTCTCCGTCCTCATAACTCAACCGTCTGGCATGCGCGCTGGGCTCGGTGAGTCCGCCCGTTCCTCCCGTGTCGACGCGGGCAACATCTCGCACGGAAGAGAATGGATAGAATGGTTCGGTCGGAGGAATCGAGTCCAGTCCACTTGTCTGCGATTCCCTGCCTTCGCTCGACACGCCCGAGCTTCGGACAGAGCCCATGCGAGGGTTTAACCGGTCGTAATAGTCACTCTGGGACACGGTCGCGGCGCTGGCGTAATTGGAGACTGGCACGTCTCCGTAGTGCATATTGGGCACGTATCCTCCGCCGGCAAGGCCCAGATCGTAGCCGGCATAATCGCTGTCGCTACTCAATTCTTGGGATGTCGACCCAGGGAACCCGACGTCGTTCGGACGACTTTGGCTCGGAAACAGGGTCGCTGAACCACTCCGTCGTCGTGCGTCTTCGGCCCTCTCTTGCTCGTCCAGCGCTTGCATGGCGGCGAGGCCGGCGGCCGCCTCCGCGTCACTGTCGTCGGTGAAAGCAGCGTAGTTGATATATGCGGCACCCCCCGTCGACGCAATGTGTCCATTCAAATGAGTGGGAACTTCATCGGGCGAGACCAGTGGTCGAGGCGACGCTCCGGAAAACAGTGCATCGGGGTCCGGATCAGAGGGATCGTGGTATCTCGAGTCTGTCCTCCTGTGCCCGGAACTGCCTACAATCGCTTCATCAAGGTGGAGCATCAACTCGTCATAGCTCGATCCGGTCCCATGGTGACTCGTCCGAGTCTGGCGCTGCTCATATTGGCCGCTGAAGAAATAATCATGCTCCGACTCCGATTCCGACGGAACGCCCGGTAGGGACCTGCCCTGTGGGTGACGATCCAGAGTGTTGGTCCGTTGAGAGGACCGATTGGACGGCTGTCTACTGGGTGGTGTTGGCACTGATGGCTGAGGAGAAGAGGCAAACGAACTGGACGGATTGCTGACATGACTCGCAAAGGACGAGTTGCGATTGATATCGGGGGACCCGTAGGTATTGAGAGTTGAAGAGGCATAAGAAGAGGCTCCAGGTGTCGTCGCTGCGTAATGGTACCCTCCCTCGGCAATGCTGCTGGCGTGGGAGTAGGCCCGACCCGATACGTTGGTTTCGTGCGGCGGCGGTGGAGGAGCCGGTGGTGACGCCGTTGGGTGGCCGCTGCCGTTGTGGTTGGCCGCCGTGGACGACGAGCTGGTTTGTCGGGAGGGATACTGGTACGACGGCTCGTGACGCGATGTCGTTCCATACGCAGACGCCTGAGGACTCTGGGCCAGCTCCGAGGGGCGAGGCGGCGGTGGCGGCGGCGGTGGAGAAGTCGGATAACCCGTTGGAGGATTGGAGTCGTAGTAATTGGAGCTGTTGTATACGGAAGTGCTGCGGTTCAGGTTGGAGTCACTATATGCCGCGGGGATGTACGGCTGATAGCTGCTGGTCGGAAAGGCCGTCTGAGGAGTCGCGTACGACTGGGGGTGGTACTGCGTGTGTTGCTGATACTGGGCAGGATTGTAACTGGCCGGACCAGGGGGTCCAGTTTGGTACTGATGTTGATAGCCACCCAACGCGGCCGCGCTCTGCGTGTTGGTTCTGTAGGGAATGGACGATTGCACATTCGCCGATGGCGAACCCATGTGCTGAGAGGAACTTGTCGGCGTCGTCTCGCCGTACGACTGATATCCACCGGCTCCTCTGAATGGCACCTCGTTCCCATCAAAAAATCGCACGTCGTCGCCCGCATCAAAACTCGGCCTTCGCGGGAGATTCGGTGCTTGGGAGGAGGCCGCCGTCGCCGATGGCGAGCCGTAGGCGCCATGGCCGCTGTTCTGTCCCGGCAAAGGATGATTATGGCCGGAGTAATAAGGCTGGCCGTTCTGGTAGTTCGCCATGTCCGTCAACGTAGGCCGACGCCGCGAGGAAGCGGTGGGAGCGAAGGATGTCAGCGCAGTGGTTGCGAGTCTCGCTGCTGCGCATGTTCGATATTCGGCTTGGGGAGTGAGTGAGTGCCAACGCTCCACGGAGTCAGTCGAAGGCTGCCCATCTGCACCAACAGGGAGAAGATTAGAGGATCGCAAGGCAAGCTCGGAGTGAGTCCAGCACACTAGCCCACTGTTCAAGGCGCCTGTGATGGACGGCAAGAGAGGTCAAGAGGCTAAGATTGGGCTGCCATCGTCGTCACGAGTATGCAGGTCGCAGTGCGCGACGATCCGCCGATGTAAGGCTGCCGAGACCGCCTAACGCTTGTCAGCGACTGTACGAGATAGAGAGTTTGATCCCCCAGCCTGTAACGGGCGAAACTGACACAGACCAGGCCACCTGCGACTGACAGGGAGTCTGTGCTTGGCAGGTCGGCCTCGGACAAATTTATATTCCGCAGATATCGTTTATAGACAGGCCTGTAGGTTGACAGATCTGTGGAACCAGGTGCAATCAAGATCTCTGTGTCAGAGCATCTCATGGAATTGATATAGTCGGCAGCCGTGGTGCGACGCAGGGCCATTCCTGCTCAGCACTTGACACCTCCATGACCAGCAACACCTCTCTCACTCTGTTTCTCTCTGGCTTCGTGCCAACAACCGCTCTTACTCGGTTGATTGCCTCCTGCACCGCCTTCTCAACGCTTCCGCATTACTTCTCCTGCGATGATACCTCGGTTTCCTGTTCGGCCCTGATGGCTTTGAGGACGCCTTCGGCCACGCGAATACCCTCAAGCCCGGCAGGCATGCCACAATAGATTGCCACTTGCATCAGAGTCTCCCTGATCTCGACATCGGTGGCACCATTGTTGATTGCGCCCCTCACGTGCACCGCCAGTTCGGTGCTTCGATTCAGACAGCTGAGCATGGCGATATTGAGCAGACTTCGTGTTTTGCGGTCGAGTCCAGGCCTCGCCCACACCATTCCCCAGCCCACTTCGGTGGCCAATTCTTGCATCGGCCGTGCGAAGTCACTCGATCCGGTTCGCAACGACCGTTTGACATGCTCGTGACCGGCGACTTCACAGCGGATTTTCAATCCCTGATCATAAAACGTTCGGTGGGCTTCAGACACCTTGTCGGCATCCATCTTTGTGAGCGCGATTCGAGACTGTTATATTATGATGGTGCTTTCCACTCTTCACGCTCTCTCCAGTGGCGGGCAAACTCAAAGGCCGGGACGAGTGAGTGGAGGTAGGCGCTGGGGTACAGCCCCACCACTTTGCGGGGCGACCTGTCAGCGAGGCTGACGACTGGAAGCTCCTCGTTGGCTGTAGACCTTTCAAACAAGGGAAGCCGAAAGTCTCTGGTGGTGATTCAACACCGTTGGTCCTTTCTCTCTCTATCGACCAGGCACAATATCTCTCGGTATGTCTCCCTCGGCCGTCCACAGACGCCCCACCTCGACCCCAGACCCGTTCTCCACCCTCTGACCGACCTGCCTCGGCGCCGTACGTCCAGGGGTATAAGTCTCATGATGTGGTTGATATGAGCTGTTGGATCGATCCATCTCACCGTCCTTTTGTGTCGCGGGGTCGGATCTTCAAAAAGGGCAGGCCGTATTTGCCAATCGTCTTGCCAATCGTCTTGCCAATTGTCTTGCCAATCGTCTTGCCAATTGTCTTGCCAATCGTCTTGCCAATCGTCTTGCCAATCGTCTTTTACTGCCATCTCCTTGAGATCACATCATCGACGTGACCATCCCTCACTCCTCTGAGACGTCTGTGCAAGATGACCTCTACCAAAGGCAGTCCATGGGTAATCATCGTCGGGGCCGGCCCCAGTGGTCTCCTGCTCGGTCTGATGCTGTCGAAACTGGCAGGGATCAAGGTGCACATCCTGGAAGCATCTCATGTGTTGGACGACTCGCCCCGCGCCGCCTATTATGGACCTCCCGCGGCATATGAACTGAGGCGGGCCGGCGTCATCGATGAGATTCGAAGTGAAGGCCATTCACCAGAGGTGACGTGTTGGCGGAAGCTGGACGGCACTTACCTCGCCGGGTTCAATAACAAGGTCCTAGAAGACAACCCAGACCGTCTGGCGTGCCTGCCTCTCGCCCAACTGGATCAGCTGCTCTACCGGCATGCTACTGCCCAGCCTGGTGTCACGGTGAGCTTCAACCATCAGGTGGAGAGCGTTGGCCAGGACCAGGACAAGGCCTGGGTTGACGTCCAAACGCCGGAAGGCCCCAAACGATTCGAGGCGGCCTATGTGGTGGGCTGTGACGGAGCATCCAGTACCGTGAGGAAGTCTCTGTACGGCGACAAAGACTTTCCTGGGTGGACCTGGGACAAGCAGATCGTTGCCACGAATGTCATCCATCCTTTCTGCTTACCCAGCCGTTTTCGCACTGACGGCTTGGCAGGTATCATATCCGTTTGAGAAGCTGGGATATGAGGACGTGCAGTTCATCATTCATCCCGAGCACTGGCACATGGTCGCCCGTCTGACCAAGGAAGCAGATGGCAGTGGCCTGTGGCGGGTCAGCTATGGCGAAGTTTCTGGCCTCACCAGGGACGAGCTTATCGCTCGACAGCCGATGAAATTCGAAGCCATGTTGCCGGGACACCCCCAACCGGGAGACTATACCCTGGTCGCCATCAGCCCGTACAAAATCCACCAGCGCTTGGTGGAGAGCATGCGTGTGGGACGGGTCTTGCTGGCGGCTGATGCCGCACACAGTAAGCTTATCATCCACCTGGCCGTGCAATCCACCCCGACTGACTGCCCGGATAGTCTGCAATCCCTTTGGCGGACTTGGTTTGACCGGTGGTATTGTGGATATTGGGGGGTTGTACGACTGTCTTGCTGGTATTTACCACGGAAAAGCCGACGAGTCGATCCTGGATAAGTATTCAGAAATGCGCCGGAAGCGATACCAGGACGTCACCGACCCGATCTCGCAGGAGAACATCAGGAGACTGTACAGCCAGGACCCGGACAAGGCTCTAGAAAAGGACGAGTTCTTGCAAATGCTGAAAAGGATTGAAAACGACGTGGAAGCCCAGAAGGCGTTCCAAATGTCTCCCATGGCCTTGAGCTATGATTTCACTCGGCACTACAAATAAGACGATGCGCGGAAGAATGCGGCAAGAAAAATAGAGGTGTATTCCACCATCTCCGTCAAAATGCGTCCCTCCAGCGAAGCCGTAAAGACCAGCGCGTAGAGCGATGACTCGCCTTTATTTCCCTCTCGTCCCGATGGTCCTTGTCAGACTGCTAACTGAGGCAAGCAGTGCACGGTCTGGCAGGGTGAGGTCTCTGTGTTTAGCTAACAATCTGGCATATAGCATACAAGACTCTAAGCTTGCCTCCTCCAGCACCCAGGGGCGTGGGCGATGAGTATATAAAAGGGTTTGGCCTCGTGCCCCTCCTCCTGAAACATACTACTCCTGTTCCGCTACCGTCGCGGATTGTCGTCATGACAGCTATATTATTCTGTAGGTATTCTGCGCCCCTCTCTCAAATAATCTATAATTAGTAATAACAAGTTACTCGGTGGAATCATTTTAGGTCCTTATAACCGGCTTTTCGCCTTCGATTCTCTTTCATGAGCCTCCACCGAGGTGACCATGGTTGGTGTCGCAGCATCCCCGCCAGATTTTCTGCCAGTAAATGTGCAATCTCTTCTCATATGTGCAGACAGTCTCGCGTCACTGAGTCGATGCCGATCCCCTCGATGACCGACTAGCCTGGCCGGGAGACGAAACTGGGCTCGAATTGGGGTTCATGACGCCCAGATGCTCAAGAAGTTGGCCCATATGGCGGAAAACAGGCACTTCTTCCCCAAAGAGAAGGCGTCGGGACTCTTGCGCTGTGGGTGAATACAGAATGGCGCTCAATCCGGCATGTAGGGCACCCTTGATATCCGAGTCGACAAATCGCCCACCATGTGCGTCGTAGTTGGATGCGAACAGTCCTTTGCAATCTTCGGACTGGAGCTTGACCGTACGACAACGTTGCATAAATTCCTCCTGCTCTCGGATGCTTATGGTGTTATCTCGGACCACCAAGGCTGGAAGCAATACGTTATTTAAGATCTTTCTGATTGTCTGTGATGGCATGGTAGATGCCACCTTCGGATGGTGCCTTTGGTGTCGTGAATGAAACTTGGAGGTTAATGTGACAAAGTGAAGTGATCCGCTCTGCCACCTTTGTGGGCTCTTTGTCAATCAGCTGCGCTTTTCGCCGGCCTGACACCAAATCACAAGCTCGTCAGACATTTTGAGCCGCTACTTAGAAGACGGCCAAGGAAAGGTCTACATCCTCAAGCGCTGGCTCTCAGAACTGAAATGGCACCCCACATAATTTGTTGCTAATATATAATTTTCAATCAAAAATTTACCCAACAATCAGTCGTCTTAGCTCAGGTGAGACGAGAGACATTCATCTGACATGAACAGTCTTGCTGACATTATGGTACAGTTGGGAGAGCGTCGTAGGTTCACATGTCCAATTGTCAAATCAGCAACTAACCCGTTTCAGAGACTGAAGTTCGACTTCGGTCAAGTAATCTGAAGGTCAGTGATTACATGCCTAAGTCATGTCTACGCCGTACCTAATATCGATATAGGTCGTGTGTTCAATCCACACAGACGACAAATATTTTTTGGATTTTTTTGCTTCTCTGGTATTGTCGACCTAGGTGAGCCGCCTACGTGATCTCCGAGCAGCTTTACTTTGCTTGGCCCGCCAACGTGCACGGACCATTGGTCCCCACGGCCGGTGAGTCACGGGTGATCTCTCACCTCGGTGTGCGCGAGCCGGGGGTGAGCAGACTCAAGACGAGTAAAATCTGCACCCAGGTCACCTCGACGCTCACCCAGACGACGCCGGTTTTGACCAGTACCTCTCGCGGTCGCGCGAGCACTCACCCTCGACTCTCCCTTTGGCGACGGTGCTTTTTGGGCCTCTGGACCGCGCCCCAACTTAGAACCAGGATCCAAAACTGGCCGGGCAGTGCGACGACCTCGATTCGGTGGTCATCCATTCCAATCCACCGTTTGGCCCGCCCCTACCTCCCTTACCGGAATCTATGAACCTCTGTGTACACAAAGGGCCTCTCCCCCTCGGCCGGTGGCCGAAGAGGCGTTTTCTGCCCGCTAGTCCTGCGCTCTAGCTCTCTGAATGAGCCCTCTCACATCCTCGTCCTCGTCCTCCGCAGGATGGCTACCGCCGCGCCGACGAGCTGCGGGCCCAGGCCGAAGCTAACGGTTGGAGGAGAGGGGGCACATAAAGAGCAAGGTCAGGTCCGTGGGAAGGAGAAGCACGTCGCGAAGACGAAAAAGAATCATGACGAGGCAGTCAGCCACTACGTCCTGTAGGACATCTCTCTTATTCCCCCTTTCCCGTCTTCGGACCAACCGAGATCCTATCGCTGATCTACCGCCCTAGATGGCACCTCGGCGAGTTGCAGCAAGACTCTGCCGAGCGTGCCGTCTCTCCTCCCAGCGAAGAAGAGGCCCAACGGTCTTGCCACATTCTCACGTATCGTCGCCGTCCTTGCCAGGCGATGACAGCCACCTAATCCATTGAGCTCATTTGCCGTCAAGAATTGCACGGAGGTGGAGCTTATCAGCCTTTCTCGCGCTCCTTTCGACTTCTCCTTCGAAAGAGCTATTAAATGGCCATCTTGACGCCAGAGAATCAGTGTTCTCTTGCCCACTTTGCAAAAGAACATTAATCCATTAACCCAACCAATTTCTAAATCCTTTCGCGTGCTCTACATCGTAGAGATGTGTCGGTCGTCAGTCTGTCAGACGGTTAGCCGGAGGCAAGCAATGAACAATCAGGCAGGGCGACATTTCTTTGTGTTTAACTAACAATCTGGCTGGTTGCATACAAAGCTCTACGCTTGACCCCATTTTCCCGCAGAGGCGTAGCGATGAGTATATGAGTGAGTTTGGTGTCCTGCCTCTGTCTCAGACCCTGTGCGACCATTGTCGTCATGACAGAGTCCCTCTTAGTAGTGTGTTGCATTTGCAGCTGACATTTTACCCGTCCAGATGGCCTTTGGTGAGTCACTTCCTTCCCTGTTTAGGTGAAAACATTCACTAAGTCTTCCTAGATGAGGGTTCCATCTAGTAGTAGGTTTTGCCTGTGTTTACCGCTCAGTCGATTTTATAGTTGCTCCTGCTCTCTATGACAGAGTATCGACAACTTGTTCCACGCCGATACCACTCCTATATACTTTGTCAGACTATTAGCAAAGCTACGCCACCTCCAGTCCCTAATGAAGGAGAAAGTGGATCATGTTTACAACAGTCTCCTGCAATACCGTGCGACAAAAGCGAAGATAAGACGCGAACCCGTAGCAATCCCCATTCATCTCAACAATAAAGCACAGAGTTCCGATATCTCGACCAGAACCTTCCATCCAGCAACGGAGCGAGATGCCCAGGACTTGTCTAGGCACCAGATCAACGACACAACGCAGCATCTCTTTGACGAAACTGACATTTCCCCCTCACATTTGGAGCTAGCCAGCGAACTCGTCGGATATGAGAATATCATGCATGATGTCGGACGAGAACACAAGATGCCCAAATATTCAGAATATGGACGGGCGCCAGATTCTTGTTTTGATGGTCTTCGCAGCGAGCAGCACTTTCACTTGGTCCCTGAGGATGCCTCCAGTCAGGGACCGCGTTCGAGTGCCTCCAATGCGCCAACTTTCTCAGGATCAGCGGTCGCACATCTTTTTGCCGAACAAGCTGTGACGAATCTGAGCGAGGAAGAGCTGCATTCGTTATTGCAATTTTTCGCGAATGCTTCCCCACGATATGATGAAGAGCACCTTGTAAAACACATGTCAGCAAAATTGGAACAATTCTACACCGCGGAGATACAGTTGACAAAGGAAGCCCGAGCCAGGCTGGCAAAACCCTCTGGCCAGCCAAGTGCAGACCTCGGTCTTATCATGCACTGCCAATCCAAAGAAGGAGATATCGGAGAGCTTTGGGACATGGAAAGTCAAAGCATTCAGCTATTGGCCAAGAAGGGATTGAATCCTGGACTCATCTTTGGTTACGACTGGCACTGGAGAGCCGAAGGTTATGCTCGACTCCGGAAGGGCAACTGTCCAGCAACAAAATGGAGCGAAGAGAAACGCCATCTCCACAACGCAGTCTCTCGTGAAATCCTCAACATACTGCCTCTTCCTTTGTTGATTGTCGCTGGGGCGTGTGCTAAGAAGCACTATCAAATGAGGTTGCAGCCTGCTACCCGGCGACTTACCATCACCCTCGTACAAGGCATACATATTGCCTACGATCTCGACTTTCAGTATGGAGCTCTCAAGCGGATCACCACATATGTTGACCATCCATCAGCGAGCTTTTTTAGGCCGAGTGGAGCTGCCGAGGTTTGTGTCCGGCTGGATGCAGCTTTGAACTTCTTCTTATGGTTGCTTGGAATTGAACATGAGGAGAGAACCTTTACTGAGACTCAGGCCTCGCACCGTAGGGGTGTTCCGGGCGCTGCACCTCTTGCTGAGCTACATGAATACAATAAACGAGAACAAAAACTCAAGAGACACCTTTTGCATCACGAATACGACCCGGGCTTCCTGTCGTGGGCCGCTCGATACTTGGACGATGACGTATTTGCGATGCTGGACCGGGGTGAGTCAGTTGCCAAGGCGCTTCGCAGGGCCATCGATCTCAAAATCTCTACCAAGCGCTTCCATCCCGATCAGATACTCAAGCACGCTGCTGCCAATCGCTTGAAGAATGCTCGACGGTATCGCTTCGAATTCAAAGAGTTTTGGGATGGCCAGGAGGTTAAAGTTCATAAAAATGGCTACCTCCGATTATATGTGTCTGCAACGAAGCCCGCACTGAGACTCTGGGCGGGTAAGCATGTATTTGCTGCTTGCGAGGAAAGGAATACGTCGGCGGTTATTAAGTTTTCTCAGGAGGGTCTATGCTTGATGCTCGGCTCTAGTGTTGTTTTCGAACGAACCCGCCTGCAGCTGTTACAGATGAAATCTTTTGGAAGTCAGTGGATCGAGCAACTCGAGAAGGAATTGGCACGCAAGAATTAGACATCCAAGAGGTCATGGGATGTAGAAAACACCTCTCACAAAAAGTTTTTGCTCGAAGCACAGCGTGCCCCCTTAAAGGCGAAGGGGCCAAGAACAAAGGGCAAAAAAAAAAGGTAGCTCTTTGTATGTGTCAGAACCGCCCGGGTAGAGGCGCACAGTAGCCCGACCTGTCCGACCGAGTACGTACACACGAAATGGCATCTAGAGTATTTGACCTCAAAACATCGACTCAATGTGTAGCAGGGCCTGCAGGGACCAAGGGGGTTCTGAGCTATCTGCCCAGCAAGTGCCGAGATGCGCAGCTAGGCCGCTGGTCACGTGACTACAAATGTAGCCTCAGGTCTTGGCTGACTGGTTCCAAATACTTCCGGGCGCTGGATTGTTCAGGCCAATCCCCAACCTTTATCCTCCTGTGCGACTGTCATCTGACGTGGGCAACACTTTATGGTTGTCCCTACTCTTCTCATGAAGCCCATTGCCTGCCTTTTACTGCGCTCTGCTCCCTCGCCCAGGTGAACCTGGCTGCCTGCGGACACCCCACCCAACCCAGATACGCGAGAGAGGCCTCATAATGAACCGCTCCAGCCACAGTCCTCTACTCCGGCGGAAGTCGTCTACACCTCATTATCAGACATTCGGCGGCATCTCCCCGCCCAAATCCCGGGGTCGGCCATTATCGGACGCTTCGAATTCTTCGAATCATGACCTTTTGAATATTGACCAGGACCACCGCGGCCGCGGTCATCCTGACTACCAAGGGCATCAGCGCTCACACGATGAGTCCTCGCCTCTCCCGAAGAAACAAATGGCGATATTGGCCGTCATCGCGCTCTGTGAGCAGACGGCGCTCAACTCGATCAGTCCGTATCTCCCAGCCATGGCTTCCACCTTTCCCGAAGTCAATCCGGGCCAAGTGGGTGTGTACGTGGGCATGATCGCATCTGCGTTTGCACTGGCGCAGCTGGCGACCAATTTCTTCTGGGGGTGGCTGTCGGATCGAATAGGCAGGAAACCGGTGATCTTGATGGGCACATTGTTTACCGCAGGCTGCTTTGTGGCATTTGGCTTCGTCCGCACGCTCGGGCAGGCCATTGTGGTGCAAGCGTTGATGGGGTTACTCAATGGGAACCAGGGCGTGGTTTCGACATGCCTCGGCGAAATCACCGATCGCAGCAATCAGTCCAAAGCATTTACCTATCTGCCTGTCATCTACGGCCTGGGAGGCATCACCGGCCCCGTCATTGGCGGGCTCCTGGTCTCACCACGAAATCCGTTCAACCGGTCCAAGGCGAATCCGTACCCTTATTTGCTACCAAACCTGCTCTCCGCGGCGCTCTTGGTGGTCGATTTTGTCCTCACGACCATCTTTTTAGAAGAAAGCCTTGAGGAAGCACAATACATGCCGCCTCTCAGCAAGAGAGTCCGAAATCTGTTCACCTGGCTTTGGCAGTTCACCAGTTCGACACGGCCATCATATCTGCGCCGCCGCCGTCAGAGGGCGCGACCATCGCATATCCACGCATTGTCGGCCGACGTATCGGACGACGAACCCAGCGAGGATGAGGCCGATGTGATCCCAGACCTTCTCCCGCATAAAGCTGCTGCTGAAGACCTCAAGAGCAAATATGTGCTGAAACGGGACACGCTTCTGCTGCTGGTCACCTATTTTATTTTCCAATTCTCCAACATTTCTTTCAACTCTTTGTATCCTATTTTTGCGCAGGCGCCACCACCGCCAGGCCGAGGCCTCGGGCCAGACGAGATTGGCCTGTCTTTGGCTTTTGCCGGTGTGGTGACGATTCTGTTTCAAGTTTGCATTTTTGGCAAGCTTCGGGACAAGATGGGAAATAGATGGGCTTACCGGATGGGGCTGGCGGGCTTTGTCCTGGCGTACATCATGATGCCGTGGGTCGGCTACAAGAAAACCAGCGATGATCACGGCGGGACCGGTTCAAGTGGCCAGGTGTGGTTGTGGGTCGAAATCGGTTCCGTGCTTCTGGTCAAGACTGTCGCAGCTGTCGGGGGTCTGACGAGTGCGTTGTTATTGGTAAGCTTCGCGGCCAAAAACACGATGGCAATCGACTGACCGATCCCTTTAGATCACCAATTCTGCACCGAATCACTCGGTCCTCGGCACACTCAATGGCCTTGCCCAAACGCTTTCCGCCGCCGGGAGAGCTGTGGGGCCGATCTTCTCTGGCAGTCTCTTTTCCCTCGCTACCAAGGTGCAACCCAAAGGCGAGGCTTTGGCGTTCGGAATATTTGCCGCCGTTTCCTTGGTCGGTTTCCTGCTCAGTTTGGAGATCCGCTCGCCAAATCTGGAAGCTGAAGGCTGGAATTCAGGTGGCGAGGAGGACACCAGTGACAAGTCCGATGACGAAGAACAATCATAAACAAGTGCAAATGACACGGTAATGACGAATTGGGCATGAACTCAGCGACGGACGCCTGGTGGGCTCCATTAACGAATAATAGGAATATACCGGGAAGATGATGAATTATGTCGAGTTACACGTCTGCCAGAGGGCTAAACTACACGAGACTTTCAACAGACCATCTGTCAAAAGAACGCCGTCCGCGGTGCTAACTCGGAAAGCATCGCTCACCTGTCCACCTCACCTCAGACACATTGGCCTCAACAGCCCTCGGACTCGGCAGAGCAATGCCATGGTGCTGGGACTGCATTTCAGACAGACCTTCTGGATCCCGACGCGAGATTTTGATCACGTCAACAGCGCGAACCCTTGTCCAGGCGGGCGAACACGGTCGGATTCGGACTGGACAACGAATGGCCAGCATTTGCAAAGGTTAGGTCCAACATTACTGCCGTGCCTAGACTTCCCCGTGTAGATGACTTAGAGGTGGAAGGCCAGTGGAAGGCCAGCAGAACACAATGTTTGAGAGGATTGTATAAAAGCAATAAACAGGCGGGTGCAATGAAATTGAGATTGTGGGAAATAGAACCAGCCCTCAGATCAGCTCTCTTGTGTTTGCAACGACTGCCAGAAGTGTACAGCCCGTCTTTCAACGGCCTGGACATCGGCTGTCTCAACTTTGGCTTTTCGGACTTCGAATCGTCATCGGGCATCGGCATCTGCCTGATGGTATCTCTTTGCCTGTGCTTTCCCAATTTATCTGGCCGTGTGCCATGGTTGCTTCTCGCACCTGGCAGATCTGCTTTCTCGGTAGACAGCCAGCGTGTGGACAGTCAGAGGTTGAAGATGGCGATGTCTGTTGACAGCTCCCCCAAATGGCTCGGATTGAAAACTACAAAGAATATTCCAAGGCTCATCGGCAGCGCATTTCGGCCAAGGGGCTGGTGCCGCAAGGAACAGAAGCCCCTCCAAAGAACCGTCTGTTCCTCGAAGCATCGACCACAGACGCCGGCGGCGCGTGGACATGACAGGCTGGGTCGTCGCTGCATGTCGCCTCGGATGGAAATGTTTGTCCTCATCGCCAGTATGTGTGGGCAACAGGCCGCCGTGGGCACAAGCTGGAGGTGCCAGGCAGGCACAGGCAACGACGTCGAGGGAGACAGGGAGACCCAGGCTCGGCGGAATGTCGTTGTCACAAGGTCTTCAAGAAAGGTGCCATCTCTTCGATCTCTGTTCTTGAGTTTTTCTTTGTCTTCATGTTCACGGACCCGGCGGTACACGCAGTGGTAAGCTGCGCATCCCCCATCGGTCGTCAGAAGTATAGCTCGGTGTGAAGATTGTGTTTCGGCATCGAGATGGGGCCTGCAGTTTCACGTCGTGTTAGTTTGATGATCGTAACTCGGGCGGACAAATACTGTTCCCGGGTTGTGACTCTTCGCTGACCTTCGACCTGTGTAATGCAAATATCCAACGGCGAGAGGTTAAAGTGTGGAGGTGGTACCATGTTTGGCCCCACAGGCGCCAAGGTCGGCGATCGATGCAAGGAACTGGCAGGCTAATGGTGCTGTGCCTAGGAAGCTTCTGCCAAATTACTCCCATTGCTTCGATTCCCCCTCTGCATCTCTTTCACCTGGTGAGGTATTTGCAACGTCTCTGCCAGTATAGACAGAGGTCAAGAAGGAACTCTTGAAAATGCTGCAGCCTGCCATGATCATAAGGAGATTCCAAGTATCGTCATTCCACTCATCAATCATATTTCCATCCCACCCTCTTCAGGAAGTCGATCCCGCGTCCTTCGAAACACCTGATGTGTGCTTCATAACATGAAACCAGATATCAAAATGGCCCGACTTGATCTATTGCAATGGAAGTGGGCATTTGTTCGACACCAGCCCTGTTGCAGAATATAACGCACACCCCGACGTGTAAGTCTTCAGAAGGCACATGACATGCCGAATGCCATGGAATGTCAGTTCATGGCCTCGGAGAAATACCTTGTGGAGGTATCGATGTTCACAACTCTAATGGAGTTGCTGCCGTGACCGCCGCCATTTCGCCAGTTTGACACCCCTGGCCGTTCTTATAGGTTCGCTCGAGAATTGTCATCTGAATTCACAGGTTGAACACGCCCCTACTGGTGAGGAAGATTTCTATTCATCTATTACGGTTCCAGCAGTGTATTGTACTGCACAATGGAGACAGGTCCGTATAATCGCCCAAGAAATATCAGCCACACCTGCAGCCACCGCCACCTATACCAGCAATTCGCGGCCCTCCTCCGTAAATCATTCAGCAGCGGCTCCCATTGTACTCCTCTCGCTCACGATGTGCTTTCCACCCTTGGCCACCAGGTGTGACTCTGACAATCGAACAATTCCTGCTGGATCTGCAGTTGAAGTGCGAGGGGAAAGCCAGGACAGAATTTTTGAGCAACTCTAATCGACTTTCAACGCATCAGTTCGTATTTCTAACTTCTGGAGAGGCTAGACATGGAAACTATTTGCCGAGAGGCCCAAGTAGCCGACGTTGTTTCATTCGAAGTTTTTGGTGGTCACTGTCCTCCACACGGCTACCATTGACCGCACCCCACACATGCGGGCAGAATTTACCACACCCCAAGTCAAGAAGCTTGGAACCGGGGCCCAGGAACCGTACTGGCTCAAATCCGGGGTTGAGTATTGGACGTTTCCAACTGCCCCAGTGCGATGCGAAGCAGTCTCCCACTCGCCTGAACGCGCCGAGACACCGGGCAGATGCCATGGCCGGCAGCGAGTCTTCAACACGACAACTTGCTTGCTGTTCCTCAAACATATTTATCAGGCTTAGCAAATGAGTTCTGCAAAGTTCGATATCCTTGATGAACACGTTTGGATGCCATTCCTCGTATTCGCTAACTTTTGATCCCCAAATCTGGGGTTTCTGCAATAGGACTCCCCGTCCCGGCCAGTGAGACCCGAAAGTAGGGAGATGGTCACCGTCATGCCGAGGGTCAAGCTTTCCAAGGGCACCTGGGGAATCCCAGGTCTTCCACCATCGCCGTTACCATTCGCCTATCAGTCTGGATAAAAGCCGTGCTGAACCGAGACAAGGAGGGAATCTCTCTTGTCACAATTCCGGCAACCCCTCGAATTGGAAGGCAGCTGCTTTTGTCTATCATGGGTCTCCTTTCAAGCAATAAATCACAAGAAGGTGCAAGGAAGCAGCAGATTAACGCCTACAATGTGGTGATATTAGTGCTGCTCGGCTTCGGTTCGATTACATATGGTTATTCTACCTCCATTATCGGGACGACCGAAGGTTGGTTGTGACTTCTACCACGTGATTTACTTGCCATCAATCTTATGCTGACAGGTCAACCGTCCTTTATCGAATACTTCGAGCTTACCACCCGGCCCGGCGGACTCAGTCTTTTGTCCACCATGAATGGGCTTTTCCAAGCGGGTGGCACTATTGGACCATTATTGCTGCCATGGATTGCCGACAAATGGGGCAGAAGAGCGGGAGTTGCAACGGTGAGTTCCCTTGAAAAAAGAAACCGTGTCCATGATTAACGTCTGCCGCCAGGCCGCCACGCTATGCTTGGTCAGTGGAGCTGTCATGGCTGGTAGTACCCACGTGGCAGAGTTCATCGTCTTTCGCTTCGTTTCCGGTCTGGGGACGTTTATGATGCTTGCTGCGGTGCCGGTGAGTCGGGCGGCACCATTCAAGTCACCCATGACTGAACAGATCAGCTCCTGATGAATGAGATTGTCCCGAACAGCATGCGAGGTGGCCTCGTGGAACTCCATGCCGTCTTCTTCATCCTCGGATACGTCATCCAGGCCTGGGTGGGGTTTGGGTTTTACTTTTGGACCAGCGGCGGAATCAACAACACTTGGAGACCACCGCTCGCTATCCAATGCGGATGGGCGCTCTTATGTTTGATTGCGTTGCTCTGGGTTCCTGAAAGTCCGAGGTGGCTCGTCATGCAAGGACGGGCTGACGAAGCCCAAGCCCTCCTGAACCGACTTCACAGCGACCCGAGCGACCCCAACAAGGAATTCGCTCGTGCCGAATTCTTCCAGATCGAGAAACAGATTCAAATTGACAAGAGATTGGGCAGTTCATGGTGGCACATTATCAAAAAGCCCTCCTATCGGAAGCGTGCTCTGATCGGAATGGCGACGTGTGGGTTTATTCAATCATCCGGGGACCTCGTCATCAATAGTGAGTTCTCAATATGTCGGCGCCTGCTCTTCTGATCCTGGCAGATTACGGCCCACGGCTATATATGCTGCTCGGGTTTGGCCCTGTCAAGCAGCTTCTCTATCCCGCTGCCTGGCTGACCTTCACCCTCGGTCTGAGCATTATCACCATCTTTACTGTTGATCGGGTTCCCAGAAACCGGCTCTTAGCGACCGGTCTTTGGGGTTGTATGTGCACCCTCATCGTGGAAGCTGCGCTCACTGCCAATTTTGTGCCTTCCAATAATCAAAATGCATTACGAGCGGCGGTGGCAATGTTTTTCGTCTTTCAGGTTTTTGACACTCCCATGCTCAATGGTGGGTTGCCATTGTTTTGGTGAAAGAAAGGAAGAATGCTAATCGAAGATAGGTCCTGAATGGGCCTTCATTGCCGAAATATTTCCAACACACATTCGTGCGAAAGGAATGTGTCTTTCAACATCCATGGTATCATTGACGAACGTGATATATCTGCAGGCGGCCCCAACAGCGTTCGCGTCAGTCTTTGCTCCTCACCCGAACATTCCCTATGCTTTGGCTGATCATATCAGGAATGTTGGATGGAAGTTCTACCTTCTCTTTATCATTCTTTCCTTCATTGGCGGCTGCATATTTCTCTTCTGCTTTCCGGATACAAGAGGCTTGCCCCTGGAAGAAATTGCGGCTCTTTTTGGTGACAGTGATGAGGTTGCCATCTATCAACGGGATATTGAGATCGACGCTAACACCATGGCTGTGATTGACCACCATGATGAGAAGAAAGCTGCTAAGCCGGACACAGAGCATGTAGAAGTGTAGGGCGTGATGACCCTGAGCAGGATGTGACGGAGGGTGGAAGAGAGCGATAGATGATCACCAGGGGGACAGAAGCAAAGCGTGCGAGACCTGACCCGTTTTTACAGTATTTGTCATCCTCCACTTCTCAGCTGCTGTCCACAGGCATGAGACGTCCCCGCACAATCGATCGTCCCAGCACTGCCTCTTAATGAACGATCTCCCTTTCGTTCAGACGCACCTCAGTTTCTCGCCGGTTGGTGAGTAATTGTGTTGGTGCCCACAAGTAATTCCAGTTGTTGATTGTTTTAGTTTCCATATTTTACTTGCTGGGTTCGAACCTCAGCCTTTCACGTGACTTCAATTGCCGATACGCTTCGGCTGAATATGCTTTATTTCTACATCCCGCATCTTCTACCTCTCGCGAGCGATAAATTTGGTCAGCCGTTATTCCATGAGTACATATGACGACATCAACAAACTCAAGAGGTGTATCAGAGAGCTGATGTTTGCCAGGTTGAAGACGGATTGGCCAATCTGAATTTGTCGCGAAACTGACCTAGACAGGAAAGCCGATGCAGGGACGAGGCTGACAGCTGACCCAGACACTGACCCAGACACTGCCCCAGGAATAGAGACCTCCGTTCGCCCTGACGCGTGTTAATAAGTTTCCCGATGCGAGGCTAGGGAAGGCGAAATATATTCTTGACCATTGACTTTGCCTATCCTTCCAGCGAAGCTACGGCTTGTGGCGCTCCTGGATTGCTAGTTTTGGCACCACGCGAGGCTGTCGGCAATGTCATGTCAGGACTAGCTGTCAAGAAGAATTCGACGTTGGATCTGCATGTTGCACCTGCATGACACCCCTTCAAGATGTTTTCCTCCTAGAAAGGAAGGTTGCATAGCGTTTCCCCCATGGAGCGCACCAGAGCTGAAGAGGTTGGACATAAATATGGTCTGTTGTCGCACGTGCTGACGCGTCTGCAGCTGGCTCGTTACGCGTTCTGAGTTAGCCTACAGGAGGCCAGAGCCTGGGGTCTAGGACCTCGAGGTTGATACTCTCTAGCGAAGCTGTTTGGTTCTCTACGGTTGTTCCCGAAGATCCCTCCATCATTTTTCGGTTTGTGGCCGCTGGGTCTCAAACAGGCCCCTCCCACGAAACCCGTGGACACATTTTCAGGGTCAGACGGATTTCCTCTTCGACTTCATTTTTCGACCTCGAGGATTGGTTTCGACAGACTGCCAATAGGCTTCGACTCGTGCATCGTGAGTGGCTACTGTCTCACCCGCAGATAACGCGATGAGTCACAAAGCGGTTGCTTTTGATGCAGGCAATTTGCGTGGTCATCCTCGTCAAAGGCATCTGGGACGACCCCAAAGCCCAAGGATGCCAGCGCACACTCGCGGGTTCGGGGCGCCAGTGCTGTGACAAGATGTGCAACGACTGGACGCAAATGTACGCCTCCACTTCGCTAAACGCAGCATATAATTGGACGTGGTGTTTGCCTGGTCTTTCATATCAGACTCAGATTCATTCCGCCCTCCTGCTGGCAGCAATATCGACAAACTCCATCGTACGTTCTTCCACCGTCCGCGGTCAATTGGATATCAGTCACCATCTCCAATCGGCAGAGGGCAAGCCCGATATTGCCCACGCCACCCAACCACTTTCCACTGCTTCTGCCTTTGACCTTGGATGATCGTTTGGAAATGTTCGACTGCGACGGTGGCATGGGCAGGTCCAGATGGCCATGGTATTCCGGGGACGGCCGGTCATCTCTCACTACTCCTGGCCCGCGACTGTCGCCGATTGTCGTCATGACACTACGCCTCCTCGTCGCCAAACCACTGCAGCCCATATACTCTCGGCCTCTTTATATGCCAACACGCATCCTGTGCGAGAGGATGTAACGCTCAAGAATAAGACAGTCAAAGCAAACATACCTTCAAACGGCCGGTAATCTCGATATCTAAGCCATGGTGTGCGGAAAGACACCGTGGCTAAATTTCGCTCTACCCATTTTCACGTCTTCCATCCTGACTTGTCCGACTCCGCCTTTCATTAGGCGATGACTTACCAAAAAAGCTGGATGACGCAAATGATCGTTTCTCCCCTTGTTTGTAGCCTTCGAAATCTATCATCCTCACTCCTGAGTCTCACTTTCTAGAGCATATTTGCTCACCTGTTATTTTGTTCAGGATACATACAGCTACTGTCAATAAGTCATCGCACCCCTTGGCAAGATCCACACCACCCAATCTCCTCCGTCTCATACAATTGCTCACCAATTCATGAGCTGTCCTTGCCTATTGTTGAGAAGCTGTCTAATTTTAGTGCAGCAATTGTGCTAATAGCTAATATGACAATTAGCTAGAGATTCGCTCTCTAATGTCTGGATATACCAGCCTTTGGCCTGGCGCACCTTGGACACCCTTCCACTCAACCTTATGATTGCATGATCAATTCTCTCTTGAGGAGTTGCATCCTATTTTTCCACAATTGTACGGCTAATGCATGATATCCCCCCTTGCATATTGCCAAAGCCTTGAAGGTGTGCATTGTGGGGCTGTGCTATTAGGTCGATTGTTAGCATGAGGCATTGTAGAGTGGGCTGTGGAGCTAAGGGGGTAGGTGATCTTGCCCTAAGAAGCGCCATCTTTGCAAGCACTGATGATTTGACCCCTTGGATAAGGAGTTAGTTGATACCTCTTCTGTGCACTGCCACTGATTGCCCGAAGAAGTACCATGGTGTCATTGTAGACGGTTGGCAACTTGGTGGACTGTAAGGTGCGTCGCGCCACGGGTGCGATGACTTATGCACACTAGCTGTACGTTATAGAAGAAGCACACCCCATGATCTCGACGACAAGGGTACACCAAGTTGGGTCCGATCAATTGTGAACACCTATTCCAGCCTCGACCTGTTTCCAGTATCTCTCCTTGCTCCTGATTCGCAACTTCTTTCCCCAGAAATACATTGGAATCCAGCTGCTGAAGAACACGAACACAAGAATGGCCCAGGTGATGAAAGTGTTCTGGGTTCCGGTCGCATTCCACCACGGAGTAACTGCATAGCCAAAGCCGAAGGCCATGGTGCAGCGCATGACGTTCAGCGAAGACAGTGTGCTGCCCGAAAGCTCCTTGTAGCAGTCGACGATGTATCCGATCATGATTCCACCGCCGGTGGTGAGGGCGAAGCCTGCAACAACAAAGAATCAATAATCGTGTTTTGATTTGCCTTGCAATTTTCCGGTGGGAGGATCAGTCTGGCCGACTTTCACAAGGTACGTACCCATCATTCCCATTCCAAATACGATTCCGAACCAGTGAACATGATGTGCTGCCCCCACGCCCCAGACGATCAATCCGACGGGAGGGATGATACAGAGAGCAGTTGCCGCCCAGAGGCGCTGTTCGGCTTCTCTCAGACCGTCTTTATTGTGTCGGGCGAGATGAAGACAGATCCAGTCACTGATTCTACCACACCAAAATGCTCTGGGTCCGTGGTCAGCAGACGGTCTCGTTTGTGTCCGGGGTTAGTTCCACCTACCCAATGATTGCCCCGATTGTAGGAGACAGATAGGCCAGTCCAACCTTGGAGCTTGAGAAATTGTATGGCTCTGCAGAGAGAATCACGGATGCTGTGGCGTTCAATGCATTGAAGCACAAAACTGCGATTCCGTGATAACAGCTGGCCCAAAGCACGACCGGGAAGGTCCAGAACATGACGAGAGGCCGATACATGAAAGCAATGAACTCGTTGGGTCTCTCTTTAATGACGTGGAACAGGGTGAGCTTTTGCAAGTAGGTCTTGGGCTTGGATTCTTGCCGGACCGGAACGTTTGCTGTCGGAGCAGGGCCAACAAGAGTAGCTACCCCGTTCAGGTTTCGTCCAGAAGCTTCGAATCCAGTGTTTCTATAGTAGTCGGTCTCTTCGAAGAGGAAGAACAGCGTTATGAACGCAATGGCGTTGATGATTGCGCACCAGTACTTTTGTCAGGGACAATCTGTTCAGCATCTGCTGCATTCTGGACACACATTTGACGGTGGATCGACTCACCATAACCCACTCCCATCCCATACTGTCGTTGATCAAACCGCTGAACACGGCCGCTAAATAGTTTCCTCCTGCCAAGCAGAACATATAGATACCAATGTGCAACCCTCGCTCGTGATTGAAGAACTGCGTAAAGTGGTCAGTGGCCCATGTTTCGCAGTAAGGACAGAGGGAATAGGTTCTGTCTCACCAGATCAGTCACGATCAGCTCTGGAACAACTTCGATCGGAGCACCGACGAAGCCCAGGAGCACTCGGGTTGAAACCCAAGACGCGTACTCTGGTGCATGCGCTGTCCAGACGGAAATACCCTTAGAAAGGTGAATTACGTCAGTTAGATGTCCTCATACTTTTTGTTATTTGGCGGGCATGACGAGGGCACTTACCACGGTGCAAAGTAACGAGACAAGCAGGACTCCGCGGCGACCAAAGGTCAGGGCGATGGGCTGCCAGATCAAAGCTCCCCAGCCGAAAAATAACAGCATGGTTCCAGAGCCTTGATTGAGGGCACTCACACTCAAGCCCGTGTGCTCCGAGATGTTCACGAGGATTGAGTAGACGGCCGCAGAGGACCAGGCAATACTGATGGTATAGCTGCAGGTCGCTCAGTCAGCCATCTTAGGCTCTACGCCCTGGGGGAAAATCCTGCAGAAAACCCTGCCACCACCTACAAGTGACTCAGCCACATGGCACGTCTCTTCCTCCATGGGCTCCAATTCAATGGATCCTCTGGATCGCTCGTGGGTTGGGGCACGAGGATCACATCCCCGGTCTCGCTCAGGGCGAATTCATGTTCCGCATCGACCAGGCGAACCGTTCCAGGGATCCCGAGATCCTTCGCATCACCGCTGATGCCACTCTCTGCGACCCCAAGATCAGGCACCTTTTCCGACATGTTGGATGATGGTTGCTGAATACAAATGGTTGACGTGTCACTGTTGCCGAAAACGCTCCTTGTTGGATGTTGCAACTGACCTTTATACATGTGCAGATAGATATACCGAGTATATATCTGACCATGTGGTCCAAGATCACCGTAGCGTACCAATGGTCCAAGCCATTATCGAAGAGAGGTACGAACAGCGAAGACGGTCTCGAATCGGAAACCGGTCCGTTCCCCTAAGAGAAAGAAAAAAGACGTGATTCAATTTCTTCTCCATGGCAGGCCAAGGTAAAGACAATGAATTGTCCCAGGCGGAACTTCGGGTCTTTCTTCATTCTTGCAGTGTAAAGTAGTACATTAGTAAGGTGGTTGAACAATCACGAACGACTCCTGGCCACTCGGCCAGTGGAGCTCCTAGGAAGTGGGGGCTAACTTATAGAGTTCACATAGACCGTGATCACACCATCGTTACTTGTCTTTTTTCGTTCACGGGTTTCGGGAGCCCTTCCGAACCCAAATAATGCAGCTCGGCTTGCGCGTAAAATAAATCATCATTAATATTGCGGTCGCCCTTGGATTGGCTCAGTATTCAGGTTTCGACCAGGTTTCGACGTTTGTGCAAATGGCGAGGCTAACTCGCATTGTCGGATAACGGCCCAACTTCCGCTCCACAGCCAAATGGTAATTCAGCCTCACCGGCCCTTGCCAGACCCATCTTGTTCACCAGCGGGCGTATCTCGGACGCCGTGAGCAGCAAAACCCGCTTCGATACCGTCGTAGATGGTGCAATAATGTATCAAACGAGCAGAGTGGTATGATGAGATAGAGTCTGATAGACGATTGGACGCAATCAACAGTAAATAAAATTGACATCACTAGGTGCATGCCATGCTTCTGCTCTCAGTAATGGTGGCCAGCCGATCCTTTCCACAGATCCAGTTTGAGCTGTCCAATGGCGTCCTCTACGTTTCACACCACCTCTCCAGACGCCTTCTCGAAAAAGGTCTTTGACTGCATCATCGTTGGCGGAGGCACTGCAGGCCTGGTTCTAGCGAGTCGTCTTACAGACGACCCGGAAATCTCAGTCGGGGTAATCGAAGCAGGATCCTCTGCTGCCGCCGATGAACCAACGGTGAAAATACCAGGTCATGGAGCCAGAACCGTAGGGACCGAGTACGATTGGAAGTTTGAGACCGTGCCACAGGAAGGGATTGGGGGAAGGAAGCTGCCATGGCCTCGAGGGAAGATGTTGGGAGGCACCAGTGCCATGAACCTTTTGGTCTGGAACCGGGCAGCTCGAGAGGACTACGATGCTTGGGAGGAGTTGGGGAACGACGGCTGGAATTACCAGAGTCTTCTGTAAGTTTTTGTGGAATCGGACAACGAATGAGACCCCGGAGATTTCCTGCCCTTGAGTTAACATGAGTATCAGACCGTACTTTGAGAAGAGTGAGTTCTTGGATATAGTCGACAAACCTCCTCGGAAAGCAGCAGACAAAAGCGATAGCCCCAGCAGTGGGCAGCAGAGACATGTGACGGCCACATATCCTCGTGAATATGCAGCAACGCATCAGTTTTGGCACAACACGCTGAACAACCTGGGCATACCGACCAATCCTTCCCATATGGACGGCTCCAATGTCGGGGTTTGGACGAGCCTGGCCACTATCGACCCCCGAACTCAGGAACGGAGTTACTCCACGACCGCATACCTGGCTCCCATCGCGACGAGAGGGAACCTCTCCATAGTGACCGGAGCAGAAGTGGACGAGATCGTGTTTGACGGTCATTCCCAAGGTGAAGAAGCCCCTTTGGTGGCAAAGGGAGTCCGATACCGCGTCGGGGAAGAAGTGTACCAGGCCTCGGCATCGCGAGAGATCATCCTCTGCGCAGGAAGCGTTGGCTCTCCACAGATCTTGGAGCTTTCGGGAATCGGAAATCACCAGATCCTAGAAAGAGCTGGGATCCAAGTCAAGTTTCACAATCCCAACGTCGGTGAAAACCTCCAGGAGCACATCATGACGATATCGGTCTACGAACTTGACGACAACACCCCAGCACCAGAACACGATCTCGAGACCACAAGCTATCTCCGCGAAGCAGAAAGGCAATACAACGAAACCAAAACCGGATATCTCACGGCGACACCGTCATCAATGGCCTATCTCCCGATAAGAGACTTCACCACCGAATCTCAGCGGGCCACCCTAGCCGAAACCTCCCGATTGATCGCAGAGGAGACCACGGCCACAGAGGACCCCAAGACCACTAAGCATGTAGGACACCACGCTGCCGCCGCCCATATCCTCCAGCGACCATTTTCCCCAGCCTCACGACTGGGACAGATAGAATATGTACTTCACCACACGAACTCGAGCCCCTTTTTTGCAGGACAGGCCGGAAAGAAATATGCTTGTCTGCACCAGATATTGCAGTACCCGTACAGCGTGGGCAGCATCCACATCTCTTCCGCGACGCAATCAACACGCAACCCCATTATCGACCCAAAATACTACCAAGGTAAAGGCGGGGCCGTGGATGCGGAGGTCATGCTTCGCGGGCAAGAATTCGGTGACAGGATCATGAAGACGGCACCGCTCTCTTCGATCGTCACCCGGAGGGTCTGGCCACCGGAGGCAGAAGAAGAAGAAGAAGAAGAGTCGTCTGACAGCAACTACAAAGCAAACAAGCTCGACTGGGCATCGTGGATCCGCGATAATACGGTCACGGACTGGCATCCCGTGGGGACATGTGCGATGTTGCCGCTGAACAATGGAGGCGTCATTGACCATCAGCTTCGCGTCTACGGGACAGAAAATCTGCGCGTCGTTGATGCGAGCGTCTTTCCGCTGCATATTAGCGCACATATTCAGGCTACGATCTATGCGGTTGCGGAGAGGGGGGCTGATATTATTAAGAGTGTCTGGGGGTCTAAACGGAAATGAGGAATCCGATAAAGGTGGGCGGGTTGGTTTTCTTTCTTATTTTATGTGGACTATATGTGGAAATAGAGTGAGAGTGACGAGGCTGTACGTCGGTGAAAATGAGAGTTTATATGACATTCCTTAACTAGGTAAGTAGGTCCCGCAAGCCAAAATTTTCGCAGTCATTCAAGCCTCGATCAACGATCTTGCTATCAGCATTGAAATTGCGCAGATCCTCAGTGATCCAGCGACTCTGCACTCTCTTCCCCCACAAAGTTATATCGCCGTAATGGTTGGCACCACCGAGATTGACAGAGTTAGGCGTCGAGGAGGTCGACAATGGCAACGATTCCAACCGAGCGATGCTTTGTTGCAGGAGAGTGCCTGGCGCTGTGGTGATCATAGAACAGAAAGAAAGGATCTTGGTCATGCCTAGCGCGCTTATGGCGGAACGTAAAACGATGACGAGGACGAGGATTCTGATCAGTGTTGAGCGGTCAGTAAGTATAGTCCTTCCCCGGCCAAGAAATCTTCACCGCTCGCTTGCAGCTTACCTATGCGCGAAAATATCATCCGGGACGAAATTCTCCAATACGAACACGCTGATGGCATTGAAGGCCGCATTGACGGCGTAGTGTAGCCATGTTAAGGTCAGCGAGTCCAGCACGTGCTTGTGGTCCTGGCGATTCAGGGCCGAGTACAACGATGCCTTGTACAGCTGGAATCGGCCGAACCAATACTGGATGCGCATCCGGCTGCTCAACGGGGTGATTTGTCCCGTACATGCTCCTGGTGTCCAGCCGGCACATTCCGGGATGCAGGCGAGCCATTCCGAGAACTGCGTCTCAATCTCTCGGATGACATTCAAGGGAAGCGTGCTACTCCTCGAGGTTCCGGCTTCGGAGCCGCAGCTTCCTTGTTGCTGCAGTTCCGGTGCGGTTGCTGCTCTCCAGATGATCTGCCGCAGACTTGTCTCTGCGAGGAACAGAGAGTAACATGAGTCGATGACGAAGTGACGGGGTATGTGTGTTTGGCTCGGCCCCGAGGACGAGAACTCCTCGATCATGCACTCGAACGGGAGAGGCAGGCGGTCTTCCAAGTCTCCGAGTTGGCTGTGTGGGTAGATGTTGGTTTCCCAATTCAGATCTCTGGTTATGTGTACCGGATTCAGCAATTTGGTCAGAGCCTTGCGTTGATCACCTCCCCCTCACCTTTCCATGTTTAGTAACACCCAGAAGAGCCTGACGCTAGTAGTGCGTGTTGTCAGTGTGATGGTGGACGGGGAAAGTATCTTCCTGAGTCGCTATTAGTCTCCTCAACATCATTTCTCAATGGAAGGCTCCAAACCGGGTCAGAAATTCGTAGAGTACGGCAGAGGCCTGACGAAGATGCATCGCGCTCGATGAGAGCATGGATAGTTTCGCGAAACACAGTGCTGCGAGAGTATACGCTTGCGCATGCTCCAGAGTGTATTCTAGAGGAAGCCAGCTCAGCAATCGCACTGCACTGTCCAGATGCGCAATCGCGTCATTATGCTCAAGTAAGTCATAGGTCCCCGAGTAGAGCTTTCCCAACGTCTTCATGAGAAGGATGAGAGCCGATGGCACGTTGATCTGCAGGCCATCTCGAATGACAGCAGTTTCCATGTCTGCAATTGCTTGTTCACACATGATCGGGTATAAGGGATATACGAGACTCATAAAGTTGCGGATATAAAAGTAGACCTGGCCCGGTTCATTTTGAGACTGTGTCGAGGTGGAAGGTGACATTACCGAGGGGTCACCCGTGGCTGAGTAGGCAGATGACATGTTATCTGGCTGGTATCGACGGCTTACCGTCGGATAAAGAGCTTAAACTGTCTTCCAGCGTAGCATGGAGGAAGTTGGCGATGCCGGGGTCCGGGGTATTTTGGGCCCTTCGTTCGAAATCCTTTGGTTCCTTCGACTTGTTGCCGGACTCGTTTGGGCAGAAAGACCACCGCCTCCTTCAAAACCACTCTCCGAATTCCCGGCCGCTGTATTTGTTCTCTGGTCATTGAATGCTGCCGTCTCTGTGGTTTCAATCTTGTCAAGACGGCGACCCAAGGCCTGAATCCCATCGTACAGCTGTGTCAGCTTTCCGGAGATTAAAGTCAATGTAGGGTCGCGTCTGCAGCAAGTAGTCAACAACACCGTCTTCATCGAGGAGGTGGCGATGTGAAAGGGATCGACGTACGCAGCCTCATGATCCTTGCGATAAGTGCAGGCGAGTTTCCTTCGTCGACAACATCGACATGCCGGCTGGGTCTCGTCGCATTTGATTTTTTTCAGGCGACAATTCTCACATGCCTATTTCGAGATTCAATTCAGCGACGACACCGGGCGGTCAGAGAATCTTTACCTTGGTCGCTCTCCGTCCTTCCGCCAAGAAGTGGTTTGAGCCGATGCGGCCCTGGCTGATCGTAGGTGCTCCGGTCTGCCAGACTGTATAGCCAAGACTTTCTTCGGAGTCCATGGCTTTGGACACCCCTGGATAGCACAGAGTCGCGAACGCAAACAAAAAGGACAAAGGAGAGTTGGAGCGGACAACGGAGAAGCACCTTCTCAATTCTTCGGCCAACGTGAACTGGATTGGCCGGAAATAAAACTTCGATATGGCTGCGATTTAGGTGGCGGCATATCCTCTGAATTGACGTTAACCCGAAGGAAGTGGATCTTTCGGGACCTTCACTCAATCTGGTTACATTACCCAGGCTATATAGCAGAGTAAATGATATATGGGATAGGTGTTGCTCGTAAATATGGCATTAATTGCAATCCACGATTGCAGGCTCAGTGGCCGCTCATCTGTGAGCTACAAACTAGTGTCTCTTCGACGTTCAGTCGTTCGTTGACTGCAACCTTTCCACCCGGGTGAAGAGGTCACACGGGAAAATATGTCGCAACTGCGCTGGAGATGAGGTGCTCTGTAAGATCGCGTTTCGGTCCGGCCACCTACTTGTGTGTCTGTCGTGTATTTTTTGTTTCACGTTCACAGCCAATACGATCCACCGGCGAGCTCCACAGGTGGGGCCGAACAAAAATCATCGCTCCAAGTGCCTTTGGCGTAACCAAAACTATTCAGGTCATGGATCACCTTTTCACGGTGATGGCGTTCGCAGGTCATTCGTCTCTTGCGAGACCCGTTGGTTGTAATGGCCTATCGCTATCGACATGCCAGTGGAGATCTAGCCAGCGTTTCACATCACCCATCTCCCGACGGAATGATTGAAGAACCCCTCTTGGAAGGTCAATAAGGAGCTGAACCTAGCAAGCAGATAATGTGAGCGTCGTGTTTGTGCTCTTCCTCGATCAAACTGTTTTCCTGTTATCTTATCCCACAGCGAGCAACGGAAACGCTTGTGATGGCGACAACCGACACGACAATCCCTGAGGTAGCGAGGACACAATCGTACCATGGCTTGAGCAATGGAGAATCACCCAGCACCAGCAGCAGAGCTCTTAGCCTACGACGTGAGGACAACCCGCCATCGCGCCGGCTCCTTCACTGGCCGTCTGTCCTCACTACAGCTTTGATCGCAGTGCTGATTTCCCCCTTGTCGCATCTGGCCACGAATCCCTTCTCGTCTCCGGCACTCGAGCGGCTAGATCCAACAGACTACTCCGGGCGAGCTCGAGAGATCTTGAAAACAACACCAGTGATCGACGGACACAACGATCTGCCGTATCTGCTGCGGGTGGAGCTGCAGAACAAAATCTACGATGGCGTTAACCTCAGCGAGAAACTTCTCGGTCACACTGATCTCGGTCGCATGCAGCAAGGTCACATGGGAGGCCAGTTCTGGAGTGTGTGGATTGAATGTGAGCCGACGCCTTTCACTGAGGATGCGGTGGTCAGTTTGACGATCAATGGAAATGGCGAAGGGATGAGATCTGATCGATATGGTGCAGACCTCCATTCGAGACACCTTAGAGCAGATCGATGTGACGAAACGCATGATCCAGAATTACTCATCGGTCCTTCATTATTGTGAGGATGCGCAATGTGCGCGAGAAGCTTTCCGCGGTGGCCGGATCGCAAGCATGCTGGGAATTGAGGTATCCTCCTATTATTCGATGGACTGATCCGCAAACGAGAATTGACCGTTCGAAGGGAGCCCATCAAGTCGGCAACTCGATCGCCGCTATCCGCCAGTTCTACGACCTGGGAGTGCGTTATATCACTACAACACACAACTGCGACAACGCCTTTGCGACCTCCGCGTCGACCGTGGCCATTGGCGGTGAGGACCGCGGCCTCTCTCCGTTCGGTCATGAATACGTCAAAGAGATGAACAGACTAGGCATGATGATTGACCTTTCGCATGTCTCGCATCAAACGATGCGCGACGTCCTCTCGGTCACGCGCGCACCTGTCATCTTCTCTCATTCCGGGGCGTACGCCGTCCAGCGACACTTGCGCCATGTCCCTGATGATGTCCTACGTGGCGTACGCAACAACGGTGGGATTGTCATGGCGACATTCATCAATCGATTTCTGAACATGGAGGATCCGGACAGTGCTACCATCGAGGACGTTGTTGATCATATCTTCCACATAGCTGAGACAGCGGGCTGGGACCATGTTGGCGTTGGTGGGGATTACAGCGGGACTCCCCACAGTCCGATTGGGCTGGAGGTAAGCTCTGTCATCTATCCCCCTGTCGAGAGCTTCTTTGGATCAGTATGACTAACCTTGTATTCCTCCTACCAGGACGTTTCCAAATACCCCGATCTAGTCGCCTCACTTCTCAAACGCGGTGCCACCGACCAGCAGGTGCGACTTTTCGTTGGCGAAAACATACTTCGTGTGTGGGCCGACATCGAGAACGTTGGAGTGCAGATACGTACCGAGGGGACAAGGGCGTCGGTGCCTAATGAAGCTGTTTGGGTTGGACGCCCCTGGACAAGGGGCCATAGCTGGTTGCCGTTCATGTTTGCTGGATCGAAAGCAAGACTGCATGGAAACTTCAAAGGCGAGAAACCTAAGGCAAGCGATTTTTCTATCAGCACGTAACAATTTAGGAGTAAATGGGTTCACTTCACATTCCGATTTGTTTTCAATTCTTCATGGTGAGGCCTTGCCTACCCGGAAGATGCAAGTCAATCCCCTCAAAGGAATAACGAGCATGTCACTGAATCACTGATCGCATGATTTTGATGTCGTGATTGAAGGCCCCATCCTGGCCACGAGCCGCTCTCAACATCTCAAAATCCAGAACCCATCAACGCCAGTAATTGGGTTATTGGGTGTGTGATGGCATGAAAAGCATCTGGGCCAACCCCACCCCACCCAGGTTCCGGATTCCGGTCCGACTCGCACATGGATGAGGCTCCGCAGGGCGACCTGATGTCCATCGAGGAAAACCTCACACTTGTGTGGTGGTGGATCAGTCGTCGGATGTGGCCATCCAAATGCAGATGACGTGCTTGCCTGGTATCATTGAGCAACTTCCTATCATTGCCCCTTATGCTCTTCCTTGACGCTTCGGAATAGATGCCGCCGAAATGCCAACGGGTGATAGATACCTTAGCTTTGCCTCGAAGTAGGTAAGCGATACTCTCTGATCTCGTGCGGAGACTTTCCGTCTCTTTGTATCGAGCGGCGTCCTTCACTCACTCCCTACCCACTTACGCTACGCCACCACCTCCATCATACAAAAAGATTTGCCTGCTGATTGTCCACTGCATGTCTTGACTTCAGGCAAGAGTACAATCTCGATTCTTCAAGGCCCATCCACAATGGGTTCTCTCAACTTGCTCCTTCTACCCTTTGATGCTGGTTTAATTCTTCTCGTCCTGTATTTCGCCGGCAACGAGATGGTACGATGGCAGGCTCGCCTCAAAGGCCTTCCCGGACCTAGAGGCTTGCCTGTTGTAGGCAATCTGCCTCAAGTAGGTCAACCAGAGAGCAGATGCAATGCCGTACAAAAAGACACCCAAATACTAATTGCCATTCCCAGGTCTTGGCCAGATACACGGCAGAACAGTATCGCAAATGGTCCGAGACTTTTGGTCCGGTATATCAGGTCCAGCTCGGAAACACACCGGTCGTTATCGTCAACACGGCGGCCGCGGCGAAGACGCTGTTCCTGACGCAAAGTGCTGCTCTCAATTCGCGACCCCTCTTCTACGTCTTCCACAAGCTTGTCAGCAAGAATGTCGCGAGCATTGGGACCAGTCCCTGGAACGAGAGCTGTAAGAACAGACGCAAGGTGGCTGCCACAGCGCTGAATCGACAGAAAGTGCAGAGCTATGAACCTGTATGGCTCCCACTCCGTCTTTATTGTGTTATGATGGTGGGATTGATGTATGACTGATTATGTTTTAGATCGTCCTCCGTGAAAGCAAGGAATTCGTTGAGGAATTGAAACGCGAATCGCAAGGAGGTGCACGTGATGTTGATTTCAAGTCTATAGTACATCGTTTATCACTGAACCTGGTATTGACGCTGAATTATGGGACACGGTCAGCCTCACTCCCCCACTGGTCGAACACAACCACTAAAGGTGCGATGATGCAGAGTCCCCAACACAAAGGATCTCACCGGTGACCCGTTCTACGCCGAAGTCATCTTTGTTGAGCAAGAGATCTCAACACTACGCTCCACCGCTAAGAATCTGGAAAATTATATTCCCATACTCCGCGTGACCAACCCCATCATATCGGCACTTGGATTTACAAAGTCGGCTAAATACTCGGCTGAAATAGGGGAGCGGCGCTCGGCATACAACAACGAGCTCCTCAGAAGGTTACAGGAAGAGATCAAGAATAACACCGACAAACCCTGTATTCAGGGCAACGTCTTACGGGATCCGGAGTCATCAAGTCTGTCGAGAAATGAACTGTTGAGCATCAGTCTCAGCATGATGGCAGTGAGTCTGTCTCCTTCTCCCGTCGCAGACACGATGAAACAGAGAGGGAGAAAAAGAAAGACCCAAATCCTGATTGATATGGATTTTGCATATAGGGAGCAGACAGCACCCAACCAACCATCCAGTGGGCGGTTTTGCTCCTCGCCCATCGACCAGACATTCAACAACACGCCTACAACGAGATCAAGCGCGCCGGAGTCCTGAAAGATAACGCCTACGGTACCGGCGAGGTCGAGTATATCCGCGGGCTGGCCAAAGAAATCATGCGTTACTACACGGTCCTGCCGCTGGCCATGCCTCGACAGACAACTACCGACGCTTACTATGAGGGTCACAAGATCCCCAAAGACACGATCGTGTTTTTGAACGCGTGGGCCTGTAATCGCGGTTCGTATCTCCACTCTATCCAACAACGCCACATGTTGATAAGGCTGTTCAACAAGAAAAAGAATACGGCTTCTAAGGCTCTTTCCTGACTTCTCTTCTACACCACAGATGCAGAGGCCTTCCCCGACCCCTGGACCTTCAAGCCCGAACGCTGGCTCGAAGGCCCAGAGAAACACAACCACCAGTTTGCCTTCGGCTACGGCTCACGCATGTGCGTTGCGTCCCACCTTGCGTTCACTCTGGTGTACACGGTGCTGTTGCACTTGGTGGCGCATTTCGAGATCAAGCCTGCGAGTGATGATCTGAATGTCGATAATGAGACGATTGATCCGATTCGCGGGTTGAAAGATGGGACGGCGTTGGCGGCTGTGCCGATCAAGTCTGTTGCGAGATTCGTGCCGAGGGGCGAGAAGGTTGAGGGTTGAGTGTTCTGTGGACGACGATGATAGATGGGTTTGCTGGATGGATATGATTATCACCGAGAGTGAGAGCGATTCAGTACTCACAGTCCGGCGAGAGATGTTGGACCCCTGCATATTAATGCTGTAAAGGAACATAGATATGAGTCCATCATGGTTCTCAGCCCTTCTCCTCGCTCTTTGCTTGTCTTGCATGGGACGCTGAGAGTAACACCCTTGGATCGCCAGTGAGATCGTCAGACTCTGAGTGAAATCACTCACGTGACCTGTAGGCTCCTCCAAAGCTCTGACATGACCTGTCTGTCCCGTGACACTCAGTGTCCGAATCAAAGCACTGTATGTTGAGCGTACCTCTGGCATTATGTGGTAGTGCCCTTGAGATGTAGATGATCATGCCGGAGATGAGATGCAGAGAGATCATGGAATCTATAATGGCACGGTCGACCCGACATTTGGGACGCACTTGTGACAGAAAAGGCCGCCTCTGTCGTTATTAGATGACTGGGCTCTGGGCACCAGTCTTCTGCTGAGATAAGCCGATTTGTCTCTCCCAGGAATACTCGATACTGGAATCATTGCATAGGACGAATAAGGTCCCGAGCTGGGTCCAGAAATGTCCTGCGGGCTTGCTCCCAGTTTGGGGATGATGACAACTTTAGCCGGGGGGCCAGAAACGGGCGTTCTTGGCTCTGCCGCAGTCATAACACCAAACTCACCCACTACTCAGGTTAAAACAGCAGCAGCTCAGGTCCAAAGGCGGAAATGGAAATTGTTGAGGGCAAGTTTCGGGGAGCGCATAGGTCTGTATTTCTTTCTCTCGCTCCCTCGCCATCCTCTTCCTCAAACTCTACATTCATTGGGCCATCAGCTCTTTCGCTCGTCTGATCAGTACATCCCCTCGACACGCTCGCTTGCGAAGTTTTTGATATGGACAAGCGCTCTCTTATTACGTTTCTTTTGCGGCTGCGCTCGCCGCCGCTGGACAACCAGGAACTCTTGATGGAGTTGTCTCCAGCACAGCGACATGGTCAACCCTTCCCGGAGTCGTATATAGCACAGCAACATCATCAATTCTGACTGGCGTCGAATACAGCGCAGCAACATTGTCTCCATCTCCTTCGATCCTTACGAGCGTCGAATACAGCAGCACATTGTCGTCCCAGCCTCAGCACTCACCACCTTCCTGACGGGCGTGGTTCAGGGCTCCCCGGAACCTAGTTCCAGCATCATCACGGCACGGCCTCGACCTCGACCATGCCAACGGGTCTCAGCGGCGACGCATCTTCTACTTTCCATAGTCTCACGCCGGTGGCCTCGCTGCACTGTTGCAGCTCTTCTGGTCTAATTCGCTGTTGGATCCGGAATCTTTTGCATGCGCACGGGAAGGAATAAAGATGTGGTCACGTCGGCACACTCGAGCATAGCCATCCTGCCAGTCTGGAACGTTTCAGTCCATCAATGTACATTATGTGAGCATCAGCATCAGCATCATTTCATTTGCCATCATATCTGAATTGCACATCCTCTGGATCGCTGACGCAGAACGCAGGATGTCCATACCGGAATCTGGTCTATGGCCTGGCGGCAGATCCAATAGTTAAGAACTGTTTGCTGCTGTTGAGTTTGACATATGATATGAAACGATTCAAAATAGCCTTACCGGCCGCCTCCGATAATGAAAGGTGGCCGGCAGATACAGTCTTCAAGCACTGGACTGTAAACAAGTGTCCCTGTCACTCGACACAGGAGGGCCAGTTTCGATGGTATAAAGGGCACTTGACTGTCCTCCACAAGCATGAACGTGGGCAAACAAAGCGGGGTCATCTAGGCTATTCTTCGCATCGGACAGCGCAGGCATGGTCTGAATGATGACCTGCTTATACTCATCCGAGGAAAACGTTCCGTGGAAGGTCACTTCCGGAAAAGATGCCTCCGCACCCGTGGGCGGAAGAAGAGAGCAAGCACAGGTGGAGCAACAGACCAATCACGACGGGCGCATTACAGTGGACTCTCAAATTGCGGGAGTGTGCCCGGCTCAATTCCGATCTGCAACACCCCACATTTTCGGACATCGGAGATGCGCATATGTGTGGTCGACCTGGATGCGGTGGTGTCTGGCAGAGGGTAAATCTTGGAGCAAAGATGGTCCGGCGTGGTCCAGCGGGCGTGCTGCACAGTCAACGGCAGCAATATTAGAATGTGTAGCGGGGCGGTCAGAAAGCTAAAGCTATCCTTGAGACAGGAGAAAAGTCGGCGAGTTTTGCATTGGCCCAGGGGGGCCGATACAGGCCAGGCCGATTGCCGCTGACCAGGGATCGACCCCAGCTTTTCCGTCGCCCACGACTGCCACCAGAGTAGTCATATTATTAGTCTGCCGAATCTCTCACCTTAGTTCTCTGCTGTTCTTTTCCTCTCTATCCCCCGCCGTTACGCTCCTCCTGCTCAATCCTCCTCTGTCCCGCCCGCTCTCACCGTCGCCTCGACCACCAGCATGGAGGCTCTCCTGCGCCAGTCCAAGGGCGTGTGCCCTTTTTTGAAAAACACGTCGCCAGCGACCCTTCGATCGCTTTCCACCACCACTCAGCCGTCGCCTGGAGGCGGCACGATCACCAATCTCCAATTCATTGCTCGACGATGCCCTGTCATGAACAAGGCCTTGGCCGTGCAGAGCGCACGCATCCACAGCCGCCGCTATGCCAAAGCGGCGGCGAGCACTGGTGTAGTCAAATCCTTGCTCGAGAAGAAGCTGCACACGACAGCGGAGAAAAAGGCGAGCGTGGAAACCAACATGTTCCGGAACACGGCCCAAGGTATGTGCATGGTCGTGCCACGGCCACCACCCACCCACACCTTTGTCCGTGACTGACGATCCTCAGCGCCACTGCCCAAAGGTGGCCAGCAGTACGTGAAGAAGCCGGACGCCTATGCGGGTCCTCGACCTGCAGCACCCCCCCCTCCTCGCTTTGACTACGACGGCTTCTATCAGAACGAGCTGGACAAGAAGCACAAAGACAAGTCGTACCGCTACTTCAACAACATCAACCGGCTTGCCAAAGAATTTCCCAAGGCTCACATGGCCACCCAGGAGGACCGAGTCACGGTTTGGTGCTCCAATGATTACCTCGGCATGGGCCGCAACAAGCATGTCTTGAAGACCATGCATGAGACGCTGGACACGTACGGCGCCGGGGCCGGAGGCACCCGAAATATCTCGGGCCACAATCAGCACGCTGTGGCGCTGGAGAAGACGCTGGCCGAGTTGCATGGCAAAGAAGGCGCTCTCGTCTTCTCCTCGTGCTATGTGGCCAATGATGCCACCCTGGCGACGCTCGGAAGCAAGCTGCCCGACTGCGTGATTCTCAGTGACAGCATGAATCATGCCTCGATGATCCAAGGCATTCGCCATTCCGGGGCCAAGAAAATGGTTTTCAAGCACAATGACTTGGCCGATCTGGAGAACAAGCTGGCCAGTCTGCCACCAGAACAGCCCAAGATCATCGCTTTCGAGAGTGTCTACAGCATGTGCGGCTCCGTCGCGCCGATCGAGGCCATCTGCGATCTGGCCGACAAGTATGGAGCCCTCACGTTCCTCGACGAAGTCCACGCGGTCGGCATGTACGGTCCGAGGGGAGCTGGTGTGGCCGAGCACCTGGACTACGATGTATATGCCAACCCCCACCGCACCAAGGCGAGCCAGAAGGGCACGGTGATGGATAGAGTCGACATCATCACCGGCACCTTGGGCAAAGCTTATGGCTGTGTGGGTGGCTACATCGCCGGTTCCGCCCCTCTGGTCGACGCGATCCGCTCGCTGGCGCCGGGATTTATTTTCACCACCAGCCTACCTCCCGCGACCATGGCTGGTGCCCGCACTGCCATCGAATATCAAGCGCGGTTCCAAGGCGACCGACGCCTTCAGCAACTGCACACCCGCGCCCTGAAGGACGACCTCACCGGGCGTGGCATTCCCGTGATCCCGAATCCGTCTCACATTGTCCCCCTCCTCGTCGGCGACGCCGAAACGGCCAAAGAGGCCTCGGACATGCTGCTCAACGACTACGACATCTACGTCCAATCCATCAACTACCCCACGGTCCCGCGAGGGGAGGAGCGTCTGCGCATCACGCCGACGCCAGGTCACACAGCTGATTTGCGTGCGGAGCTTGTCGACGCCCTCGACAACGTGTGGAACCGCCTCAGGATCAAACGCGTCGCTGACTGGGAGGCACAGGGCGGCTTCATCGGTGTCGGGGTCCAGGACGCCCAACCCGTCGAACCGCTTTGGACCGATGCCCAGCTGGCCCATGCCGAACTCGCGACCGAGTCCGCGGTGGAAAAGGATATGGACCAGCGCGTCATGCCGGTCGCGGCCGCTGCGGCTTGAGCTTTCTTTCACTGGAAGTGCTCGTCGCGCACAAGTCGAGCATCGAGTGCTGATGAAGCACGTCCTGTCCGATTGGTTCCAGAAAATTTGCCATTAGAGCAAAAGTCCGGCTCGTCAGCCACTATTTAGTAAACTCTTTTTTGCTTTCCCTCCGGAAGCATTACCGGCCAGTCTCGGCCGAAGAATCTATGATGCCATGTCTGGCCATTTTCCATTCTATCACGTCTCTGATTACTGGGCTTTTTCCTTGGTGCTCCATGATCTGTCGATGGTGAAGAAAGGAACCCTGTGATGATGAATGGTGCTCCTTTTCCGTATCCCGCTCCTGCTCCGGAGCAAATCTCGCCCTGACTGCACACATCCTGTACGGTCGTTTCCACCATTACTACCTCCGCCTCGTGCTCGGCCGGCCCTGACTCACCGTCGGAAAGTGAATGGGAAAACTCAATTTGGCAAACTTGGGCTTGGGTAAAGCCGTCTCCTTGCCGTCGGCGTCGACGATTTTCTTGCCAATGACCTTCTGCAGTCCCCATCGCTGGAGCTCCGAGTCCTTGGCGGACTCGATCTTGCAGCCCAACTCGCGGTAGAGCTTGCGCACCTGGGTCTGTTCGAGGGCCAGGTCGAGGGCGAGGTCGGTGGGCTCGGTGACCAGGGTGCCGACACCCAGTTTGAGCGACGGCGGCGGGATGTGCAGGGCGAGGGCGAGGATGGTCGTGTGGAGGAGCGTGGTGTTGTGGGTGGTGGGCAGGCTGTTGGGGAAGAAGTGGGCGGTCAGTTTGGCCAGGAGGGAGTTGGACACCGACGACGACTCGGTGATGGTTTTGAGGGGCCATTTTTCGGGCTGGGGAATGGGCCGTTGGCGGGGCAGGCGGTGGATGTAGACCGAGATTTCGATGAGAAGCTGGATGTATCGCAGGATTTGGACATTGAGGAGCAGCGACTCGTCCGAGGGTGACGCCAGGTGGGATTTGGTCAGGTAGGCGACGCGATTGGCGACGAAACGAGACGTCGATTTCACTTCCTTTTTGTTGGAGATACGGTCGCGCCAGTAGGCCACGGGCATCTGCGACAGCGTCGTCCACGCCGGCCCGGGAAAGACGAGCGAGGCCAACGGGTATACTTGGGTGATGTCGTCGGTAGACAGGTCTGCGGGGGGTAACGGCTTGTGGGTTCGTGGTGTCTCTGGTTCTTCAGCATCCACCGCAACCTCGTCGGGCACGGATGAGAGGATGGCATTTGAGAGAGGATTGTTCGCGACATCGTCGGCTCCACGTGCAAGAAGACGATTCTCAGCGATTGATTGCACAGCCTTTTTCGATTTTTTGGTTCCAAAAGCCTGTGTCAAGGCTGCCCGGGAAGAATAGTTGGTGACGGCAGGCTTTGTCTCTGCATCTTCGTCGCTATCTGGCGGCGCGGCTTCCAACTGACGTACAGAGCTCCGGACCGTCATCCTCCTTGCTTCGATCACTTTGAGCTGGTTTAGCACAGGGTCGAAGAGCGCGATATAGTGTTTCATGTGCTTCTCGCCCGCGTCTGAAGTCTTGCTCTCCGCAGCAGTGTAGTCGATGGTGGGATGGTCTGAAGAGTGCAACAGGAGATCGGACACTCGGGTCTTCCGGGAGAAGGCCTTGAAATCCAGCTCGATCGGCAGAGTGACCCCAGGCGAAGATGCTACACATTGTCAGAGGCTGCCATTGTGTGTGAGAGAATTGTCCTACCAACGACCGGTTTCGCCAGGTCCCGTCCGGCAAGATGGGTGACCTTGACATGGCTCGCCGTCTGCGCTTTCTTCGCAGGTCTTTCGTTATTTTGAGTATCTTGTTTCCTTTTCTTACTGGACATGATTAATCTCGGCGGCCCGAAAGGCTGGCGTGTCCAGTGTAATACAATGAGTTGAAGGATAATAAATTGCGAGCACGACTCTAGTCTCCCACTCGGAAAAATAATTTTGGGCATCGGCCACCAGCCCCACAGCTACAGCCTTCTCGCAACCACGATTAGGCAAACGGCCTAGTTCAGATGCATAGACTATGTCATGTCGTAGACCACGTGAAATGCCATATCGTAGACCACAATCCATCCTCCCGAAGCATCCTGTGGAAAGGCCAATAAAACTAGTAAACGATGTTTCACGTCAATCTACGCGCAAAAATCAACACATGGTCGACTCAGCTTGTTCAAATGTCTCTGGACAGGTCAATTGTAGGAGAACATAGTCGTATCTGTTCTCTGGCTATGTCCACGACATTATAAGCAATCCGCCACAAAGCTCCATGAGTGCTTGACCATCCTCCACTCCTCCTACACGAATACCACATTGGAGGTGTCCGCTGTTGTAGGGCCGATCTTTGATAGCCGAAGTCCTCCCAGTGGCAGCCGCATTCAGCCAAAGGTTGAGCCTTTCAGAACCAGGCGCCGCTTCAGAATTTCGTCGAAGAGTCAAGGATCGTTGACATTGGTCGAGAGGGAAGCTGAGATGGAGCAATGAACGAGATTACTTGCTGTCGAAAATGTCAGCACCTGTAGGGCTCCATGCATTCTTTCTGGAAGACAGTGCCATCGTACCTGCGGGCTCTGGTCTTTCTCCTCTTACGCTTGAGGCGTCGAACGCGCTTCTTTCTCCACTTGGCTCTCATCTTCGGTCAAATCAACTGCAACAGACTATTAGCCTCAGCTCAGGAATGGTCATTGGCCTACAGGAGGCCTGAGCCGACGACGCGGCGGGGTGTTTCATACATTTGGCGAGGATGAATTTGCTGGTGAGCGGGTGTAGAAGCAGCAACTTGCGGGGGTTTTGATGGCTGTGAAAGTGCGTGACCTCATCTTGGCATCACCAAGCAGAAGCACGTGATCATTTTCTTGCCAAGTGCGAGCAGCAGAGTTGTGGTTAGTTCCGCAATCACAGAGTCAATAATGAGTTGGAAACGCCCATTCCTGCCATTCTCGCACACCGAGATGTTGATGAGCGCAAGCAGAAGGACGCAGTGTTCGCCGTTGCCACATAAATGGCTGAATGTACTGATAAAATGCGTGAGAAATTTCCTAGCTCATCGAGAGGCTGCCGGAAAGGGCAAATCGTGAACACCCTGACTATATCCCGTTTTCTGCCATCGTTCCCATTTACCCCTGCTTCCGCCATGGTCTCCACTGTACTTCTTGGTCATGGAGATGCCTCTCCCCTACGCTGGTGTCCGGCGGATAAGGAGCGCTTCGAGTTTGTCTTCCCAGCCCGGTCTCGCTGGCCGTCTAGAACACAAGGACGCCACCGGCAGCATCATTGGGGGTATGTCTCCGCGTTCTGCTTTCTCGTCGGTGCTGTGATATGAGTCTGGACAGGCCAAAACATCTACACCAACCAGGATTTCCTCATCGGCCGCGACCGAGCCAGGTGGTAGGGTCAGTCGTCCACGTACGGCATCAGTCTAACTGTCACAGTCAATATGTCATCGACGATCCGTGCATTTCAAAGAAACACCTCCGCATTTATACTGTGGTTTACGACCACGACTCGCCCCACGAGGTGGATACCCTTGTCTATGCTGAAGACCTCTCTCGAAATGGAACATCTTGGAACGGTTCACTGATCGGCAGGGGCAATGGCGGCTTTCTTCTCAGCCACGACGACATCCTCAGACTGAGTTCTCGAAATTTTCTCGTTTTCAGAAGCGCCGCCGGCTGGGAGAATGATGCACACTTTGACTTGATTCAGGAGCAGGAGATGCAGGTATGGCGTGAGGGCGTTCTTTCCCGCCGCATAGTGACCCCGACAGCACTTTTGCAAAGAATACATCCTCACCGATAGGCTGCTGGGAGCCGGTGCCTTTGGCAAGGTCTTCATGGCAGTCGAGCAGGTCTTTCGAACCCAATTAGCCTGCAAAGTGGTCGATCTTCGCCGGCTCCGGCCACGGCATGAGGCTCGGGTCGAGTATCCAGCGCCGCCGGATGCTGCGCGGGGTGCCGACGGACGAGTCCAGATGCGGAAAGTCAAAGGAGAGGCTGACCAAGGGAAAAGAAGTGACAAGTTCGAGGAGAAGATAAAGGTCTACTATCGAGAAGCGGAGATCCTGGCATCCATTAGCCATGTGAGCGGATTCAACGGCCATTGAATCCCAGTGCTGACCTCGCTCAGCCAAACATTGTCGGCCTGGAGAAGGTGTACGTAACTGACAATACGGTGTAAGGACGTGGCTGAACCAGTTTTCGGGAAGAAGCTGACATGTGTAGGTATATGTTCCAAGATCTTGTCACGGCAGGCGACTTGTTCTCTTATATCGAGTCCAAAAACGGGAAACTGCCGGAAGTTGAAGCGGCTGTCATCACCCGTCAGATCACGATCGCACTGTGTTTTCTCCATGAACGAAATATCGTCCATCGCGATCTCAAACCTGACAATATCCTGATGACCAGCTTGTCGGCTGGCTGTCGTGTGGTCCTGACGGACTTTGGGGCGGCTCGAAGAATTCCGCATGAACGCCACCGCATGTCCACCGTCGTGGGAACGGACGAGTATGCGGCACCGTGAGCGTTGGCGAGACGACCCTTTTTCTGTGTGATGGGCTGATGATGTGTTAGAGAAGTTCTTGGTCAAAGGACTGTCTGCAAAGGCCCGCGGCAACCAGGCTATACCAGATCTGTGGACATGTGGTCTCTTGGCTGTATCGCCGTGGTCCTGCTCACCGGGAGTTCTGCATTTACCGATCCCACGACCCAGGCACACTCGCACACGCTTGCGGAGGCGTGCGACCTAGACTGCCTGCGAAGGTCCCGAGAGTGGCAACACGTGCGAACTCGGCCCAGAGACTTTGTCGAAAACTTACTTGTTCTCGATGAGGAGGGAAGAATGACGGCGAAAGAAGCTCTTGAACATTCTTGGTTCTCAAACGACGCACATAAAACGAAGTTTGAGGATTTGTATGAGAGGACGGTCAAACACTGGCGACCCCGAACCGTCAAACCCCCGATGGTCGAGTTTCTGCCGTCCGGGGGGGCGTTAGAGCTGGGTCAACGACCTCTTGCACAGGGCGAAGCTCAAGAGATTGGCACGGACATCTGGGACAGGATCCAACCGCCATTCCATGATGGTCGCGGGGTCGTGGTCCCCATTTGACGGAGCGGCGGATGCTATTCGACGCGAAGAGCTGGTCATGGTTCCTTGACAACATCCAATTTGTCCGACAGAGCATGATGTAGCTGAACAACCAAGAGGCGCCCAGCGTCGGGTCACTCATCTGTAGAGGGCAGAGGTTTCCAACTTGACTTTTGTCGAGAACTCGAACTGAAAGGGTCAGTTCGAGAGAAACATCAGAGAGGTGGATCGCTATGAACTGATGGACGGCAGAATCAACACAATGGGCAAGAGCTGAAGGCACAAGAGACAACCAACTTGTCTCATCTATAATAATACACCGCTCTAGCCTTCTCTCACCCTTCAGTCGCATTTATCTCCTTTTCCACATCTTTTTCGCCTCCCCCGACGCTTGCTCTAGGCCCCGTCACAACGGGGAGACCTTGGGTGTCGGCCTCGACTGCATTGACCACCCCCGTCTGCGGACCAGTAAAGTTCTTTCTTCCGTCAAAGATCCAGGTCACGAGACTGATTAAACCGATGATGCCGAAGGCGGCGCTGCAGTAATTCATGTTGTTTGCGGTCACCGGTCCGATTTGCGGGAAGTTGAAGTCGATGCCGGCAAAGATCAAATACAAAAGGCCGATGAAGTTGAGCAGCGGACCCCATTTTCCGAGGCTGTAGGAGCCTGGCATCTCTTTGGCGTGGCCGGTGAAGCGGGACCACAGCCGCACGAGGAGTGGCATGCCGTAGGAGAGGTAGAAGCCGAAGGTGGCGATGGAGATGACCGTGCTGAAGCCCTCGTACGAAGCGAAGTAGATGCTGTTCAGGGCCATCTGGATGACCGTGCAGAGCACGATGGCGTAGATCGGCACTTGAGACCGCTTGTCCACGCGGCTGAAAAAGCGGGAGAAGGGCAGGCCGTGGTCGCGGGCGAAGGCCCACAGGGCGCGGGACCCTTCGGCCATGAGGCTGTTGGCGCAGACGAGCACGATGATGCTGATCATGGCTGCGAGCGTCGTCGCCCCGCCGACCGAGCCGGTGCTGTCGTAGAAGATCTGGATCAGCGGGACGCCGGTCGGCGTCGTCGCCGTGGCCTCGAGATCGCCGATGCAAAAGAAGACGGAGATGAGGAAGATGAATCCGGTGATGGCACCGAGGTAGACGCTCATGATGATGGCGAGCGGCGCCTCCTTGGATGGGTTGAGCATTTCCCTAGATTCCGAGGTCAGTCGAGGGACAGGAATCTGGATCATGGATCTCCAGAGGAGCAGTCCCACTCGCATCCTCAATGGATGAACATCACATCATCAACGCAAACAAGTCACACTTACTCAGTCATGTGTGATGGGGCATCTAAACGTCGTCAGCGACGTTCAGAGATCATCGTCCTGAAACTCACCATAGCAACACATGCCAAAAAATGATTGAAGGAGACCAATCATGACGGCCATCCCAGACGAAGAGAAGCCGGTCTGGTTCTGGAAGTCGCCAAACACGAAGCTGGCCGATTGCTTGTGGTCGTTGGCGGCAAGAATCGTGATGATGACGACAAAAAATGAGAGGATGTTCCAGCACAGAACGGCCGTGGAGATTTGGTTCAAGTGGCGGGAGAGGAAGATGTTGACGAGTGCGGCACAGATGGCCATCAAGTAGGTCACCAAGACACAGTGCCAGCGCTGAATCGTGTACGACGGGTTGTTGAGGTTGGCCATGCCCAGTAAGAAATTGGATCCGATGAAGTTGTTGACGGCGCCCATGGCCACAATTCCGGTGCACATAAACCAGCCAGTCACCCAGGCCAGCCCTCGAGCGTACTTTGGCGGAGCGAGAATGGCCACCCATGAATACTGGCCGCCAGCGACCGGGTAAGCACTGCACATCTCGGCAAACGAGTAGGCCACGCAGAGAGACAGGGCACACACGGCCAGCCAGGACCACACCATGACCGGCGGCCCGCCGGATTCGATCCCCACCACGAGCACACCACCCAGGGCCGTCCAGCAGGTGACAATGCTGAAACTGAACCCGATCATGCCAATCAACCCGAAAGATCGCTTCAGTTCTGGTTCGCGGTGTCAGGCGTACCACCCTTCAACCAGACGTTTTCGTGTTCTGCCTACCTTGCTCATAGCCCAGTTGGGCCAGTTGAGCTTCAGTCCCGATGGCAGGATCGAATCCTTCATTCTTCTTGCCCGAAACGATCGATGACATCCGCTGCTTGACCGTCATCCTGGCGAGTGGTCCTTGCCCGACAAATTCAGGTTTTCAGGAAAGTTTTGTGCAAAGAAGATGGATCACTGCACACGACCAGTGCTCAGTAGGGATACTTATAACGAGTATTTCTGGCCATGTCAAGGCATCCGGAATAAGCTTTGCGGGCTTATCTCTGCCACAGAACGCCTTGGGACATCGGCCCTTATCGTGATTGGCAGGGGTGAGCGTGGAGGCAAAATGGACCAAGGAGATCAGCGCCGTTGACGCCGTCAATGGTACTCGTGCAAATGTCAAAAGATGGGACATTCTGCTGCCGAGTGAGCAGCGATGCCTTCAATGAGGTATTATTCTTATTCGCTCCAGACGATCCGCAAGCGAATGAAGTCGTGCGATAAGAAGGGAAGGCCTGAGACACCAATTGGAAGACGGAAAAGTCCCATGCCACGATCAGCGGACATATCCATGCCCATATCCCCACGCCCTGGCATGGACATCACACTAAGATAGTTAAACAAAGTCCACATGGGATCGGCGCCACAGGGCCTAAACCAACCTCCCTTTTCGAGCCGACCCGGTTTATGTATTACTTGTGAAGGACCAAGCTTCTAATTCTCCCTTGGCAGTATCTGACTGTTACGGGGAACCGCGAGGGGGCAGCCACTTCATTACAGCCATCTCGGCATGATTACTCTGGTTGAGTTGACTGTCTCAGGCTTCAGCCACAGCTCCAAGATCATTGATGACTCCCAGGCACCGATCCAGTATCCGGTCTTTGCCCCTGGTTCCTGCTCTCGGAAGTTCTGACCTGTCCCTGCCATGCAATTCCATGAAGCAGAATCATGACCGGTGGATAAGATGTCTCAAGAGAGGCCGAAACCGTGCCTAGCACGCAGGAGACTGGGTTAGATATGTCCTTGTTGGACAACTCTACCTAGACTCCAACGGAGATGGGAAATAAGACGTTTAGGTGCTGCTGAGGTTGTCTAGGTACAGCTTGTATTTAGCAAGTGACGGTATTCATAACCTACAGCAGTGAGAAGCTTTCAGGCCGAAACCATTTAGTCTACACTCCAATGCAGTTGCAGGGAAATCTGCCGCCGAATTTGGGTGTGGTGCCGCCGCTTTTGGCGGCGTTCTTGCCCGATGCCAAGATGCTGATTCTAACTCTGGGCGCCAAGCCATGCAGCTAATGCCTGTGTGATAAAACTGGGTTAGAATTCACCTTTTTGCCTAGAGATCACACCTGAACACCACAGTATGTGAATTGCTAAAACGTCTCTCCTGAGGCTTTAAGCGTCCATTATCTCTCCTCGCCCAGTGCATGCTTGATTCTTCTGCCAGCTCTCCCTGATCCTTCCGCATTCGCCTTCTGGCCTGCTCTCGCCCTTCGAACTTCAACGTGGCTGCAATTTCCGGATCCAGCGATGTATTCCTTATATATACATCACCCATGTCGAGGTCATTGTCAAGAACAAGTACATCAGATGAGACCGCACCAGGCATACTCGAATGAGCCATTACACGGATGGCAATTTATTGGTTATCAAATTGATGCCTTCAGCGGAACATGAAGGTGCATAGCTCATTCTACCCCGGAATCTTGAATGCGCACTTCAACACATGGGCCTCCCAGACAACGGGCCGTTTCCTCTGGGCGCGGCAAGATTCAAGTGCCCTGGCAGCTCCAAAGAAGGCGATACGACATTTAGGAGTCCATCGGAAGGTTGCGGTTGGTATAAAGCGAAGAGTTGTCACTCAAAGTGGCGGCAAAATCCTCTGGATCTGGCAGCCCTTTTCCCTGCAATCCCCCTTTGGAGTGTAGTATTACCACTTGTAGTGACAAAATTGGGAGCCCTCTGGATGGTGGGACTGAAATGGGGATGCTCCCGGAGAAGTGCGTGATTGTTGATTTCGTCCTCAAAACTTTCTCCTGGAGATCTCTTGGATTGATTTTGTCAGATTGCTAACTGAAGCAAGCCGTGTGCGATCAGGCAGGGTGAGGTCTCTCTGTGTTTAGCTGACAATCTGGCGTGTAGCATGCAAGACTCTAAGCTTTCCTCCAGCTCCCAGAGGCATGGGCGATGAGTATATGTACGGGTTTGGCCTCGTGCCCCTCTCCCGAAAAACACTACTCCTGTCCCGCGACTGTCGCGGATTGTCGTCATGACAGATTTCATCCAAAAAGCTGGCAGACTCGCTGCCGGTAGCCCGTGAGGCATTTCTTGATTGGACGTTCGTCAGCTGGGCGTGTTTCTGTTACATACAGCTTGGTTCTAAACACCCTATCGTCATCTTGCGCATCCAGCGACATCTAACCGACGAGCAAAGTGCTGCCCACTCTCATCAGCCAAATGGACTATCGTTACAGCACACTTGTGAAGAGCCTGTTGCCCCCACTCGTCTTACAACAGCGAACTCGGGGCTATGCTGCTCTCATCCTTCCTCGATCCTGCAATATCACTCGAACTCGAGAAAGTCGCCGTCGAAGATCATTTCGGAAACACGCCCATCCCCCACGGGCCTCGAAGGATCCTGGCCTAGACAAGCGCGTGGATGGTGCTGCATCTCGGTGGAAAGAATTCTATACTCGTGCCAGAGCCCTTGGCAACAAAAAAAGTCACCTTCGAAGATCATGTCGGAAACACGGCCATCCCTCACAGGCCTCGAAGAATCCTGGCCTAGACAAGCGGGTGGATGATGCATCTCGGTGGAAAGAATTCTATACTCGTGCCAGAGCCCTTCGCAACAAAGATTGTAGAGATTCTCTCGACTTGTCCAAAATCAGTCGTGCCACAATCGAGGACACTTTTCAGAAGATTGACAAAGTGGAGGATTACCACTTTCCTGAAGATGGCGATCCACCGCTAGATGCAGCATGCGCAGCCTTGAGTGACGCCCTTCAGAACGCGACCCAAGCTGATGTGAAGCATGACACTCCTGAGGTCAAGCAAGCATTGGACAATCTTCGAAAGGCGTACGATGATGCTGCCAAATCTAACCTTGTTACGGTGCATTATCTTGATGCGGAGCCTCCCAGCGAGCCTGATTCTCCTCTAGTTGTTCAACCTCTCAACAGGATTATATTGGCCCGATCGTGGATGAAGGAACTGATCACTCAACTCCATGACCGATCCTTATGCAGGAGGGTCATTGTTGTCGGAAATCAGGGTGCCGGTGAGTTCTTAATGCCTGCCTCAGATTGCATAGCTAATTATAACCCAGGCAAGAGCGTTGCTCTGGTAGGATACTTACTCTTCTACCTCAACGCCCTGGGCGTACGCGTCATCCTCCAGTCAGGGACGTCTGGCGGCCGTCTAGGGTTTGCATTCGATGATGACGGCGTTCGTGAAGTCTTTGGAGATGACGCTTCTAGATACTGCGATGGCAAACCATGTTATCTCTTCGTCAGCGCAGACTTTACCCAGATATATCCACGACCGGATTTCGGTTTCTGCAGCAGCACGATCGTGGTGACTTCGCCGGACATGGAGTCCAAGCCCGACCTAAAGAACTGGAAGAAGCAAGCTCAAGCAGGGCAATTCATTGTGCCTCCACCTTCATGTCTTGAGGTTGTTTATCTATTGTACGTCGAACTCTTTAGATAACTATCACAAGTTGCCTGCTAATTGAGCTCATTTAATCTAGATCCCGAATTGAGAAGTACGACAGCTACCTTGTCTATTGGATATATCGGGAATGGGCCAGAGATATCCGACGCTGCCGATATGATTGCCGAAGGGCAACTCTTCATTTACACAATGGCACTCTTTTTGAGTGGTACAGGGAGAAAACGCTCAAGATAAAGTCAGATGCTCAACAGATGCGATCTGGCGATCTACATCTCAACCTGGAGTATCAGTTGCAAATATCAAGTGACCTAGTCACTCTGGAGAGGTCCTACGGCAGCACCAAGGAGTACGACATTGTATTCACGACTGCGCGCATTGCGGAGATTGTTGCTATGTACAGGAAGAAAAGAACAGGCCCTTAGTTGGGAGACCCTGAGCATGCACTTCCGTAATCCTGAGACAAACATGGCCGCTAGGAAACCATTCCAGAAGATGTTCCTAAGGAAATTTCAAACACACGGATGGAAGTTTATATTCTAGGAAAGAACTCAGAGCCGCGATAGACGCGGCGATGGATTAAGACTCTCTGCCTATTGGCTTCCTCATTCCTTATGCAGAGAATTGGGCGAGCTGGGATGCCGCTGTTATTGTGGCTTCTGAAAGAGAGCGGCCGACATCGTCTTCTCGCAGACGGCGATGCACCTTGACCACAACATCCTTGTCAGACTGCTCACTGAGGCAAGCAGTGTGAGATCAGGCAGGGTGAGGTCTCTCTGTGAGCAGCTAACAATCTGGCGTGTAGCATGCAAGACTCTAAGCTTGCCTCCTCCAACACCCAGGGGCATGGGCGATGAGTATGTAAGGGTTTGCCCTCGTGCCCCTCCTCCGCAAAGGCACAGTCAGGTTCTCAGCTACAGGGTTCACAATCCCGGTGCACCGGCGTGATGCTGGCCATACCTGCCGCCAGGGTGCAAGACTGTCGCGAGTAGTTTCTGCTGCAGGAGGGGGCCGACTCCTCCACTGGCGCCCTGGTATCGTGCCTGATTGTACTCAGGGCCATTTCCGGTAGCCACTTGGCCCAGAACTCCGCGTGGAAATGGGAGAGACACGAGCGACGGTGCAGTATTGACATGTGGGATGATCTGTCAAGAATGAGAAGAGGAGATGGAAGGAACTCGTGTGAAGATTCAGTCTATGGAGGAGGAGGGCCCCTTAAGTACACGTAGGGGGAGGGGTTCTAGCTGCATAAAACAGCTAAGGTTTCACCTTTGACATGATCACATCAAGAAAGCTCTTACAACAACGTCAAAGCGGTGACAGGACCTGGGCCAGTTGACAGGACCTGGACCAGTTGGCAGGACCTGGACTAGTTGACATGACCTGGGCCAGTTGACAGGACCTGGGCCAGTTGACAGGACCTGGACCAGTTGACAGAACCTGGACCAGTTGACCTGAGAGAGGACCTGAGGATGAAATGGTCACGTGACACATGGCTGGATGACTAATATATAACGCCAAGACAACGCCAGGACAGAGTGGAAGTGTGTAAGAACAGCCGCCCAGCGCTGTGATTGGCTGGAGCATTCAAGACCTCTTGGCGACGGCAATTTCACAGCCAATCAGAGCGCTTGATTCACAACTGCGTGTTTTATCTTGCTAAACTCGGGCAACGACTTCAGAAAGTTTGTGTCAGCGAAATTAGCACCTGACTCAAGAAGCTTCTCTGCAACAGCGTTGCGAACCAAACCGCATGTATAGTTTCCGCGCCCGTCCTGCCTGTAAAAATACCGATGGTCGATCAGGTCGGTGTCCAGGAACCAGTCAACTGATACAGTCCTGCGGCAGAAGCAGGCAGTCACGTAGTTGCAATACCTGAAAAGTCAGTGATGTCCTCAGCGTCGAATAAATCGGACATACGTGATCCATCTCGGTGAGTCTTGTCCCATATTCTCTGCGATTTGCGTCACAAAACGCTTGGCTTTCGCACTGATATTGGCCAACTCGGTCGCATCCAAATCAATCTTTCCACCCACCACGCACTTGTCCAAGAGCAATGGGATGCAGCCGGTGGTGTCTTCGACCTCAGACCGATCGTACTCTCCCATCTCAACATCGGCATGTCGGAACCACCACTGTTCCATTTCCGTCTAATCGAGTTAGAATCCTCAACGTGACATAAAGCTTGAGATGAGTTACCTTAGTCAACCCGCCATAGACAAGCAGCACACTGTTCTGGTTCTCTGTGACAGACTGGTCAAGGTAGTCTTTATAATTTGCAGAAGAGCTGTAGACTCTTTTGTGACCGGAAGCGAGATGCGTTAACCATTCCTTTGTGCGCGATGCTTTCGCCGTTGAGTCCTTCAAAGCATTCATCTGATCCACGACAAATATGACATCTGAGTTGCATTGAAGACGTTGGTAATCGAAAAAGTCCTCGATATCTCTCTCCGTATTTAGTGTCATGATCTCCTTCTGGATGGCGGCATGGTCTGCCCAGGCGAATAGCATTGCTGATCGGACGTAGTTAACGGGATTCTCAAGTAACGTCTGGCAAGTCGGGATGTAGACGACGCGCTGTTCATCTTGGGCAGCCAAACAGCAGACGAGGGCGGCCAGGAGGTGAGACTTTCCGTAGCCCTGGGTTCCATAGAGCCAAAGGGTGGAGTACACGCCACTCATCCGCACCTTCTTCAGCTCCAGGACCAGTGTTTTCAACTTCTCTCTTCCCACGTATGACCAGTCTCCTCGATCAGCATTCTGCACGTTGAATCGAGCTGGCGCCTCGAAACCGACAAATGGGAATGGAAGTCGGCGTTCAAACGTCGGGTCGGAAAGTTTGTCGATAGCTCCGGTCAAAGAGTCGACAGAATGGGAATGGTGGTCGGAAGAGCCGTTAATCTCTGTAATTATCTTCTTGATGCATCTCCTTCGCTCGCTCGCCATGAGGGCGAGGTTCGTCAATAAATATTCCTGACGACATCTTTTCGCAGAAATAGGCGGCTTTTCAGGTTCGTCTGTTTCATCCCCGGTAATGTTGTCAGCTGCTTGTCGGTATAATGCATGGAAGATATTTTTACCCTTCCTCTTTCGCCCGGCTGTCTGGTTCGGTTGATCGTCTTGACACTGTTAGTTGGTGTCTGAGTTACATCCATAATCTAATCTTACTCTGTGTCTTGACTCTTCTCGCAAGAGACCAAAGAGCCGAATGGACCCCAAGGGGCAGTCGAATTTTTGCGAGGAGGCCTGAATCCTCAGCATACTTCAAGAAGGTGGAGCCACTGATTTTTGCTGCTTTGTATGCCGAAACGGCCTTGTCATCCCGGAAAAATTTTGGTTGTGTTCGCTGGATCCACTCGAGCAATTTGTCATCGTCCCAACGTTCCACCTCTTGGGTTGTAGGGATTCCCTGATGGCCTTGCCCAGCTGCGTTGTGATTAGGGGCACTCATGATGACCGACATCAACGAGGTGTCAAACCTGGGACGAGCGGTAACGAAGTTGGAGGCGAGAGATCTGATGACGAGCTCGATCAGTGGGGGAGAACACACGTGTAGCGCGCACGGTGGAGACTTGTACGTTGCAATGAGGATGGAGGCAGTTTTAAGTATGGAGGCGGGATTGATCGGAGTACGAATGAGATGTGTATGAAAGATCGAGTGCTGCAACTGAGCAGCAGATATATATGCACCCAAGGTGACAAATGTGCTTGGCAATGATATTCACACAAATGAATCATCGTGGAACTCAGCTGGTGAATAGACGGGCAGCATTCACGACCTCTTGGAGACGACAGAGCCCTTGATTTACCAATTGAATGACCGGCACAATTCCTTCAGGACACTTGAGAGCCAAGGTGTTTTACTGGACCAGCCAGTGGTAACCGGGTGTGACTGATGCTAACCCCATGCCCAAAGGACAGGCCGCCTAAACGGGAGGCGGATTTTTCCAGCAGCAACTTTACAGCGCAAGGGAAATGTCAGCCTCCACAAGGAGCATGATGGCTCTATGTTTCAGGTCAACTGGCTGCCCAGGGAACAGTGTTTCAGCCTGTTGTATCTCGCTCCTCAATTGTGTGTATATAAAGACCTCTAGATTCCATCAATACAAAGAGGACAGTTGGCTCCTGATTTACACAAACTGACAGAAATCTGCCGCCGAATTTGGAGGGTGGTGCCGCCGCTTTTGGCAACGTTCTCCCCAAAATGCCAAGCCACCACCCTTGTTCCCAAAGATAATTATGGCCCTTGTTGGCAGAACACTCACCTGGCCTCTGGCACACCCACATCAACACCGTAGATAGCACCTTAGATGGGAACAATCAACCATCATAGCTTGCTTGATTCATTGATCCTCTTCATAATTAACAACGGAAGCCTTGACTCCTTGACCGAATGATGCCCTCGACCATACCGCCTCCAATAATGACGCCTCTAGTCAAGTTGTGCTGCTTGCTTGAGCAGGTCTGGCTACCTCACACTGCCACAGAGAATGAGGAATTCCCTGGGCAGCTGCTTTCCGTACCTTCCTACAATTCTTGGCTCAGACTCTCACCGCTCTATTGATGGTCTGTCCTGCAACTGATGCTCTAATTAATTACTCACGTTTTCTGTTCGAGCACCTGGGAGCCAAAAGCCGCTGTTGATGACGCAGGTCAGTCTCGGGACGGGGCTTTTGACGATTCTGCCTCGCGCCCATATCTGCACTTCCCTTCCACCCCGGCTCCGGGGCGACGGTTGTGGCAACCTCTGGAGGTCTGGTCCCTCAGAGAACTGCCAGGTATTTTCCATGACAGGCTTGGCGTTGTCACAACAAACAGGTCAACCCACCGAACTCTCCTCCACCGGTCTTGGAACTTCAACAGTCCTTTTGCGTCCAGCGGACGTCCACGATTCGACTTCCTCTACGTCATTTTCTCTGAACTGATATGTGCAGCATTGCCGCCGACGGCAGATTCTCCCCTAACGCTGTAGTCGCTGCATGGGTGCACGGCGTCTGCGTGGCTTCCGATCTGGACAGACATATCTTCCAACACAAACGACGCCCTTCTAGATCCTTGACAACAGACATAACTGGTCCGACAGCCGGCAAGAGAAAGAGGCCTCGGCTCGGAGAGACCGACCCAAACGTGAAGTTAAACCCTCGTCCAGTTTCCGCGCCAGAGAAACATGGGCGTCGTATGCCTTCAAGAAAGAAGCGGGGTGCCGACTCCAAAGGGGGGAAGGTAATGCCACAGTACAGGGAGACCTAACGCCGCGTCCCACAACGCGATCGAATGCTGCCCAACCGGAAAGAAGTAGCGTAGACGTTCCGAAGAAGAGGAAGATAATGGCGCAGCCCAGGAAGACTTGACGCCGCGACCTCTTAACCGAGTCTCGCCCAAACCAGGAACTCAACCTATGTGCCTGCTCTCCAAAACAAGGCAACCTCCGACTTGAAGTCTGTGGACCCGTCAGATTCATCAGCTGTCCCTTCAAAAGGCACCTCTAAAAGCCCAGTCAAACGAATAGGCGACCTTCTCTTTGCTAAGAAGCCCATTTGGTATTCTGATCTTTCGACGAACTTGGAGAAGCTACCATCTGACGCCAGAGATCTTTTTGAGAAACTACGGGCTGTTGGGTGGGCTATGAGCGTCCTGCCTGCACACATCAAGGTGATCGGACCATGATTAAACAACTTTGGACAAGGATAACCCTCTATAGGATGAGATCTTCGAACACAACAGAGAAACGGACCTTCTACTCCCTCATATGTTTGACGAGACTTCGGTAGCAAACACCAGGTCAAGGATCCAATTACTTTCGGAACTATACAATGTCGATGAGATCTGCCAGCAACATCGAGGTGTACATTTGAAGCAGAGCCTTCCTGGAATTGTGATGTACACAGCCCTATACTAAAGCTGGCTCTGAAGGTCTGTGAGGGTGTCGTACTCCGAAATGTGTATGGAGACCATCCTCCCGTTAATTCAGAATTGTACCGACCGACCCCACCAGCACAACGACCCAGATCTGCCCTACGTGTGACCATCGTGACGCCGGTGGGAAATCCCTGCAGTCAAAGATGGTCGACTATACCGTCATTGGCGCCGGGCGATGATATGAATCATTGCATCATGAGTTACTTGGACATGAACTTCCGAGTCTCCGAACCATCAATCAGTCGGAGGAGGACACGGACATACAACTTGGTGTGTGGGTATCGGCGTACATCAAGCGCATTCGCAAACTTTGCAAGGACGATCCTGTCCAGATCGCCTTGCCACTCTTGTACGTGCATGGTGACCAGTGGTTCTCCATGTTCGCTTGCGATACACCGAACGATACAGTATGTTTCTTGCTCATTGGTATCCAGACTCCAGATTCTCACGGCTCTCAGGAAATCCTGACAAGACTTCTCGTTGGAAATACCAGCACTGTGCTTGGCTGTTACAAGGTGATGACAGCTATTCGCATTCTCAGCGAATGGGGCACGACAAGCTTCAAACAATGGTTCAAGTCGTCAGTCCTTCGGTCTGCACATGATTCAACAGTCCCTCAGCCTGCACAGGAGTCAGTCGCTCAGCCTGCACAGGGGTTGATAGACCTTGAGTCTCCGCAGGAATGATGCTATGTGTGAGATTTTATGTAATTCCTGATGGGAATCATTCATCGCTCAACTATCTCGGTCTTGGACGTCTTGTACGGCTAGTCACGTTTGCGTGATTTATGATATGTCTGGCGGGGAGTGCAGGGAGAGGTCCATCGGGCGTGAACAGCGCAGGAAGACATGTTGGATCAGACTGCTCCGGAAGCCTGATTTGACGGCGCTTGAGTTGAGAAGAAGCAGTGGAAAATGAAGTTGCCGGGGAGGACGTGGACGTAGACGACATTCTTGGGTCCGTTTCGGAAGGCGGTTCTTATAGCAAAGCTGGCCGGCGAAGAAAATCATCCAGGGTCATTGTTGACATGATCAAAGTCACAGCGATTCGCGGTGGCCGAGCTGACAGCCATCCTGATCAACTAGGAAACGTCAATGGTGCTATCCATCATCTCTCACCTTGCATGTGTGTTCGGCAACGAATGAAATTGATGTAGAAGTCTCGCCTGTCCCTGCCAACACCGTTCGCTGTCCACTATAGGGTTGACCGGCCTTCGCTCGGTGTGAAGAAGAGATCATACCGGTGGTAGACGAGTCCTTGGTCAGAGTAAATCTGATGGTCCACTCAGTCAACCCAACGACGGCACGGCTGGCATTCTCTCCACTTCAGACTGGCACTCAGCCGCTGGGAAACCTCTGGAAACCTCTGTGGCGACAGCGTGGTCTTCCAAAGCAGCGAAAGGAAGTCCCGCCTTGAGCTCTTGGAACTGTCATTCCCCAGAAGATCCGCTGGGCATCTTTGAGGAGAAAGCATGCATGAATTTCGTTCTGGACCAGTGAGGTCGTTTTGCCGTCTGAACCTGGAATCCAACTTCTACACTTGACGTCGACAGTGACAGACTCAATTAAGGAATAAATCGGCGGACGCGTGGTCATGGACTCGTGGCTAACTAGCCTCGTCAGTCCGGCAGAGTGAGGGTAGTTGGCGTCTAGCTGAAAACTGGGGACTCCGCGCAGAATGCCGCCAAGGCTGTTTGTCCAACCCTATTTGGAAGCGGACCTGCGCATCGAGGACATCTTGGAACAATTCCCGGACAACACACAGGGGGCCCTGCTCTTTCACCGGCATTCTCTTCATCATCACGGTCATATATGGGTGTTCGTCCGGAACCGCTCTCCTGCAAACAGACTTCCGGGTCCCATGTCAACTTCAGGGCCAGCAGTCCCCAACGGATCTGCACTCAATGGAACATCACAAGACCTCGAACTGGACGTGTCCAAATTGCACGCCTTGGCTACGGAGCAGCAAGATCTCTACCTGCTGACTTTTGTTTCCGAGTTACGACGTCATGTTGAACAGATTCCCCCCGACGCGCTTCCGGCACACCAGGCTTCGATTAAGAAGGAAGTGATCAAGATTCTGGGACTGGGGACACCTGTTCCGTCTCGCATCATCAGAAATGGCTTGAGCCAGACTTTGGCGGATGCGTTTGGCCGCGGCAGTCGGAGCCTCCTCTACGAGACCATCAACGACCTCTTGACATTGGCCAACCCTGCCAAGGGCGAGAAAGAGCTGGGCACACAATATGGCGCCGTCGTCTGCCTCGGAGAGCTATTCCGGGCGGCAGGAGACAGTGCCGTCAGCTTGTCCGGATTCGTGGTGTCCCATCTGCTCCGGCTGCTGAAGGTCTCCCACGTGGGACTGAGGGGCTCTATTTTCAAAGCCTTGGCCCTGTTGGTCGAGGGCTTGCGATCCAGCCTCGACGAGCACGTCGCCCGAGACATATGGAAACACGCTCGCAATGCGGCCATGAATGACAAGTCGGCTTTTGTTCAGAAATCAGCGTGTCGTTGTCTGGAAAGCTTGACCAGGACCACTCTCTATTTCAGCAACGCGAGTGACTTTGACCATCTGAAAGCAGCCATTTGGAAGACGGCCGACAGCGGCATCGCGGCGGTCAGACATGCAGCGGCGGCGGCGTTGGCCGCGGCGTTGGTCCAAGCATATTCCGACAGCTCGACGGCGGACATCCCTGTGCTCCGTAAACCCAAAAAGTCGTCCAAGAAGCCCGGAGGCGAACTCGATGAAGAGGCCGAAAGTGAGAGGCCCGGCTCGCCGACGCCGGCGCCAGCCAAGGGTCCGATTCGGTTGACATTTACTTTATCAGACCTCTTCAGAGTGCTCTCCCAGCATTACTGTAAAGCATCCACGCCGAATCGAGCACGGGCCGCCGTCGCCGTCTGCTACAAACTCGTCCTGAGGCAACTCCCCCGCAGAGTGTTGGAGGAGAATCATGGCCGTGTCGCGATGCACCTGTACACGGAGCTCCTGAACCATCCCACCATCACCGTGAATCGGTATCGTGTCCTGCTCACCCGAAAGTTGGTGCATTTGACGCTTCGAGAAGTCACCAGCCTGTTGACCGAGAACGGCCAGATCAACGCGGCGCGATACTTGATCAACGATGTCCTCAAAAACTATCCCCAGGTCATGCCGGAAAGACGAGAGCCGTCAAAGAGAGTGCTCACCGGCGCCTTGACGACATTAACGGATCTGCTGGTCAGGCTCGGACCCGCGTCCGGCGCATTTCAAGATGCCTGCCGAGAGGCCCTCTTTCAAGTCGTTCAACATCCCAGTCACACGGTTCAGAGCCATGTGGCGCAATGCTTCAAGGCATTTGTGCTCGCCTGTCCGAGTCAGCTGGTCCGCAGCATCGACCATGCCGTGTCCCAGCTGCAGAAGGAGTTTCAGGTTTCGTCGGAGGCGCGACAACCGCACCGCAAATCGCTCGGATATGCCACCAGCATCGCCGTCTTGATCAGCTCGGCAAGACAGAAGCCACTGTACGGATCCATTGAGATGTTCTCCAAGTTATTTGTCTTTGCCACCGAGCTCTTGAAGTCCAGTGCGGCCGCCGAGTTGCGGCTCTCGGCGACGCAAGTGCAGGTGGCCTGGACCATCATCGGTGGTTTGATGAGCCTCGGACCCAGTTTTGTCAAGGTGCACCTCAACCAGCTCATGCTTCTGTGGAGAAACGCTCTGCCGCCGCCGTTGACGTCGGAGAATGCCTCCAAGCGCGGCCACTTGGAGCTGAGCTTCTTGTCGCATGTTCGCGAGTGCGCGCTCAGTGCTCTGTTGATGTTTCTCCGCTCTTGCCACACCTTGGTCACCACCGACGGCTCCCGGCGCATCTCTTCCATGTTGCACAACACCGTCCTCTTTCTCGAGAGCCTGCCCGCCATGCGCCACGCCGAAGACCTCTCTCACCGGCTGGTCCCTGCTCTGCAGCTGCAGGATATCGTGCTGATGCTCCGGCGCCGCGTGCTCCAGTGCTTCACCGCGCTGATTGGCCTGAAACATCTGGAACAGAGTGAGATTGTGTCCCAGTCAGACCTCATCGGCCTGGCCATGAGAACCTTCACCGAGCCGGAACGTCCGGTGCCCAAGAGTGTGGAGGCGTCATTGGCCAACGCGGCCAGCAACTTTGAAGGACTCTGGGCGACAGGAGATAATTGGGCTTTCGGAATGAGCAGCTTATCCGAAAGTGTTGATCGATATCTCCCCTTCGAGAGCGCTCTTGATCAAAGCGCACGTCGACTGTCGACGGAAGAGGTCGCCACCCCGGTCGATGATGCCATCCGTTCGCCCATCCTCTCGGCCGTTGAGCATGACCCAGTCCTGCTCTTCCTCCCCGGCCATTTGGTGGAGGAACCGATGGAGATGACGTCGGCCGCCACATCCTGCGTGGATTTGGCCATCCGATTGTTTGCCATCTCCTTACCCCTGCAATCATCTCGGGTTCAAGAGAGCAGCCTCGAGCAGTTGACGACGACGGTGTCTCAGCCCTTGCCCCGGGAACCGGGCAGGAAGGCGGCCATGCAGCTGAATGCGTGTCTCGCCATTCTCTGTACCCTCGCCGTGGCCAACAATGAGACGCCTTTTGCCGCGGGCAAGTTGCACACCCAGGTATTGGGACCAGTCCTGACAGAGATGCTCCGGAAATGTATTTGCAGCGCGGATGCTGTTCTGCGGCACTTGGGTGCCCGGGCCATGGGGCGGTTATGTAACCTGGCCGGCACGGCATTTACGAACGGCGAAGTCAAATATCTGATCGACACCATCGTGGCCAACCGCGAGCCCAACATTCGAGCAGGCTGCGCGCTGACCCTGGGCGACATTCATTCGGAAATAGGCGCCATGGCCGCCAGTCTGCACCTCAAATCCATCGTCGGGGTGCTATTGTCGTTGTGCAATGACACGCACCCGATCGTCCATTTCTGGGCGTTGAGAGGCCTCGTACAGGTGGCCGAGTCGGCAGGACTCAATTTCTCGACATATGCCACGAGTACACTCGGCATGCTGGCACAGTTGTACTCGAGCGACAGCCACACCGAGGAGGCTGCTTCTCTGGCCACATCGAACCTCGAGCTCGAGCATTTCACCCCGCTGGCGCTGGCGCAATGTATCGATTCCATCATCAACGTGCTGGGGCCGGACTTGCAAGATCTGTCCAAGGCCCGCAATCTCATCTTGACCTTGGTCGGATATTTGCAGAGAGAAGAGTCGGTGCCGTTACAGTATCAGAGCTTTTTGTGCCTCGGCCACCTCTCTGTGTATGCGCCGGCACATTTGCAGTTCACCAAATATGTTCGAGATTTACAAGCCCATCTCTCGTCACCATCCGAATTGCTGCGATCCGTTTCGATCGCCGGATTAGGCGATCTGATGAAGAGAAATGCAAGCGAGGTGGCGCGTGTCGCAACGTCGAAGCTCAGCGATGATCTGTGGTCCAAACTGGACGATGACCCGACCAACGCCGCGCTTCAGGGGATGCTGCAGAATTGGATGCAGCAAACGGTTCTCATCGACACCGCCGGATGGATCAACAAGTGCCAGACCATCTTGTCCCGGACCCGGTCCACCAAGAGCGAACCGTCCGCAGCGGGCGCGACGACAGTCAAAAGTGCAATGCCCGACTTGGCCGACGAAGAGGTCGCGGGATTCGCCGCTGCGGCAGCTACTGCCCAAGGTGAATCCGTCGATGCGTCGATGGAAGAAGGCCAGGAGTACCTCCGTTGGCAGACTCGAGACTTCGCAATGCAGCTCTTGAGCGAAATCATTGACCTGGTTCAGGCGGCGATGCTCGCCGATCAGGTGATCCCGGCCGAAGAGGTCCTTCAGAGCAAAGTGGGGGATGTCGTTCGTGTTGCATTTTCGGCCTCCACGGCGAGCGTGGTGGAGCTTCGTCTCTGGGGCCTGCGCATCATCGATCAAATCCTCAAGGTATTTGGGAAAACTCCCGACCCGGACTTCCTCGAAGCCTCTCTGCTCGAGCAGTATCAGGCCCAAATCAGCTCCGCGTTGACACCGGCTTTTGCGGCCGATTCGTCACCCGACCTGGCCGCCGAAGCCATTGAGGTGTGTGCCACCTTTGTCGCCACAGGAATTGTCACCAGCGCGGAGCGAATGGGACGCATTTTCAAGGTCCTGGCCATTGGGGTGGATAACCTCGTCCGACCTTCTCCGGAGCCATCGATTGGGGATCTCCAAAATCTCAGTCCGAATGCTCAGTCCATGCTGAAGATGGCCATTCTCTCTGGCTGGGCACACTTGGAACTGGCCAGCTCGGAGCAGCCATATCTGGAGGCCATCCTCCAACCATACGTCCCCAAACTGGCACCTCTTTGGTTGACTTCTCTTCAAGAGTTTGCCGCGTTGCGATTCGAACCGGAAATCTCCGACACACTGGGGGGAGAGAATATCGCCGGATCGAACCTGGACGAGAAATATGCGTCCTTCAACCGGGAAGTCCGTCTCAGTTTCTATCAGAAAACCTGGCTGAACATCGTGGATGCGATTGCTCTGCTCGTGGAAAAGGACAGCGACTCTGTCTTTGATGCACTCGACAATAAACGAGCGTCAACCGTGGATGGCCCGGCCGACGGAGCCGCTCCACAAGCCAGAGACATGAGTTTCCGCGAAGAGCCGGTGGCCTTCTTCTTCATCCTCTTTGGACTGGCGTTCGAGGCCTTGGTCACACAAGCTCGAGAAGATCCCTCACAGGTCCTGTCTATCTTACGTGCTCTGAAGAAAATTCTGACCCCGGTGGTCTGTGGAAATGCCATTTACGAGGAGGCGGTATTCAACGAGACCACCGACACTCTGGATCGACTCGCCATGACCAGCACGATCGAGACTCAAAATGTCCTGGTCGAGATTGCTCGAAACCTCTCCTTGGATCATCTCACCGCCAAAAGCATCGAGGATCGCGACGATAAGCTCTCGGACGACATTGAGCAGCTGTTTGAATTAACCAGGATCATCGTGCTGGTCTTGACCGGATTGATCCCGACCCTGGAGGATCCTCCCGAGAAGGCCTTTCGCCGGCTGGGAGACGATGGCACGGCCTTGGTGCAGCTGTGCTTTCAGGCCCTCGTCGACGTGGCGGCCGTCTTTCCTTCCATCATCCGAGCGGATCTCCATGCCTGTATCATCCACTGCTACTGCTCTATTCTGGCCACCGGCGTCTGTCAAGATGATGTCGTGCCCCGCATCATGAGCGTGTTCAAGGCCTTCTTGCAGGAAGTGCCGCGCTCCGCACCAAAAGAAACGGCGTCCATACTGATCCGGGGCTGTCTGCAGCGCATGCTGACGACCTTGTCCATTGCCCAACGGCGGGAGAACGACTATGCCATCACCTGCGCCAAAAATACTCTGCTGTCCATGACCATCGTGCTCACGACTGCCAGCTCCGTCATTCCACCCAATGACCGTCTCGTGAACCGGGCCACCTCGGAGTTGCTGGACTGTCTCCAGGATGTGGGCCTGGCCAAAATCGCCGCGGGCTGTGTGCGCTCTTTACTTTTGGCCCACCCGAAGACCGCATGTGAGGAAAGGGTGGCGAGACTTTGTTGGCCCCGGCTGGTCGCCTTCGTCAGTGATCCTGCGACGGACGATCCTGAAGGAGTCAAGCCAGTGCTGGTACAAGCCCTGGTGGCGGCAGTGGTCACTCTCAAAGGCCTCGGTCGAACGGCGGCGATGTCGATTCTCGTCCCTGTTTTGCTGACCCGGTCCGGTCAACCGGTTCCCAGTGGAAGTCAGGAGAATGTGCGCAAAGACAGTGCTACGCGGCTCCTTGAATTGGCAGCGATGGATCAATGGGCGTTTCGAATGACGATTGGTTTGTTGAGTGAAGATCAGCGTGTGAGATTGGAAAGTTTACTCAGGGCTACTGGCGTTGGCAAGAAGCAGGAAGCGGACGCGGAAGAAACTGTCGAAACCCGACCCGCCATCCAGCTTCGAATGGACTTTTGATCAGGGTCATAATATGGCGGAGATAGATCTTCCTTTACATCTCTATACTCCTTATATGAGGCCAGCTATGCTACACCATGCCACCTATTTTTTACCCACTAGACAAACTGGGAGCCGTTCTCGGCGGATGTCTTGGCCCGCCCAAGGGCCGGTTTTTGCGATGCCCAACACAAGATCTCTTCTTCACGCACCAAGATGGATGATTGACGAACTGGATTTTCGAGGTATTAAAAACGGTTCGAGTTTTCTGTCTTCCAGCGGCTGGCCCACGAGAAATTTGTGGAATGGAATACGACACCAAGACGCCGACATATCTGAACTCGGACCCCACGTCCTTTGCATTCACATCAGCCCGAGAACGCTGGCCCGCCATCCTCACAGGCGCCATTGATGACGTTCACCGAGCCGTGTCGTCGCTGCCAGCGTCAGAATCTGAGAAGCTGAGGGAAGGCAAATCCATCATCGCCTCTCTGGCGTCGCTCAAGTACGAGCTTCAGCATAACCGCAACCTGACACCGTTGCCCGATGACGGATTTCCGGATATCAAACGGTATAATGAGGAGCTCGAGGCGCGGCACAACCCCCCTTGGCATGATGTTGAATGGCTCTATTCAGAATGCTACCTCTACCGTCGGATCGCAACGCTCTTCCATCTCAGCACTTGTTGGAAGGACCACGACGTGTTCGGGCGGCAGAAGATATCCACGTTCAAGTCGTCGCGACCCGCGGTACTGGAACTCGCCGCGCGATACCGCGACCTGATCACGCAGATCAGGGAGTCAAAGCACCACGCCGTCGTAGAGCCGTCGGACTCGAAGACGGTCGGCGAGGAGGAAGAGGAGGAGGCGGAGGAGGTGCTGTTTGTCGAAATGGCCGAGATCTGTCTGTGGGGCAACGCGACGGATCTGAGTTTACTAACGAATTTGACGTACGACGACATACAGAAGCTGCAGGGAAGCAACGCGAGGAAGGAGAGTGAGAAGAACGTGCTGGTGAATGACCTGGAGAAGGCGTTTGCGGTCTTGGCTCAGGGTAAGAAGCAGGGAAAGGAGAGGAGGAGGGTGGACATCGTTCTGGACAACGCTGGCTTCGAGCTTTTTGTCGATTTGGTGCTGGCGGGATTCCTCCTCGCCACCCAGCTCGCGACCGAGGTCATTTTGCATCCCAAGAACATGCCGTGGTTTGTCAGTGACGTCGTGCCAAAAGATTTCAAGGAGTTGTTGGAGGTGATGCGGAATGTCAGACAATTCTATGAGACGAAAGATGATGCCAATGGGAAAGAGCCCATGCCTGTGTCGGACGAGGAGGCCGAGAACATCCAGTTCTTGTTCGAGGACTGGAGCAAGCTTCATGGCCAGGGCCAACTGATCCTCAGAACCAATCCGTTCTGGACACACGCTGGCAGCTTCTGGAGGATGCCCCACGTCGCGCCGGAGTTGTTTGCGGATCTCAAGGAGAGCGAACTCGTCATCTTCAAGGGTGATCTGAACTATCGGAAACTAACGGGCGACGTAAGGACATCATCCATCGTCCTTTGCAGAAGGGAAGCTAACGAGTCCAGGCCGCGTGGGATCCCACGACGTCTTTTGAGACTGCCATTGGACCACTGGGTCCTTCTTCAGGTATCCGGACTTTGGCACTGCGGACGTGCAAGGCCGACGTCGTTGTGGGGCTGCCGCCAGGCAAGGACGAGGAGATCAGAGCCACCCAAGGTGGAGGTGGAGATTCAGGAGCACGAAAATGGGCATGGAGCGGCAAATGGGCTGTGGTGCAATTTTCTGACGGCCAGGCTTAGGCGATCTGAAATGGTAGAGGCATAGATCATAGAACCGAGTACGATAAAATATTCTAGAAACTCTGTGTCAAAGGAAGGAGAGGTTCCATCAGGGATGAGCGGACTCCGGTTGACTGGGATCACATACGGTGCAATGTATCTCCAGATGCCTTGGGCAACTATTAAAAACAACTCAATAAATGTATGTCAATCTGAGTCACTCGAAAGGACAAATGGGAGTCTCTACAGGCTGGACTGAAGATCCGACCAGCGCAAGACGACAGGCAGCATATATTTCATTACATGTCCGTATGAGTATATACCTGCATTATCTACCTGCATTATATACTATATCTCGGTCTCAGATCAGAAAGTTATATGTCATTGCGGCATTATTGGCGCTCGGGCGCCAAGCCGGAATCCAAAATGCTGCCGCGACCCTGCTTGAGACAAAAGTTGAAGCTGTGCTAGTAAGGCTCGTCCTGTTAACTGATATCTTTTCACGCTTCCACTCATTTTCTCTTATTAGCTGAGGTTCTCTTTGGCCTCGCTCTTCAGACTCGAGGATCCAATCTCATTGGCCAAACATCTCCACAACACCGATCAGTAGCCATGTCCTCTATAAAGTACCGCCATTTGGGAAGGAGCTCAGCCCATCGGCAGGCTCTTCTCCGCAACTTGGTCACGTCACTCATTGCCAATGAGTCGATATCCACTTCCTATGCCAAAGCAAAAGAAGCACAGAGACTGGCCGAAAAGCTGATCACACTGGGCAAGAAGAACACGAATGCTGCGCGGACGCAAGCGCAGGCTATATTTTATGTAGGTGTTTGGCTTGAGCGTGGGCATGCAGTGCTGTGGCTGTACACCATGCTAATCCTCGACTAGGAGCCGGAAAAACACATGCCCAAGCTTTTCGGTCCTCTGCGCGAAAGATATGCCAATAGACCTGGCGGTTATACACGTTTACTCCTCTCGGAGCCCCTGAAGAATGACGCGGCCCCGTCGGCAGTACTCTCGCTCGTCGACGGACCGAAAGACATGCGCTTCGCCATGACCGCCAAAGCGCTGGTGCGCCAGCGCGAAGAGGGACTGCCCATGCACGAGCTGACGGCTGTGAACATCCGCAAGGTCACGAGGTTTCGAGCCAACGGCGAGCAGGAATTAGAGAATGAGGTCCGGAGGCTGGAGACGGAGAAGCACCGGATGGAAGAGGAGGAAAGAGCTGAATTTGAGAAAGACGGGACCAGGTATGAATGGGTTCCGAAGCACGAAAGGAGTGGACCGGGCATGATCATGAAAAAGAAGATCGAAACGCAGGATTGGAAGGAGGACTAGAGCCATGGCGAGGCTGGGATTGAATACGCTATTTCTGGGCAGGTAACCCTCATGCTTGGAGAAATACTTGACCCCTCCTTCAGGACAGACGACCTTTGGACGGCAAAAGGGCTACAGCGGCTGACCAGCGTCGTCTGAAGCGAAATCCAAGGTCTCTAAGCATTCGAGACATTGTCCGGGTCCTGCCCTCGACGAAGTTGTACTCTGCAGAATCAAGGGTGGAAACACAGTGTCCATATTGATGTCACGCGAGGAAGAGGGAGTGTGTCATGTTGCTGAGTTGCAGCTTGAAGCTGGTAAAATAGGACGGAGTTGTTGATGTCGCTGTGGCTGTGGCTATCCTCTTTGACGAGATAACGCGGCATGTGGACAGACAGCGGGTGCAGCGGAGCTGTGTGCCCACGACGAATCCACCTGGATATCAAGAGAAATTTAAAGGATTAAATGTATAGGAAGCTTTGTGACGAGCTGTATTGCCGTCGGGTATCACTCTATTCTTGATCTGCTCAAAACCTCAGATCTCTCACGCCCACATACACCGTCATAGCTCTATGTCTTCGTCTCTGTATTGGTCCCGTACAACCCGGTAGAGGTATCCGGTACTCACTCCGCCGAGGTTCGTCACGTAAAGATCGACATCGTCGCTCTCCACAAAGTCGTAGATGGGGTTTCTGACACCGCCGGCCAGTCCCTTTCGCATCTCGGCGTCCTGGAAGGGAATCACTTTCCCCACGTCTCCGTACTCGATCAAATCTTGAGGATCATAGGGATATTGAGGTGACAGTTTGTACGTGGCGGCCAGCACGATGACGGGGATGCGATGAAACCGGGCCGCTTTGACCACCGGTTTACTGCCAGCGGCAGCGAGGAAGGAGCCGTTGGTGAGGACGGCATGGGCGCCTAGGATCACTTTGCTGGCGCGCGACATGAGCGCAAAAATGGCGGCATCCGGAATCATGATCACGGTGATACCGGCTGAGGCCAGCGGTTTCTGAAAAGACTCCACGGGCATGTCTTCGTCTTCGCCATATTCCGGATTGCCCGTGAGCAAGGCATGCGTCTTCAGGTGGTTGTTCGGGTATGACTCGGCGTGGATGACGGTAAACTTTCGCTTCGAGGCGGCCTTGAGCAGGAACCGTTGCACCGTCAAAGAAGTGGCATAGGTGAATATAGTTTCATGGGGATGGACGTGTTCGAGGGCATAGTTGGCTATCTGATCATCCGCCTCGCCCAGCTCGTCAATAATTTCAGATATTCCATTGAGGATTTCGGCCCGCAGATCCGTGAATGTGGCCGAGACGGCCGCCTGGGGAGTAGACGTGCCACTGCGTTGAGAGGGAGAATCGACACCAGAAAGCCTCATCGTCGGGTGAGAGATGATGCTGAATACTGACGTGACGGGGCGCGACAGGGCCGGGGCCACCGCATGGGACGTGAGTAATGGAGGACGGTGAGCAGGCTTCTGCGGTGACGGACTCGCTCCTTGTTCTCCGGTTGCTGCAAACTCATGGAGTGAGGAGGTCGACGGTGGTGGTTCTGTTGTCGAGGTGCGAGGTTCAGACCCTGCTTCACTTCCTCCATTACTGAATTCTGGCCCTTCGCCTCCTCTCGTCTCATCTTCTTCGTCTCGTATCAAGCCCAGCACTCGACGGACGATATTGCCGATCGTCAGCTCACGCGGCGCGGCATCGATGAGTCTTTTGCCCACGTCCGACACTCGCTGGATCAACTTCTCTGAATCAGGTTGTCGTGTCAAGAAAATGATTCGGCGAAGGAGATGGGCGGTTGCAACAGCACAAGCTCGAGATCCTTGGATCTGTCGTCTTTTAAGAAGTCTGACTGCGTGGTCAGCGAGTCCAAGTGCCACAGCTCAGTCTCAATCGCATACGCTACAAAATATTCTGTTGGGCTCTCAATCGGTTCGGTGGAAAGAGAACGCAGAAACGAAGCCATGCCCGGAGTGAGGGGTGTTGCGGCCGGTGGCATCCTGGCACAGTCTGGGATCCAAGAGGAAGGACGGCTCGAGTATATGGCTTTAGACGAGCCGAATCGGCATAGACCAGGACAGAGGTCGTGGGCTGCAAATAGTGGAGATGCAGAAACGAACAGGCAAGGGTCGGGAGTGATTTCCGCAGAAAAAGGTGAGGCGGATAGTCAGCTCGGACCACGTTCTACAGTGCAATGCAGCAGCAGTCCGAGGACAATTTGCGGTCGGCCTCTAATGGTTGTGGTCGGTCGCATTGCAAAAAGTTACAAAAGGCATGCGACCTAACGGGGTTTGCCTGCGAGTCATTCTCCGGAGAAGGGCTTCCGCGGGTCAAGCCGAGCTGCGCCAGCCCCCTCACCATGTCATCCTTCCGAATGCCTCTTTCCAGCATTCTTCCGAATCCCAGTGATTGACCGGAGCCAGCGCCTAGAGCATTTCAGCAGGCCGAGTCTTTTGGAGGACCTGACTATGTAAGGGAATTGGCTCCATCTCTTCTATTCTTCCTACCCGCCCCAGGCCGCCTTTGCCACCGGGGTCCTGACATGCGTCCGTTATAACCGGCAAGCCCATCTTGTCCGCTGCGAGCTGAGTGGCAGTCGCTGTGCCCAAGGTGACATTTCGTCGCGCGATCGATCGCGGCTTGGGAGAATGAATTCTCTGAATTTGCTCTCCACCCGAGTCATCGGACAGATGACCCTGGGTGGCACCCGGCCCCGGTCACGGTCACAAGGCGAGATCCTGCACACGAATGACATCGAGGAGCCCGGAAGAGGCCGTTCATACAGCGACGACACGGTGCCAAAGGCAGCCGACAGGGGGTTTGATCTCCAGACCGAGACGGCGATTGACTCTCGGCCCCTGCTCGACGACGACGTCGAGCCATCACCCACACAGGATGAGGACATGGAAGATGAAAAGCATCCGCTGGTCGAGGGCGTGTCCAAGAACGAGACCTCTTCTTCTTGGCCGGACGGTTGGAAGACATTGGTAACGAGAATCGCAGACGTGCTCACAGCCATTCTCAAGGCCATTGGCGCCCCTGTCGTTTTCATTGCACGGTATTCACCCTTTCCGAGGAATGGTCGCCGGGACCGCATTTTCTTGGGCAGCACAGGAAATGGTGTTGGTCTTTCACATACGGCAAGCGACAGTCTGTGGAAGAGCGAAAAGCCGATCAACCGAGTGCTTCAAGACGCCAAACTCCGGCATTCATGCTCGAATGAGTCGTTAAACTCGACCACATCGGAGTCGGATTTGGACCGGCGCAAGGTCGAACAGAAAGCGGTCAAGACCAAGTCCCAGCCACGGGAAAAGAGTGGCCGAGATGAACCTGAAAGCCGGAGTTCGTCGATTCGGATCAAGGAGCAACAAGACCCCGCGCTGAGGAGGAGGAAGCAGAAGAGAGGCACGAGCCCGCTGGGAGATTCGGGGCCGTTAACGGTGGACAGTTTGAAGTCGCCGACATCGCCGTCGAGTTTGTTGAAACTGACTCGGTATCCCCATGCGCCTCACCCGCCTCGCCCGCTCATCCCTCGGCGACAACCGTCGTATTCCAATCTGGTCTCGCGCTCCCCGTCGCGGGGCATCTCAGCGCCCCAGCAGAAGACGCTGGTTTTGGACCTCGACGAAACCCTGATCCATTCCCTCGCCAAAGGAGGCCGCATGTCTTCCGGACACATGGTCGAGGTCAAGCTGAATGCCCCCGTGGCTCTGGCGCCTCCCCAGCCGGGCCAGCCGGCGCCCATGATTGAGCCGCAGCACCCGATCTTGTATTACCTCCATAAGCGGCCGCACTGTGAGGAGTTCTTGCGAAAGGTGTCCAAGTGGTACAAGCTCGTCGTCTTCACCGCTTCAGTGCAGGAATATGCCGACCCGGTCATTGATTGGCTGGAGCAGGAGCGCAAGTACTTTGTCGGCCGATACTATCGACAGCACTGCACCTTTCGGAATGGCTCGTATATCAAGGACCTCAGCAGCATTGAGCCTGATCTGACCAAGGTCATCATATTGGACAATAGTCCCGTGAGCTATGTCTTCCACGAAGGTCAGCCAGTCCAATAGCCCAAGAGTCCGGCCATCCCAGTCGCATGCTAACAATCAGCAGACAACGCGATACCCATTGAAGGATGGATCAACGATCCCACGGATAACGACCTTCTTCATTTGATACCCATGTTAGAGGCGTTGCAATACGTCCCAGATGTGCGAGCGCTGCTGGCGCTCAGGCGGGGCGAGGCCGGCGCTTTATAAATGTACATTCTCTAGACACCCAACTCGATGGTTGTTCACACCCAAGTGGTTGGTGTTCGATCTCGTCATGGCCAGAATCTGATCGTGACCCCGCATGAGTCTTGGTGAACCGTGGCCGAGACCAGCCCGAGCATTATAAGTTTTCCCTTCCCGCCGCCATCAGTTTCTTCATGTCAGCAAGATTGTCGTTTATTCTGTTGTCGTCAGGAAATCCCATATGGCCCAGAGAGGCAAAGGACGGTGGACCTTGCAGCAGAAAGAGGTGGCGACCCACTACCTCTCTCTGTCTACCCACCTGTCCCGCACGAACAATAATGACTGGATATGAGGTGCTGACGGTGTCAATGCCGCTTCTTCATTCACCCGGCCACCCGATGTGCCCGGATTTTTCGTTCTGTTCCTTTTCTTCAAAAGTATTTCCTTGTTCTACATTTGCAAAGATCGCCATTCTGACCGTCGTGTTAATACCGGTCTTTTTCAGTCCCTTCCTCGGCGACCCACAGCACAGGAACCTGCCTGAGATGGCGCGGACAGATCATGTCCTTACATGTGCATGACCAGAATGACTCTTCCCTATCCACCAGCACCACCGCTGTCGCTTCGGCGTCGACGTCCAGCTCGACAATAACACCCTCCAAGGAGCAGGAGAGCAGACGGTCCTACCTCGACGTTCCGTCCTTCCGTCCGTCAGTCGACAGCACTGATTCGGTGTCGGCTCTCTCAGAACTCTCGTTCTACTCGAATGGGCTTCAGACACTCGATCCACTGGTCCACAGCATTTCGCACGATGGCCCGCCGACATCGCGCTCCGGCCTGCTCTCGAGGTTGCACTCGATTTATGTCGCCAACTATGGCGCCCTGCTCGTTCTTCTGTCTCAGGCCTTTGGCTCAGGCATGAACCTCAGTACCCGCCTTCTCGAAACGCCCGGACCTCACGGCGCGCCTATGCATCCTTTCCAGATTCTTTTCACGCGCCAAACCATTACCGTGGCCTTGTGCTCGGCATACGCTCTGTACAGCCGCTCGATCCCACATTTTCCCCTTGGCCCCCGGGAAGTCCGCTGGCTCCTGGTCTCCAGAGGCCTCTTCGGTTTTTTTGGAGTCTTTGGCATGTACTTCAGTCTGCTCTACCTACCACTGAGCGAAGCGACCGTTCTGACCTTCCTCGCTCCCATTCTCACCTGTTATGCATGCACCTTCTTTGTCCCCGGCGAAACATTCAGCAAGCAGCAACAACTCGCGGGGTTCATCAGCCTGATAGGAGTCGTATTCATCGCCCAACCGGTCTCTCTGTTCTCCTCTCCACAACAACAACCTCCGCCGACCTCACCAGCTGACGATGCCGGCATCTCCCCACCGCCCACCAACGGCACTTCAAGCAGCATCCCTTTCGGGGCGCTACAGCCGACAGCAAGCCAGCACCTCACGGCTATCGGCGTCGCCATGCTGGGTGTCCTGGGGTCCGCGGGCGCCATGACGTCGATCCGTGCCATCGGCACCCGCGCCCATGCCTTCATCTCCATCAACTACTTCAGCACCTGGTGCAGTATCGTGTCTCTCGTCTGCTTCATCATCATCCCGGACGTCAATTTCCGGTTACCGGGCAATCTGACCGAATGGGGTCTCCTCGCCAGCCTGGGCGTGTGCGGTTTCACCATGCAAATCCTGTTGACTCAGGGCCTTGCCTACGGTGGACCGGCCGCGGCACACAAGGATGGGCCGGAGGAACTCCACCAGCACCGCCAGCAACGTGTGGTCCAGCAGGAGGATATCGAGATGAGCAGTGGGCGGAGCCGGTACCCACACCATCAACACCCGCGGCGTACGAAATCTGAAAAGCAAGGCGACGTGGTCAAAGCCAGCGGCACTCGCGCGACGAGCATGGTGTACACGCAGATGCTCTTCGCCTTGGCCGGCGACAAGCTGGTTTTCGGTGTCACCCCTGGAACTATGAGCTGGATCGGGAGCGTGCTGATCCTCGCCAGTGCCGTGTGGACTGCGGCCGCCAGGGACAAAGCTGGCGCTGTCGACGTCGGCTCCGCGGCCAGACGCCGTAGACAAGAAGGCCCTGATGTCCCCGTTCGTGTGGCCTTTAAATCAGACCTCTCTGCCAGAGATGACGGCGAGGGGGTCGCGCTCATGAGTGCCGAAGAAGAACACGGCATTGTCGAGGTTCTCGAAATGGCCGATTTGACCAGGTCCGGAAATGAGGGCGCCTCTGAACGATGATCAACGACCAACGACCAACGACCAATCGATAGAAAACCGGGGATATGACAAGTAACTATAGGACATGCGTGTAGAGAAGCTCAATCCGCATCCATTGGGTATTCTATCTGCCTGTGAAATAAACCTTACATTTGCTACAGGTGATGGGTATTGTATACGGACCGAAACGATGCCAAATATGCCACAAACCCAACCAGAGTTCACTTTTCTTTCCACCCGTCCATGTGTACGACCCCTCTGAAGCATGCTTTCTCACGCCTTCCCAAATGCCGCTTCGCCCGTTCAAATGCTCGGTTCCTACGGATCCAGACACCATCCTTTCCATGTTCACACATCGCCCCAGTTGATCATCCGGATGATCCTCCTCCGGCTGCTGCTCCTGCTCCTGATCCTCCATGAATGATGAAGGGTCCCGTTCTGGGTGTGGTGTTGCTCATATTTTCGACCTCGTACGAGGATGGCACCTGCGACGGTGGCGGCTTCTTGGGCAAATTGGCAGGTGCACCATACTTCTGCTGTAAAGATGCCTCCTTTGGCCTCGGTGATGATGCATTGCTGTTGGACATGTCCAGACCTTCAGAGGTCAATGTGCTCATTGCGGACAGATCAGAGCCCAGTGGTCGTGACACATGACTATTTTGGTGCTGGCTGGATGGTGGAGAGTGTTTCTTGCGGCCATTTCGGCCACCGGCACGGTTTGATGCATTGCTTGGGACAAAGGACCGCGTCTGGGGGTTGAATAGAGACCGGGAATAGCTTCCAGGAACAGGATGCTGAGGATTGAATGGCGCACTGCCGCCATATGGTTGGGTCGGAAGCTGGCCGTATGGATAGGGGGTGGCATTCGGCACACTGGATGTCGGATTATATCCCGACCAGCCATTCATATTCGTATTGGACGAGTTCACCTGTTGATAAGGATTCTGGAATGGAGCGTTGATCCAACCTGAAGATTGTGGCATACCAGGAGACGCCTGCGGCATATATGGGCCGCTCATCTGGTTGACCATGGGCGAGAGACTCTGCTGGAATCCCGTGGGAGGCTGGGCATAGTTGAAATACCCATTTTGGGGTTGCGCTTGCATTCCTGGCCACGAGTCGGAGCTGCCGTACTGTTGGTTCCCGTTCGGTGCATAGTTGACAGTTCCACCAAATGATAGGTGATGGTCGAAGCCCGGGTACGCTTGCGTCGGAGTCGTGCCGTAGTTCATGTTCGAAGCATACCCATTGGGTGAACCGGCATATGAGGCGGGATAGGCCTGCTCGATGTAATGAGAATGGAGCGGCAGTGGCGCCGGTGCCATGTGCACCGGAGCGTAGCTTTGAACAAATGCTGAACGCGCCTCAAAGCCGTCATCCTTTGGTGTCTTCTGTTTGCGGCCCTTTCGCTTGCCACTGGACGAGCTTGATCGGGACATGCTCGCCGAATTCTCTCCAGTGGAGACATTCTCACTGGGCACGGATTCCTGGAAATCGCTAAAGATTCGGTCCCGCACCGCTTTGTACTGCGCTTCCCTTTCTTCTCTGGTCAGTTTGGATTTGTCTTTGCTCGGTGTCCCTTCGACCGGTGACATCACACCCTCTTCACTGGTCGTTTCGAGGCCTGTCTCTGATGCTGTCTTTGATGGTACAGACGAGCTGGCCGCAGTGCTGCCGCTGGTGGATTGCTGTCGCGCACCGAGCCCAGCTCGACGCATGATCTTGACGGTCGTTGCACCGGGAGGCTGAGCAGGCCCAACCGGGATGGATTGCGCGAGAACGGCCAGTGGGGTTGGTCTATAGAAATCAACATTAGCATGGGGCCAAGGGCATGACACTCGGTTACTCACAAGTTGACCGACGGAGTCCTGAACACGCGAATCGACGTGCCATCGTCGTTGATGTGATGAGCGAGACCGTAGTAATCTGCCAACTTGTGTGCGAGCAGTCTCGCAAAGGAATTTTGCGGCGGGAGATCGATGTAGTCATTGCTAGATGCCTATTAGCTGGCTGACACCGATGGGCCCCCCCAAAAGGCAGCTTACTTGGGTTGCCTGATGAAGGCGAGAAACTTTTCCTCTAGCTGAAGGATCGGTAGGCGATCTTTGGGCGTTGCCAAGGCGTCCAGGAGCTTCTCGTCCGGTGATGCAGGCGGAGCAGGCATGCGCCCATGAGGCTGTTCGACCGTTTCGCTGGGTGGGACTGACGTGGCTGGGTGGTGGCGTTCGGTATCATCGTTCTCAAGAATCGGGTTCACGGGCAGGTCACCGAAGCGTGGAGCGTTGGACAGTGTCAAGGTATGATAGCGTCGAGCCGCGATCGTAACGGCAGTCACCGCCGGCCTCGAGGCAACGCGGAGTGACGGGACCGCGACATCCAGATCTCGATGAAAGCTGGTATATCTGCTTGGTCCAGTGGACGATTCGTCCTCCTCCGCAGCCCGGACGCTGGCACTGTCATCCGGTCGGAGACTCTCTTTCTCGTCCATGGCGAACGTCGTGACGGATGCCATGCTCTTTGTATCGAAGCTTTGCTGCTTCGATGATGAATTAGAGAGATGTGACTGATCATCTTCGAGCGATTCTCCGCTCTCTGCACTGGGAGCACCAGAATCCGGCTTTTCCGTCTCTTTCACGAGGGAGAGACCTTCAATAGCGCCGGCGACATAATCAGGGTCGCTCCGATTATTACTCCCTTTATCAGTAACCACGGTTTTGGCCGGCTTGCTCGAGGGGGCTGACGACTTCAGCGTGCTGCTGCGGGAAGATTTGCGAGGGCTGCTGGGTTCAGAAGCACGAAAACCCCTGTCCTCAGGTGTATTAGAGTTGGTCGTAGACGGAACCGGCGCGTTCATTGCTGCCACCTAGCGACTGACAGTTAGCTATGAGAACAGGGGGACCACACGGGAGGACTGACCTTCGCGAATGACAATTTCGCAGGAATAGATCCAACAACCTGAGGAGACGCCATGTTGCTCAAGGAAATTCGTCACGTCGTATCCAACGGCTTGAAAGCGAGCAAGGCTAAGCCGTGGAATGAAAATGAGTGTGGATCGCAGGAGTGAAACTCAACTCTCCAGCTTCTCGTTTTCCTCTTTCACACAACGTTCTGCTCACCAAACGAGCCTGCATGCCACGACTTGAAAGGCTCCATGAGTTCGGCAGGTCCAAGGCTTGCTGTCTGCGCTTTTTTGAGGGCGGTGGAGCCGGTGACTGAAGGCACGAGGCACCCAAATTCGTCGCCTAGGCGTCCTGTCGAGTCCAACGACAATTTGTACGCACTAACAACGCAATGACCGATTGTGAGAGATTGAAGATGGTAAGGACGGGGTTGATGGAAACAGGTCGGTTGTGGGATGGTAACTCTCCTGCCCTGTCGTCCTCAGGCTCTTGAGGAGAGTGGCCTGGCTGTTGTCGCACGAACAGAAAGGAGGAGGGCGCACAGCTGGGGATGGAAAGAAACGAGGCAGCTGATCAGTCCATCATTTCAGACAACATGATTGATGTGGGCTCCGGGAGGCGCAGACTGCAGGCAGGAAGAGGGCGACAGTCGGGCCGCCAAAAAAGACGGGGAATGAGGTTCCAGATGCCAAGCCTGGCGCTGATGGTATTACCATCTTTTTCTCCACCGCGACGGTGGTTGGTGAGGTGCAGTTTCTGTCTGCCTGCCCTATAATATATACGCCCAACGTTAGTCTCATTTGTAGTGACCGACATCTTTGCTCATCCTCTTCTGCACCAAGATCTCTTGAAATACAATTCTGCTGGGGTGGGTTAGGCTGTGCACTAGTGACACTTCTATGAGTTGTATTTTTATTGTGATGCTGCCCGCCAGAAACCCTGGATCGATCTCTTTTCTGTTTCGGGCGCACCGGAGGCTATTCAGTGCGTGATTCATACGAAACTGGCCATAATCTGCTTCAAACTTCTGTCGTCAATTTCCATGAATCGTTATCGCACTATACCGGGGCTGAACCCCCAAAAGGCCACAGCTTCAACTGTCTGCCAGAAATGCTTGAAGAAAGATACGTTCAGGCCGACCCGCCTTGACCTGATTCGGTGCTGACAGAATGCACGACACTACAGCTATGAGTGTAAAGCAAGTGTTCAGGAGAGACCGTACATCTCTCGACCTTCACGAACTCAACAGCTGCTTAATCCCAAGCTTGCGCCGCAGCTGGCAAGCGACATCCCTAACGAACTCCTAACGAGGTGAGGTCTCCTGCGGGTTGCTTTGTCTGAAGAAGAAACTGCAGATCAGGTCTAATGGCTCACAGGAAAGGAGTGGCCGACCAGCAACTGGCAGAAGCTGCAGCGAGGCGTAATGATGACTCGATGAGAGGATCTCCCAAGCGTGGCCGCTCTCTTTCCCGAGGTCGTCGATCAGAATCTCGGTCTGTCCTGTCATCTGGTTCTGTGTCGACCATTTCGACCAACAGGTCGAGGTCGAGGTCACCGTTTCATCACGACGACTGTGCGGCAGGCCCTGCAAGGCGCGAAGGGCGACGATCGGCGTGGTCCAAGACAAGGTCGCATTCCCGGCCTCACAAGCGCAAGCATCGTTCGATTTCTAGTTCGTATTCAAGGTCTCCGCCAAAGGTTCCCGGTTCTCATCGGAAGAATCGTCGTCACCGTACTATAAGCCCTGTCGACCGGGGCAGACCGAGTTCTTTGCGCAGGGGCAGCCATCGCAGCAGAAGCAACAGTGTGAGCATGGACAAGAGCCAGATTACCAAGCAGCGAAGGTCTTTAGATGTGGACCGCGATTATGATCACGATCACGACGACGATCACGATGACGGAAAAAGACGGGACTCTCATCGAGACTCTTATCGCCGAGGACAAAGCCCTCCAAACCGCTATCCTCATGGAGCCGGCAACTCTGGTAGACAACCTGTCGACGACCGCACGGGTGGGCGCCGAAAGGAGCGAAGCTTGAGCCCCTACAGTAAGCGTCTCGCGCTGACCCAAGCGATGAATATGGGGACTTGAGTCGATCACGAGGTTGGACACAGGCTGTGGATTCTTCCTGGACTAGTTTGACTGATCGCAAGGTGTTGGTGGTCTGAATTGGATCTATTTTTTCGTCGAGGTTGGCATGACCACGCGAATAGCATTGGCCAAGCTGGATATCTTCACATGGATTTGGAGTCAATGCCTACTTATATAACGTCGTGAATTGGTTATTTTTACCGACCTGACTCATACCTGGTGAGTGACGCAAAAGAAAGCCCTGCCATAGCCGGAGAAGTCTGTCGTCCTGTCGCCCTCCATCTGCGCTCGGACGCAACGTTCTCAGGTTGGAATACAACAGATCCGGCTTACATTAGAAAGGGATGGCGGATTTCCCCTCCCCCTTTTAGGAATCCGCCTTCTCATCGTCCTCATCGGAAGTTGGTCAGCGCTCCTGCAGGCATTCTTAATTCTCATAAGTCATACTCATCTCCTCAGTTCTTCCAACCTCAAGGCTCAAGGGTCGTTGGATCCTGACAGTATACTTTGAGAATATCCCTCGCGCAATATTCCTTCTCTCACCTTGAGAAGAATTAATAGCAAGAACGAGGAGTCGGCCTGCTTCGTCCTTTTACTGTCTTCATGATCTGGTCAGACTGAGGCATCCTTTTTAGCCATATGTGACGATCAGTATTTGATGACAATGGCCACAATGTGCAGCAAGGCACGCCGTCACACGGACGATGTGTGCAATGGACTGGGGCACAGTCGTCAGGGCAGGACTGAAGGTTTGAAGCAAGTCGGCTTCCACGGCAGAAGCGCAGTAGGCCGTCACAAAGGCGGGCTACGGCTTCAAGGTATACCTTCAACGTCTTCTTCCTCGAGCTCTCGCTCTCTTCTTTCATCTTCCTCTTCTTCGCGTTCGCGCAGATGAACCCCTTCGACAAGAGTGCTTCCATCTAGCCCAACCTCCTCGCCTTGTTCCTCAGCATCCTGCAGTGCTCGGGGCCTTCCTCGGTTCAGGGCTTCTTTCTTCGCATGCTCGATCCGTTCTCTGACCAGCCTGGCGATCGCGTTCTGTGTGCGCACGTCCAGGATCTTCATCTTCTCGGCCAGATCTCGCTTCAGATCCCAATTGGGCTTCTTCGGTTGTAGCTTGAACAAGTCGATCCCCTTTTCCGCCTCGGCCTCATCTTTTGCCGCTTGTTCGGCCGCCGAAGTCGCTATGCGCTCGGCCTGTTCTTCAACTGTGTCCACGTCTGCGTTGGGAGTGGATTCAAACCCAAGTTTAGGCCCTTTGGTGGCGACATCGTAGTTGCGTCCTGAAATATAGACATCGGTCTTGGAAGGAGGTTGGCCTGGCTCTCCTTCCTCTTGTCCAGTGGACGCTGTCACATCAGAACTGGGCTGTTTGCGCTTCAGCGAAGCGAGTTTGGCTAGACGAGCTTTGCGGTCGACGGAGGCTGCGTCTAGATTGGTATGTGTCGTGGACATTGTGACAGCCTAGAAAGAGCATAGAAAGCCTGCCGAACAAAAGTGTGCTTTCTGCTAACCACCCAGCCGAAAAGATAATTCTGTACTGTTCAAGGTACTGCACGACGGCCAGGTCAGGCCAGGCCCTGCAGGCCCTTGCACAGTGCTTGGTGCAGGTCCAACTGAAAATTAGCGCCACGGCATTTTTGAAATTGCAGCCTGCGCCCTCCAACATGCTTCATGCGACCATTCAAGTGTCTGTTCAAACTAGCATCACCAAATGCCACAGCTCCTGAATGTACGGTTGGTCAATTGGTGCCATTCAGCCATGCCGCACCCTTAGCACGACGCAATTCCTCGCCGCTGCGTTCTCATCCTCACCCCCATGCCGATTTACTTCGCCCGCCCGGCCGTGGCATTTCCCGGCTTTCATTTGTACAACCTCGTGGGAAGGTCCGCTACGGCATCAATGGGTTGCTCGACGGCATGTGAGGTGGTTAAAAGCTGCTCAGAGTAAATATGAGCCCGCCCGACGTCCCGAATATGGGCGGAAGGCATCATCAACCCTCGCTTCGACCGACGCTCCACAATCGAAATGCTCGACAGCCGACATCAGCTGCACGCCGTCCCCTTCCTGTCAATCCAACGACCTTGAGGGAGCCGATCTGGAGGTGAGGCCTGAATTCAGACCAAGAATAAGGGAACGGTACGGACAAGGATCGGCAGCTTTACAGGCCAGAGAGAAAGATGGGGACAAGAAAGGCTTGCCCCAATTCACGAAGTCGTGGTCGCATCTCTTCCGCAAATTAAGTTTTCCTGAGCATGGTGACCTGCTCAAAGCAAGAGAGTCCCTCGCGGCGGACCGTGATGTCGCCGTAAAATTTGCAGAAGAAGGTGAGGCAGCCAAAATCTGGCAGAAGTGGTGCCGACTGTCGCCGCAAAGGAGGGCAGCCCAGCTTCCTTCGATCTTGGCTGGGAGCCTTGCGGATTCGGCTGACTTGAGTCTGCTGATCCTCTCCACCTTTGAAGACCTTCCACGCGACTGGCTTACGCGTGCTGAATGCCTGGTCTATCTCAAGAGAGTGTACTGGGATGACATTGTCACTTCTTCTGAGCGGGAAGAAAAGTTCCTTCACCAGATAAACCGGCTGTGCAGACCGGAGACATGGCCGTTGCACTCCATGCCCCCGGTCTTCCTCGACCTTTTGCTTCGGCACTGCCCGCCGGACGAATTCAACCAGATGGCATGCACATTCTTGGAGCGATATCAGTCCCCGTCTTCGTCCGCGCTACTTCTCTTAGTCGACCACTTCACACAACGTCGAGATCACGAGCAGGCGTTACACTATTTTGCGCGGATTCCCCTAGAAGAGCGACAAGCGTCGGGTCCCGAGATCTTGCAAAGGTGCACCAATCTCCTCACTCTAGATTTCGTCGAACGGTCCGAGTCCTCACCAAATTTTAAAATCCTTCCCAACTTGCTGAAGCTGGGTGTCCGGCCGGATGGCTTACTCCATAACCTCGTCATCCAGAATGCCGTCGCCTCGGGCCTGCCGAACGTGGCGTGGGATTTATTTCTCTATATGAATGCCGAAGGTCTATCGGTGAACGCGAGAACACACTTGTTTCTATTAAAGGATAGCTTTCTGCGTCCGGATGTGGAGCGTCTCAACGTCATCATGTCTGCCATTCACCAACGAGACGATCTGGCCCGAGATCCCTATCTGGTCGCCTATACGATGAACATTGTCCGGGTCGTTTGTTACTTCGAGCATAAGTGTCGGCCGGAAGAATCACTCTCTCACATTCTGGCCGTGTATGATCGAGCTTATGACAGGGCCCCCCTGGTCAAACTCGGAATCGCACGACCTCTGGAAGCAGACCACGGACCGCGTTTGCCGGAGCCGTCACCGGCTGGCCTGGCTTTCACGCTGTGGTCCTACATCCTGGTGCAGCATCAGGAACGATATGTATCGAGTCTGTGGCACTGGGTTTTGAAAATGATCGAGAATAAGGATCGCACCATTGTCGAAGCGGCAAAACACCCTGTTCTCTATGACGGATTAATCTTGTTTTACTCGCGACGGCCGTCGACCCTCGTCAAGGGATTGGGGGTTCTGCATACCATGCTCGAGCTGAACCTCTGCATGCCAACAGAGAGAACATGGAGTCTGATCATCTGCTCCTTTCTCAAATACGGGCAGGAAGACGCAGCGGAAGAATTGCGGAGAATGATGATTCTCAAGGGGATGCGGATGACCGGGCCCGGCTGGGACCCTATTCTGCAAAGATATCCCGACTCTGATTTTGCAGCGAGGATAAAAGCTGTTCTGGATGCTCGACAGATGCCCGAGGAATTAGCTGATGAGATGGGGCAGCCTCACATTGCCGAGGTGGACGAAGAGACGCCGAAAACGGGCCCGGGCAGCGGCGGGACACCAAACACAGAGAAACCGGTTAACTGGGAGGATTTGATCGATTTTCGAGCGCTGCCGCACCATCGCCACCACAGCAGCACCGCCATCCTGCGACGTAACTGACTGCAGCGGACGGCAATTTGTACCTGGTTGTGAGAAGAGTATTGGGGGCGATACTGGCCTGCTTCCAGCCGGCGGGCGGCCGGTATCAGGCCGGGCCCTGGCCAAGCTCTTGTTGAATAAAGAAATCAAGCGGGGCTGGTCACGCCAAGCCTCAGCACCAATCCCCGTCCAATCAAGGACTTCCAGCTCTTATTCTCGCTTGACAGGACATGGCTTCTTCTTTCTTTGTGTCCACGTCGTCGTCGTACTCCTTCCTGCCACGCTCTCTCACCTCCTTCATCCAAGAGACAAACGATTCCTTCTCCGCGGCCATGAGATCATCAGAGGGCTGATCGGGGCGGAGTGTGCGCAGATGATCATTCTGTATGCAGGCTGCAGAGGAAGCGCCGCTGAGAACTGCCTCAGTTCTTTCCCCGCGTCGCCCGGCTGAGTGCATTGTGTCTCGCTGTCATGATCCTGTCAACGTCTGTTCGCCAATCCGTCTTGCGTGTAACTCCGGTGGATGATGCGGAGAAGTCTGCGGTGGACGCGACTCTTTCTCGCTTGGTACAATCTCTTGACGGTATGTTTATCCTTGGCCATCGCGATCTCTAGTGGCGGTGAAAGCTAGGTGCGCCGCACCATCGTCCGCGATGATGATCAAATGGTAAAAGGTCTGACTGGGCCATTGCGTCATTGATGGTTGCCATTCTTTTAATGTCTGTCTCTTCTTGCACGACCGCCGTCGTCGCTCGGTCTGGAGTCAGGACTGCGGCCTGGACAATCCCCCCCGCACCCGCGTCCTGGGACAGCCTGTGATCCTGCGAGGGCAAGGTCAGGCAAGATGAAAGACGTCCTCTCAGTCGATGGATTGTCTGTCTTGGAGATCTTGTGCACAAAAAGCCCAAGGGCGGCACTGCTCATATGGGGCTTGCCTCCAGGGTTGTGGATGCCCGAGCCAATGGCAGCAGAGTACACTTGCATTCGTCATCACAACGCAAGAACCATGGTCTGCCTTGGGTTTCTGGGAGCTTGTGGGCCTTGAGGGCGCTGTTCCGACGCCTTGGCCGCGCTTGCGACGGTTCGTGCAGAGGAACTCTCCGACAAGGTGGCAACCTCACTGACTCCAGTATGAAGACCGTGGAACTGAAAAGACCTGAAGGACCTTCATAGTCACCGTTGCCTCGCTACATTTAGGCTTTCCACACTGGAAATGTGCTAACACTGGTCTTGTAGGAGGATCTTCCTGACCAGTCACAAAGTGATAAATACATCAAGATGCACCATTAGTGTCAGAAAGTGACCGGCCAGATGGCGGTAGCAACAATGTTTTTTCATGGTCACGCAAAAAGCGTGAGCCTCAAGGAGAGATTAGACGACGCAAATGGATGCGACCCTAGTCAGAATGCCCGGAAACCTGACCCCCGGGGAGGATGCGGTGTGACTGCTGCCGCTTCTAACGTCATCACCAACGTGGTCCCAGCCCTAGACGTTAGGGAGCCGCCGTCCGTCTGGTCGATCGAAGCGATCACGGACGATAGGGGAAACCGGCCGACGAAATCCCTCTGGATTGGGAACGTGCCCAGCTCTACCTCGGGATCCGCGATATGGGAGATATTTGGCAAGTTTGGCACTATTGAATCAGTGTCCCCCACGGGGCCGACAAGAGTCAGCATGGGATTTGCTTTTGTAAATTTCAAAGATTTGGAGAGTAGCGTCGCCGCCTGGAGGGCTCTCCATGATCAAGATATCTTCCGGGTGCGTTCGCCCGTTTACGTCCGCTTCACCAGTGGGCAGAGCGAGCAGAAACCGTTGCGACAAGGGCAGGGTTCTGGGGACGCGATGTCCCTGTCCGGACTGAAAGCCGCTCAAGCAAAGAGCGAGTGGTTCCGTCCGATTGAAGGTTCCAGACAACCGTGGGCAACCCAGCAGGATGGACATCCCGTGTGGGCGAGAGGCGGTCCACCGACCGCACCGCGTTCCATGCGGGCTGACAGCTACAGGCCAATAGATCGTTGGCCTCAAGGCGACAGCTATCGGCAACTCACACGCAGAGACAGTCACGACCAGCCATTGGAACGCCGGTCTAGCGACACCTGGCGGCCTGTGGGAGCTGACCTCGTCGAACGCCACGACCGAAGACCGCAGCAGGCGAGTTATTGCCCTATCAATGACGAAACCCACCAGCCTCCCGTGCACGTTCGATTTGCCAATCGTACCTCTGATCGGTATGCCTCGAAACCACTCGGTGAGGAGGGAGTTCTACCCCGATTACCAGAATCAGCTGTGCAACACCAAAGAGAGGTTGGCGCCTCGGGCGGTGAAGACCATAGGAAGTTGCCTGATCGTCGCGAACAGGAGTCGTATTTGGAAGATCAACGTGGGCCTCCCGGCTTGATCCACGAGCAAAAGCAGAAAGCAGTAGATGGAAAGAGTTCTCAACAGACGAATGCTCCGTCGGCCGCCCAAGCGTCTGATGGCAAAGTTTGCTCCCCTGAATACATGACGCCTCCTCCGACTATCGACCTCAGGATCGATGCAGAGGATGACCCGGACCCGAATGGATCATCCGTCGGACCGGAGGTTGCCAACCGGGATAGCGTCAATCCAGGTCCATTTGGCAGCATCGTGAGCTCGAATGCTATAAAACGGCTACGGACGCCGAACGACGACAGTTCTTCTCAGAAGTCTGAGGTGACCTCTTCTAGCAATACTTCGGCCAAAGGAAAGCGGTGTACCGATTGCAAGTGTTTGGGATCTGATCTGTCTCCCTTGTTTTCTTGCACGAGGTGCCCAAGAAGGTTCCACTCTTGCTGTGGTAACCCTCAACCATCTTTACTGTGAGTAGCCGACTCCTACCAAGACCGCCCAATCTAACACCTTTAGTACGGACATGGCCGATTTTGTGTGCGGCAGATGTCTACGCAAGCACAGAGAACAAGACTCAATGCGTGACAGTTTCATGCTATCCGCGGAACAGGCAGGAAAGGAGCAGACCATGGCATCCCGCCCTGGCACCGTTGACGAGCAGCTCACATCTGAGCCCAATTTCACTGCATCCGAGCTGCACCTTCATACATTTGAGCAGAGGAAGAGCACGGATCCTCAGAGAACCACGGCCGTTATGAATCCTGGTCTGGAGGAGGTGCCAGGGCCAGGCCAGCCTTTGGAGCGGCCTGACCGCCAGCGCCCGATCCTCCACCGCACAATCGAGGGTGTTGGACGGGCCGCAGAGATCTTCCAAAATGAGACAATGTATCGAAATGTCACCTGTCCATTCTGGAAGTGGCAAGGTCGATGTCGTTTTACGGAGAATGACTGCGTGTTCAGCCATTCGGACACGGGCATCGATGCGCCATTTCGTCGAAAGCCGGCAAAGCACTTCACTTGCTATGCGTGGAGAGTGCTGGGCCGCTGCCAGGACTCAGAACATTCTTGCTTGTATGCCCATCGTGATACCGGACTCTACGTGGGGAGAGACAACAAGGCGTCTGTCAAACATATCACTTGCTATTGGTGGAACCACGGAGGGCGTTGCAAGCACCGCGAAGAGGACTGCCTTTATGCACACCGTGACACAGGACTCTATGCACGAGATCCGGGTGAGAACCCGCCTCCCTCGAAGAATGTCTCATGTGATCTATGGAAGCAGCACAACTCGGCTCCACGGAGCGACAAAGTATGGAGCAGCGACAACCAGTCCGAACCCGACGTCCATGCTGTTAATCACTCTGAAAAGCGTTTGAGCACTGGGTCACAACAGGCGCACAGGACATTCGTCGCAGAAGCCCCTTCCAGTGACCAGAGGCTGCCTGTGGAAGACTGGACGCCAAAGAGCTCGTCTCGCCAATTAACTTCGTTTGTTCCACCCGGGTCGGCTCAGCTCCATCTTTCACAACCGACATTCTCCACGCACATTGATGGCCAGATAACCACCAAGATTCCCCAGACAAATATCAAGATATCGGTATTAGATGCGGCGCCTCAAGCTCAACATGAGGCAGATCAATCCACGAGTTCTGTTCATCCTCAAACTCCCACTTCAAACGATATTAAATTTGGTGGGAGGGAAGCTATCAGTACGGCGCGGATAGAGGTCAGTTCTGGGGATGACACCCATACATGGACACAAAAGGTTCCGCGCACGCCACACCGAGACTACCGGTCTAACCAGGCTGAGGAGAGCGGTTGGCCCACTGAGAATGGACCCGAGTCCCACCGTGCTGCTTCGAGCCTACTAGAAGCGTCAACTTTTTCCGTTCGTGTGCCATCCGCCCCGATTCGACACCTTGCGAAGAGAACTGGTACCATATCCGATCCTCGTAAGAAGAAACAAGAGGCTCTTGCGGCCACACCCCTCCTTACAGAACGCTCGGGCCACTCTACTGCAGGAGTCGATCCGAGAACGGTCGACCCGGTTGCACCTGTGGTCGATGATGTGTCAGGGAAAGCTCCGGGGTCCTCTCCAACGTCAAACGATGTGACTCGGCTGAGAGGGCTTAAAAGGTGTGAAGTGTGTTCCAAGTCCTGCTTGAATTCTTCCCTTTGCACGGGATGTAAAAGTAAGGACGAGCAACAACAAAATAATGACCTTCAGAAATCACCTCCTCGTCCTGACCCCTCCAGAGCTTCAAGGGAGCTGTCAAATCACGATGATCCGCTCTCCAATTTTGGCATGGTGGAAGCCATCAGCGATATCGATCTCACCCTAATTCTGGCTGCCAATCCGGTGGCCGAGGTCAATCCGCTGAATTCGCTCAAGCGACGTGCTCCAGAAGAGCATCTCTTCGTCCGCAAGAAACAGAAACCCAATGGCCTAGTGCCAACACCATTCCTTACCACTAGGCAAGGCCCTGCAGACACAATACCGGAGGAGACGCGTACCGCCGCTGATGCAGAATCCGATTCATTTCCGTCGCCGAAAGGTCCAACAGGACACGCTGGCCAGGGAATGCCTCTGCTCGAGCGATCCGTCGTTGCAGACCCCCGAGACGGAACAGCGTCACAGCTCCAGATGAACCATGAGTCCGCACCATCATTGCAAGAACTGACCATGCTCGAGCGACTGAAGAAGGGGAAGCTGCCGATCGTCGCCCGGACAGCGTCTCCAGACCAATTGGAGAAAGGTCAAGTCCACAACAATTTTCGAAAAGCCGAGGATGGTGCGACCGAGCAAAATCGATCGCTGGGCCAGCCCGTCGAGGATGAACTTTTTCCAACTGGCGTCAATGGACCCCGAGAAACCGAGGAGGAGACAGGACCATTGACGATGATTGAAACAAATGGCACAATAGCAGTGACGGCAGGGAATATCCCCGCGGCATCTCCATTCGACTTCTCCGACACTTCCAACACGAGCAGCAGTGTGTCGAACACCACGAACCAAGCCATGGTGAACAACAATGGCCAGGCGAGCAATTCGATCCGAAGACCGACCTGTGCGACGTGCCGCGCCAAACATAGACGCTGCTATCACAAAGTAAGCGACGGCGCCGATGAATCTCCTGGGGCCCTCGCACTGCCATCGGCGAACTTTGAACGACCCTGTGATATGTGCAGGAAGCAACACAAGGCTTGCCTGCACGATGAGAATGGCGATCTGGACCCTCTCTTGTGTAAGCGGTTTCTCGAGAAGAGAAAATATAGACCGGATCCCGGACGACCGAAGAAGGAGAATGACGCAATCGTTGCTGTTGCGCAGTGTGTCCAGGATGAAAGCCCATCGACACACCAGATTGTTCGAGGTGGCCATCATGTCAGAGAATCAGAGCAGCCGATCAACGAAACAGGGCAAGAAGAACCTCACACTGAGACAGAATGCAGTGCTGACGAGCTCATGTTGGACGGAGGAACGGATGACGAGGACAATACCCCACTCGCATTAAGAAGACCTCTTGTCCGTCGCCAATGGTCCCGAGGCCGACAACCACCTATTTCCGTCGCGCGAAAAGCCGATCAACAGGTCTGGACTCCGGAAGATGAGCGGCGCGCCATGGACGAGCTCCAAGAAAGAGGTGTCATGTTCGAGTCGGATTCAGATTCTGATAGCCCGTTTGAAGAACAGCCGGCGAGAGCACATCAAACAAGACGCGTGGACCCTCTCTGGCAACCAACGACGTCTCTGGATCTCTTCGAAATCGCCCCCTCACTGAACCCGGCTCGTGAATCAACTACCGTGAGCTATTTCCCACGAGGCCGTGGTGTCAAACCACCGAAGAAACACGTGTGGAAAAATCTGTTGGCATATCAATGTCGAGAACGGCGAATCAAGTTGGGGAATCCTCATTGGGAAGTGGATCGGAAATTATCCCCGCGCATCGTGACCGCGGTGATAGAACAAGAAGTTGACGACGATCGTGCACAGACGCCCAATCCGCTGGCGATCAGAGAAGTCGAGAAGAAGACGGTCGAAATGAGTTTTCCGGAATTTCTAGGAATGCCACGTGAGCCGGTGGTATGCTATGGAAAGAGCAAAAAGGAGTTGGCATTCAGAGACCGGAAGAACGATCGTGACAAAGATTTCTTCAGAAGATCCAGGGCGGAGAAGAGGGTGACAGATGATGAGAAGTTTCCTTTTGGCACAGGGGGTTGATGCTAGGCTCAGGCTGTCTTTGCACCGCAATATCGTGCGGCGTTGGATCTCATGGAAGGAAGACAGTCATGGAGGAGCCTGGCATGCCGCTGACTGACTGACTCATCGATCGAGATCTCACGGATTATCTTTCATATCTCTTCGAAATTTAGAACAATAGACACGTCCGTGTGAACGACCTGCCATACAGAAGCTTGGGCCGGGCGCTTCAAACCTGAAATCCTGCTCTTTCCGGCGAGGTGTAATTGGAACATTTTGAGTGATCTTCTGAAGCAGTACGACGCCTTTCCGCCCGTCCAGTGCCATCAACGCCATCAATACCTTCCGGGTCAGCCAACACAGCCCAATTGTTGGACATATGGACCCGATCCATCTATTGACCCATGAGAAGAGAAAACTGGGCAGGCGTTAGTCTCGCGCGACCCCGAGTCAAGAACAACTGACCGCCATCACGATGCAAAATATACTGACATACGGACTTAGCCGTTCCCCGATCCGGGCGCATTTCCAAAAGATACCGAGTATCCTGTAAGATAGCAAAGAGAAATCGTTACCAGAGGCTCTCCGGAGGATAAAGGGGATTTCCAGTCGTACCCGTCTTTGTTTCTGTCCATGTAGCCGGGTATCAGAGCGTGCACATAAGTTGATGTGCAAATGAAGAGTAGAATAACGAGGAGCAGGGACTGGAAGTTGAAGATTGCGGTCTATGAATGGTACCGTCGTGTTAGATGGCTCGAGGTTGACATTGATCGGGAGGGGAAGGAGAGGAGACCCTTTACCATTTTATGATGAACTCTTTCGACTCCAGTCGTTATTGGAGGTTACTTGGCCTGCAGAGGTCGTATGGTCGATCAGTCTGGATTTGGCCACCGGTCGAATCTCGAGTCCTCAGTCTCAAGGTAAGAGAACAGATGGCCTGTTGGGGACTAGTGAGGCAGTTTGGGGACTTCCAACATGACTTTGGCGCGTCTTGGCGTTTCCGACACTCCTTCAGTGATGTCCGGCCATTTATGCTTGCCTATCTGCAACGCAACTGGGTGTGGCACGCTGGTCGTGTGCGCGCTTTATGGTTTCATTGTAATTTCACTATAGCACCGGTCAAAGCTGCGGAAGCACTCTCGACCACTACTCGTGGGGTGTGGCAGTCTTCAATCCTGTTGCATGTCGGGCTATTGACTGGCTGGGCCTATCCTTTACACCACCCGTCTGAGCCCACCACACTGGTCAAGTATGGAGCCGCGCGCCCGTGCTGGTCGTCATAAATCCGGCCTGAACTTTGGCACCGAATTGTCTGCGCTTCTCTACGCCTATGGGGCACCCACCCATCCAGACATTGCCCAGCCGATCGGCCCATCCTCAGCGCAATACCTCTCTACTCTCCCGACCCCAAACACACACTCCCCGCCCACCCCGTTCAACCAACCTTTCCCGGAAACTGTCCGCGTGCTGGATGAAATCCTGACTGATTTCATCATCGAGACATGCCACAATGCCGTCGGCGTCGCCACCTACAGCGGACGGACAAAGCTCAAGCTCTCCGACTTTGAAATGGTCCTGAGACGCGACAGCGTGAAGCTGGGTCGGGTACAGGAGATGTTCAAGAAGAGAAAGGAGATCGAGAAGCAGCGGAAGCTGTTTCAAGCGGATGAAGGAAGGGAAAAGATGGCGGTCGACGATCTGATGAATCTTGGAGAGGTGGCGGGCGAGGAAGGTACGGGGAAGGGCAAGGGAAGAGGCCGGGGTCGGAGGAAGAAGAGGGAGAGGACCGAGGGCGACAGCGGAGCCGCAAACGAGGGGAAGGAGAATGGCGCGGACGAGGACGCCGACGAGAGGGGGAGTAAGAGGGCGAAGAGCGAGGCCGAGTGAGAACAATCGTGGTGGGATATGGATTTGCAGATTTACCACTCACCGACCGGCGATCATAAAGCGTGTCGAAGCTCCATGCGACCTGGCCTGCGCGCCGTGGACACAATCGCCATCATCTTTGGGTCCTTGTGAGAAGAGTCTGGCCTAAAAGAGCGAGCGCCAAAGGACCGGACCAGGCCACCATTTGCTCCAGTGGATCAACATACGAAAGGCGCGAGGGATCAAGGAAAGGGATGTGCGGAACGGCGAAATCGAGTCTTGCTGAGCCTCCACCTATCTAAGGCCGCCGTGGCCGTCCCGAGGATGCGTTCATGTGCTCAATGCAGTCGGCAACTCCGAACGCCACCCTTTTTGGTCTTCCGACCACCTTTATCATGCAAGGTATCATTCAATAGTGGTAATGCATCATGCACAGAACGAGAAAGCGAGTTCAATCCCCTCACAAATTAGGGACGGACAAGCTTTCAGCTCTGTTTTGCCTATTTTGGCCCTGCCTGTTTTGTCTTCCTCCACCGCGCTCTTTCTCTGTGGCGCCCGGACCGGAGCTGTCGCCGCCTCCCATCGTCAACTGGGCCGTGGGTAACCTGTTCGAGAGATCCATTTGCGTGCGGATCGTATTGGCGAGATAGGAGACCATCAGTATATCTTGGATGTGGTTGTTGAAATCCTTCTCGATGTCGGCGGCGTCGACCTTGGGCGCGAGAGCAAGAGTATTCAGAAGGAACTGGCCCAGCGCCGTGTTGGGCTCTGCCTCTTCCTCAATCACGTTCTCCACGTATTTTGCGACTCGGTCCAGCATGCTGAGGGTGTCTTCAAGCGAATGCTCGAGGTTTTCAATGTCGGTGAGAATGGAAGTCGTCCGTGTTTCGACGTCTTTGGCAGCTTGGATGGCTTCCAGACCGGCCCGGTCGGCCTCGCTGTAGGCGATCGTGTAGGGGACAGGGATGAACGCTGCGGAATCGGCGGTACGTTCAGGTGTCACACCCACCGGTGATGAAATGTACGTTCGGACCTCCACATCTTTTCCTGGTTCACTTGCCACCGTGATGTGCACGGCGGGATATGGATACGTGCCCTCACCTTGGCTGCTGTAGTGATTCTGGATAAGAGCCGAAAAGGTATTTAATTCCGAGCTGGTCGCATACCACCCAACCAGAACTTCTTTGGGGTTTGCCCGGAGATGAAGGGAGAGCATTGCCTTTTGATACTCCATGTCGACTTCCACCTGGTCCGTCGTTTCCGTGTGCCCGACGGCGAAGGAAGAATGCACTGTCACACTTTCATCCGACTCAGATCGTGTGCCGACGAGGGTCCCGATCACTCGAGACTGATCCGGAGGCCGGCGTGCAGAATGGTCGAGGATGGAAAAGAGCGCCTTGAGAAGGGGTCAGCGCTTCCCCTTCATTTGAACATGACCTGCTCAACCTTACCTGCGGCTGTATCACCACATGCAGCGGTGGCGCTGTCGGTTGTGCGCCGACCACAACGGGTCGGCCGAGATGGAGGAGGGCGTCTGGTTCAGCCATGCTGGGCAGACAGACGGAAAGATCGATGAAGGGAGCGTTGGCAACTCTGACCTTCCTCGCCTCTGCTGTGTGGACGGAACAAGTCAAGGCTCAGGCGCGAGTGAAAGTCTTGGGGTTCAGGTTCCATGAATTTTGTTCACTGAGTGCGCGCAAGGTTAAGATGACTCAGTCACGTGTAAGATAAGATTAGATCGGGTGACTAAGATTATCCGCAACCCAGCTCCTTCTTTTTATTCTTTCACAATCTATCTTCACCACGGCCACTTTCTCGACATCTGGCACCATGACCAATACCGGCCTGCTCCGGAAGGATCAATTAGAGCGCAGTCTCCACGATGAGAAGAAGTTGATCGAAGAAGGGATCCTGAAAGAGGACAATCCTCTTGATTTCAGCGAGAACTTCCGGCGGTTATGCGCCGCCTGTAGACGAGGCGATCTGAAAGTGTGCCAGGAGATGATCCAGGAAGGGGTCAATATTAATGCTAAAGATGAATACGATTATACACCCCTCATTCTGGTGAGTCCACATTTCGAACAGTAGTCATTTGCTGCTTGGCCCGTTCCCCTCAGACAGGATGTTCAGTGACGGGTCCAAAAGGCTAGCCTTTGTGGCCACTATGAGACGGTACAACTGCTGTTAGAGTCAGGGGCATTGTGCGAGCGCGATACATTTCAGGGCGAACGGTACTTTCCCCCACCTTTTCCCCAGGACCGTTTTAATGTTTTGTTGCAGATGCCTGTACAATGCTTTGAATGACCGGATACGAAATTTGCTACTCTCGTACGACTACTCGAAGTCAACAGAACCACTCCAGCCACTGGCATCACACTTGGTCTCACTCTTGACAAGAGATCAGCCAAAGACGTCGGACATAACGGTGTTAACCACCACTGAAGTGTTTCAGTTGCACAAGTTTGTTCTCTCAGCCCGATCGCCCTATTTTCGAAGCAAATTTGCCTCATCTCCCGATTCGACATCTTGGAAATTACCGACCACGATTCCTCCGCCCTCATTTGGCATTACTGTGAAGCATTTGTATTTGGGGGAACTGCCTCGAGACGTCGGCGGTGGCCCCGGCACCGGCTTTACTGATTCAGAGGTCTTGGCCGGGGTTGATCGGATCAGCAAACATCTCGAAATCCAGAGTTTGTCCCAGCTGATCCTAGACAGCACGGATCGTAGGCTGGCTAGGCAACGGCGGCAAGACGAGGTGGCCAGAGGCCGGGATCAACTGGAGTCTTGGTTCCGGGACAGTGTTCTCAAGCATGCCATCGAGACCGACATAAGCAAAGCGGATGATGTAAAGTGGGACAGGGACAATGGCATTTTTGCTGACATATTATTACGGGCAGACGAGGATGAAGAGCCGGAAGAAGAGAATGGGACAGCGGAGGAAGAAGAATATCCAACCTTGACAGGAGATCGCAACGCCACCAACGCGCTGGGCATACCCCTTGGTCACACCACAGGCACGTCCCGGCCTCCTTCGAAGTCGCGACGACCTCGGCGGTCCAAAATTTATCCATGTCATAAGGCCATGCTCATCCGTTCGGAATTCTTCTTGACCATGTTCGAGTCTTCCTTTCGAGAGGCTCAAGACACCGCACATCTCCAAATTGTACCAATAGACTGTTCGCCCGAGGTCTTGGAAATCATTCTGACTTTCTTATACACGGAAAAGGCCACCTTCGGTCTCGACATGGCCGTCGATGTCCTGTTCGTGGCCGACATGCTCTTTCTGGAAAAGCTGAAGGCCAAAGCAGCGGTGGTGATATCGAGTCTTGGAAATGGGACCGCCACCGCCATGCCCTCAGAAACCGCCCAAGACGACGAGTATCTGGACGTGTACGAAATTCTCCGTGCCGCGTGGATCACCAGGGTCCAGAGACTGGAGGAGTTTGCGGCTCGATACATCGCGTACCGACTAGAGTCGTACATCGACGAACCCGAATTCGCGGAACTCGTCAAAGAGAGCGCCAGCCGAATCAGCGCCAGACAAGAAACGGACAGTATCGAGCTGCTCGACGACATCCGGTACTACTTGAGCGAACGGTTCAGGCTCCGTTTCGAAGACAGCGGTCTGGAGGACGTCATGGATGAACAGGCCATGGCCGAAGAATTCTCGGCGAATACACAACAAGATCACGCCGTGCTGGAGACAGACAGAAGTCAAAAGCCCCTCCCCCACTGGGGTTCGGCCGTGCCGGTGCCGATGCCTGTGCCCGAAGACGAAGGTGTTGACATGACGACCCCGGAAAATGCTGAGACGACCGCGAACGCGCTCATGCAAGAAGGCGCAATCCGTACGTTGGATGGTGAAATCGCCGGCGACGAGTTTGTGGCTGATGCTGTCAATTATCAACTCCTGCTGGGCAAGATTGACGCGCTGCTGGAGCGGTTGAAGCTCGACGCTTGATCGTCTTCCAGCACAGCCCTAATTCAGCCTCGACCGCCACAACCTCAATCACATAGCCAGCACACCGACTTCTGGTGCACATGACATTGAATATCATGATTTGCTACGAAATGTCTTCCTCTTCCCTTTAGCTTCAGGGGATGACTCATTCACCGCACCGTGCCCATCTCACACTCGAGATTCAGACCACCGGGGGAGTGAGATTGCGGTCATAACCCACGTCCCTTCCCTCGCCTACTCACCTGATTGGCATTTTGCACAGGACTTTGGCACCACAATCCTTTCGAACTCAAACTCGACACGCGGGAATGCTCTCACCATGTGGATATCAGTTCTGGCAAAAGATCCATTCAGATGACCGCTTTCATGGATGAATTTTATTGCACCATTTAAGATAGCGAGGCGCGCCACATAGAGCCTGGATGAGAAATGACGGGAGAAAGATAACTTCAAGATCCATGTGAACCCGCTTTATTGAGTCATCGACGGCGTCAGCCATGATTATCTCAGCTGGCTACATGGGCGCAATTTTTCTTCTTTTGTCAAATATTTCATTCATCACATCCTGGATATCCGGCGCCCGTTGTCCGATCCCCACCCTTCCTCGCTATTGTCACACAATGCCTTTGACGCCAAAAGCGTCTCCCCGCCAGGCCGTCCTCGAATGGGCTAAGAAGCCATGTACGTGCTCGAGTCAACACCACCCTCAGGGTACTCGGGCACCTTGGCATCGAACCTCTTTTCAATCTCCTTCAACACAGTTTCGTCTTGCTCACTGCTGACGAAAGAGATGCTGAGACCCTTGGTGCCGAAACGACCGGCACGGCCGACACGGTGGAGGTAGGAGTCGGCGTCGGCAGGTAAGTCGTAGTTGATGGCAAGGTTAATCCGCTCGATATCGATACCCCGACCAAAGACGTCGGTGGCGACACAGATCCGCTTGTTGAACTCCTTGAATTCTTTGTACCGCTTGATACTGGGGAAAGATTAGCACGGCGACGCTTCAAGGCGGAGCTATCCCGTCTTACCGTTCTTCTTGACTGACACCCGAGTGGACGGCAATGCTAGGGAAGTTGCATTCCCTCAGTAATTTGTCGAGTTCGGTGGCGCGGAGTGTGCTCTTGACAAAGATGATGACCTGGTTAAACTCCAAGCTGTCAAGCAAGTCGTTGAGCTTTCGATTCTTCTCGCCCTCGCTCAAGTGGATGCAGTATTGTTGCAGGCCGTGGAGCGTGAGTTTCGCTTCGTCGTCGACGTAGACCTCGAGAGGATTCCTCATGAATTTTTTGCAAATCGGGCGGATCTCCTGCGACAGCGTGGCGCTGAACATCATGACTTGTTTCTCGGTCGGCGTGGCGCGGAAGATCTCCTGGACGTCACGCCGCATGTCTGGACAGGGTCAACAGGCGTGGAGAAGAGAAGGCGCGGACGGGATACATACCGATTTGATCCAGCATCTTGTCGCACTCGTCCAGCACAAATGCCTTGACGTTGCGGAGTGACAGCACCTTGTCGCGAACCAGGGCATTCAGACGGCCCGGGGTGCCGACGATGATGTTGGGGAAAGTATCCTTGCTCTTGAGCAGCTCAATGTCCTTCTGAATCGGTGTGCCCCCGTAGAAGACGGCCGTCTTGACGTCCGGAAGGTATTTACTGAATCGCGCGTATTCATTCTTGATCTGATACGCCAACTCTCGAGTGTGACACATGACCAGGACGGAGCATTCTCCCGGGACCGGTTCCAGCTGGTGCAGGGTGGTCAGGACGAAGACGGCCGTCTTACCGAGGCCTGACTTCGCCTGACATAACACGTCGACATTGAGAAGCGCTTGAGGAATGCAGATTTGTTGGACTGTAGGAAGAGCGGTGATGTTAGACTTTGTCCGAGAAAAACGTGAACATGACGAAAGCGCATCGCAGGTCGGGTCCGTCCATCTCCTTGAATTTATCCTCGCATCTTGACATGTCTCCGAGCACACGTGCGATTTAGTCTTTTCAGAATAAACCGGCTGTTGCCCGGCTCAAGGACGTCTCTGCCGCTCGAGGTGATATGATCACGTCGGCGACACGTCGGCCGCCCGATTGAGGCATCAGTGATAAGCATTCTCAGCATACCACTTTGCAGTCATGGCATTTCATACCCTCTCTTTAGAGAGAAACGACGTTCTCGAGGTCTGGGAAGAGCAAGACTTTCCTGCGAGCCCAACTGGGACGAGCGGGCCCCTGACAGAAGCGCGTCCGATTTCCACGCCCCCATCTCGGCGCGCGGACCAGGTGTAGAAGGCATCTAAGAGCCGATCCGCCTCTTTGTTCTTTTCTCGTCTATTCTCGGAGATGGACGGACTTTCGCAGCAGGAAGAGGGTGGAGGGATTTTTGCTTGCAGGAATGAATGACTAACCCTCCGAAGGATGTTCGAATCCGCAGTCGGTGATGGCTCGTAGTAGTTCCCCCTTCAGCAGGAAGTCTCTGAAACCGGTGGAATGAATGCCGACATAGCTGCCCTTGGCCTTGTCCGCACCTCGGCCGGACACCGTCAGGTCACCTTTCTTTGCCGCCCCGTTCGTTGCGGCGGCGGCACCTCCGGCGGCGGGCGCTTCCGTAGTCTGAAGCTCTTCATCCGAGTAGTCGATGAGATCCTCTTCAGCCGACATGATCGCGGTGGCGGAGGCTGATTGCGCTGGGTTAGACAGGATAGAGGTGTGAGGCTGCGTGGGGCCTATGGAGGAGACAAGTCTGTTGACGCGGTGGTGAAGCGTCGATGTGTGGTTGAGCTGAGAAAGCGCAATACCAGCAAAGGATTGCGGGATGGTTGGAGTCAGGGAAAGAAGAAAGCGACCTGGACGTGAGATGAATAAGGTTGAGGAGAGATGGATGCCAAGTGTTGCCTGAGGTTTGGTGAAAGTTGTTTTCAGCAGAGGGATGACTGAGGTTAAAGAACGCTAATCCGTATGTGGGTTAGTTCATGGTTCTTCTTGGCATTCTCTACCTGATATTTCAAACAGGCGGTATTGTAGCCTTGCAGGATAAAAGACAAAGTGAGATTTCACCGGTTACCGGCAAAAGATAGTAGGACGCGACATGTCCACATTTTGGGCGTTGTATCATGGCAAAGGCAAAGTCATCGAAGGACGGAGCAGCGGTGCCACATAAACATCTTTACTCCAGAATATCCTATCTCCACCAAGCCGCGACGTACCTGGCCACCGCTGGTGGCATCGAAAAGAAAGTGGATGAGTCCTTGCATGCCGTGGAGCGGTCAATGGGAGATGGAAAGCTCATGAAGAAAGAAAGAAATGAGTCGAGGCGTCTCTTGGGTCATCTCCGTGGAGTGTCATTAAAATCCCAGATCCGTTTGAGTCCCAAACTGAAGCACACCATCTGCAAGAGGTGCGATTCGCTCATGACGCCCGGCGATTCGAGCACCGAACGGATCAAAAACGACAGCCGCAATGGGGAGAAGCCGTGGGCCGATGTCCTCGAGATCCAGTGCAAGGCCTGCGGGACTGTGAAGCGCTTCCCCGTGGGTTTGCAAAGACAGAAGGATGAGAAGTTGGCCCTGAAGGTGACGGGATGAACCAACCGGACATGCGTTCAATACAGAAACCGAGTTCGGGATGACCATTACTATCTTCAGTCTCAACAATAGCCATCTTTAAACCACCATTTCGCGTGAAGAAGCGGACGAACCCGTCGACTCGTCATCCCGGCTCTTGGTGATCAAAAAGAGAATCAGGTCCGAGACGCCAAACACCCAGTCGTTTCCATTTTGATGATGCAACCAGGTCCTAACCTCGTGCAGTATTCGTACAAAATCATCAAGCATGACATCGTAAATCGAAACCAGCCGCGAGGCTTCCGTCTTTCATTCGCCATCAAATTCTGTTGATAAAACAAGAGTGAATCGAGGTGGGAAGAGGCGCCACACGCATGCACAGACGATGAATCAACCGTGCTTCCGTGTCGAAGCATCTCCATGGCCCCGATCTCGCTGTACCTATTGCACGTTTCCATCGGTCAGGTTTGGGATTGGGCGCCTTTGGCCCCGTTTGCGGTTCGGTGGGCGGCTGCTTAGTGCCGCGAATATTCGTGTCGGCCTCCAGGTCCATGGTTGATACTGCCGTGGCTCGGGCCATGGTGGCTGGGTCGGCTCCGGTCGAGTCTGTCGCCCGCCGCATCGACTCGGGCCTTCAATTGCTTGATGATGTCTCGGATGTGCTTGACTTTGGCAAAATCTTCTTCCAGTCGGTCGATTTCGGCGATGATTCGGCGCATCCTGGCGATTTCATTGTCCGCATCTTGGATGGCACTGTTGGCCCGGCCACTGTTGGCTTGCACCGATCTTTCGGTGGCATCTTCTAGCTGGTCGGAAAACCCGTTAGTGGACAAAGGCGCTGATCATGACGGTCCCGCTGCGGTGGCTTACATCATGGATGCGATTTTGAATCGTGCGGAGCAGATTGTCCAAATGCGCGTGAAGGGTGGACAGGCTCCGTGGGTCCAGCACGACGCGGCCAGGACCTTGACTGCTGGCGGCGCTGGCGGCTCGAGAACTGGGCTGCGAATGTCTGCTGGTGCCTCGCCCACGTTCGGAAACGCCACCCTGATGGCTGCGCTGCTGTGCGAGAAGTTGCTGCTGCTGCCTCAGGATCTGGAGTTCGGATTGTGTCAAACCCAAAGCCGTGTCCGCAACGGATTGAGGCGCGGACATGGACGCCCGAGTCCAATTGGTAGCACTGAGACCACTCTATGCGTTGAGAGAGGTGGCGTAGACGGGTTCCCGGACGGACCAGACACAACATAGCAGTTCTCGGTGCTGATAGGTGTGCTGCAAGCCGTCAAGAGTGGTGCAGGAGGCACACGACAGCGATGCGGCTGTGAGATATGGCAGTCGTGCTGAGCCTGACCATTGTAGCCTGACGTATCGCGGAGCGCAGACAGCATACACAGAGCCTCTGTTTGGCGAAGCGCTCGGGATGTTCGTTTCCAAAACTCTAGCCAAACTCCTGGGGCCGTCCGGGCGGTTCGAGGGACAGGAAACAGCCGCGTCAGGACGCTGCTTAGGCCAGGAGGGGGAGTTCTGCGATGACAACAAGGACGGTCGTCGGAGAGACGTACGGATGGTGGCGATGGTGGTCGCAGGCCGCCTGTTTCATCGCCCCGCGACAAGGAGGAGAGAATGATAGGAGAGGGAAGAATAATAATAGACGTCCAGCGGGTTGATGATGGATCGACGGTTCAGCGAAAGTGCGGGCACGACGAGGCAGAACGCCCACAGCGGGTATTGGCTGTAGTAGGCCTCATTTCTGCACAAAGGAGAGCAGCAGTGGGGCGCTCCCATCATCCCCTGCTCACAGCCACCCACCATCACCAGCCGCACTGGGCGCCGTCAGCGAGGAGGCACCCGTTTCTCTGTCCAGCCAGCGTTCCTTTCTCCTCCTAGCCCATCGACATCGCGGGACACACGCCGGCGCGACTTTGGAGGTCTCGATTTGGTGTGCGACAGACCAGCAATCGTCCTCATTCGCCGCATTGATTGCTGCACATTTTCACGAGGCCTGTGTGGTGTGCCGTAGAGGAGGCTGCCTTGGCTTTGGGTGCTCGACTTCCAGTCTTCTGGTCTTGACCGGTGTAGGTTCATGCACGCCGGCGGAGCTGTTCATGCAGGAGCCACATTCCAGCGAGCCGTTGGAGGCACGACGAAAGCTGTAGCGGCAGCTCTTTCTGCAGAGCTACTGCATCTCACCCACCTTGAAATCACTTTGAAGCAACCGTCTTTGGCCTGAGATTTGAGGACACCACTCTTGGCCACGGTGAGACCAACGTGAAAGGAGGAGCGAATGGGAAGTCGACGCACCGAGACGAACTTCTGTCCTGGTTATTGTTGTCGTTATTGCCGCCGTCGTCATCTTCTGCTTTACCATCGTCGTGCACAGACTGATCCAGGGACAGAAGAACGAGCGCCAATCATCCGCGCCGCGACAATTCTCCGCGAAGGTTGACGTCTGACATTGTCAAGTTCGAAGTTTTTTTGGCCGCCGCAGCCGCTTTCATCCCTGACACCCTCGGCGGCAAGACATCATGGCCAGGGACAAAGAGCGATCCATCAATCCTGCGCAACAACAGCGCAAGCTTGAGAAAGCCAAAGCGCTGAAGAAAAGCCGAGCAGAACTTCAAACACGACGAAATGAAAAGTTGGCGCGACGCAACCCCGATCGCATCCAGCGACAAGTCGATGACCTGAAGGCCCTCGAAGCGGCAGGGGACATCAAACCTCGTGAGAAGGCTATCTTGGAAGAGCTTGAAAGAGATCTCAAGGCCGTCCACCGGGCAAGAGAGGCGCTCGGTGAGAAGGCACCACAATTTGGAGACAGACCCAGGCCCACAGGGCAACAGCCGAGACGACAAGGAGATGACAGTGTTCTGGGCAAGAGGCATCATGATGGAAAGCGCACACATTTTCAACCACGGCACGAGTCCTCAGGCAGTGATACAGATGAATCTGTGCGCCGAATACCTATGCCGGAAGACACGCCACCGCCTATTCCTCGCGAGTACAGGCGCGATTTCCGAAATGCGGCCCAGCAGCACTTGGATGTGAATCCGCTTCGTGGAGTGCCGTCAGAACCAGTCACGGCGCCACCGGTCAAGACGACATACGAAAGTGCGCCGCAAATCCGCGATCTGAAGAAAGAAGCGGTCGAGAGATTCGTGCCGACTGTGGTCAGAAGGAAGCAGGAGGCCGCCAAAGGAGCAAGAGGACAACTACTCGAGCCCGAGGAAATGGACAGACTCGAAGCAGAAGGCTATGTACGAACAAACCACGACCGGTCGCCGCCGCAGGAGCAGCCTCCTCAAACGGCAACGACGCAGGAAGATGAAGACGAAGCAGCAGCACGGCTGGCGATGGAAGAAGAGCGGTTTCAGCGAGAGATCGCCATGCAAGAACAGGCAGCGACAGAGGAGCAGGGTCCTCCTCAGCGGGCTATCCTCCCTCAGAATTCATCCAGAACTTCGGACCATGGTCAAAAAAGAAAGGTGCAAGTCGAAGAAGTCGAAGACGAAGGTGATTAAGACAATGATGATGTTACGGTTGTTGATGTCTGGAGAACCTGATATGTGAAGGTCGAGCAGGTGACAGTTCTGATCAGTCAGGCTTCCCATGCACCAATTTTGAATCGAGACGACGCGACACCAAAGGCAAGGCCTCGGCCTCGCTCTTGATTCGAGGACCATACAAGCAAGCATATTTTGGCGATGGTGCCAAATAATGATCTGTTACCATGCCGCGGCATGCCATGCTGTAATGAGATGGGATAAAAGGGAGGTGCGGTTCCTCCTGTCCAAGCCCTCCGGATACGTGTCCAGTGAAGCATGTTGCAGTCCATCGATCGATGGCTGTTTGATTGATATAAAATTTGAGAGAGAAAAATCTTTGACATTTCGCTCCTGCCTGACACAGCCATCCAGTCCCGTTCTCAGTTGGTAGATTTTCTTCCTGCACATTTCCCTCCCCAAACCTCCCTTCTAGCTTAAACAGCACCCATGACCGCCCCTCCTCCCAAGGACCGCGCCATTCTTCTCCCAGTTCTCTAGATCGCCTATGCCGCAAGCTATCAAGTGAAAGGAAGAGGAATGAAGAGCGGGGAGGAAATCAATCGTATCGTTCACGTTTCATCTCAGACCCCGGATAACTCTCATATCTCTCTTCAAAAAGGGGCTCGGCATGTCGTCTCCCAGCGTCTCGGGATCCCAGACCGGTACAGGTGGGAGATCTTTCTCCTTCAATTTCAATCCTGCGTTGCCGTCGAATCCAGCACTCAGTGGCCTCCCACCGGCTCGGGCCTGTGCCAGTTCAACCAGGGTCCGACCGCCAGGGGCGCTGCCATCTTTTGCGCCTGCAATTTTACTCGGTAACTTCCCCCCTGTGGTCGCTGCACGGCGCAATGGACTTGTACTCTCACCAACACTGTCATCAGCGTTCGCCTTGGAGTGATTCCTCAAATCCTGATGGCTGGGGATTTTGCTCAACCTTCTATTCGGGCTGTTGGCCTTCACGCCGGCCGCGCGCAGATCCACTTCGGTAGCGCTCCGAGGGATACCACTCGTCGCAGCAATTCCTGCTCTCACTTGCGCCGCCGCATGACTTGTTCCGGTGGTGGGGGCGGTGGTGGGGAACAAGGTCGGCTTCGTGGTCAGACGCTGCATGGTCACCGTGGTATTACTCTGTCTCATGGGCGCGGGTCGGTTCTTGAATAGTACAGGCAGAGGCTGCTTGAACGGATCCGTGCTGGCCACGCTCGCTTTCGGCCTGGTGGGACTGGGTAAATCGGGGATGCCGTCGTCATCGGACTCGTCTTCGTCAAGAAGACTACTATCGTCCTTTCGTTCGCCATCAGATGTATATGCAAGGGTGGGTCTCCATCGGGCCTTTTGACGCGCCGCTTCAGCAAATAGATTCTTTGCGCCTTCTGCCGTCGTCGTGGTATTAGCCGTCGCTTGGGCCGCTGAATTCCGCCGGGGAGAGAGGGCGAGGGAGGAGATTGACATCGGGGAAGGATTATGGACCTCATCCGACATGTGAATATCAGCGGGAGAGTCAAATGTGGTCTTGGAGCGCACGAATGGAGTCTTGGTTTTCTTGGGCGGAATGGCCTTCGACCTTGAAGTGGACGGAGAGTGTAGAGACAGCTCAGACAGGTCCGTAATGTCTGTGGTGGAAGGGAAGTCTTCTTCGCCGACCGTGTTGGTTGAAGAGGTCGGGTTGATGTTTTCCTTGTCGTATGATGGGGCGGCCAGAGGGTGACAGACGTCTTTCCACACCCGCGCTTCGGCCACCCGGTGGTGTTTGGAGGAGGCCATCATCATTGCCGCCTTTTCTTCGACTTCCTTGTCAAACTTCTTGCGCAGTCGTTCGATTTCCATCTGGACTTGCCGGTCGATCTCCAGTCGAGCTTTCACTTCCCACTCGCGACGCACTTGGGCCTCGATCTCGGCTCTCATGCCGGCCCGGTCGGCCTCCAAGGCTGACAGTCTCTCTTCCGCCTGCCGGAGCTTGTGTTCGGCCATCTCTTCTCTGGTCTTCAACGCCTTGCCCATGCTGACCATCTCCTGCTGTCGTCGAGCAATCCACACATAGGGCACGGTCAGCAGGGACGCCGTGTCCGGGCGATGCATTGGGTTGGTCTTCAGACAGCTGGCGATCACGTTGGCCAGGTCTTTGGAGTAGACGCTGGGGATGGGTTTGAAGTCACCCTTCCGGATCTTTTGCACCAGCTGGAGGTGCGAATTCGCATTGAACGGTGGTTCATGCGTGCACAGCTCGTACATGATGCAGCCGACCGACCAGATGTCCGAGTGTAATGTATATTTTTCGGCCGCACAGATTTCCGGAGACATGTAAAACGGGGTGCCGACGTAGGTGGAGGCAAAGTCGTGCGACTGCATGATCTTGGAGAGACCAAAGTCGCCCAGCTTGACCGACTGATCCTCACCCAAGAAGATGTTCTCGGGCTTCAAGTCGCGATGCAGGATCATCATGGCCTGGTTCTTGCCCTTCAAGTTCGCCCGGACATCCTTCTGGCGGGAAAAGTCACTTCCCGGCTCGGGCGCGTCGACTCCGTAGTGGCATCGGTACAGCGCCGTGACCAGCTGGCTGAGGATTCTCCACACGAATTCTTCTTTGGCGTATTCATTCTTTTTCTTCAGGTCCTTGATCACCGATCCGAGGTCACCACCGCCACAGTATTCCATGTACAGGTACAGCTCCTGGGTTTGTTTTAGGTGTTCTCGGTGAAAGTAGCCGACGATGTTGGCGTGTTTGAGCGAGGAGAGAATGGAGAACTCGGCCGCCAGCTGATCACGTTCCTTCTGGGACATTTTGAGATAGTTTATTTCTTTCCGACATAGGATCTGCAATGCATGAGCGTTGGCCCGACGGTGGATTCACGAACGTACGTGTCCATCCTGCTTCCGTCGGACCTTTCGAATGATGCCAAAGGCGCCGCGACCTTGAAAATATTAGCTGAGGTGGCGCCCAGCGAGAGTTAAATGCTTGCCAATAATCTCCAGAACCTCGTACTTGTCATTATCAGCCGGAACAAGGGCCATGTTGACGGTGGGAACGATCTTGAAGAACAGACGGCGGGACCCAAGAGAGAGCCGATGGTGTGAAAGCCAATCCAATCAGCAGCACATTACTCCCAAATTGTGGTCGCACACTTATTGTCGCAGATAGAGAGCGCTTGGAGCATTTCAGTGTACTACACATTTGTGGTTGCAGTTGGTGGCGGGTCCATCTAATTCATCAGTGTTCCGACACTCTCTTGTTGACTAGGCGGTTCCCTGAGCAACGGCGCCAAGCCCCTGGTATCACCCACACCAAGTCTTCGGCTGGCCTTCTGAAGACGGTGTCGGCAGTGGGATCTCAAGCATGTTCATTTTGGCCAGCGAACGAAGCACATCAAAACATGAGGTGTCTGTGCTATGGCATTGAGGCTTGCCGCGACCCCAGTATTCCACCCCCCACTTGTGCACGTGATCTAAGCTTCTATGGATGATGCACGCATGGGTGAGTATTGAGGCCCTTCCTCATGTCCTCAGCCAAGGTCCATTTTTAAATTGGATTGTCAAGAGAGATGTGGCGTGCCTTATGGCTGGTTAAGGATCATATGCCCCATTGAATCCGTGCGGAAGAATCAACTTTCCAAGACGTCCACTACTAACTTCGGTGCCCTGTGTTGGAGTTCTCCTTTCAGTGCCATGACAACCGATTTATATCCGTGGCATCTTAGCGACACGTTCGACCGCCAGGCCCCTCCTGATAGATGGTCAGACAAGGAGGCTATTGAGGCTATTGATGCTATTGGCGACCGCTAGCCGGTGGGCCCGCAGACATTGTGTCGACAGTTTTGATGAGACTGTGTTGTTGAGGATATTGCACCGTCTTATCAGTCGCAGGTCAGCAGAGTCGAGTGCGTATGCCGACCAACACGCTCTTTCTTGCCCTCCACCGGCCATGGAACGATGCGGGCTCATGTAATGTGGAAGAACGTCCGGTCGTTCGCGTGGTACCCGCTGAGATTGGAGGACGTGAGTGACGGTGGTCCAGTCGTCACGATATCGTCCAGTTCGACGTTGCTTAAAATTGCGGAGACTCAATCCAGCCTCCGCGTGGGAGAGCTGGCTGTCATACTCCCCATAAGGGCCACGTCATGCAACCGACTAATCGGGAAGACAGAGACGAATCTCTTTGTGAGAGCAGGTGTCCGCGAACGCCACGAGAGAGATAAAGCATCTCGGCTTGAAGGACTAGAATACGAATTTGGCAGGCGACGGCCCCAATGGCAACCCAATCGAAGCGGTGAGAAACGGATGACATCCGCATCTGGAAGTGCAGGCAAAAACAAGTTCGGATGAGAGATCCCGTGTCAGTGCGCCCGCCACCCACGGACGCACGGTGATGGCCATGAACCATGCAGTCGTGAAGAGTCGAACGAAAAGATTGTACGTCAAACGAACTAGGATCATCGTGCTCACGACGGACCACCTACCCATTGACAGCGGTAAAGCAGGCCTGCCACATGGAACCACGCTTACTCTTGCACCTCTGATATGACCCTTGCCCATCCCAGCAGTGGACCAAGGGTGGATCTTCTTGACCCCGGTAAGGGTGGAATGGGCGGGAGCACCACCACCGAGGTTGGTACGACCAAGTTGCAGTGTCAGCACCATCACGTCCTTGGTGGCAGATGTTGCGCAGCCGAGCTCAGCCGTCCAAAGGCCTGGGGAGCGTGGTGGAACAATGACGAGGGAAGAGAGGAGAAAAAAAGAAGAGGAGGGAGAGGATGGCATTGCATTAGCGTGGGCGGTGATGTGCTGTGATGTGCTAGGATGGCGGCCACGTGGAAAGTCGAATTTCTGGTCCAGTCATGGCGTGACAGAAGGCGGCACCACATTTCGCACATTGCACATTTCCTACCCACCACGCCAACAACGACTCCACTGGTGGCGCTTCTAGAATGGCGGTACAAGCAGACTGAAGAGAGACAGCCAATCCTGTGGCGCCGTTGGCGAGGATTCGACCCAAGGAAGTTACAAGTCTCTGGACGGCTGCACAGGTGCGGTGCTAGTGCTGCTGGGGCTGGCCGGACGAGGACGACCACGCGCTGATTTAAAGTTGACAGTCCCTGGCGATCCTCTCCACGGTGCTGGCTCTATCCCTGCCTGAAGCCCGGTGCGATCTCCTGTGGATTCCATGTGCGCTCCCTGCACGCGGGCACGGCTGCCCTGCTGACGCCCCTGCTTGTTCATGCAGCGCGATTATTTTCGAGCTGCAACCTACATTCCCCGACGGAATCCACGGCGGTCCCCGGGCTGTCGCTGCTGCTCCCACCACTGTTCCAACACTCTGGCCAGGTCCAGAGGGCCCTTGGCCGTTCTCCCTCCACTCAGATTCGTGACTGATGCAAATCCATCTCCCGTGGCTGCGATTGGGGTCAGGATTAATCAGCAAACCGGATGGCCCAGCGAGCTGTCAAGTGAGGCTGTCAGCTTGGTCCGAGTTTCTCGTGTCGGGTCGGGATGAGTTGGGAGGCATTATCATTCTTTTCCCCCAACCTCGTCGTTCTCTGCCCCACCCCATCCCACCTGGATAATGGATTGTCAAATCCAATCAAGAGAAACGGTACACTGGTTAGCGCAGAATCAACTCGGCCGAAGCTTCCCATGTGCAGTATGCATCGGGGGGGCTTCCCAGGCTCGGGATCCGCTCATGGAACCGAGTCCAGCACGGCCTGAACAGGATGTTGAACGTCGAGGAGAGCCAGCCAGCCAGCCAGCCAGGCCCCCTTCTCCTCCCCCCCACCCGCGACGGGCTAACGACGCCGCATGGGACGAAGATGCACACCGCCCAGTCCCACGGGAGCCGCAAGCTTGTTTCGCGACGGGAAATGTGATGTGGGCAGAAAAAGGAGAGGTCAGCCAGAAAAGGAAAAAACAAGTCAGAAGCTTGACATGGCCGCGACAGACGCGATCGATGGACCGAGCGAGTGGTGATCGGCCATCGCACTGGCTGGGCCTCTTGTCGCACGATTGTGTGGGAACAGGCAAACCACACATCCGAGCGGGACATGCGAATCGACGTAAGTGCCACGTGGTGTCCAATCTTGGGGCGGGCCTAAACAAGGGAGGGAGTGGTAGCGTGGCAGTTCATAGCGCTGGTCGCCGCCGTTGTTGGTCATCCACTTGCCGACTTCGGTGAGCTGGAGTGCATGGCTATGGCTGATCGGCAGCGGCGGCCACGCCATGCCATGCCACTCCCCCCTTGATCTTTCCCTGACTTGCTTCTCACGCCCTGCGACCCGCAGGAATTGATGCAACATGCCAGTGATAAGGAATTCCGCCTGTCTGGAGCAACTGTGGGCGTCATGCTAACTTCCTTTGCGAGGACGCCGTCTGGCTGGCCGGCCAGGCTGAAGCTAGCTAGCTGACGCATGCACATAGGTAAAGTTGATTCATCTCGCTTTGGATGGTGCTGCACCGACGAGCACAGCGAGCACGAGGGAGCCCGATCAGGGAGCACCATGTGGAGGAGGACGGGGATCGCTGGCCGACACATGGGAAATGACGAGGACGACCCCGTGGATGATGATCAAACAGACGATGTGCGACAGGATCGACGCCCATGGCTGGGATGAGAGGCTGGTGCCACACGCCGGAGCGAATAGCAAAGGCGGGCTGACCTGCTGCGTGGCCGCCATGATGTTTTTTTCCTGCTTGCCCACGGCGCCTGTGCAGATCTTCGTACCATCTGACAGGAGATCGAAGCGAGTCGGTGGCAACATATAATCTCCGGCTAGAGGATTGACCAGGCAGCTGTAAGCGAGCCTTTCCTGCTGCACGGTGAGTGACTGACTGACTGATTGACTGACTGACTGCCTACCTTGGTCCTCGTCCTCCTCATCACGGCTGTGCATGGCCTGCTCGATCGTTTCGCGCTTTGAGCTGCCGCTCACACAGGCCGGCAACGTGTGCCGGGCCTCCCTCGTGCTTCTGAGGCTCGACCGGGCGTCCTCGCGCCTTGGCCCCCGGCGCCTGAGAGGCTTCCTTCCGGGGATGGTGGCCGTCTTGGGTGGATTCACCTCTTGGTGTGTCTCTGCCAGGCTGCCATGTTGCCCGCGCTGAGCCGAAGACGGGCAGTGGCTCCATCCCTGACGTTGGAGGCTTCCAGGGTTGACTCTCACTTGCTGCCCGGTCGCCAACTATGTTAGCATCCTGCTAACTAAGAGCACGAGGCTAATGATGCCGGTCCCCACGATTGCCGTTGATCGCTGATCGCAGCTCGGCAGCACAGCACGCAGTGTCTCTGAGGCGCCGAGTCGAGTCAAACCCATACGGTGCCCTGTGCATACCAGGTGGACCCCTCGCCGAAGCCAGACGACTCTCGCTGATTCCTTTTCCAGCCGGCGTTGTCCTCCTGCCGTTCTACATTTGTCCTGTTGCACCCACCGAACTCTCGCGCGAGAGTTTGTCCACGTTGAGAGCCTCACATCACACCCTTCTCGCCTTGAAGACCAGGACGGGAGACGAAAGCCTCTGACCTCTGTGCCTCTGAATTCTGACCTTGGGACCGCCACCGTGAGATCCGGTGCGGCCGTGCGGACGGACCGTGCTTTTAAACAATCCTTCTGCCCACTTTTGATCTTCGACTACGCTGCACATCATTCCTCCGCACCTCACCACCGCGCCTTTCCAACCGAGTGCGCGTGCTTGGTGATCTTGAGTCTCGCTACGACGACCGAAAGACTCCTGATCGATTACCAGTGACATCTGCGACGTCCTTGTCACAGACGTCATCCACTGAAGGACCTCTCTGGAAGGGGTTAGGAGCAGGAGCATCAGCATCAGCATCAGCAGCACCAGCATCAACAGCACCGGCATCAACAGCACCAGCATCAACAGCACCGGCATCAACAGCACCGGCATCAACAGCACCGGCATCAACAGCACCGGCATCAACAGCACCAACATCAACAGCACAGCATCACGCCAGCACCAGCATCAGCGCCGGCATCAGCACCAGCACCAACACCAACACCAGTACTCCTCACCTCCACCCATTGGGCCACGGTTAATTCTCCCGCTCACGACCTCCGTTCGGCCATTT